>Ga0075017_100001257_pt1 | contig 15343 bp, 16 predicted proteins | sample AleBraG_ABR_2012_FD_71475 | JGI IMG/M metagenome (GOLD analysis project Ga0075017, IMG submission 71475) | Freshwater sediment microbial communities in response to fracking from Pennsylvania, USA - Alex Branch Run_MetaG_ABR_2012 | ecosystem: Environmental > Aquatic > Freshwater > Creek >... | reverse complement strand
CTTGGTCCAACTGATCGCCTTGCGCTCAATCAGCGTGTTCAGGAACAGGCTTCGTTCCAGAACTTCGGCATTCTCCGGACGGGCCAGCGTCGAGTCAAACTTGCGCTGTTCGGCGCCGATGCGATTCAGTTGCGCTGTGGAACGTTCAATGGCCGCGCGAGTGGCTGCCGCTTGCTGCCGATGCGAAAGGATGGTTCCGATTTGCGTGGACAGCAGGATCGCCAGCAGCGCGCAAACCGCGACCGATGCCACAAACAGCGGCCGGTCCCGTCGAAACGGCGTGCTGGCCAGATTGATGGGTATTCTTACCGCCATCTAGTTCTCCACGCCTTCCCAATAGCCGAGCAAACCCGCATCGTTCGACCCAGGCGTACCGAAGCGGGATCGCAGCGGTTCCACATCCACGCCCCAGTTGGCCTCCCAGTGGCCGGTCAGCTCCTGATAAGCTCCGCCGAAGCCGCAAGTCAGCAAGCGGCTTGGCTTCGCGTGCAATTCGTCCTCAATGTAAGCGAAGGTGGGATGCAGAATTGCTTCGATTTCCTCCTCACTACCCGCTTCCATTTCCATACACCGCACCAGTTTCACGATGCTGCCGTCCAGCACGAAGACCGTGAGCGTATGGCCGCTCAGCTTGGCCACCAGGGTAACGCCGCCCGGATTCACCATATTGAGCGCTGCCAAACCAGAAGTCGTCACGGCGCCAGGATGGAACAGCATTTGGCGGAAGGGCGCTTCATAGCGGGCCAGAACCTCCATCGCAATCACCGCGACCACCACTTCGATCTTGTCGCTCTTTTTAGGCTGAGCGTAGTAGCTGGCGATGGCCGAATCCATGTCAAATGGCACGCTCTTCTTCATCCGAAAGCGGATCAACTGCTCCTGCTCCTCTTTACCGGTAGGGAACGAATCAAAATCGAGCACGGCCACGCGCGCGCAATAATCCGGCAGCACTAGAGCCATGCGCCGTTTGCGGCCGCCATTCTCAGGCACCAACGTGCGGATGCGTTCCAGCACCAGGTCCGGATTCTGGATGTTGTCCTTTACCGGCGAAACGGAAATCAAACCCGCATCCAGCGGCTGCCAAGCCACGTGTGGGGCTCCGTTGAGCACTGCCATTGCGATGCCCGCCTCCGACACCTCGAAGACGTGGGTGGGCGGCGAGTCTCGCAAAAGCTTGAATAAAAAGTTCGCCATTTAGTTTTCGATGAAGGTGACCTTGTTAATCTCTTTCAGCGTGGTAATCCCCGACCGGACACGATCGAGCGCCGACTCACGCAAGAACGTCATGCCTTCTTCCCGCGCAAAACGCTTGATCTCGGGCGTCGGCCGGCGCGCCAGAATCATTTCGCGAACTTTTTCGCTCAGATCGAGCAGTTCATGGATGGCCGTTCGTCCGTGGAACCCGCTGCCGCCGCACTCAAAACAGCCAGGGCCCTCGTAGAAATCAAAGTCGCGCCAGATCTTCAGATCCAGGCCACTCTCTTCGAGGTAGCTATCGGGATAGTGAACCTTGGTTTTGCAATGCGGGCAGATGATGCGCACCAGCCGCTGCGCCAGAATGCAATTCAGCGCCGAAACGAAGTTGTACAGGTCGACGCCGATATTGAGAAACCGCCCCAGCACGTCAAACACGTTGTTGGCGTGGACCGTGGTAAAAACCAGGTGTCCGGTCAGCGCGGAGTTGATGGCGATCTGCGCGGTCTCCTGGTCGCGGATTTCGCCGACCAGAATTTTGTCCGGGTCGTGACGAAGAATCGAGCGCAGACCGCGGGCGAACGTCAGACCTTTTTTCTCGTTCACCGGAATCTGCGTGATTCCCTTGATTTGGTACTCCACCGGATCTTCAATGGTGATGATCTTGTCTTCGTCGTTCTTGATCTCACTGAGCGCGGCGTAGAGCGTGGTGGTTTTTCCCGATCCGGTAGGCCCGGTGACCAGCACCATTCCGTAGGGCTCTTTGATGTAGCGGCGGAACTTGGCCAGGTCGCTTTCGCCAAACCCAACCACGTCGAGAGAGAGATTGGAAAACTTCTCGCTCATCGATTCCTTGTCGAGCACGCGGAGCACGGCGTCTTCGCCATGCACCGTGGGCATGATCGAGACGCGGAAATCGATTAACCGGCCCTTGTAGCGAACCCGGAAACGGCCATCCTGTGGGACGCGGCGCTCGGAAATATCCAACTCCGACATCACTTTGATGCGCGAAATGATGGTGGAATGCCAGTCCTTGGAGATGGGCGGCATGGCATACGTCAGCACGCCATCGATGCGGTACTTGATGGCCACTTCCTGGTCGCGCGTTTCGATATGAATATCGCTGGCGCGCCGCTCCAGTGCGTTGAAGATGGTCGTGTCCACCAGCTTGATTACCGGCGCGATGTCGTTGTCGATCGCCGTCAGCTTATCGATGGAAAGCGTCTCGTCCTGGTTTTCGTCATCGCCGACTACGTCCAGCGTGAAGCCTTCCGTCACTTCTTCCAGCACGCGCTGGGATTGCTCCGTCTTCTTCAGCAGGTCGGATATCTGCGAAAGCGTGGCGACCTTGACCTTTAGCTTCTTTTGCAGCAGAATCGAAAGCTCATCGATCAGGTTCAGATTGCGGGGATCGGCAAGGGCGATGTCGAGATGACCGTTTTCCGAGTGAATCGGTACAAAATTGTAGCGAAACATCAGATCCACCGGCACCGAGTGGAACAGATCGTGATCGATACGGACTTCCCGCAGATCCACAAACTCGCAGCGGTAGCGGTCGGCCAAGCTCTTGGACTTGGAGATTTCCTCGCTCGGATCGATCAGCTTCAGACGGTCAACGGTTGCCATATATTCCTACTTCAACGTGTCTGCCAATGAGAAGATCGGCAGGTACAGCGCCACCAATACAAACGTGACGAAAAATCCCATGAAAATCATGATGGCCGGTTCAATCAAGGAGAGTGCCGCGGTCATACGAGTATTGACGTCGTCTTCGTAAAACTCGCCTACGCTGGTGAGCATGGCCGGCAGCGCGCCCGTGGATTCGCCCACTTCAATCATGTCGATTGACAATTCCGGGAAAATCTTGGTCTCTTCGAGCGCGGAAGATAGCGACTGGCCTTCCTTGACGCCTTTGGCCGCTTTGCTCAGCGTGGTCTTCAGTAAGTTGGCTCCCAAGGAATTTGCGGCCGTGTCCAAGGCCTGCAACAGCGGAATGCCCCCCACCAGCAGCGTGCTCAGCACACGCGAGAACTGCGCCACTTGATACTTGATCCAAATCTCGCCAAAGACGGGCGTGCGCAGGCGAACGTGGTCCATGCGTTCCTGGCCCTTTTCGGTTTTCGCCCAGTATCGGAACGCGATTGCCGACAGGATCACCACCGCAAATCCGGCCAGAATGTAGCTGCGAGCGGTGGTCCCGATGGCGATGAGAATCACTGTGGCCGCGGGCAGTTGGGCCGACATGCTGCGATACAATTCCGCAAAGCTTGGTACCACATAGGTAATCAGGAACACCATCAACAACAACACCAGAATCAGCAAAAGGCACGGATAGATCAGCGAAACGATCAGCTTCTTGCGGATCGCCAAAGACAGTTTCTGATAGGTGATGTAGCGTTCCAGAACTTCCGCCAGGGCGCCGCTTTTCTCACCGGCCATCACCGAGGTCACATAAATGGCGGGGAATACCTTCTGGTTCGCGAAAGCCTCCGACAGCAATGCGCCGGTCCTCACTTCGTCCCGCACGGATTTAAGATACGGCGCCAGTTTGGCGTCGGCCAGGCGGTCTGACAGCAGATCGAGGGACTTCAGGATGGGTAGTCCGGCTTTGACCAGCGTGACGAACTGCTGGTTGAAAATCAGGAACTTCTCGAGGTTGACCTTTTTCTTCTTGCCGCTCATCGAGACGCCGGCGATTTCGCCGCGAGGCTTGATGGAGTAAATGAGAAAACCCTGTTGCGAGTATTTCTCGCGCAGTTCGCGCTCGGACCCGGCTTCGGCTACCTGCTGATGGATCTCGCCCCGGGGGTCGGCGTATTTCAAAACAAATTCAGCCATTACTGCCCGGCCTCCCCGTTCACCAGCGTCGCCCCGGGCGGCATCTGGAATTTGAAAAGCGCGTCGTTGACCGCGGGATTGACCTGTTCCTTCTCGAACTGAAAATCGAGCAGGGATTTGTCCTGGCCGGTGATGATCAGCCGCTGAATCGAATAGTCGGTGGCGATCAGCATCTCGATGTGCTCATAGGGCAGTTTGTCGTTCTTGGCCTTGGCCGCGATCTTCCAGAAGGGAGACTGGGGAGAGACGATGAAATCGCGAAACTCCTTCTGAAAATCGAGCTTGCCAAGAAGAAAAGCGAGTGGAGCCCGCATGTCGTCGCTCTCCTTCAGTTTCATGCGCTCCACCCGGTGAGCCTCCGGCGTATAGAGATAGACGTCCTTGCCGTCCGACAGAAATAGCTTGCCTACCGGGGTGGAATAGTCCCAGCGCATACGGCCGGGCTTGCGCAGAGTTAAGTCTCCAGACTCGGTCTGGCGGGGGTGGCCACTGGCTGTATATGACTCATGAAAAACGACTTTCAGCGTTTTTGCTCGATTGTAGCGGGTCTGCACGCCGTTAAGCAAACCCGCCAGATCGGCGTCGGCGGCTTGCACCGCAACGGCGAACGCACACACTACCAGCAAAAGGCGAGTCACATAAGCTTGGACGTGAAAACGAGGCGTTCCGTGCAAGAGTATAGCCACATTGGGTTTTAGCCAGGAAAATCGGGCGCCGGCAATCGGTGTCTGACTCCTCTGCCTCCGATTAACCGCCCTGCCGTGTAAAGTCGCGATATGTCATTGATTTTGTGACACAAACCAATTAGCAGCCGCCAACCAAAGGGACGGCTGACAGACCCAAAAGAAGAACTCGCGCAGGGCGAGACGCGCGAACGAGGAGCTTAACGTCGAGGAGAATACGCACGTCCATGACTTGAAAGAATCGGTGTCTGACTCCTCTGCCTCCGCTTACCAGCCCTGCCGTGTAAAGTCGCGATATGTCATTGATTTTGTGGCACAAAACCAATTAGCAGCCGCCAACCAAAAGGGGACTGCTGACAGACCCAAAAGAAGAACTCGCGTAGGGCGCGACGCGCGAACCAGAGCTTAACGTCGGGGAGAAAGCGCACGTCCATGACTTGGAATCCATGCGAAGAACGGCATAAGCTGCGTTGACGCCGTCGAGATACTTGTCCTTTTGATGGGGCTGAATCCCCTCATCCAGGGCACCGTGGACCGGCTTTCCTACGCGTCTTACAGACTGAGAATTGGGCGCCATCCTCATGGCCGGATTCTCCGTCGGCGTTTTCCCAGCGGATAATTCAATTCAATGTGCCACAATGCCTCGCGGTTTGCAGGTGGCCCGACTCGTTCCGGCGTCGTTCCGGTGTCCTCGCGTGCTAACCTGAGTGTTTGTCAGGCTCCGGGCTTCGTGCAACGGGCGGCTGTGAACCCCGCCAGGTCCGGAAGGAAGCAACGGTAACGGTTTAGTCCGTGTGCCGCGGATTACCCGGGGTCTGGCAGTTCCAATTTCCTCCCCATGTATCAGGTCATAGCGCGAAAATACAGGCCGCAGGTGTTCGCGGAGCTGATCGGCCAGGAGCACGTCCGCACTACCCTCGAAAATGCCATCACACTGCGGCGGATCGCGCACGGCTACATTTTTGCCGGACAGCGGGGCACGGGGAAAACCACCGTCGCCCGCATTATGGCGCGCTGCCTGAATTGCATTGAGGGCCCTACCGCGAAGCCTTGCGGCAAATGCGCCAGTTGTCTGGAAGTGACCGCCGGCAACGCGCCGGACGTGATCGAGATCGACGCGGCCTCCAATCGCGGCATCAACGAAATGCGCGAACTGCGCGACAACATTCGCTACCGGCCGGTGCGCGACCGCTACAAAGTCTTTATCGTGGACGAAGCGCATCAGATCACCAGCGAAGCCTTCAACGCGCTGCTGAAGACTCTGGAAGAGCCGCCCGAGTGGGTGGTCTTCATTCTGTGTACTACCGAAGTCCACAAAGTTCCCACCACCATCGCCTCCCGCTGCCAGCAGTTCAGCTTCCGGAGTGTGGATTTTCCCGAGATCGTGTCCCGCATGGAGTTCATCTGCCGCGAAGAAGGCATCGCGGCCGACGCCGAGACGCTGTCGGTATTGGCACAGGCTGGAGAAGGCAGTGTGCGGGACTCGCTTTCGGCGCTGGACCAGGCGATCGCCTGTTGTGGCGATACGCTCAATGCCGCGGAAGTTCGCGGGCTGCTGGGAATGTTTTCGCTCGATTCGCTCGGACAGGTGACCACGGCCCTGATGGCGCAGGACTCGCCCCGCATGCTCGAGATCGTGCTCGAACTGGAAAGCAATGGCCGCAGTTTTCAGCACTTCTGCCGGGAGTTGGCCCGCTATTTCCGCAATTTGCTGGTGGCCAAAGTGACCGGCGGGAACCGAAAGCTGATTGCCGCGTCGGACAGCGAGATTGAGCGAATGCTGCAAGTGGCGAGTGGGTTTTCAGAAGAAGACCTGACGCGCTACCTCCAATTGACGCTGGATTTGTTTAAGGACTTGCAGTTCGCCTTGCAGCCCAGACTGCACTTGGAAATTGGTTTGCTGAAACTGATTCAGGCGGGGCGCTTGACTTCGCTGGAAGAAGCCATCGCCGGCCTGGGTGGTTCTTCGGGCTCCCTACCCACCATAGCGCCGCCGCCAGTTCCGAAACCCGTAGCCAAACCCGCGCCCGTGGTGAAAGCCGCGGCCCAGCCTGGCGATTGGCGTTCCCGCTTGCACACCGCTTTGATGGAATTGAGTATGCCGTTTACGGCGGACGCCGTGGAGCACTCCGAAGTGTCGGAGCTGAACGGTGAGCTGCACTTTGTCACGCCGAAGGATTTCGAGCTCTCGATGAACGAGAAAGACATCCAGAAGGCCATCCAACAGATTGGCGGAAAACCGATGCGGGTGAAAATCACTTTGGGAGAGACCAGCGCCCGGCCGGTTGCCAAGGGTCCGGCGCCGAATCGCCCAGAGGATGAAGTGTCCCAACGTGCCTTGTCCCACCCGGAAGTGCGGCGCTTTCAGGAAATCTTTCCTGACGCCCAGGTCCGCGCTGTGCGAAATTTAAAGGACTAGTTATGAAACTACCCGGAAACATGCAGTCCATGATGAAACAGGCCCAGCAGATGCAAGAGAAGCTGCAGGCCGAGATCGCTCTGATCAAAGTGGAAGCCACCGCCGGCGGCGGGATGGTGACCGTGCATATGGACGGCAAGAAGAACGTGACGGCGGTGAAGATCGATCCTGAAGTGGCTGGCGACGTCGAAATGCTGCAGGACATGATGCTGGCGGCGTTCAACGAAGCCGGCAAAAAAGTAGACGACGAAGCGTCGCAGAAAATGGGCGGCATGCTGGGCGGCATGGGTCTGCCACCGGGATTGTTCTAGGCCAGAATGCCGGACTTTGCCGAACCGCTCGCGCGGCTGATCCAGGAGTTCAAACGCCTGCCGGGAATCGGCCAGAAATCGGCACAACGGCTGGCCTTTCACGTTTTGCGAACTCCACGGGAGGACGCGGAGCGCCTGTCCCAGGCCCTCATCGATGTCAAGGACAAGCTGGGCATCTGCACGGTCTGCAACAACATCAGCGACGGTGAAATTTGCAACTACTGCCGCGATACGCATCGCGATCGATCCGTGATCTGCGTAGTGGAAGAACCACACAACATCCTCCCCATAGAGACCACACGCCAATATTCGGGCCTGTACCACGTACTGCATGGGACGATTTCTCCGTTGCGCGGCATTGGGCCGGAGCAGTTGCGCATTCAGAATCTGATGGAGCGGCTGCACTCCGATGAAGTGAAAGAAGTGATTCTGGCCACCAACCCGACGGTGGAAGGTGAGGCCACGGCGGCATACCTTTCGCGGCTGCTGAAGCCTCTGGGAATCAGCACCACGCGCATCGCCATGGGAATTCCCGTGGGCAGCGATCTGGAATTCGCCGATGAGGTCACGATGATCAAATCGCTGGAAAACCGGCGCGAGATGTAGTCATGAAGCTCCTGCCGATTGTCTGGCTGTGTGCGTCGGGACTCAGAGCCGGCGAGACCATCCAGTATGCAACCGTCGACAAAGCGATCATCCAGATGCGCCTGGCCGCTGCCGCCAAAGACAACAGCGTGCGCCTGGCCAATCTCCACGCATTTTTCGAGCAATCCGGCTGCAATGACCTCATGGAACTGCCGGTAAAACACTCCAAGCTGCCCAACCTTTCCTGCACTCTGACGGTCGAGTCGGGCCAGGTCATCCTGGTGGGAGCCCACTTCGATCACGTGTCCGCAGGCGACGGCGTCATCGATAACTGGAGTGGCGCCGCGCTGCTACCCAGTCTCTACCAAAGCCTGGCAAAACATCCGCGGCGCCACACGTTCCGCTTCATCGGCTTTACCGACGAGGAGAAAGGTCTGGTCGGATCCCGCGACTATGTCGAGCACCTGGACAAAGCGGAACGCAAGCAGATATCCGCGATGATCAACATTGATTCCGTCGGTACCAATTCCACCAAACTGGAATTGGATCGCGGCAGCCGGCCACTGGTGAATGCGCTCGCGATTGTCGCCCAGACGTTTCAGCTTCCTTTGGGTGTGGTGAACGTCCACAAGGTTGGCCGCTCGGACTCCGATTCGTTTCAGGACTACAAGATTCCGTCACTCAACATCCACTCCTTAACCCAGAAGACATTTCCGCTGCTGCATACCCGGCACGACGTGATGTCGGCCATCAGCCAGGACGATTATTTTGACACCTATCGGTTGATTGCCGCATACCTGGCGTACTTGGACCAGGTTCTGGACAAGCCCGAGGCTAGGGGGGAAACTAACGCGCCGTCAACTCAATCCGCGTCACCAAGTAAGTGATGGTCCCCTCCAGCTTCTTGAACCGGTGAGGCACGCCCGGCAGGATGACGGCGACGTCGCCGGAACCCATCCGGCGGCTCTCTCCTCCTTCCAGGACCCCGCGCGTGCTGGGGCCGGCGGCTTGCAGCGTCAGATCGACGGGTGAGGTCTTGGTCAACGCGCCACCCGTTTCGAGTACGCCCGCGCCGGTAAGAATCTGATACACCTCGGTCACTTTCTCATGCGAGAGCGCGCTGTCTTCTTTGCCGGCTTGGGGAGTTCGCCGCAGGATCACGATCGAGACTTTGTAGCCGCCGGCGTCCACCGTTTTGATCACCTTGTCGAAGACCGCGCCGCCGGCTGGCGCTTCCTTTAAAGCTGACTCAATCTCGGCGGTGGTGACGTAAGTGGAGGGAGAGAAGCTCGCGCCAACCACTGGCAGCAGAAAAAGGAACAGCGCAAGGTACTTTCGCATAGCGTTGCAAAGCGTATCACATTTCGCAGCGTGGTACAGGCTTTAGCGCGGGCGACCCGCGGCGGCCCGTCACAGGCGCGGACGGGGACACTGCGGGCTCGAGTCCGAACTCCTTCGCTTTAGATCTATCGCAGCAGTGTCCCCTGGGCGCTCGGCCCGAGACCGGGAGTACGACGTTTGTTCGCTCGCCCGAAGCGGTCCTTCCACTTCAGCAACCCGCTAAAGGACAACCTGGATTTCTCCCTTGCCCCAAGTCGTTTGGCGCCCAATGCCGGTAAACTGAGCGGCCGTCAGAAACGGGACAAATTCGCTGAGCGCGCCCGCATATTCGGCTTCCCCGACAAAACCTCCGATCGAGTGGCGCTGGCCGGTGCGCGTGGAAACACGACTTACTTGTACCTGCTGGAGTTCGCAACGAGTCATTTGAACCTGTTGGGCACGCTCGCCAAGCGCTTTGAAATCCAGGTTGAGAGGTCCGGCGCCATAAAGCGCGCTGAGAGTGCTGAGACGATCCCGCACGCGCGCCAACAGCACGCCGAAATCGGGAGTCACCGCGGGCTTGAGTTCAGTGGGAGTGAGAAACCGGACCAGCACATGGTTGACGGGGTCCGGCAACGGGTCGAGGCTCACGATGGAAGGGAGCGCGCCGGTTGTCTCGGCGGTGATGTCCCGCAGCCGCGCCCCCTGAGGATCGAGCTGCTCAACGCGCGTGAGCACCGCAGGGGCGCGTTCCCGGCCCAAGCCTTCCTGCGCCAACCGGGCAAAAGCCAGGATAAAGTCACGTATGGTGACCTCGCGCACTTGAAACAAATGCAGGTCAAAATGAAAATCGGCGCCGTCGGCGACGGTGGTGCCATCCAAATGAGAGGCCCGAAAGACAAACGGACGCGGAGGATTGGCGAGGCCGCTGGGACCCGTGTCGGAGGCAACCGGCTCAAACGTAGGGAGAACAGACCCCAACGCCCCGCGCAGCATGTTGCCCGCTTTACCGGCGGCGAAATGAATCTGGCCGCTAGCGCGAAAGTGAAAGCGAAGCCGGAAGAACGCAAACGTCAGACTAAATCGCCTCCGCTGCGCGCAGGCTGGCAATGGCCGCCTCATCAAAGCCCACTTCGCGCAACACTTCGTCGGTATGTTCGCCTGCCTGAGGAGCGCGATGGCGGATGCCGCCAGGCGTCTGCGACAGGACGACCGCGGTGTTGGCCAGCGGCACAGGCTTCGGCGCACCGGGATAATCGACGTACTCCAACAGTCGGCGGGCCTTCACTTGTGGATCCTCCAATACCTGTCCGAGATCCAGAACCGGGCCGGCGGGAATGCGCGCCGCGGCCAGGCGATCGAGAGCCTCGGCGGTGGACAGGCCCGCGAGCCACTCCTCCATCAACGCCCGGATCCGCTCATGACGGTCCGCCCGCGCCATATCGTCTCGAAACCCGGAATCGTCAATCAATTCGGGGTGTCCGATCATGCGAGCCCAGCGCGCGAACATGTCGGTACCCACGGTCGCCACCAGCACCCAACCATCGCTCGTGCGCCAGGTGTCGGAAGGCGCGGCATACAGACCGGCATTGCCGCGCTGCGTGCGTTCGATGCCCAACACAGAGCGCTCCGCCAGCAGGGCCTGCATAAAGGTGACGCCGGAAGCAAGCAAGGAGCCGTCGACAATCTGGCCTATGCCGGTGCGTTCGCGCTCCCACAGAGCAACCATCACCCCAAAAGCCGTGTGCAGCGCGGTGCCGTAATCGCAATACGGCACGATGGCGCGGATCGGCGTATCGGGGAAACCAGTCAGGCTCATGGCTCCCGTCATGGCTTGGGCAACGGTGTCGAATCCCAGGCGGTTCGCGTACGGGCCGTCAGGGCCGAAAGTGGAAATGCGCGCCAGGACAATACGCGGTTGCAGCGCCTTCAGCGATTCGTAGTCGATCCCTATCTTCGCCATCACGGTTACCGGCAAATTGGCGATCACCACGTCGGCGCCGCTCACCAGACGTTGGATGACTTCAGAGGCGCCGGGCTTGGAAGGATCCAGCGTCAGGCTGCGCTTGTTCCGGTTGAGCGATAAGAACCCGCCTCCCTCGCCGCCCTCGGTCACGGGTCCGGTAAAGCGGTCTTCGCTGCCTTGCCGGCGGTCGATGCGAATCACGTCGGCGCCCATGTCGGCCAGCAGCATTCCACAATACGGCCCTGCGATATAGCGGCCAAAATCGATGACGCGAATCCCGCTCAGGGGTCCTTGATTTTCCATCGGTTCTTTTCGATTGTAGTGCCTTGCCGGAAAGGCGAATCGACGAAGTGCTGGTCGAGCGAAACCAAGCCCGAACTGCTGGTGGCTTACGGGACCAACGCGGACGCGCCGAGCCCGCCTGCTGCGCAGCCCTTGCAGATACCGAAGCCGCTACCGTTGGACTGAATGAAGCCACACGTCGACGTGATGTGCGTTAATTCCACGTCAGAGAGAGCAGCTTGAGAGAAAGCAGTCTCAGTCACCGAGTAGGTAGGCGCGCCAGTTGACGAGTTTTGGTGAAGAGTGGTGCCCCAAGCCACGAGCCCGGCCGCCAGATTTGTCGCGGTTGCGGCGTTACACGTCCCCCTGGTCGCCACAACCTTGATGACCACCGAGGTTGGAACAGCCGGTGTCAAGGGATTGCTGATCAGAGACTTCAGAACAGACAAGGACTGCAAACCGTTGGGAGTCACCGCGCAAGTGCAGCAGGAAATGAGTTCTTCGGCGGGGTCAAACGTGTACAGATTGGCACAGAGGTTCCCACCGGAGGCACCGGTATTCGTGATGTCCACAAAAGAATCTCCGACGTTCAGGTTTGCTGCGTAGCGAACTTGGAATGCGTCTGCAAGCGCTGCAACCCGGATGTAATCATAGTCGGCATAGGCACTTGAAGTGGCGAATGAGGAGCCGACCAGCAGCACGGTTTGAAGACTGCCGAGAGCTGTCGTGAAAACCTGACTATCGAGGGTGGTGAAGTTGACGCCATCCGAACTCAATAAGAGCGTGACCTGCTGCCCAACGCGCTTGATTCTGAAAAAGCAGTGATCTCCCGGACAAGGGGGCGGCCCCAGGCCAAATCCGGCGCCGCCCGGAAGAACTGTGCCACCGTCGATAAACTGATATTCAACATCGTTTACGCCATATCCGTCGTCGCGATGGCGCAAGAGCTGCACCTCGGTGTTATTGATCAGAGCGGGTGAGCCGAAGATGAGATGCAGGTAAAGATTCTGCCCCGGACCTGGCGGCACTGAGTAAAACACGCTAGTGTCGAACGTCCAATCGCTTCCGCTAAACTGCCGGTAGAGCTCAGCTCCAGCGATCGTACTTGCACAACCCGACAGGCTGTGACGCAGAAACCCGGGATTAGCCGCCGCGGAGAATGTCCCGCATCCGGAAACTAACGTCCAGCGTGGCGCTGGAAAACTCATCGTCGAATCCGGTTGGCTGACACCATGCAGCCAAGGGAAACAAGGAACCTGCAACTGCGAGAACGCGCCAGTTCATGATCTTACCTCTACAAGGAGATAGTCTTCGACTAATTTTGCCTAAGCCTAGCACTTGCAGCCCTGATGTTCAATCCTCCATGTGGCGTAGCCCGAGTCCAAGGATGGCGCCAGTTCCGAAAAGGATCGTTTTGCGAGAACCAACCAGAGACACTCACAGGCAATCAGGTGGAGCTATCCGCTTTCGACGAGTTCTGCTTCACTCTGAGCTTCACAATTCTTTCGATTAGGCCGTAAGGGATCGGCTGATCGAGTGGAAATCTCAGGTTGCCTTTCTCTCCGGCATAGATGGAGAGGGCCTTCTCCAGCTTTGCATCGCCCTTCACCGGCGGATAGAACCCGATGTGCTTCTGGAAGGCCGCAAAGTACACCAAAATTCCGTTCAGTTTGAACGCCGGAATGCTGTAGCTGATGGTCTCCTGCGCGCCAGGTGCGGCGTTGCCGATCGTGGATCGTATCTTTTCGAGGATCGCCCGAACTTCCGGCGAAAACCAGGCAATGTACTCATCGATGCTCTTGGGCTTAGCCCGTTTGGTTTGCTCAAGCATAAACGCCCCTTCCTCTCGCCAATGCCAGCCACTCCATCGTACGCTCGCCAATTTCCGGCAGCAGATCGCCGATCACGGCGATGGAATCGGCGCCGGCCTGCCAGACTTTCCCCGCCTGGGCGCGCGTGATGCCTCCGATCGCAACCAGCGGTTTCCTGGTCAACGGCCGCAGGCGCCTCAGTTCCTCCAGGCCGACTACCGGATCGGGATTCTCTTTGGAGCCGGTGGCGAAGATCGGGCCGATGGCCAGGTAGTCCACAGGTTCCCGGTCGCCAGCCAGTAGTTGGTGTTCATTATGCGTCGAAAAACCGATCGCCATCTCGTTCGACAACACTCGGGCGGCGGCGGGCGGCAGATCCTCCTGTCCCAAATGCAGCGCGGCGCCCAGCAACAGCGCGATGTCGGCGCGGTCATTGATTACGAATAGGGCCCCTGCCTGGCGGCACAAGTCCGAAATGCTTTGAGCCACCTCATAGTCCGCGCGCAAGAAGAACGCTTTGTGGCGCAATTGCAGGATTTGCGCACCCGCGTTGAGCACCGCTTCGGCGGCCGCCGCCGGTGCGATTCCGTGGCGCGCCAGCAGGCCAGTATCGAGAATCGGATAGACGCGAGGAAGAAGCATTATCTAAGCACGAACGCTCCATACAGCACGCTGTCGTCGCCGAGCTCGGCAGGCACCACGTCAATGCGGGCGCGAGACCAGGAAGTGATTTGCCGGCCTAACTCCGCGCGCAGGGGCACAAAGAGTTTATCGCCCGCTTTACTCATGCCGCCGCCCACCACGATGCGCGCCGGATTGAGGATCATGATTGCAGCCTTTAGTCCCATCGCCAGATCGACGACGTAGTCCTTCATAAACGAAGCGTCTTGGAGCAGTTCCTTGGCGGTCTTCCCATGATCTCTTTCGAGCCACAGCCCGCTGCACATTCGCTCCAGACAACCGCGCGCGCTGCACAAGCATTCGGGACCATCGGGCCGAATGGTCAAATGGCCGAGTTCCCCCGCGTAGCTGTCGGCGCCCCGCCAGAGGCGATCGTCTCTGCCCAGGATGCCGCCGCCAATACCGGTGGAAAGTGTCATGTACAACAAAGGCCGGTAACCGCGGACTGCACCGTAGATTCCTTCGCCCATCGCCCCGCAGTTGGCATCGTTGTCCATCAGCACCGGCGCGTCGGCTTGGGCTTCCAGAAACGCCGGAAGATCGAAGCCAGTCCAGCCGCCGACGTGCGTGGATTGGACCACGGTTTGGTTCACAAAATCCACCGGTCCGCCAAATCCTACGCCGCAGCGGTGGAAACTGTATCGGGCCTTCCATGTCGCGATCAGGGCTGCCAATTGCTGTAACATCCAGTCGCGCCCGCCCTCGCGATCGGTGGAGCGAACCTCCTTCTCGATCATCCGCTCGCCGTCGAACACGGCCCCGGCAAATTTGGTGCCGCCGACGTCGATCGCTAAAACCATCAGTGAATCGTCAGCACTGTCAAAGCTATCGCGATCCCAATCACCGCCCCCGCCACGCTCACGCCCCACAACATTTCGCGCTTGGCGAGAATCGCCAGAGAGGCAAAAACGATGGCCATTTCCAAAAAGATTTCGCCAAAGTGAAGCCGCAACGCTTGCCGGCCGGCGATGTCGCTCTCCTTCTCGAAGTCCTTCGCTTTTTCCTGGATGTCTTCGCTTTCCTTCTTGTAGCGTTCGGCGTTGGCGCTATACTCGGCGATCTTCTCTCCTTTGGTAGCAGCCAGAACATCGCGGGCAATCTCCGATTCGTAGCGGCGGATCGATTTCGCCTGATAGAAAGACCATTGGTCCGAGGCCTTCTGCTGGTTCAACAGTTCTTCGGTGGTTTTCAGATGGCCGAGAACGGCGACGATCGCCAGACAGGCCGCGATAATGGCCATCGTGGCCGCTACT
>Ga0075017_100001256_pt1 | contig 15352 bp, 14 predicted proteins | sample AleBraG_ABR_2012_FD_71475 | JGI IMG/M metagenome (GOLD analysis project Ga0075017, IMG submission 71475) | Freshwater sediment microbial communities in response to fracking from Pennsylvania, USA - Alex Branch Run_MetaG_ABR_2012 | ecosystem: Environmental > Aquatic > Freshwater > Creek >... | reverse complement strand
TTGTGCTTCTGCAACACCTTGGTGATCGCCGCCGTCAACGTCGTCTTGCCGTGATCAATGTGCCCAATCGTCCCCACGTTCACGTGCGGCTTGGTTCTTGCAAATTTCTCCTTGGCCATTTCCTTGCTCCTCGGCTCTATGCCGGAACTGATTCATCTCCGCTGCTGTCACCCGCGTAGTAACTGCCGACCAGTTGCTGTTTCTCAATCAGGCCTTCAGCCTGCAACCACTGATCGAACTTTCCGTACTCCGCCTGGAACCGCTGACGGAAAAACTCAAACTCAAAGTGCGACTTCCAGAAATCCAGGACCCTGTACCGTCGCTCTTCTGACGACTCGCACCAGACTTCACTCCTGATGAAACCATCCGTCTGTCTCACCCGCCCAGCCCAAATGCCCGTCGCTCCGAAAACTGCTTCAAAATCCTGCTGCCGACTTTCGCCGACCCAGAACCTGCGGTCGACAACAAACTGTTGCCCCGCAAGCCCTCACCGGGCGCTCCCCTGCACCTTGGCGATGATCTCTTCCGCCACCGAGCGCGGGGCTTCTTCGTAGCGCGCAAAGTGCATTGAGTATTCCGCTCGCCCCTGCGTACTTGAGCGCATTTGCGTCGCATAGCCAAACATTTCCGCCAGCGGCACGATTGCGCTGATCACCTGCGAGCCCGCGCGGTGTTCCATGCCCTCAATACGCCCGCGGCGCGAACTCAAGTCACCCATGATGACGCCTGCGTAATCTTCCGGCGTAACCACTTCCACCGCCATCACCGGCTCCAACAGAACCGGCGATGCTTTGCGGGCAGCTTCTTTGAACGCCATCGAACCGGCGATCTTGAACGCCATTTCGTTCGAGTCGACATCGTGGTAGCTGCCGTCGTAAAGCGTGGCCTTCACGTCGACCATCTCGTAGCCGGCGAGAACACCGCCTTCCATGGCCTCTTTAATGCCATGGTCGATGGGCTTAATGAATTCCTTCGGCACCGAGCCGCCCACGATGTCGTTGACGAACTCGTAGCCCTTACCCGGCTCGTTCGGCTCAATGCGGATTTTGGCGTGACCGTACTGGCCGCGTCCACCGGTCTGGCGGATGTATTTGCCTTCGGCTTCCGCTTTCCTGCGGATGGTCTCGCGGTAGGCGACTTGCGGTTTGCCAACGTTGGCCTCGACCTTGTACTCGCGCATCATGCGGTCGACGATGATTTCCAGGTGCAACTCGCCCATGCCGCTGATGATGGTCTGTCCGCTATCGGGATCCGTGTGAACCTTGAAGGTCGGATCTTCCTGCGCCAGCTTGCCCAGCGCCATGCCCATCTTTTCCTGATCGGCCTTGGTTTTCGGCTCAACCGCGACCGAAATGACCGGAACGGCAAATTCAATCGACTCGAGCGCGATGGGATGCGCCTCGTCGCAGATTGTGTCGCCGGTACTCACGTTCTTCAAGCCCACGGCAGCGCAGATATCGCCCGCGAGAATTTCACTGATGTCTTCGCGCTTGTTGGCGTGCATCTTGAGCAAACGTCCAATACGCTCTGTCTTGCGGCGGCCGGCGTTGAGCACCGAATCGCCCGACTTGAGCTGCCCGGAATAAACGCGAATAAAGGTGAGGTGACCGACAAACGGATCGGCCATAATCTTGAACGCGAGCGCTGAAAATGGGTCTTCATCCGCCGGATGGCGGATCACGATTTCACCCTTGTCCGGGTTGGTGCCCTTCACTTCGCCCGCATCAATCGGCGACGGCAGGTAGTCCACCACCGCGTCGAGTAGCGGCTGCACACCTTTGTTCTTGAACGCCGTACCCACGACGACGGGGAACAATTTCAAACCGATCGTGGATTTGCGCAGCGAAGCACGAATCTCCTCCGCAGCAATGGTTTCGCCTTCCAGGAACTTGTGCAGCATGTCGTCGTCGTTCTCGGCAATCGTCTCCACCAGCTGCGTATGAAATGCTTCTGCCTTCTTTTTCAGATCAGCCGGGATTTCACCGACGGTATACTCGGAGCCCATCGCCTCGTCCTTCCAGGTGATGGCCTTCATCTCGACGAGATCAACCACGCCGACAAACTTCGCTTCCTGACCAATGGGAATCTGAATCGCGACGGGCCGCGCGTTGAGCCGCTTGCGGATCGTCCCGACGGCATGCTCGAAATCCGCGCCCATCTTGTCAATCTTGTTGATGAAACAAATGCGAGGAACCCCGTACTTATCAGCCTGCCGCCAGACTTTTTCCGACTGCGGCTGCACGCCGTGAACCGCGTCAAACACGGCAACGGCGCCATCGAGCACGCGGAGAGAGCGCTCCACCTCGGCCGTGAAGTCCACGTGGCCGGGCGTGTCAATAATATTGATGCGGATATCCCGCCAGGTGCAGGTGGTAGCGGCGGACGTAATCGTGATGCCGCGCTCCTGCTCCTGCTCCATCCAGTCCATGGTGGCCGTGCCCTCATGGACCTCACCGATGCGATGCGTGCGCCCGGTGTAGAACAGAATGCGCTCCGTCGTCGTCGTCTTACCGGCATCAATGTGCGCCATGATGCCGATATTCCTGCAACGCTCTAATGGAACCTGTCTCGACACGAAGGATGCTTCCTTACTGGGGCTCTCTGTTGATTTGTAATTCCGTAATTGCCAATCTTTACCAGCGGTAGTGCGCAAACGCTTTGTTGGCTTCCGCCATGCGATGCACGTCTTCTTTTTTCTTGATGGCGCCGCCGCGGGCGTTGGCCGCGTCCAGCAACTCATTGCTCAGCTTGTCGACCATGCCTTTTTCGGCACGATCGCGGGCGTAACCGATGATCCAGCGAATCGCCAGCGAAGTGCGGCGGTCAGCATTCACTTCCACCGGAACCTGATAGTTCGCGCCGCCCACGCGGCGGGTCTTGACTTCAAGCAGCGGCTTGCAGTTCTCGACGGCCTTCTTGAACAGCTTCAGGGCTTCGTCGCCACCACGTTCCTGCAGCTTGGTCATGGCGCCATAAAAGATGTTCTGCGCGGTGGCCTTCTTGCCGCCCCACATCATGCAGTTCACAAACTTGGTGACCAGATCCGAACTGTAGACCGCATCGGCCGGCACCGTCCGCTTCGCGATATGTCCTTTTCTCGGCATGCTGCTCTCTGCTCCTGCCTTATGCCTTCTTCGGGCGCTTTGCGCCGTACTTCGAACGACTCTGCTTGCGATCAGCCACACCGGTCGAATCCAGCGTGCCGCGCACTACGTGGTACCGCACCCCGGGCAGATCCTTAACACGGCCGCCGCGGATGAGCACGATCGAGTGCTCTTGCAAGTTGTGGCCGACGCCGGGAATGTACGTGGTGACTTCGATTCCGTTGGTCAGGCGCACGCGCGCTACTTTACGCAGCGCGGAGTTCGGCTTCTTCGGCGTCTGCGTGTACACGCGGGTGCAAACACCGCGCTTCTGCGGACAGCTCTGCAAAGCCGGGCTCGCCGTCTTGTACCGCGGCTTCGTTCGTCCCGTACGCACGAGTTGATGAAATGTCGGCACTCTTCCAGCTCCTTTGCGCAGACGCACACTCGCCCTCAGGCGGCAGGGCCGCGCCCATAACCCTTTTTCAGGGGCTGACCGGCTCAGCCGGCCATACGCTCCACAACCTGCGCACACCAGCGCAGGCGGGAAATTTCCGAAGTTCGTCAGACTGAACCCAGCGACGGTGGTGCCCGGCTTAAGGCACTCCGTTTCGCTCAGGATTGCCCTGCATATCCTTCCGCAGGCGGAAGGCAGTCGCAGTGGCATTTCAGCGAGGAAGTTCTGCGCTCAACTCAGCCACAGAACAAAATCTTTCAGCAACCCGGCCGATCAACTCAACACACACTTGCACGGCTGGGCTTACACGTACTCGCGGAACCTTATGAATATAACAAGTTAGAGAATTCTCCGTCAACCCTTCTCTGACTTCCGTCATCTGAGGCATTAGGCGACACGGCAGTCCCCGGTCCCAGTTGCCGAAACCAGCAGCAGCCTCTAGACTGGAGGTTTTGCGAACGACCAAGCTCGCTCGCCGTTCGTGGCGGCGCGGGGAGGATTCGAGGATTCATGGGCAGGTTGTTTCCCCTTATCGGAACTGGCTCTCTTCTATTATTGTTGCTGCTCACGCTGGCGGGGTGTGGGAAGACCAAATCCCCTGTGATCGTCAGCTCTGTAACGCTGAGTTTCGGCGCAACTGCTTTGGAAGCCGGTAGCGTCACGACCGTAGCCGTGACCGCCAAGACGGCCGCCGGGGCCACAGTCCCAGGTCTGACCTTCTCTTTTAATGTCAGTCCGTCCGGAGGATTGGATATAGCGAACATCACCTCAGGTACCACTACCGGCTACTTCGCCTGCGCGGGGAAGTGGGATGCAACCTTCCAGGTCTGCTCACAGGGGCCAACCGGGCAGGTGATCGTTACCGCAACGGCGGGCGGGTCACAGAGCCCCCCGGCTGTCATCCAAGTGCATCAGCACATTGACAACATTCAGGTAGCCGCGGTCCCAGGAACGCCCAACTACAGCGCTGACCCGAATGCCTGCGTATCCCAGGGGCTGACACCGAATTACCGGATTTATCAGGCTACGGCACACAGTAATGGCGCCGACATTACATCGACGGTGGGTCCGATCACGTGGAGTTCGATTGGGGCGACCACCGTGGTGGCACTCGATTCTGGCGCTACGGGCCTGCTTCCCACGCAGGTACAGGCCACAGCCAAGGCGCCGGGCGAGGTCCAGATCTTTGTTGCAGCCGGCGGCGCGACAAGCACCCCGGTCACATTCAAGACGTGTGCGGTGCAGTCCATTACGCTCTCCATTACCGGACAGACCAGCAACAGCGTCGCTCTGGACAAGGGCAAGTCGGTGCCAATTACGGCAACGGTACTGGATACGCAGGGCGTAACGCTTACGAATCCGCCACTGACTTGGATAACTTCGACCCCCGGATCGGTTTCCGTAACAACCGCTGGCTCGCTGACTGCCGTCCAGCCTGCAGGAGGCGTGGTCACGGCCTCGTGCATTCCACCAACCTGCAACGCAGGTATTACACCCACCCCGCCGCTGATTTTCAGTCCTGCGCCCGTGACGGCTACAGTGACCGGAGCCAAGAACCAGACCGCCGCCTACGTTACGACAACGGGTTGCATCGATCCGGCAACGCACTTAGACAAATCCGGATGCAGCACGTTCCTCTTCACGCTTCCCCTCTCAACCAACGTTTTCGGAGCTGCGGTTCTTGTTCCGCGGGCGCCCAATTCATTCCTCATCAATCCACAGGGGACGAAGGGTTTTCTCGGGAGTAGTCACGGGCTGCTGCTCTTCGACACAGCCGCCGCCACGTTCGCAACGGCCACGGCCGCCACCGGAACAGCCATCGCCGTTTCGCCCGACGGGACTAAGGTGGTCGTTCTTGAAGCAAGCACAACGCCGAATCAGGTGTTCGTCGTCAATACTGGTACGGGAGGGGTTTCGCAGATTATCGTGCCGGGAACGATAGGAGACTTCAAAACCAAAGCCTACGCCGCATTCTCGCCCGACAGCCTCAAAGCCTACATCGCGGTCGACCCGGAATCGTCAGGCAACGGGCTGCTGTTGATCGACTCAACCCTCGCAGCCACGCGTTCAATTCCATTGAACGCGGCTCCCACCGGAGTGGCTTTTCTGCCCAATGGGGCCTACGGGTATGTTCCCAATGTTGCCGGGAGCGTTCGCAAAATCTCCACCTTCAGTGTGTGCAACGACGCGGCCGTTCCAGGAGCTGACATAAGTTGGAACGGAACGCCGCAGCTGATTGCGCCTTCGAATGACGGACGCACGTTTTGGGTTGTTCAATCTCCCAATCTGACGAGCTTTTCGGCGACCACCGGGCCAGCGAATCTCGGCGCCAATCCCTCCGGGTGTCCGCTCACCCTCACCAACAATCCGCAAACTGGGACGATCAGTTTTGGCCAGGGAGATTTCACGCCGCTGCAGTTGTTCGTGGGATCAGATGGCGCAACCGTCTACATCCTCACTACCGGCGCGGTGCTCGGTTACAACAGCAACGGCGGCACCATTTCTGCAGTGGGTTTGCTGGGTGGCGCGGGAGCAGTGGGCGGCGCGCTCACAACGGATGCAACCGCGCTTTATGTGGGTGCCGACGACGATGCCATCCACAGGATCAATCTGGCCATCAACGCCGACGATGTGCAGGTGCCCGTCAGCTTCACCACCACCACGCAGCCCACTACGACAACCACCTTGTGCGCCCTGCAGACGGGCGCAGCCATCACCTGTCATCCCGATTTGGTAGCCGTGAAGCCGTAGCTGAAAGGAATTCGGGAGCGGGCGAGCCTAGCTGGCTTGTTTTTCGAGGTCTCGGGCCACGCTGTCAAGCACGCCATTGATGAAGTTGACGGACTCGGGGTTCGAGTATCGACGCGCGATCTCGAGCGCTTCATTAATCACAACCGGGCGAGGTGTATCGGGAAAACCGAGAAACTCCGCCACTCCCGCGCGTAGTAAGTTGCGATCAACCGTTGCCATTCGTTCCATGCGCCAGTGCTCGGCATGGGATTCGATCTTCTGGTCAATCTCATTTGAGCGCTCCATGGCGACGCGAAATAAATCGTCCGCGAAGCCGCGCACTTCCTTTTCCACGCCGCTGCGCTCCCCCCAGAACGTGCGACGCACTTCGTCCGCCGTCTGTCCGGCCATGTCGGCCTGAAACAGCATTTGCAACACGAGTTCGCGGGATTTGCGGCGCGTGCCCATAGAGAAAAAGTCGTCAGTCGTCGGTCATCAGTCTTCAGTCCAGTCTACAGAAGCGCTGAGAAAGTGGTAAGAACGATCGGGCGGGTTCACGCTGGAGTCAGCCATTGCCCGGACTGCGGATTTCTCGGTTCGCGAACGTGCGCGCTATGGACCTTTCTTGCGCTTCTTCCTGACGACCGACGACTGACGACCGACGACCCTGGCTTTTCTGTCCGTTGACCCCTTTGAGCTGACGGCTTTTTTCACATTCGCCATTTCAATCGCCGCCAGCGCCGCTTCAAAACCTTTGTTGCCCATCTTCAGGCCGGCGCGATCGATCGCCTGTTCCAACGTGTCGCAGGTCAGCACGCCCAAAGCGTGGGGCACGCCGGTCTCCTGCGATGACTGACCGATGCCGCGCGCCACTTCGTTCACGATGACATCGTAATGAGCGGTGCCTCCTCGCAGCAAGCAGCCAATACAAATGATGGCGTTGAACCGCCCGGTCTCCGCCAGACTGCGCGCCGCCGCCGGAATCTCGAAGCTTCCTGGGACACGGACGACCTCGACATCCTCGCGCCGGGCACCCGAGCGCAGCAATCCATCGAGAGCGCCCTCCAGCAGACGCTCGGTGATGAACGCATTGAAGCGCGCGACCACAATGGCGAAGCGCAGCCCTTGCGCATTTAACGCGCCCACCACGGCTGGCTCACCTGGAACGCCATAGAGCGTCACGATCACGTCCCCGGGCAACTCGACCGAGAAGCTGCGCCGCCCATCGTTCAACGTCGCGTCGGCCAGCACCTTCAGCTTCATTTTCTCTGCCACATCGAAGGCTGAGGCGGGATTGCTCACCTCGAGAACAATCAGCCGCGCCACGTCTTTCAAGCGCTTCACCACTTCAGGCGGATATTTTTCTGGAAGGCTGTTGATGCTCAGCAAACCCAGCGGCGCCGAGAAGATGGTCGAGCGTCCGCTGTCGGCGCCTCGTTCCGCGCGCTCCAAACCAATCGCGTCGAGAAACTTAACCAGCGTGCGAAAATCCTCAGGCTTCGCCACATAACGGCCGATATGAAGAGACTTGATCATGATTTTCTTTTCTACCACGGAGACACAGAGACACGGAGAAAAGCTTTACAAAGATCAACCGGGATTCAGGCCACCGCGACGAAGTGCTGGCCTTTTCCGTGTCTCCGTGCTTCAGTGGTGGGTTTTGACCTGATTCGTTTCTAATTATGCGAGATCAGTAACCGAGAATCACTTTCCTTTGAACTGCGCCGGCCGTTTTTCCAGGAAAGCCGTCGTGCCTTCCTTCTTGTCTTCTGTCGCGCAGCAGACGCCAAACAGCGCGGCCTCAAGAAACAGGCCCTCGGAGAGCGTCATCTCCATGCCCTTGTTCACTGCTTCCATGGCGTATTGCACGGCTAGCGGAGCATTGGCGATGATCTTGCTCGCAATGGCTTCTGCCCGCGCCATCAGTTCGCCTACTGGCGCAACGTCGTTTACAAGGCCGATGCGATGCGCTTCCTGAGCTGTGATCATCTCTCCTGTGAGCACCAGTTGCTGAGCCAAGCCCTTTCCTACGAGCCGTGCCAGCCGTTGCGTGCCGCCATAGCCCGGGATGATGCCGAGTTTCACTTCCGGCTGACCGAACTTCGCGTTTTCACTCGCCAGACGCATCGTGCAGGCCAACGCAACTTCACAACCGCCGCCGAGCGCAAAACCATTGACGCACGCAATTACCGGCTTCCCCAGGTTCTCGATCAAGTCGAGGACAGACTGCCCACGATGGGCAAATGCTTTGCCACTGACGGGATCCTGCGGCGCAAGCTCGCTGATGTCCGCGCCGGCGATGAACGCCTTTTCGCCTGCGCCCGTGAGCAACACCACTCGGACGGCAGAGTCTTCCTTCGCATCGCTGAACGCAGCCCGCAGCTCTTCCATGGTCGCCATGTTGATCGCATTCAGTACCCTGGGCCGATTGACGGTCACGTAAGCGATCGAGTTCCTTTTTTCAACGAGTATGTTTTCGAAGTTCATGAGGTCCCTTTTCCGTGAAACGACGCCAGCCGCCTGCACAGCCGGTCTCGCCCTCATGGTACTCGAAGTGGCCACCCAGAATAATCCCGCAATCCCCCTGGACCTTGCCTTCGGCTTCTGCCAGCAGAATGCCGCAGTCTGGCAAAGTGCGGCCGGTCCCGCAAACACCCTACTGGCGGACATCTTCGACCGTTGCGCAGCGATGATCGTTCATACGGTGGCCTTCCACAAGACTTCCTACTGATTTTCCATCACCCCAGTTGCAAAACACAGCCAGTAACCTGACCTAACCCTCCGCACGCAACATTTGTGTCCTTCCGTGTTCTTGACGGCGTTCGGCAAACCGAACTACTGTGGGCGACAGCTTGCGCGGATCTGCTCCGCGCGCCTCGTCTCCGTGGGTGGAGACGCTTGCAATTGGCTCCTAACCAAGCGCGCGCCGTCCTCCGTCTGGTTCTGTGCTCGTTTAAGGAGACTCCCTATGGAGCGTTTCGCTCGTACTGCCCTGTTTTTCGTGCTCGCCGCGGCCGGCCTGCTCCTGGCCAAATTGCCCGCGGTTCGCAGCCAATCGGCCGCCGAAGCTCCGGCCCGGTTCATTGCCGCCACTGCCGCACCGGCGCAAAACGTCAACAACGGATCCGCAGCTGTATCCGTCCGCAAGATTGCGGCCATACTCATCGCCCAAAATTCCGGAGCCGCGCGGGTCGGCTCAGGAAGCGGCAGCCCAGCGGTTGATCCCGGACCGCGCGGCGCATCGATTGGCGCGGGCGGGCCCATCGCCAATTTGACCGCAGACCAGTTGCGGTTCTTCAATGACGCGGCCATGCGCTTCGTGAATCCCGAAGGCGTCGCGGATGGCCTGGGGCCGACGTTCAACGCCGACTCCTGCGGCATCTGCCACTCTCAGCCGGCAATCGGCGGCTCGAGTCCGAGTACGACGGCGTTTCCAAATGTGGGATCGAATCCCCAGGTGGCGCTCGCCACCGCCAATGGCGCGCAGAACAAGCTCCCGTTCTTTGTGACGCCCGATGGCCCGGTGCGGGAAGCTCGCTTCAAGTTCATGACCAACCCGGATGGCACGGTCAACCGCAATCACCCCGATGGCAATGTGCATGACTTGTTCACCATTCAGGGGAGAAACGACGCCCCGGCTGCCTGTACCATGGCGCAGGAAGATTTTCTGAAGGCAGGCAACCAGCGCAATCTGGCCTTACGGATCCCCACCCCGACATTCGGTGACGGTCTCATTGAGATGATTGATGACGCCACGATTCTGGCCAACATGCAGGCCAACCCCGCGGCCAAAGCGGCCCTCGGCATCCGCGGCAAGCCCAACCGCAGCGGCAATGACGGCACCATCACTCGCTTTGGCTGGAAAGCACAGAACAAGTCGCTCCTGATGTTCTCGCACGAAGCTTACAGCGTGGAGATTGGCGAGACCAACCAGATGTTCCCTCAGAAGCGCGGGTTCTTCCCCAACCCGCCACCGGCCAATTGCGTTGCCAATCCCCAGCCCGAGGATGCAACCAAGTATCTTGCGGCGGGAGATGATCCCGTTCGCGTGCCCAGCGACGACGATGCCTTTGCCACTTTCATGCGGTTCCTGGACCAGCCTACGCCAGCCTGCACAGGCACGGCTTGTTCGGCCTCCATCCAAAACGGCAACAAAATATTTGCCTCCGTGGGCTGCGCTTTGTGCCACACGCCCTCGATGGCCACGGGACAATCCTCGTTCACAGTGAAGGTGCAGGGTCTGAGCGGTGTACAAGCGAACCTATTCTCCGACTTGCTGCTCCACCACATGGGAGAGCGGTTACAGGACGGCATTTCGCAAGGCAACGCAGGACCGGACGAGTTTCGAAGCGCTCCCTTGTGGGGCCTCGGACAGCGCGTGTTTTTCCTGCATGACGGACGCACAAGCGATTTGGTCCAGGTCATGCGGGAACACCGGAGTCATGGTTCGGAAGCCAACGGGGTGATCGACAACTTCAATGCGCTCACGTCTTCGCAGCAACAGGATCTCTTGAACTTCCTGCGCTCGCTTTAAAGACACTGGCCGTTCGCGCCGGATCGGGGCAAGCGGAAACGCGCGCCACGATTTGGTTACCTAGGCCCTGACGGCTCGTGCTGGGGCGGGTTGCTGACCCCGCCCCAGAGTCTTTGCCAAGACTCCGCTACCTGAGGCGGTCTTACCTCCAAATGCAATCGGTGTACGATCGACCCATTGCTCGTCCTCCCTCAGGAGCCACCCGTGCCAGCCAGAACACGTCGCAAACTCGTGACCAAGGAAGCGCTCTGCCACATTGGCGCGCGGCCCAACGTGATGCAGATTGTCCCCACGCGCAGCGTCATGCGCCCGGCGCTTCTCCACGAGGACGAAACAAAACTCTCTGCCTTGCCCGCTGGCCACGCCCACGGGTCCGGGCGGAGCTGCCGGCTTTCGCAACCACGCCGGCAGCCAGATCGCGGTACCCGAGGTGACCAACATTTACCTCGGCCCTTTCTGGGCCGATCGCAATTTCGTAGAAGGCTTCAGCAAAGCGATCGTGGAGAACGGCTATCTTGATCCGCTGAAGGAACTCCACTACGGCACCGGCCCCGGCACGTATCGCGGCTCCATCGATGGACCCAGGCAGCGCGTGGGGCCCACGTTTCACGACAAGAAAGCTCAAGCAACGGTCGCGTCTCTTCTCGATGCCGGCGAGATTCACGCCAACGACAACAGTCTGTTCGTGCTCATTCTACCCAATGGCGTGACCTCCGTGATCGACCAGGACGGCTCGAAGAGTTGCGCTAACTTCTGCGGCTACCACGACGCCTTCGATCATCACGGTACGTCGGTCGCCTACGCCGTGCTGCCTTCCACGAAATGCTCGGGATGCGGCGGCCAACTGGCCGATTTCACCGCCGTCTACGCCCACGAACTCGCCGAGGCGGCGACCGACAAAGTGCCGGGCCAAGGTTGGGTGGCTAACGACGGCGAGGAAAATGGCGATCTCGAAACGTGGGTCCTCATGGGCTGGGGCCCACACGACGATCCGAAGCGTTACACCATCCAGGGCTACTACACCAACGAGCGTGGCAACACCGTGGGAGCGTGGCGCGCGGCTTCCTCGTAATTCGCCTGCCGGGTTTAGAATGTTTCGAAAGCAGACAGGCTGCGCATGCTGAAATACGAATACATACGAAAGGAATGGATTGTGTCGCCGACGGCGCGAACCGTATACCGCGGATCTGCGTTGCTCTCGATAGCTTTGTTTTTTGGGGTGTTTCTGGTGGTTTTGGAAGGTGGTATTCCCGCGTCGATTGCCCCGGTTGCTAGGCAGCTGCTGTTCAGCGGCGCGCTCGGAGCCGGAGTTACGTTGGTGGGGATGGAGTATTTCCTATTGCGATTTGATCGCTCTCACCCGCTGCAGGTTTTGGCCTGGTTCTGCGTGTTGCTATTCCCCTTTCTTGGCGCGCCACTGTACTGCTTCATTGTTTATTCTCGTGCAGATGTGGTGAGGAGTAGTTGCACGAAGCACATTGACAGCACACAGGTGTAAAAGAATCGGCCTTGCATGTCGCCCAATTTCCAAGAGCGTCTCCGAATCGCTGCGGCAGAATCGCAATAAACCTACGGATCTATGCTGGGAACTTCCTTCGTCCAATTTCCGTATCTCTAACCAGGCATGTCCTCGCTCACCCGCCGCCTTCGCCGCCTCGCCCTTACCGTCCTGATCGCCTACGTCGCGTTCTGCATCTTCGCCGCCATCACCGTCTCAAATGCCGCGCTGCACCCGCCGCGCCGCCCTGTCACTGATCTGGATGAAACCTTCGCTCGCGAGGAAGCCACGCGCCTCCACGCACAGATCACTGACGCCACCATCACCACCGCCGACGCTCTCATCCTGCGCGCCTGGCTGATCCATCCTGAGAACACAACTGGCTCCGCCGTCCTACTGCTGCATGGTGTCGCCGACAGCCGTCTCGGCGTCACCGGACAAGCCGAGCTTCTTCTCCGTCACGGCTACTCCGTTCTCATGCCCGATTCGCGAGCGCACGGCATCAGTGACGGTCCGCTCGCCACCTACGGACTCCTCGAACGCGACGATGTTCATCGCTGGATCGCGTACCTGCGCGCGAGCGTGCATCCCCGCTGCGTCTTCGGCCTGGGAGAATCCATGGGCGCCGCGCAGTTGCTGCAGTCGCTTACCGCTGAGAACGGCTTCTGCGCGGTCGTCGCGGAGTCGCCCTTCGCCACCTTCCGCGAAATCGCCTACGATCGCATGGGGCAGTACTTCGGCATCGGCCCCTGGCTCGGCCGCACTATCCTACGCCCAGTTGTGGAGTTGTCTTTTCTCTACGCGCGCCTGCGCTACGGTCTCGACACGCAGCAAATCACGCCGGAAGACTCCGCCGCCACCTCAACCGTTCCCATTCTGCTCGTTCACGGCGAGCTCGACAACAACATCCCACTGCGTCACTGCCAGCGCATCCTGGCCCGCAGCGCACCGCGCACTGTTCTATGGGAAGTCCCCGGAGCCGACCACACAGCGTCGCTTGCCGTCGCCCCGGAGGAATTCGAGCAACGGGTGGTCGTGTGGTTCGAGTCCCACGATTGACGAACTACTGTTCCTGCCATACTATTCCGCGCGTTGGTGTTGTTCTGAAACGCCACTAAGGGAGGTTCGAAATGGCGAGAGTGATTCTTGCGGCAGCCCTCCTGACCACCGTGCAAATGTCGGCTCAAAATCAGACATGCGCGACGAGTCTCACATCGCAGAGCTACTTCTGCACATCCGGGAACTGCCATGAGTATGTGACGGTTTATCGGTGTCAAACTCAGACATTCCTGGCCGGCTACTTTATACGCTACAGTACGGTGAGTTGTTGTGGTTCTCAGCTTCGAAGTTGTGACCAGAACACCGGCCAAGGATGCTATGTAGGTGAACTGCGCAGCCCCGGCGCGCGGGAGTCGCTAGCCCGTGCAGCCGCTCGGAGGGATGTGCTGGTTGCCACTTGCGACAATGGCTACGCCCGATACACCCCAGATACTCAGGAGCTCGGGAATGAATTCCCGCCATTGGAACTACTGCCGGGATCGAGGGGCGTTGGCCTTGAGTCGAAGTAGGTTTTCAAGGACTCTTCTTTGTCCGCTGAAGGCCGGTCCCATGCGCCGAGCAGTCTCCAGTATTGCACTGGCTGTTCTGCTCTCAGTAGTTCCTAACCTCGGTGCCCAACACAAGCCAAAACAGCCGACATCAGACAAGGGCGTTCGGGATGTCCTACGTGCTGTCGAAGTACCGTTCAAGGAAGAACCCTCGCTGTCCGGGTTAGCCGCAAGCCCTGTGCTGTCGTATCCCATCCAATGCAACAGTGAAGGAGTTCCGTTCGTTGGAATGCTGAACCCACCTGATTTCGATGAGGAAGAAGTCTATTCCATAACCTCGAAGGGTGTCCGGAAGTTCAGTCTCGACACCGTAAACGATTTGTTCGATAAGGAGATTCTCGACTACTACCCGGCCCAATCGGGGGTTATCTTTCTTGTATTCGGAAGCGAGGAGGGCCAGCTAGGGGCGCGTGCGTCTAGCCCACCTTCTGCCAACGGGGAAGACACAGCTCATCATGTTCAACGTGGGTATTACATCGCCAAATTCGACGCGGATGGCAGTTACAAGGGTCGAGTACGGATTGAGCCCTCCTTCACTCCGAGCAAGATAGCGGAGTTTGACTCTGGCCTATTTCTTGCGTATGGCGTTGATGCGGACGCCCGCCGACCCGAATTGGCCTTGATCAATCCGGATGGATCTGTCCTGCGCTATCTGGACCCAGACCCCAGCCTGAGCAATTGGTATAAGTCGTATCTGAACTCAACTCTGGGTCGTCCTGGCGATTCAAAACCGACCGTGCTTCCTGGCGGTCAAATGGTGCCATACCTTGGCCGACTCCTCCTCGTCCAGCAGGGTTCGAAACTCCCTATTTTCGGGATCCGGGAAAACGGTGAGGTACAGCAATTCAAGACCCCAGCTCCCGAAGGTTATGTGCTCGAGTCCCTGATCCCAGCCCAGAACCGCTGGTATGTCCGATACCGCACCGAAGCCAAGCCTGGCACCCAGGTAAGTCGCGAGCAACCTGTTCTTTTCGTGGTCGATCCCGATGCGGGAAGGCTCCTGGAGCGGCTGAAGCCACAAGGAGTCTCGACCGACGAAATTGCGTGCTCTCGCAACGGCGACCTAATCGCGTTCCGGCGTGATGACAAGGGCAGATTCGTTGCCATTCTGGGGCAGGTGCAGTGAGCAACATGGGATGACTCATCCTCTACCCGGATTCCTTTGAATAGCCGGGTGCCGCAGCCTTCCCTTCAGGGAGGGCGCGGCCAGTCCCTCACTCTTTAGGCGTCTAATACCCTCGACAGGCCAAGACGGGCAGCCGCGGATACTTTGGGAAACTCGCGTCGCTCAACGCACGCTCGCACAAAAAGAAGACCGCCCCGCGATCTGACTCCATACGGCGCGCATAGATACACGTGGCGCACAGACCCGCAGGTGTGACCTCTATGTCTGGCTTCATCAGGCAAGCTTAGCTGAGGTCGGCAGACTGAAGTCGCGTCCCC
>Ga0075017_100001253_pt1 | contig 15373 bp, 11 predicted proteins | sample AleBraG_ABR_2012_FD_71475 | JGI IMG/M metagenome (GOLD analysis project Ga0075017, IMG submission 71475) | Freshwater sediment microbial communities in response to fracking from Pennsylvania, USA - Alex Branch Run_MetaG_ABR_2012 | ecosystem: Environmental > Aquatic > Freshwater > Creek >... | reverse complement strand
GATGAAGAAAGCACAGACCAGGCCCACGGCGCAGACCACCGCCCCGACCAGGAATGGCACACGGAAGGTCGAGAGCAGTGCTGCAGCTTCGTGGGTGCCCAGCAGACCACGGTTTCTGGCCACTCCCTGCTGGATCGTGATGAGCACCTGGATGCCGGCCACCTCACCCACCTGCATCGCCAGCATCTGAGCCGCTGACATCACCCCCATCTGCTCGGCATCCACGACGTTGGCCATCGTCGACGAGGTTGACGGCATCGCCACGCCCATGCCGATGCCGCTGAGGGCCAGCGCCATGATCACGACGAGCACCGAGGAGCCGGTCGTTAGCGTGGCGAAGATGATCATCGAGCTGGTCAGCGCGACGGTCCCGGCGATGGTCGAGGTCCGCTCCCCGATCCTGACCGCCAGGTAGCCGGCGATGGGCGAGCAGATGGCGAAGGCCAGCGGTCGTGCAATGGCCACGGCACCGACCTGGCCCTCTGAGTAGCCATAGCCCTCCTCCATCAAGAGCGGGAAGAGGAAGAACGCGCCGAAGTACGCGAAGTTCGACGTGGCTCGGATCACCATCGGCATCACGAAGTTGCGGCGATGGAAGTACGCGGCGGGGATCAACGGGTTCTCGGATGTTTGGATTCGCCGAACGAAGATGACCATGGCGATGGCGCCAACGACCCACGCGCAGATCGAGAGCGGGGACGCCCAGCCCTTGATCGGGGCGAGGGACAGCGCCAGCATCACGCCGGTCACCGAGATCGAAAGGCTCGTCGAACCGATCCAGTCCATCGTCCGAAAATCTCGCTTGGCCTTGACTCGCTGGGCGGCGAGCTCCTCGGGGCTCCCGCGATCGGCCGGCAGTATCACGGCGACAACGCAGAACGCCGCCACCAAGAGGATCAGCTGGAACCAGAAGAGCGCTCGCCAGCCGAAGAACTGGATGATCGGCGATCCCAGCGAGACGCCGATCACCGGACCGCCTGCACCCACCAAGGTCCACCATCCCATGGCCTTGACCCGGTCCTCTGGCCGGAAGGCCTTCATGATCAGCGCCATCGAGGCGGTACCGGTGGCTGCGCCCTGGATCCCGTCGAGAGTGCGCGCGCCGAGGAGGGTGATCACATCTGGTGCGAGGGCGGTCAGGACCGCCGAGACCATTGCTCCCGCCAGTCCAAAGAGGTAGAGGCGACGGTGTCCAAAGATATCGCCGGTCTTGCCCAGCAGCGGAGCGGCCAGACCGTATGCCAGCAGCGGACCCGTCATCGTCCAGGTGAGCACTGCGATCGAGGTGTGGAACTCGCCGGCCACCTTGGGGAGGGCGACGATGAAGACCGTGAAGGTGATGTTCAGCGCCAACAGGCCCGCCAGCAGCGAGCTCAGGACCCACCAGGGATAGCGATCTGAGGAGACGGCCCGGACCTGCGCTCGTGAGCGCAGCATGGCGAACCAGTTGAGATCTGCGCTCGTCTCCGTGCCGCTCGCGCCGAACTCGACCCCTCCGGGGTCGTAGATCGGACTCAGCAGCTCGTCAGAGTCCTCTCGATGATGTGGGGAGACGGCCGGCGCAGACGCGCCGCCGTCCTCGTCGCTCACGCTCCGAGCCGGGACATCTCCGCCTGCAGCTCGGCCACGGTCCACCGGTCGTCCTTGTCGAGCGACTCAGTGAGGGTCCAGTTCTGGAAGTTGCGGACGGTGCCGCCCTGGACGAAGAAGACTCGGCCCGTCGCCGGGCAGCCCTCCGTCGCAAGGTAGGCGACCAGCGGCGAGATGTTGGCGGGATCCCAGACGTCGAAGCTTGCAGCGTCCTCGGGCTTTGACACGATGTCGGCAAGGCCGGGTGTTGACTCGGTCATGCGGGTGCGGGCCGCCGGTGCGATTGCGTTGACGCGGACACCGTAGCGATCGAGCTCAGACGCGGCGATCACCGTGAGCGCACCGATTCCGGCCTTGGCCGCGCCGTAGTTGGCTTGTCCCGGATTGCCCAGCAAGCCAGACGTCGATGACGTGTTGACCACAGCGGCCTTGACCTCCTTGCCGGCTTTGGTCTGCTCACGCCAGTAGGCAGCAGCGTGGCGGAGGGGAACGAAATGGCCCTTGAGGTGGACGTGGATGACGGCGTCCCACTCTTCCTCGCTCATGTTGACGAGGACTCGGTCGCGCAAGTTCCCGGCGTTGTTGACGAGAACGTGAAGATCACCGAAGGCCTCGATGGCGGTGTCGATGAGGCGCTTGCCACCTTCCCAGTCGGCGATGTTGTCATTGTTGGCAACGGCCTCGCCCCCCATCGCAGTGATCTCGGCGACCACTTGCTCGGCGGGCGTGCCTTCGCCGTCACTGTCGCCACCGAGGTCGTTGACGACGACCTTGGCCCCCTCTGAGGCGAAGAGCAGTGCGTGCTCGCGGCCGATCCCTCGGCCCGATCCGGTGATGATTGCCACACGTCCATCAAGTGCACCCACCTGCGGGCTCCCTCTACTCGTCCAAACACAAACAGGGAATGAGCCTACCGTTGCTGCAACAGCCAGCTCCCCTCCGTCTCAGGACGGCCTGGGAGGGCTGGCTCGCTCAGCGCGTGATGCCGCGGAGCCGATACCACCAATCAGGATCCCGTGCGTGGGAGTGGAAGTGGTCCGGGATCTGGCGCATCACGCGGTCGAAGGACCAGCCACCCTCGCCGAAGCGAGAGTCAGCGGCGTCAGCCAGCCTGGTCAGCATGTGCTCGACCTGGTCGTCGGGGACGTCGACACCGTGGTAGCGCCAGACGACCATGGGGGTGTCGCAGACCTCGCAATCGGCAACCCAGCAGATCTCATCTTCGTGATACCAGGTCGTCATCTTGGCGGCCTCGCACAGCTCGCAGCCCTCGCGTCGTTCCGTCGTCATCGCACGTAGAGGTTCACGCTGCTGCCGATCTTGACCGTCGTACCTGCTGCTGGCGTCGTGTGGAAGACGTGGCCGCCCGGCGGGCCGTAGACCGCTCCAACCTTCAAGCCAAGGTTGGTCAAGATCGAGCTAGCGGCCGCAACGGTCTTGCCGACCATCGAGGGGATGGCCACATTCGGAGGACCGAGGCTGACGTAGACCGTCACCGTCGTCCCCTTCTGAATCGGAGTGCCGGTCGCAGGGTCGGTGCGCGTCACCGTGCCGGCGGCCACGCTCGATGAGTACTCCTTGGCCTCGGCCACCTTGAAGCCCGCTGCCACGAGAGCCGCTTCGGCTTGGGCGAAGCTGCCGCTGACCTGGGGCACTGGCACCGGCGGTGGGCCCTTGGAGATGACGATCTCGACGGTGGTGCCGTAGGGCACCGTTGAGGGGTTCGAGACGCCGTTCTGGCTGAAGCTCACCACCTGGTTAACCGGAACGGTGGCTGAGTACGTCGCCGAGGTGGGTGGGCAGTCGCCCTTGAGGTGCACCGCGGCGAGGGTGGCTTGCGCATGCGCGCAGTCAAGACCGCTGAGGGAGGGGATCGAGACCGGGGGGAGTCCTCTTGACGCCACGAGCGTCACCGTCGAGCCCTGCTTGAGCACAGAACCGGCCCGTGGATCCTGCCGGATGATGTGGTACTTGGGAACGGTGATCGAGTACACCGCCGGAGCGAACACCACCGTCAGCTGCTCCTTCTCGAGCTGAGCGCGTGCCGAGGTCATCTTCTCGCCGGTGAGTGCAGGGACCGTCACGCTCGGCACGAAGAGCTTCGTCTGGATCGCTACCACCCCGAAGATCGCACCCAGGACGATGACCGCAGCGACGATCCACGGCCAGATCCGACGCTTTCGACGATGAGATCCGTCGATGGGGCCACCGATGACGGTCTGGTCGTCGAGCTCGTCAACGTCGAAGGGCTTGCTGACGCCGGTGGGGACAGGACCAGTGGTCACCGCTGCGGTGACTTGCGTCAGCTCGTCAGCCGATGGCGGACGGAACTGCTCAGCGGCCACGGGGTCCACTGGCGCCAAGACATCGGAGGCCCGGTGAATCGCCAGGGGGAGAGGTCCAGGTGGCGGGAGGGCGGCGGCCACGGACGCCAGGCGAGCCTCGAAGCTGACGGCATCGAGGCGGGCAGCCACCTCGGGGGCGGCGCCCTGGGCGAGCACGGCGTCAAGAGAGCCGAGCGAGGAGTGGTGCGGCAGCGGTTGGCCCACGCGAGCGCGAAGGGTGGCGATCGGAGTGTCGGCGATGAAGGGGACCGTCCCGCTGAGTGACTCGTAGATCACCAGAGAGAGCGAGTACACGTCAGCTTTGCCGTCCACTGCTGAGCCCTCAGCCTGCTCGGGGGAGGCGTAGCGGACGGTGCCGATCATGGCGCCCTCGGGCTCAGTCCATGTGGCCTCGGCCAGGGCGCGCGCCACACCAAAGTCGGTGATGCGCAGACGACCTTCCTCGTCGAAGAGCAGGTTGGCGGGTTTGACGTCACGGTGAACCAGGCCCCGGGCGTGCGCATAGGCCAGGCCAGCCGCCGCCTGCTCCCCCATCGATGCTGCCTGTTCCTGGCTCAGTCGGACCCCTGCGTCCAGGAGATCCTTCAGCGAGCCCCCGGCAAGGTGCTCCATGACGAGGTAGGGAACGCCATCCTCTTCGCCCCAATCGAAGACGCGCAGGATGTTGGGGTGGTTGAGGGCAGCGACGGCGCGGGCCTCAGCTCGGAATCGCTTCAAGAAGGCGGCGTCCTGGGCGAGGACGGGCTGGAGGAGCTTGACCGCCACCAGGCGCTCAAGGGTGGTGTCCTCTCCGAGGAAGACATTGGCCGAAGACCCCGAACCAAGGACGGCGACCAGACGATAGCGGCCACCCAGCAGGGTGCCAAGGAAGTCGTTCGCAGGCTGCATGGGTCGGAACCAACCTACCGACCCGCCCCAGGTCGCCGGTGGACGGGTGATCAGCCCTCAGGGATCAGCCCGCTGGCCAGCAGCTCCCCGAGACGCGCCGCCTCGATCATGGGGATGCCGAGCTCCTCTGCCTTGCTCAGCTTCGACGCTCCGGGGGCCTCGCCGACCACGACGCAGTAGGTCTTCTTCGACACCGAGCCCGTGGCCTTGCCGCCAGCGTTCTGCACGGCCGCCTCGGTCTCCTCACGGGTCATGCCTGGCACCGCACCAGTGACGACCACCGTCTTGCCGCTGAGCGGGCCGCCGGTCAGGTCCCTTCTGCCAGCGCCGGGCTCGACCCTGGTCAATCCCAACTCCATCAGCCGATCGATGACGGCAGCGTTCGACTCGTTCGCCAAGAAGCGAAGGATCGACTCGGCGATGACTGGACCGATCCCATCGATCTCGGCGAGCTCGTCGATCCCTGCTGCTCGGAGGGCATCGAGGCTGCCCATCGCTGCGGCGAGCTGGCGCGCGCCAGTCGGGCCGAGGTGTCTGATCCCGAGTCCCACGAGCAATCGGCTCAGTGGCTGCTGCCGCGAGTCGTCGATCGCGGCCAGCAGCTTCGTGGCGGAGATCTCCCCCATTCCCTCAAGGTCCTTGAGCCCTTCGAGATCGAGCTCGTAGAGGTCAGCCACGTCGCGGACCAAGCTCGCGGCGGTCATTCGCTCGACGACCTTCTCTCCAAGGCCCTCGATGTCCATCGCCGAGCGCGAGGAGAAGTGCGAGAGACGTTGATCGCGCTGGGCATTGCAATCAAGATTGACGCAGTAGGTGTCGGATTCACCCTCGAGGCGGACCAAAGGTCCCTGGCAGCTCGGGCAGCTCGAGGGGAAGTGCCAACGTGCCGGGCGGCGTCCCGTGCTGCGAAGTGGTCCAACGACCTCGGGGATCACGTCGCCCGCCTTGCGGACTACCACCACCTCACCGGGCCGCACGTCCTTGAGCAGGACCTGGTCTTCGTTGTGCAGCGTGGCGAAGGTGACGGTCGATCCTCCGACGACGACGGGCTCGAGCACTGCGTAGGGGGTGACTCGACCGGTCCGCCCAATGGAGACCTCGATGGCCACCAGCTTCGTGGAGCGCTCCTCGGGCGGCAGCTTGCGGGCCAGGGCCCAGCGGGGTGCTCGGCTTGTTGCGCCGGCGACCTCTCGGAGCGAGAGGTCGTCGAGCTTGATGACCACCCCATCGATCTCGTAGCCGAGCTGATGGCGTCGCTCCTCAAGGAGGTGGCTCCGCTCCACGACCTCGTCGATGCCCGTGACCACGCTGGCGTCCGGCGAGACGGGGATCCCGGCGAGCGCCAGGGCGGCCAGAACTGCCTGGTGGTCCTTGAGATCGAAGGGACTTCCTGGCGCTACACCGGCGATCTCGCCCAGCTGGTAGCCGAAGAAGGCCAGAGGGCGTGTGGCAGTGACCGCGGGGTCCTTCTGCCGTAGCGCCCCGGCGGCGGCATTGCGCGGGTTCGCGAACTCTTTGAGACCTGCTGTCAGCTGACGCTCGTTCATGGCGATGAAGGCCGCTGTGGGGAAGTACACCTCACCTCGGACCTCGAGGACCTCGGGAAAAGGAGCGGCGGCCGGGCTGAGCACCTGCGGGACCGATGCCACCGTGGCGATGTTGGCGGTGACATCTTCCCCGGTCACGCCGTCGCCTCGCGTGGCTGCCAACTCGAAGACGCCCTTCCGATAGCTGATCGACATGGCGACACCATCGACCTTCGGCTCCACCGAGAATCGCAAGTCGGTGACGTCATCGCGGCCCAGGGCCCGAGCCAGCCGCTCACCCCAGGCCCGGATCTCACCATCATCGAAAGCATTGTCCAGGCTCATCATCCGGACCCGGTGCGTCACCGGCGCAAAGAGCCCTGACGGAGCTGCGCCCACCTGCTCGGACGGACTCGCGACTGCGGTGAGCTCAGGGTGCGACGCCTCGAGCTGGCGGAGCTCGCCGACCAGGATGTCGTAGTCGGCGTCAGGGATCTCAGGGTCATCGAGCGCGTGATATCGCTCGTTGTGATGCGCCACGAGAGCCCTCAGCGACGCGATCCGCTGGGCTGGATCCTCGGGGAGCCCGTCCAGGATCACGGCTGCACCGTGGCACTGCCAAGGACGCGTCCGGGATCGCGAGGCGAGAAGAACGCTGCGGTCTGCCCGGGAGCGACCGGGTCGATCGTCTCTTCGAGCTCAAGGCTGCCGCCGACGATCAAGGCCGGCACCGCCTCTGCATGGGCTCTGAGCTGAACGAGGACTCGTCGATCTGCCGGCGGGCTGCCGTCGACCCAACTGGCCTGGTCGATGTCAATCGAGAGCTCGCGGATACGGGCCATCAGCGGCGACGCCACGAGCACCCGGGCCTCGTTCATGTCGACGCGGACCGCCACCCGACGCTGACCCTGCACGTCGACCCCCATGCGTCGCTTCTGCCCGACGGTGACGAGCTCGACGGCGTCGATCGTCCCGACCTCGAGGCCGCTGCTGACGTCAACAAGGCGCCCGGGCGTCAGCTCGGCGTGCTCTTCGAGGAAGCCACGACGCCCACGCTCCGAAGAGATGAAGCAGACCTCCTGGCTCTCTGCCTTGTCAGCGCTTCGCAGCCCCCTCGCCCGGGCATGCGCGCGCACCTCAGCCTTCGTCAGCTCCCCCACCGGAAGCAGGATGCGCCCAAGCTGGTCGGCCACGAGCATCGAGAGGACGTAGGACTGGTCCTTGCCAGGATCGACGCCTCGCCGAAGTGACGGCGCACCTTCCACAGTGATCACACGAGCATGGTGGCCGGTTGCGAGTGCATCGAAGCCCAGTCGGTCGCTCATCTCGAGCAGACGACCGAACTTGATGTGACGGTTGCACTCGATGCAGGGGTTGGGGGTCTCGCCGATCAGGTGCGAAGTGACGTAGGGCCTGACGACGTGATCGTCGAATTCGTCGCCGAGATTGGCCACATGGTGAGCGATCCCGAGCTGAGAGGCGACGCGTGCGGCGTCGGCCACGTCAGCCACCGAGCAGCAGCCCGAGTCGCTGCTTCCTCCCCAGAGCTTGAGCGTCACCCCGCTCACCTCATGGCCCTGCTCAACGAGGAGCGAGGCCGCCACCGAAGAATCCACGCCCCCAGACATCGCCACCAGCACCCTCACGAGATGAGTCTGCCACCGCGCTGAGACAGCGACGACCGGCTCAGGCCCGCAGTCGCCGCACCGCGTCGCAGAGGGCGCTGAGGCAGCGATCGACGTCATTGTCGCTGCTCGAGGTCGACAGGCTGAGCCGCAGCGCCGAGCGAGCGCTCATCTCGTCGATGCCCATCGCCAGGAGGACTCGGCTGGCTTGCGGCGCTCCAGAAGCGCAGGCCGAGCCCGCCGAAGCGCAGATGCCGGCCTGGTCCAAGAGGATGAGGAGCTCCTCGCTTCGGCAGCCCTCGACGAGGAGGAGCGAGTGGCCGGGGAGCCGGGAGGTGGCCTTCGAGACGATCCTGATCCCGTCGAGCTCGTCGATGATGCAACGTTCGAGGCTGTCCCGGCGAACAAGCAGCGATGCAATTGCGCCGCTGCGAAGCTCATCGTCAACCGCCGAGAGCGCAGCAGCCAGTCCAACAGCCCCCCTGACGTTCTCGGTCCCGGATCGACGCCCCAGCTCCTGGCCGCCTCCAAGGAGTTGCGCGTCGAGTCGCTGCCCGTCGGCCACGAAGAGTGCTGCCACGCCGGCGGGGCCACCGAGCTTCTGAGCGGCGATCGCCGTCGTCCCGGCAGCCGCCACCGCGGCAGCGAGAGTGCCGGCAGGTGCTGCCGCGACCGCATCGGAGTGCAGATTCGTACTGGTTCTCTGATCTCTGAGCAGACCAGAGAGCGCGGCAAGAGGTTGGATCGCGCCGGTCTCGGAATTGGCAGCCATGACCGCCACCAGGGCTCCGTCGGGAATGGACTCGATGGCAGCGTCGAGGTCGAGGACGCCTTGGTCGTCAACCCGCAGCTCGATCAGCTCAACTCCCGCCCGACGTGCCACCAGGGTGGCCGCCTCTCGGACCGCGACGTGCTCGATCGTCGAGATGCAGACCGCCCGCGGTGAGGGACAGCCCAGGATCCCAAGGTTGTTCGCCTCGGTGCCGCTCGCGCTCAGAACGACGCCGCTTGCGGGAACGCCGACCGATGCAGCGATCCTCTCGCGGGCCTCGTCAAGCACCGCACGCGTCGCCCGAGCCAGTCGATGCGCTCCCGACGGGTTCGGAGGCAGGTCGCGGACTGCCTCATCCATGGCCAAGGCAACCTCGGACCGAAGCGGTGAGCCCGCCGCGTGGTCGAAGAAGACCACAGCGCTCATCTCAGGCGACGTAGACGGTCTTTGCGTTGCAGAACTCGTGGATGCCGAGTGCGGACAGTTCGCGTCCATAGCCCGAGCGCTTGATCCCGCCGAAGGGGAGCTCTGGAGTCGACGAGACGATGGCGTTGACGAAGACCATCCCTGCCTCAAGACCGTCGATCGCCCGCTCCTGTTCAGCTGCATCCTCGGCCCAGACGCTTGCACCCAGCCCCCAGGGAGTTGCGTTTCCAAGTGCGATGGCATCATCGAGGTCTTTGACGGAATAGACGACGGCCACCGGTCCAAAGATCTCTTCGCTACCAGCCCGCATCTGATCGGTCACGCCGGTGAGCACCGTCGGTTGGAAGTAGAAGCCTGGCCCGTCGATGGCTGCGCCTCCCGCGGTTGCAGACGCCCCCTTCTCCAGTGCATCGGCGACCTGCTCGGCCACTTCCTGGCGTTGTGCAGACGAGACGAGTGGTCCCACGACCGTGGCGGGATCCATGGGGTCGCCGATCGTCAGCTCAGCCATGGCTGCGGAGAATCGGGCGGTGAACTCCTCAGCGCGCTCCTGAACGACGATGAAGCGCTTCGCCGCGATGCAGGACTGACCGTTGTTCTGGACCCGGCCGGTCACCGCCATGGGGATACAACGATCGAGGTCGGCCGACGAGGTCACGATGAAGGGATCGGAGCCCCCAAGCTCGAGGACGCACTTCTTGAGCGCTTCGCCGGCCGCCGACCCCACCGACTGGCCAGCAGCTTCCGAGCCGGTGAGGGTCACCGCCGCGACGCGCTCGTCGGCGATGACGTCGGCGACTCGAGAGCCCGGGATGAAGAGGTTGACGAAGCAGCCTTCGGGGAAGCCTGCCCGACGGAAGAGGTCTTCAAGGAGCAGTGCCGAGCGCGGAACATTGGAGGCGTGCTTGAGCACACCGACGTTTCCTGCCATCAGCGCCGGGGCGGCAAATCGCACTACCTGCCAGAGCGGGAAGTTCCACGGCATGACCGCCAGCACCACACCGAGCGGGTCATAGCGGACACCGCTGCGCGACGCTGACGAGGCGATCGAGGACTCGGTAAGCATCGATTCGGCATGTTCGGCGTAGTAGCGCATGGTCATCGCACACTTCGCGACTTCGCCCTTGGCGGCGGCGAAGGTCTTTCCCATCTCCTTGGTCAGGACCTCGGCTTGAACGGGGACCTCAGCCTCCATGAGCTCGGCCGCAGACACCATGAGTCGAGCTCGTTCAGCGAAGCTTGTGCTTCGCCAGGTCGCAAAGGCGTTGGCAGCTAGGTCCAGACGGCGATCAACCTCGTCAGGGCTGTGGTCGTCGAACGTGGCTTCGACCTCTCCGGTCGCGGGGTTCGTCGATACGTAAGGCATCTCACCATCATTGCAGCCGGTAACGCTGCTCCAGTCCCCAGGAACTCAGAGGAGACCCAGATGATGAGGGACCTCACGATGGAGCACCTTGCCCGTGGGACCGACCGGGAGCGAGGGAGTCAGGTACACGCTCTTGGGCCGCTTGAACGACGCCAGGACCTCCCTTGATGCCTCCATGATGTCCTCTGCCCGCACCGCACCCCGAGGCACGATCGCTGCACAGACCCGTTGGCCCCACGCTGGATCGTCCAGTCCGAAGACGCAGACCTCAGCGACCCCGTCGAGCTCGCACAGCGCTGCCTCGACCTCAGCGGGGTAGACGTTGACCCCGCCAGTGATGATGAGGTCGGTGCGGCGACCGGTGAGGTAGAGGTAGCCATCGTCGTCGAGTCGGCCAAGATCACCCACGCTGAAAGCGTCTCCGCGCCAGGCCGCCTGGGTCGCCCCCTCGTCGCGGAAGTACTCGAAGCGAGCAAAGTCCGGAACCTCGCACCAGATCGTCCCGACCCCGTCGCCGGCCACGGCGTCGGCGTCCACGTCCAGCGGCTCGACGCTGAGCCGACGTCCGGGCCGTGCACGGCCAACCGTGCCGGGCCGATCAAGCCACTCGGCGCTCGAGCAGACGGTGAACTGCCCTTCGGTGGCGCCGTAGAACTCGTAGAGCGCACCTGGCGCCACTCGATCGATCGCCGCCCGCTTGAGCACGGGTGGGCACGCAGCACCCGCGTGAGCCAACAGGCGCAGCGAGTCAAAGCGCTCGTCGAGACCAAGTTCGGTGAGCGACAACAGCCGCTGGAGGTGCGTAGGTACCAAGAAGGCCGTCGTCGGCCGGTGGTCGCGAAGGACGCCAAGCGCGGTGCGCGCGTCAAAGCGAGTGAGGATCGCCAGGCTGCCCCCGCGCAGCAGCGTGCCGGCCGAGAAGCGGATGGCCACCGTGTGGTACATCGGCGAGCAGACCATGTGGCGATCAGCCGCGTCGAAGTCCCAGACGGAGGCCTCGTCGTCGAAGACCCTCGCCGCAGTGGCCTCGTCCCAGATCCCGGTGGTCACGCCCTTCGCTGTTCCTGTCGTCCCCGAGGTGTAGTGCATGGGTCGGGTGAGCGGAAAGTCGGCCATCTCTGCCGTCGGGCCGTTGAAGAGCCCAGCCAGGGTCACTGGATCGAGAACCTGCTGGACCGGGTCTGCATCTTCGAGCAGCGCGTCTCGCTCACGGGCAAGGAGGTTGGCGTTCAACAGAACCGGGACGATGCCAACCCGAGCAGCTCCCAGGACGGCGCAGAGCAGGTCTGCTGAGGAGGGCAGCCAGAATGCGACACGATCGCCCGGTCGAGCGCCGGCGGCGAGCATGCTGCCCGCCGCGCGCGCCATCCGAGGCTCGGCGACGTCCGCGCTGAGCAGCTCGACAGAGGGCGGAGCGAGGGCCACGTCGGGGAAGACTAGCGATCTCCCTCGCCGGCCCGAATGCTTCCGGGATGCCATGCTCATCGACGTGGACGACCCGATCGCTCTGGCGGCCGAGCTGCTCGATAGAGCGCGCCACGTGCTCGTACTCAGTGGTGCCGGCATCTCAACGGACTCGGGCATCCCAGATTTCAGGGGACCCGAAGGGGTCTGGACGAAGGACCCTGACGCAGAGATGCTCTCGAGCTACGACCGATACACCGGGGACGAGGGGATCCGCCGACGAGCGTGGCAGAGTCGCCTCCGCTCTCCCACCTGGACGGCGTCTCCCAATGACGGTCATCGTGCCCTCGTGGCCCTCGATCGCAAGGGCGTGCTCGATCTGGTGGTCACACAGAACATCGACCGGCTCCACCAGGCGGCCGGCCTCGAACCAGCCAAGGTGGTCGAGATCCACGGCAACGCCCATGAGGCGCTCTGCCTGCGCTGTGGCGACCGTCGCGACATGGTCGAGGTCCTCGAGCGGGTCCGCTCAGGCGAGGGCGACCCGCGATGCGAGATGCTCGTCAGAGGAGCGCGCTGTGGCGGCATCATCAAGTCAGCCACCATCAGTTTCGGTCAAGCTCTGGTTGCAGGTGATCTCGAGCGCGCCGAGGCCGGCGCTCGACATTGCGACCTGCTCCTGGCGATCGGTTCCACGCTCAGCGTGTACCCGGCAGCTGCCATCGTGCCGCTCGCCAAACGCTCCGGAGCGTCAGTGGTCATCCTCAACGCCGAGGCAACAGCCATGGATGGGCTCGCTGACGTGGTGATCAACGGAGACATCACATCCTGCCTCCAGCGCTTGCTCGGGACTTCGTGACGCCATCGACGCGTCCCTGAGAGCTCCGACGAGCTACTGCTCCTTCTTGGCCTTGCGACGAGGTCGCAAGGCGAACCACCAGATGCTGGCCATCGTCGCCGCCACGCCGATAACCCCGGCTGCTGGCTTGGCGATGGATCGGGAGCTGTTCTTCTCGGCCACGTGATCAACATACCCGGGCCCCAAGTGCCACCGGTGACAGCTCAGCTGAGCCGGAGGACGACCTCATCGGGGTGCCATCGGCCAGCGAGGAGCTCGACGAGCTGCACTGCCACCTCGTCAGGGTGCCGAAGCTCGCCCCGGCGATGCATCTCGACGAAGAGCTGACGCGAGGGGAAGCGCCGCTCATCGACCTGACGGATCTGGCTCTGCATGTCGGTATCGACGACGCCAGGAGCCACCGAGTAGACGCGCAGCTCGCCATCTTCAGTCTCGAGGGCGAGGGTCCGGGTGAGCATGTCGATGTAGGCCTTCGACGCGCAGTACATCGCCCAGCCAGCTCGCGGCGAGCTTGCTGCGCCGGAGGAGAGGTTGATGAGCACGCCGGGACCGGGCCGGCTTCGGACGTGGTCGGCGAAGGCCGCGCTGGCCTCTGCGATCGACGCCACGTTCAGTGCAACGTGCCCCATGAGCTCGTCAGCCTCGACATCAGCCAAGGGGCCGATCCGGCCCAGCGACCCTGCGTTGTTCACCCAGGCGTCGATCGGGCCCCGCTCTGCGGCACGAGCGATGAGCTCAGCGATGGCGCCCGGGAGCGACAGGTCGAGCTCGTGCTGCTCGACACCCTCGATGGGAGCGGCACTCCGTCTCGCACATCCGATGACGGTCGCCGACGCCGCCGCCAAGCGACTCGCCAGTGCGCGACCGATGCCCGTGGAGCTGCCCGTGACCACGACGACAGCGCCTGAGAGCTCTCCGGCCTCGGCCCGACTCGGAGCGGTCGTCATCTCAGATCGCAGCGACGAGCGCCTCGAAGGGCCGGACGTCGTTGGTCTCCTCTGGGTGCCACTGCACGCCGATGCAGAAGCGCGAGCCGGGCCGCTCGACCGCCTCGATGACCGATGGGATACCGGCGAGCTCGATCGAATGTGCCGTCGCCACCAAGCCGTCGGCCAGACGATCGATCGCCTGATGGTGGCTGCAGGCGACGGTCGGCTCCTCGCCGAAGATCGCTGCTGTCTTCGTCCCCGGCACGCAGCTGATCGGGTGCTGGGTGAAGCTGCCCGTCTCGGGCTGGTGCTCGGCGTGACCGAGGGTGTTCGGCAGGTGCTGGATCAGCGTCCCACCCATCGCCACGTTGAGCACCTGGTGGCCCCGACAGATCGCCAGCATCGGCGTGTCAGTGGCGATCGCCCGCTCGGTCAGCCGAAGGTCAGTCTCGTCATGGACGAGATCGGTGCGCCCGAGTGAGGAGTCAGGGTGGGCGGAGTAGCAGGAGGGATCAACGTCGAGCCCGCCGATGACCACCAACGCATCGAGCATGTCAATGACCTCGTCGAGGCCGCTGCGTGTCCCGGCGCTCGCCGAGGAGACCTGCGGCACGAGGAGGGGTCTGGCACCAGCGGCGGCGACGAGCTCGTAGTACTGCGATGGCACCAGTGCCGCGTCCTGGGTCCACGGCCCCCAGCTGGCCCGCTCCACATAGGTCGTCAGTCCGACAAGCGGCACCCTCGGGCTCACCGCTGCTTCGCTTTGCTTCGCCGGATCACCAATCCAGGCTACCGAGGCCCAGTGGACGTGGCGTCAGGGTCGAGGCAATAGTTCGAGCGTGATCGATCTGGAGCGACTGACTGACGACATCGAGACCGGGAGGATCGACACTGTCGTGGTCGCCTTCCCCGATCTGCAAGGTCGACCTGTGGGCAAGCGCATGACCGGCAGGTTCTTTCTGGACCACGTCGTCGCTAATGGCATGGAGGCCTGCGACTACCTGCTCGGCGTTGACGTCGACATGGATCCGCTCCCTGGCTATCGCTTCTCGAACTGGGACCTCGGCTACGGCGATGTGCTCGGGACCCTGGACTTGAGCACCATCATGGAGATGCCGTGGCTCCCCGGCTCAGCAATGGTGCTCTGCGACCTCTCCGATGGTCACGGCAGTCCCATCGAGGTCTCGCCGCGTCAGATCTTGCGGCGCCAGATCGAGCGGGCCGAAGAGCGCGGCTTGCGGGTTCGCAGCGCGACCGAGCTCGAGTTCTACCTCTTCAAAGAATCATTCGAGGAGGCCTCGGCCAAGGGGTGGCAGGGGCTCACCCCGCACGCCGACACCATCGAGGACTATCAGCTGCTCCAAACCTCGCGAGACGAATACGTGCTTCGGCGCATCCGCAACGAGATGCTCGCCGCCGGTCTCCCGGTGGAGTCGTCCAAGGGCGAGGCGGGCAGGGGGCAACACGAGGTCAACATCGTCTTCGACACGCCACTGCTCACTGCCGATCGGCACCTGATCTTCAAGAACGGCGTCAAGGAGATCGCGTCACAAGAGGGCCGAGCCGCCACCTTCATGGCCAAATGGACGATGGACGAGGCTGGTTCCTCATGCCACCTGCACACCTCGCTGTGGAGCCTTGAC
>Ga0075017_100001252_pt1 | contig 15374 bp, 9 predicted proteins | sample AleBraG_ABR_2012_FD_71475 | JGI IMG/M metagenome (GOLD analysis project Ga0075017, IMG submission 71475) | Freshwater sediment microbial communities in response to fracking from Pennsylvania, USA - Alex Branch Run_MetaG_ABR_2012 | ecosystem: Environmental > Aquatic > Freshwater > Creek >... | reverse complement strand
GCGGCCCAGCGGCGCGGGTCTCCGGTGAGCGTGATGCTGCCGGCGGTCGCGCCATGATACGACCGGTAACGCGCCAGAATCTTGTGGCGCCCCGTGAAAAAGCGGGCCAGCTTGATCGCATTCTCCGTGGCCTCGGCCCCACCATTCGTGAAGAAGAACGTATCGATATCGCCCGGAGTGATCTCGGCGAGTTTGGCGCCCAGCCGCGCCCGCGGCTCGTGCGCCATGAATGGATTCGCATAGGCCAAAGTCGCAGCTTGCTCGCTGATGGCGCGAATCACGCGCTCGTCGCCGTGACCGATGTTCACTGACATCAGCTGGCTGTTGAAGTCGATAAACCGCTTCCCTTCCGGCGTCCAGAAATAAATCCCCTTCGCCTTCGCCACCGGGATGGGATCCACCTTCGACTGTGCCGACCACTCATACAGCGTGTACTTCTTCGTAAGATCAACCATCTCCTGCCCGGTCATCGCCGGATTTGCGGTAGTAATAGTCATGAATGCCTCGTGTGAATCATTGAGTAGTGGAGTGATTTTGTAATTGAGCAATTAAGAGTCAAGATCGCCGATTATCGCAGCGCTGCTGATCTTAAATCACTCAACTACCAGATTTCCCAATTACCCAACCCTCTAGAATTTCCGGCTGTGCTCTTTCGCCCAGCGCTCGACGACAACTTTCTTGTCGGTATAGAACTCAACGGAATCCCGGCCCTGCCCATGCAGATCGCCGAAGAAGCTGTTCTTCCATCCGCTGAACGGGAAGTACGCCATGGGCGCCGCGACTCCGATGTTGATGCCGATATTGCCCGCCGGGGCCTCGTAACGAAAACGTCGTGCCGCCGCTCCGCTCGCCGTAAATAGTGACGCCTGATTGCCATAGGCGCTGCGTTCCAGAAACGCCAGCGCCTCATCCATGTTGTCGGCGTGCACAAGACTGAGCACCGGGCCAAAGATTTCAGTATCCGCTAAATCGCTGTTCGCGGGAACGTCATCGAGAATCGTCGGCTTCACAAAGTTTCCCGACTCGTGCCGGGGAATCTTCGCATTGCGCCCGTCCACGAGAACTTTCGCGCCTTGTTTCTCTCCGACGCCGATCAAGTGCTCGACCCGCTCCCGGCTCTGGGGCGTGATCACCGGCCCCATTTGCACGCCATCTTCCAGTCCATTGCCGACTTTGAGTTTTGCGGCGGCATCTGCAATCGAATCGCGAAACGTCTTTTGCGCCTCGCCGATCGTCACCGCAACCGACACCGCCAGGCACCGTTGCCCGGCGCAGCCAAAGGCGCTGTCGCTGATGATCTGCGTCGCCATCGGCATATCGGCATCCGGCAGCACGATGACGTGGTTCTTCGCGCCTCCCTGGCACTGGCAGCGCTTCCCTTGCTCCGCCGAGCGTGAGTAGATATACCGCGCCACCGGAGTCGATCCTACAAAGCTGATGGCGCGCACCTTAGGATGGTCAATCAGCGCGTCCACCACGGCTTTGCCGCCGTTCACCAGGTCGACCACGCCTTTCGGCAGCCCAGTCTTCTCGAGCAGTTCATACACATAGCGCATGGTCAGCGGCACGCGTTCGCTCGGCTTCAAAATAAAAGTATTGCCCGTAGCTATAGCGTAGGGCAGGTACCAGAACGCAATCATCCCCGGAAAATTGAAGGGCACAATCGCGGCGACTACCCCGAGCGGCTGCCGGATCATCATCTCGTCGATACCGCGCGCCACATCCTCCAGGTTGTAACCCTGCATCATCATCGGAATGCCGCAGGCGACCTCAACGTTTTCGATGGCGCGCCGCATCTCCGCCTTCGCTTCTGTGAAGGTCTTGCCGTTCTCTATGGTGATGATGCGGGCAATGTCGTCGATGTGTTCCTCGAGCAGCATCTTCAGCTTGAACAGCGGCTGGATGCGGTCTTCCGGAGGCGTGCGCCGCCACTCCGGAAACGCAGCCGCAGCGGCCTCAACGGCTGCGTTGACATCAGCAGCATCGGCCAGCGGGACGCTGGCCAGGATTTCGCCCGTGGCCGGATTGACCACATCGCGCCATTCCGAAGAGCGCGAGTCGGCCCATTGCCCGTTGATGTAGTGAGTGAGTTTGTTGGCAGGAGGTGCGGCTACGGTCATGGAAGCCTCGGCTATCGCGAAGAATCGGTCACCGCATCGGGACGAAATCGACGGCGGCTAACAGCAGTATATCGCCGGATTCGCTGACAACTGCGTCCTGGCAAGCGGCAACTTTACACCAACTGCGCCACTGCGCCTTTCTGGTCACTTACAGCTGCGATCGCGGACTCGAGCACATCGAGCGCCTCGTCCATCTGCGCATCGGTAATCACGAGCGGAACGAGGACGCGAATCACATTGGAGTACGACCCCGCCGTAATCGTGATCAGCCCGTGCTCGTAACAGTACTGCGTGATCTTCTTGGTTTCATCGGCTGCAGGGGTTTTCGTCTCCCGGGATTGCACCAGCTCAATCGCCCGCATCCCGCCCAGACCCCGCACATCGCCGATGATCGGCCAGCGGCTCTGCCATTTTTGAGTCCGGCGCTGAAAATGATCGCCAAGTTCGTTGGCACGGACTAACAAATTCTCTCGATCAAAGAGATCGAGCACCGCCAGAGCCGCGGCGCACGACAGCGGATTCCCCGCAAAGGTTCCGCCCAGACCGCCGGGCCCGGGAGCATCCATAATTTCGGCGCGGCCTGTAACCGCGGCCAGCGGCAAGCCGCCGCCCATGGACTTCGCCGTCACGAGAAGATCCGGTTCGATCCCGTAGTGCTCACTCGCAAACAGCGTGCCCGTGCGGCCAAATCCCGACTGCACTTCATCGGCAATGAAAAGAATCCCGTACTTGTGACAAAGCTCGATCAGGACTTTGAAATAGTCTGGCGGAGGAGCGATAAATCCGCCTTCCCCCAGCACCGGCTCGGCGATCACCGCCGCCACCTCTTCATTCGCCACCACGCGCTTAAACGTGTCTTCGAGATGCCGGGCGCAATAAAGATCGCACGCCGGGTATTTCAGGTTGTACGAGCAGCGATAACAATAGGCGAAGGGGACGCGATAGACCTCGCTCGGAAACGGCGCGAATCCTGCTTTGTAGGGATGCGTCTTGCTGGTCAGCGCCAGCGTCATCATCGTTCGCCCGTGGAAGGCGTCTTCAAAAGCGATGATGCCTGGTCGCTTAGTGTAAGCGCGCGCAATTTTTACGGCGTTCTCGACCGCCTCAGCGCCGCTGTTGACGAAGATCGTTTTCTTGGCAAACTTTCCCGGAGTCACTTCATTCATGCGCTCGGCCAGGCGCACATAACTCTCGTAAGGTGTCACCTGCACGCAGGTATGCAGAAACCGGTCGAGTTGCTCCTTGACCGCATCGACGACTTCGTGGCGCCGATGACCGACGTTGATGCAGCCGATGCCGCCTGCAAAATCCAGATAACGGTTGCCGTCAACGTCTTCCAGCCACGCGTCTTCGGCTTTGGCCACGTAGATCGGCGTTCCGTGAGATAGCCCGCGGGGCACCGCTTTCGCCCGGCGCTCAGAAAGCGCCTGCGACTTCGGCCCCGGAACTGATGTTCGTAGTTGAATGGTAGACATTTGAAATCCTAGTGGCCCGTGGTCAGTGACCAGTGCCAAAAAATTAAATTCGCCCGCTGGCCACTGATCACTGCCCCCTGGCCACTGCCTCTCAGTACCAGCCGATCGGCGCTTCATTTAAATTGATGTGGACCTGCTTGGTTTCGAGATACTCTTCGATTCCCCATGGCCCAAGTTCGCGTCCAAAGCCGGATTGCTTGAATCCTCCCCACGGCGCTTCCACGTAGGTCGGCTGCATGTGGTTCACCCAGACGATTCCGCAGCGCAGAGCCTTCACCGCGCGCATGGCTTTAAAGATGTCGCGCGTCCAAACCGCCGCGGCCAGGCCATAGGGAGAATCGTTTGCAATCCGCAGGGCGTCCTTCTCATCTTCAAACGGAATCACGGCGGCAACCGGCCCGAAAATCTCTTCCCGGGCAATGCGCGCGCTGTTATCGACGTCATAAAAAATCGTGGGCTGGACGTAATACCCTTTGGCAAACTTCTCCGGACGCCCGCCACCCGAGGCCAGCTTCGCCTCTTTCTTCCCAATCTCCAGGTACTGGTTCACGCGGTCGTACTGTTCCTTGCTGACCAAAGGGCCCATCTTCGTTTCGCGCTCGAGCGGCGGGCCCAGCTTGATCTTCTTCGCCTTCTCCGTCATGGCATCGACAAAATTTTTGTAGATCGATTTCTGCACCAGAATGCGGCTTCCTGCCGAGCAGACTTCCCCTTGATTGATAAAGACGCCAAACAGCGCGCCGTCTATCGCAGCTTCAAAATCAGCGTCGGCAAAAAAAATGTTCGGGGACTTCCCACCGAGTTCCAGCGTGACTCGCTTCACCGTGTCCGCAGCCTGTTTCACGATGATCTTGCCTACAGTCGCGCTGCCGGTAAACGCGATCTTGTTGACGTCTGCATGCTTCACGATCGGGGCCCCACACGTTTCTCCGAAGCCGGTGACCACGTTGACCACGCCCGGAGGCAACCCGCAATCGGCAAAGTGCTTCGCCAGTTCCAGCGCGGTGAGCGGCGTTTGCTCGGCTGGCTTGAGGATGCAAGTACATCCCGCGGCCAGCGCCGGCGCCAGTTTCCAGGCGGCCATCAGCAGTGGATAATTCCACGGAATGATCTGCCCCGCCACGCCAACCGGCTCTTTTAACGAAAGAGACATGGCGTTGTCCGGAACAGGATTCACATGGCCAACGATCTTCGTCGCCAGCCCGCCGTAGTACTCAAAGCAGGTCGCGACGTCGTTGATATCGTATTCTGCCTCGACGATCGGCTTGCCCGTGTTGCGGCACTCGAGTTCGGCCAGTGCGGGCAGGTTTTGCCGCACTTTGTCCGCCAATCGAAACAGGACGCGACCGCGCTCCTGCGCAGTAGTTGTCGCCCACGGACCTACTTCGAATGCAGCTTTCGCTGCAGCCACGGCCCCGTTAACGTCATCCTCCTGCGCGTCCGGCACCTGCGCGATCACTTCTTCGGTCGAAGGATCGTAAACCGGGAAGGTCTTCGCTGATTGGCTGGACACCCATTCGCCATTGATGAACATCTGGTAGGTCTTCACTTCGGCCTGAACTCCACTCGGCATCGTGGCCTCCTGCAGGGCTAAAGCCCCGATTCTGTCGGCGCACCAATGGGTGCGCCTGAAGCTTCAAGGACCCGTCGCATCATCTTGCGGCGGCCATAAACAAAAAAGAAGAATGCGGCCAGCCCCACAAAAAACGCCGTGCCGCCGAACATCCACAACTCATACGACCATAGACTCGTAATCTGCTGAGCCGGGAAAAATACCAGCGCGATTCCGAGAACTGTCGTCAGCAGCCCACTCAGGCCGGCTACCAACATGGTCCCCTTGCCGTACTGGCCCTGGGGTGTCGATTCAGTCAGCGCGAACTTAATGAGCGCGCCGAACATATACAAGAACGGGACAAGCTGCAGAACTACTGCCAGCGACAGCAGCTTCTGGAAAGTCTCTTGCACTCCCGCTCCGGCAAAATTCAGGATCACCAGAATCGCCGAGACGAATCCTTGCAGGATCAGCGCCGCATATGGAGTCGCGTAGCGCGGATGCACCTTTCCAAGCCACGATGGCATGTAGGAATCGAGTCCCGCTACGAACGGAATCCGCGCCGAGCCGCCCATCCACGCCGAACCAATCCCGGCGATGGAGAAACTGAGCAGCAGCGCAAAAGGAATCGTAATCCAGCCGATGCCCACGCGCTCTGCCATGTGTACTACCGCCTGCACAATTCCTTGCAGCACGTTCACGTCTTTGCCGACGGCGATCAGCAACGTCAGCGTGGCGCCAACGTAAAGCGCGCCCGACAGAACTCCACCCAGCGCAACCGCGCCCGGCAACGTTCGCCGCGGATCCTGGATCTCATCGCCCATCACGGAAGCCAGTTCAAGCCCCACCAGCCCGAAGCAGATCACCCCAAACGAATTCAGCACAAACTTCGGGTTCGCCGGAACTTTGAAATCCGCGGCGCTCAGCGTCGTCCCGAACCGATGCCAGATGACGATACCCAGTCCGATCAGGACCGCCGCCGCGACGAAGGTTCCGATTGCGCCGAGATTATTGACCCATTTCCCAACGCCCAGACCGCGAACATTCAGGAACGTCAGCAGCGCCAGCAACGTAAGCGAAGCAATCGCAGCAAAGAGTTTATTGTCCGCCAACCCCTGATGCCCCGGTCCGAGTACATAAACCGATACTCCCACGAAGTACAGCATCACCGTCGGCACGTAGAGCATGTTGTTGGTCCAGTAGCACCAGCCGGACAGAAACCCGTGGAAGTCACCGAAGACTTCCTTAGCCCAGAGATATACTCCGCCCTCTCCAGGATAACGGTGCGCCAGTTCAATGACGGCGATCCCCTGTGGCCAGAAGAAAAGAAGTAGCGAAATGATCCACAGCCAGATCGTGACTCCGCCGTTGGCCGCGATCGACGGCACCACGTTCAAGTTGAAGACCGCGACCACGAACAGCAGCACCAGGTCGCGGCGCCCGAGGGCACGGATCAGGTGCGGCGGCGCGGGTTGGGCGGTGTCAGACAAATTCCCTCGAGAGCGCTTCGGTGGAAGCCGAGGCGGCTGCTCCCACATGAGGATTGGTGGTGCATGCAGGAGCGGACGATTGAATGCGTCCGCCCCGGCTTGTTTCTAGTGCGCGACAGCTACGGGCGCGGAGCGCTCCTGCTGCGCTTTCGCGAGCGATGCCGCGATGTCGTCGAAGGCGGCAAGGTGCTTATCGATGTCGGCGTCAGTGTGTTGCACCGAAATCGTCCACTGCTCATCCCACCAGTAGGGCTGCGCCATCACACCGCGGTTCACCATGCCGAACCAGTAATGGCGCCACAGATCGACGTCGATCGCCTCCCAGTCGCGATAGTTCACGATTTCCTTTGGATAGAACATCAGGGCGCCGTTGGCCCCAGCCTGCTTGATGTAGGCCTGCAGTCCGACCCTTGCGATGGTCTTGCGATACCCGTCAGCAAGTTTCTTGCTCAGCTTCTCGACATGCGTGTAGTTGTCGCGGGTGAGAACTTCGCGGAACGTGGCCAGGCCCGCCGCCATCGAAACCGGATTCGTGTTGTAAGTACCGCCGTGGAAGACCTTGTGCTCGCTGATCAGATCCATCACGGATTTGCTTGTGCCAAATGCCGCCAGCGGCAATCCGCCGCCGATCGACTTCGCCAGGCAAATCATGTCGGGCGTGACGCCAAAGTATTCGCTGGCGCCTCCCCAGCAGAGTTTGGCGCCGGTCTTCACCTCATCAAAAATCAGCAGCGCGCCGTTCTTGTTGCAGATCTCGCGCAAGCCTTCGAGGAAACCAGGTTGCGGCATGCATAGACCGACGTTCATCAGGATCGGCTCAAGAATAATCGCCGCAATCTGGCCGGGGTTCTCTTTGAAGCGCCGCTCGACCGTAGCCAGGTTGTTAAAGGTCGCGATCAGCACATTGGCGATCGCTGACTTCGGAACGCCTAGCCCGCCGGTAACCGCCGTCGGATTATTGATGTCGCCGTAGTCCGGCGCATGCGGCTTCACACTGACCAGGGCACTGTCATGCAAGCCGTGATACGCGCCCTCGAATTTAACGATCTTGTCGCGCCCAGTAGCGGCGCGAGCCAGCCGGATGGAGTGCATCGTCACTTCCGTCCCGCTGTTGCCGAAGCGGCACATCTCTACTGGAAAGCGAGTGCAGATCTCCTCCGCCAGTTCCCACTCCATATCGTGTGGCATGCCGAACATGGTGCCGGTGGAGAGCCGCTTTTCGACGGCCTTCATCACCGCCGGATGGCAGTGTCCGGCCATCAGCGCGCCGAAGGTCAGGTTGTGGTCAATGTATTCGTTGCCATCCAGATCGCGGAACTTGCTGCCACTGGCTTCCTTCACGAAGATCGGCCACGGATCGTAGGCACGATAATTACTCGCAACTCCCAGCGGAATGCGTTTGAGATTTTTTTTATGGGCTGCGGCGGACTTGGGCGTGCGGCGCTCGAAGGTCGAGAGCTCGTTTTGCAGATCGGCGTACATCAATGTCTCCGGGATATTCTCAGGCCTGGGATCGAGCCCGGCCATTAGGTTCCGGGCGGATCACTCCGCCCGGGATTGAACGATTGCTACCTCTCTACTCTAAACTCAAATCAGAAATAAAACTTCAACGCAAACTGCACCAGCCGCGGATCGCGGGCCTGCAGCACCTGGCCGAACGTGGTGTTGCTGAAGTTCCCGTCCGGGTTCACAAACTGCGTCTTGTTGAACAGGTTGAAGATATCGGCGCGGAACTGGAAGTACCGCGCTTCCGACAGGGCAATCTTTTTCGAGAACGTGATATCCCACTGGTTCTCACCCGGCCCACAGCAGATCGAGCGCGGCGTCGTCGAGAAAGTTCCGGGGTTTGGATCGTAGAAATTCCCGCAACCCAGGTAAAAGTGTCCGGAAGTTTGATAGGTAGATCCACTGCCTTGCGGCCCCGAATTGCAGGTTACGTTCTGCTGCAGGATTTTGGGATTCTGCAATTGCAGATTCCCCACTAACTGCGGCGCACCGGCACCGAGGAAGAACAAGCTGCTGATGTATTCGTAGTCATCCTGGGTCTGGATGCGAATGGGGAATCCGCTCTGCAGCTGGATGATGCCGGAAATTTGCCAGTCGTCCAGAACTTTGCCCGCGAATCCGTTGTACTTGCGAACGGGCAGAGCCCACACGTAGTTGATGACGAAGCGCTGCTTGGAATTGAACAGCGAGAGCGCCCGGCTCGCCTTGTAGTTAAACGGATTTACCGTTTCTTCAAAGCTCGACGCCCAGTCGAGCGATTTGCTCAGGGTATAGGCCCCCTGGAACTGCAGGCCGTGAGAGAAGCGCTTTTCCACGCTCGCCTGGAAAGAATTGTAGGCAGAGGCGGCGATCGTGTCCTCGGCGAAGATGTTGCTGAAGACCGAAATACCGTCGACTGGGCAACCTGTGCCGGTGGTAAACGGCGCGCCCGTGGGATTGCAGTTCGGAGAAGAATAGGGACGGATGCCCACTAGATTCAGCGCGGGATTTCCCGCACCGTACTGCGGCACGGAGCCATATGGCATGTGCAGCGTGTATCCCGCAGGAATGCTGTTCGCCGGCAGAATAAATTGATTGTCCGCAAAGAACGGCCCGCACGAGTAAGCGTTGGCCAGAGCGTTATTATTCTGATTAGCCCAATAGGTGGAGATGTTGTTCAAGTCGGAACACGTCTGCGGATTGCCTGGATTTATGTCGTGCGACGCCAGCAGACGATGGCCTTGGGAGCCAACATATCCGAGTTGCAGAACGATGTCCCGGGCCAGTTCTTTCTGAACCGTTAAGTTGTATTGCGCGGTGTACTGCGTCCGCATGTGCGGCTGGAAATCACCGTAGAGCAGCATTGGCCGGAAGCTGGCCCAATCCGTCTGCGTTCCTGGTTTCGGACTGAGAATCCCATTGAATGGGTTCGGGTTGACGAATCCACCTTGGGCCACAAAGGGTGTATTCATGAAAGTCGAAGGCAGGAACGTGCTGCCGCCGAATGGCGGCTCAGCGCCGAACTGTTCCAGCACCAGCTGCTCCATCGGGTTGTAGAACAAGCCCCAACCGGCGCGAATGCTGGTCTTTCCCGCTTTGTCGGGACTCCATGCGACGCCGATGCGAGGAGCGAAGGCCTTGTAGTAAGTCTGCGTCAATCCCGCAGAAATGCCCTTGTCCCCGGGAACCACCAAGCCGGTCGGCAAGACTCCCGCGGACGCGCAGTCGCTCGCGCCAAACGCACTCTGCTCATCGCTGGTGAGATAACAAGGATACTGCGTCGTGTTCTGGCCCGGTCGGAATGTCTGCACGTGGTGAAGAGCGTCCGCCAGCGGTGTGTCGAGCTCCCAACGCAGGCCGTAGTTCACCGTTAACGACGGCTTGACCTTCCAACTGTCCTGCGCGAAGAAATAAACACCGGTACTGCGCACGTTCTCCCGTTGCGCGGACCCTTGCACGTAGTTGTCGACAAGCCCAAGCAGATAGCCGGGATAATTGTCATCGAACTGGACTGCGTTCGACGTCGAACTGTCAAACGTAAACTGACCGCTCACGTTGTAGTAGAGGGTCTGATCGAACCGCGATCGCCGGACGTCCGCTCCAAACTTCAGCGTGTGATTCCCTTTCACCCAGGTAAGGTTGTCGGTCCACATAAAGGAGTTGCCGACCTGCGGCAGTTCGCCTTCCCAGCCGTTGCCGATGGCAAATCCGCCGGAAACGCTGATGAAGGGAACGCCGGTGTGATTGGCTGGCAAACCGGTGGTGATTCCGGCCTGGGCGGGATTGGAAAGCGAACTGGAAATCAGATCGTTAATGGCGCTGGAATCGGACGTGCCGTTGTAGCACACCAACTTCGCTGCGGGCGATGAGCACGAGGCCTGCACCGCATTCGTGGTCTGGGGATGCTGGAAGGTAAGCTGGCCTTCCCGCATGTAAGTGAAGCGCGCTTCGTTCACCAGAGAATTGTTGATCGTCCAGGTATGGCTGGGATTGTATTGCTGGTAGCGCGAATTGATCTTGGCGCCAAAACCGGGGATGTTCGCTCCGGACGCTTGAAAATTGTAGAAAGGCTGCAGGTTCGCATCGTCGGTGAAGTAGTAGTAAAAGCTGAAGCTCTGGTGATCGTTGATGTGATGATCGAAGCGGACGGTGAACTGGTTCTGCGTGTCGGGACTGGTCGGAACCGCCTGGTATTGGTTTTGGGGAAGATTCGCGCCCGGCACAAACCGGAGCATGTCCAGCGCAACCGGGTCCATGCAGTCGGTTGGAATCGTGTTCGCGGGGAAGACAGCGTAGGGGCCGCTATTTGCGCCCCAAGGCAGCGGGTTGGAGTTGCTGAAGCCGCCATTTGTGTACATCTGGTAAATGCCACCGGGCGCAAGCCCGAGATCCGCATCGCAATTCGCGCGGCCATCCAGCGCCTGGGCTACGAACGGATCAGAGATGCCACCACCAAACGTCGAGCCCGAAGAGAAATCTCCAGTTCTCTCCGTTGCGGTGGGCACAGTTACCAACTCCCCCGAAACGCCCTGCCGCAACCGGCGCCCTTCGAACGAAGTAAAGAAGAACGTCCGGTCTTTCCTGATCGGCCCGCCAAAAGTCCCTCCAAACTGGTTCTGATTGAACTGCGGCTTTACCGTATTGAAGAATCCCTGTGCGTTTAAGACCTTATTCCGGAAGTATTCGTACACATTGCCATGCCACTGGTTTGTGCCGGACTTGGTAACCACGTTCACCACGGCCCCGGAGTTCCGGCCGTACTCGGCGTCGAATGTGTTCGAGATGACGCGGAATTCCTCGATGGCGTCAGGCGTCGGCTGAATGGTCGGCAGGTTCACAAACTGGTCGTTGGCATCGCCGCCGTTGACACTGAAATTGTTGGCGCGGTCGCGGCCTCCATTCACCGACACGGATCCGGCGCTGTCGCTGCCATAAAACGTTCCACCGCTCGATCCTAATTGCGATTGCACCCCCGGCTGCAACTGCAGGAACTGATAGGTGTCGCGGGCGTTGAGCGGAAGCTCATTTACCGACCGGTTGTTCACCACCGCGCCCAGTTGCGTGCTACTGGTGTCTACCAGCGGAGCTTCGGAAGTGACGTCGATCACCTCCTGCTGCGCGCCCAGCTGCAGCGTCATATTGAGCGTGATCACCTGGTTGACGTCCAGGGCGATACTCCGCCGCACACTCTTCTTGAAGCCGGTCAGATCGAAGTCGAGGCTGTACGTGCCGACAGCCAGGTTGGGAAAGACAAAGTCGCCGGTGTCGTTGCTCACCGTCTCTTGCATGACGCCGGTGGCCTCGTTGGTTGCGGTGACTTTCACGCCGGACAGAACGGCGCCGCTGGGGTCGGAAATACGGCCAAGAATGCGGCCTCCGGTGCCCTGGGCGAAGACGAGCGACGAGAGCGCGAGGCAGACAGCCAGAACTGCCACAGTCGCTCTCAGAAAATTCTTACTCCGATACACCTGAAACCGACGGGCTCGCAGTGAAGGCATGAAACCTCCAGACGGCTTGGGAGAATTTTTTCTTCTGAAAAAGGATGCCTTGTCTACAGCTTGAACCTTGCTATAATCCCGCAAGGTTAGAGAACAGGGTTGGGAACTGTCAAGGAGAAAAACGCGTCCCTTGCAGCGAAATTGGTGATCGAAGTCACCCACATTTCGCATCCCTGCTTCGAGCCTGTTGTGTTCTCATTGCGCGGGCGTGCTGGAATGGAACCGGCGAGCAGCAAAGCCTATCTGAAAATCGGAGACGTGGCGCGCAAGGTCGGCGTCTCGCCTTCGGTGATCCGCTCGTGGGAAAGCCTCGGTCTGACGCGCCCGCAGCGCACCGAAAGCAAGTACCGGCTTTACTCTGCAGAGGATGTGAAGCTGCTGAAACGGGCGCGCTTCCTTCGCAAAGTTAGGGGGCTGAATGCCGCTGCCATCGTGCAGTTGCTCAAGCGCGAGGGCAAAGTGCGCCCTGCAGCCAACGGAAGCGCGGGCGCGATCGGAGCGCACCTGCGCCAATTGCGCGAGCGGCGTCGTCTCTCTCTGGCTCAGGTGGCGCAGGCGGTCGGCATCTCCGTAGGATTCTTGAGCGCGCTCGAGCGCTCGCAGATGAGCGGCTCGGTCGGAACGTTGCGCAAGCTGGCGCGTTTTTATAAGACGAACATTCTGGAGTTTTTCGATGCCTCCGGCTCCAGCAGTCCGCAGGTACGGCCTACCGAGAGAAAAATCCTGGAGGCCGGTGAAGGCGTTCGCATGGAACTGCTGGCGTGGGGCGACACCGTTATGGAGCCGCACCTGTTTCGCATTGCTCCTGACGCGGGCAGTGGCGATTCCTACGCTCACGAGGGCGAGGAGTTCATCTACGTCCTCCGCGGGGAGCTTGCCATCGCCGTAGACGAACAGGAATACCGGCTGAAGCCCGGCGACAGCTTTTACTTTGAGAGTGCAACCGCGCACCGCTGGCGCAATCCCGGACGCAAAGAAACCTGGGTCCTGTGGGTGAACACTCCCCCGACCTTTTAACGGGAGTGGACTTGCTGCTCGTCCGTTTGCCGATCAACCGTTTGGAGGCCCAATGAACTGGCGCCACGCCGTGCGACTTCTACCCTTATTAATCGCTACTTTGCTAGTAGGATCCTGTTCGAAAAAAACGCCCGCGCTGAACCTGCTCGTGTGGGAAGGCTATGCCGATCCCTCCTTCGTGAAAGCTTTCGAGGAACAGAACCACTGTAAAGTCTCCGCCTCCTACATGGGATCGAGCGACGAACTCATGGCCAAACTGCGTGGCGGCAGCGCCGGTACGTACGACGTGATTTCTCCGTCGAGTGATGTTGCAACGTCGATTGCTGCAGCGGGCCTCGCGACTCAACTCGACCTCTCGAAGATTCCCAGCTACGCTCAACTCTCTCCCCAGCTGACTTCCTTGCCCCTGGTGCGCGTGAATGGCCAGGTGTATGGCGTCCCCTTCATGTGGGGCCCGGATCCCATCATCTATGACACAACGGCGTTTCCGAACCCGCCCGATTCCTGGAACCTGATGTGGGACCCGAAATACAAAGGCAAGATTTCGGTGTGGGACGATCTCTCGACCGTCTATATGGCCGCGCAGGTGCTCGGCTATGACAAGCCCGATCCCTCGCAACTCTACAATTTATCCGACGGGCAGTTGGACGCAGTGAAGAAAAAGCTGCTGGCGTTGAAACCAAACATTCGCAAGATGTGGGCCACTGGCGGCGAACTGACCAACTTATTCCAGAATCACGAGATCGTGATCGCCATGGGCTGGCCGCTCAACACCGCCGAACTGAAGAAGCAGAACTTCCCCGTCGGAGAGACGATTCCCAGAGAAAATACCACCGGCTGGATCGACCATTTAATGATCACCTCGGGCAGCGAAAACAAAGATCTCGCCTACAAGTTTCTCGAATACATGATCGAAGCCAAGACCCAAAAACTGGTAACGGATGGGACGCACTACGTTCCCGCGAATCCCCAGGCCGGGCGGTTCATGACTCCGGAAGAAGTAAAGACGTTGCATCTCGATGACGTCGACAATTACCAGAAACGCATTTATTTCTGGCAGAATGTCCCGCGGCGGCAGAAATACACCGAAATTTGGAACGAAGTGAAGGCAGCACAATAGCCTGGACCCTATGACCGTTCTATCGAGCGCGGACGCAGCCAGCACCGGCCTTTCATCTTCTCAGAAGCCGACGCTTCTCAGCATCCGGAATGTCGCCAAGAGTTTCGGCCAACACCTGGTCTTGCGCGAGATTTCCTTGAACATTGCCGAAGGAGAATTCTTGACCATCCTCGGCGAGAGCGGCTCCGGCAAGACCACCTTATTACGTATCATCGCCGGGTTCGAAAGTGCGACCTCGGGCGAGCTGTGGATGGGCGCCGACCGCATTGATTCGCAGCCTCCATATCGCCGGCCGGTAAACACAGTCTTTCAGAACTACGCGCTGTTTCCCCACCTGACCGTAGAGCAAAACGTAGCCTACGGGTTGCAGGTCGCCAAGCGCCCGCAGGCGGAAATCAAGCAGCGGGTCGGAGAGGCGCTCGAAAAAGTGAAAATGACCGCGCATGCCGCTAAGAAGCCGTCGAAGATCAGCGGCGGGCAACAGCAAAGGGTCGCGCTGGCACGTGCCCTCGTCAACCGGCCAAAATTACTTCTGCTCGATGAGCCGCTTTCCGCGCTGGACGCCAACTTGCGCCGCCAGATGCAGGTCGAGTTGAAGTCCCTGCAGCGCGAAGTCGGCATCGCCTTCGTCTTCGTCACCCATGATCAGGAAGAGGCCATGGTGATGTCCGATCGCATCGCGCTGCTTCGCTCCGGCGAACTGGAGCAGGTAGCTACGCCTCGCGACATCTACGGCCGGCCGGCTACGGCATACGTTGCCCAATTTATCGGGCACACAAATTTATTGAAAGGCGAAGTGCGCGGCGGCATTGTGCGTTGTGGAGAGCTGACCTGGCCAGCCTCGCGGCCAGATGGGCCTGCTCTTTTCTCGCTGCGCCCGGAGCACATCCGCATCGCGGCTGGCCCATTGTCCGCGAGTGCGGTCCGCATTCGCGGACGCGTGCTGCAGCAGGCATTCCACGGAGCAACCGAACTCCTGCGAGTGGAGTGCGCCCGAGGCCTCGTGCTCGTCGCAAGGATCGCAACCGGCGGCGCGCCGGGCGGAGACGTGGAACTCGAATTCTCCGGCCAAGATGCGACCCCGGTGCGCGAGTCACCACAGAGATCTTGATGTTCT
>Ga0075017_100001251_pt1 | contig 15377 bp, 11 predicted proteins | sample AleBraG_ABR_2012_FD_71475 | JGI IMG/M metagenome (GOLD analysis project Ga0075017, IMG submission 71475) | Freshwater sediment microbial communities in response to fracking from Pennsylvania, USA - Alex Branch Run_MetaG_ABR_2012 | ecosystem: Environmental > Aquatic > Freshwater > Creek >... | reverse complement strand
CTTCAGTAAATGCGCCAGCGTCTTCGTGTCAGTAAGATCGTTGGCGGCCACGAATTCGAGGTTCGGGCGATTCATTGCGGCGCGAATAACATTGCGCCCAATACGGCCGAAGCCGTTAATGCCTATCTTGATTGCCATGCTGCTTTTAGTTTAACGGGTCTCAAATACGCGAGCCTCACCGAACGGCGGCCCGGTTTCGCGAATCGCGATCCGGACAGAGCCGCCATTGACATCCACCACGCTGTGGCCGAAGAACCAGCCTTGCGCAAATCCGTGTCCTTTCAGCTTGGCGCCCGAACTGCCTGCCTCCAGATACACGATTCCATCCCGCTCCAGCCGCACAAACTGATGCCCATGCCCGCTGAATACGGCCGCCACGCCGTACTTCTTCACCAGTTGGTGAAACGGGAACTCGCCGCTTTGAAATTTCAACGGAAGCAGCCAGAATGGCTCATGGAAGGAGACGAACTTCGGACTCCTGGCGCGATTGCGCTCGAGATCCGCCTGGAGAAACCGCATCTGCTCGTCACTAAGATTGAGCGAGCCGCTGTTGTCCAGCACGGTGAAATGGGCGCCCTGAAAGTCAAACCCGTACGAGGCCGGGTGTTTGGTTGCGCGCTCATAAATCTTGCGGGATGCCTCAGACCAGATGTCGTGATTGCCGGGGGTGAAGTACTGTGGCAAGTACTGTGGCAGGCTCCAAACCGGCCGTAGCGCGTCCCACTCGGCCTGCGCCGTGGCATCGTCTCCGCCCTGAATAGTGTCGCCGACGTTGAGCACAAATGCCGGATGCTCAGCTCGCACTTCCCGCCAGACTTGTTCGTAAATGGCTTGGTCGGCGTTACCGGTGCGGTCTCCGAGCACCACAAAGCGGAAGCCGGCAGGATTCGGCTGACCCGCAAGGCCGGTCAAGAGCAGGAGGGCAAGAATGGAGCACGTGGTGCGCAAGTCGAGATTGTAGCAGGTGGGGGTACAATTAGGGTCATCGAATGCTTCGTGTCCCTCTCCTGGCCGGCATAGCCGCCACCCTCATTTTTTTCAGCGCCTGCAAGACGGTTGTTCCGGAGAACGTGGCCGCCACGGTGAACACCCGCACGATCTCCTACTCCGAGCTGGACAAGCAGTTTCAATCGCAGTTCGCCTCATCGGCCGAGAAGGCCAGCGACGATCAGATGATGATCCAGAAACTGGAGGTGCTGCGGAGCTTGATTGACAGCGAAATCATGCTGCAGCGGGCCGAAAAACTCGGGCTGATGGCGACCGACACGGATGTCGAAGCCAAGATCACCGAGTTCAAGTCTCCGTTCACGCAGGAAGAATTTCAAAAGCAACTGGCGGCGCGTAAGATGTCGCTGGACGACCTGAAGGCTCAGTTGAAGCGCGAGCTCAGCGTTCAGAAGCTGATTAACAAGGAAATCACCTCGCACATCAGCATTGCCGACAAGGATGTCAGCGACTTCTATAACGCCAACAAAAGCAGCTTCAACTTTCCCGAGCCGCAGATTCATATGGCGCAGATCGTGGTGACCGCTCAACCCGACCCGAATGTGCGCAATCTGAAAAACGATAAAGCGCAGAACGACGATCAGGCGCAGAAGAAGATTCACATGCTGGAAGCGCGCATCCATCAGGGTGACGATTTCAGCATGCTGGCGCAGAATTTCTCGGAAGATGCCCAAAGCGCGCCGAATGGGGGCGATCTCGGCTTTGTGCCCGAGTCGGCGCTGGAAAAGGCGGGCCCGGATGTGCGGAAGATTCTCAGCATTCCGCCCGGGCAGGTTTCTCCCATCGTCAAGACTGACGGTGGCTATCGCGTCTTTAAAATCTTCTCGCGCGAGCCGGCCGGGCAGCGCGCGCTCAGCGACCCGCGGGTACAGCAGAGCATCCGCGAGACGCTGCTGAACCGGAAAGACCAGTTGCTGCGCGCCGCTTACTTCGAGGTTGCGCGCGACGAAGCCAAAGTGACTAATTTTCTGGCTCAGAAGATCGCGCTGACGCGCATTAAATAAGGCGCCCCGGCCTGCACCCGCCACACCCTCGAGAGGGGGACACTGCTGCGATAGGTTTCACGCGAAGGAGTTCGGACGTGAGCCCGCAGTGTCCCCATTGTCCGCCAGCAAGGCGTGACGCGCAGCCGTGGCGCCTGGCAACCCGCCATCCACGAGACCAGCAAACAGGGCGGGTTGGGGACTCGCCCAGGGCGAGAAGGGGACACTGCTGCGATAGGTTTCAAGCGAAGGAATTCGGACGTGAGCCCGCAGTGTCCCCAGTGTCCGCTAGCAAGGCGTGACGCGCAGGCCGTGGCGTCTCGCAACCCGCCATCCACAAGACCAGCAAACAGGGCAGGTGGGGAGTCGCTCCAGGGCGCGAGGGGGACACTGCTGCGATAGGTTTCAAGCGAAGGAATTCGGACGTGAGCCCGCAGTGTCTCCAGTGTCCGCTAGCAAGGCGTGACGCGCAGCCGTGGCGCCTGGCAACCCGCCATCCACAAGACCAGCAAACAGGGCCGGTCGGGAAGTCGCCCCAGGGCGAGAGGGGACACTGCTGCGATAGGTTTCAATCGAAGGAGTTCGGACGTGAGCCCGCAGTGTCCCCAGTGTCCGCTAGCAAGGCGTGACGCGCAGGCCGCGGCGCCTGGCAACCCGCCATCCACAAGACCTGGGGACTCGCCCCAGGGCGAGAAGGGGACACTGCTGCGATAGGTTTCAAGCGAAGGAATTCGGATGTGAGCCCGCAGTGTCCCCAGTGTCCGCCAGCAAGGCGTGACGCGCAGCCGTGGCGTCTCGCAACGCATCGTCCACGCTCGCGCCCAGCGCCGTCATGTGCCCCATTTTCCGCCCCGGACGCGGTTCCATCTTGCCGTAAAGGTGCAGCTTCACATTGGGATGAGCGCAAGCGGCTGCCCAGTCGGGCTCGCCCTTGGCCCAAAGGTCGCCCAGCAAGTTCACCATCACCGCCGGCCCATGCCTGGCCGTGGACCCGAGCGGCAGGCCGCACACCGCGCGCAGTTGCTGCTCGAACTGGCTGGTCACGTGCGCGTCCACCGTCAAGTGGCCGGAGTTGTGCGGTCGTGGCGCCAGCTCGTTGATCAGCAGGCGTCCATCGCGGGTTACGAAGAACTCGGTGCAGAGCACGCCCACCACATCCAGCTTTTCCAGCACCGTGCGGGCTATTTCCACGGCTTGCTGCGCGACCGTTTCCGGCACGCAGGCCGGTGCAATGGACACGTCGAGAATGGATCGCTGATGCTGGTTTTCCATCACCCCGAAGTGCTCAAACTGGCCGTCCACGCCACGTACGGCCACTACGGATACTTCGCGTTCAAAGTCGATGAACGCTTCCAGCACGGCTTCCTGCCCCCCGATAAAGCCCCAAGCCTCGCCGATCTGGGCTGCGGACCGAATGGAGAATTGCCCCTTGCCGTCATAGCCAAAGGCGGCTGTCTTCAACACCGCTGGGCAACCCAATTCGCCGATCGCGGCTTCCAGATCCGCAAGGGACCGCACCTCGCGATACGGAGTCAAAGGCAAGCCCGCGCTCTTCAAGAACGATTTTTCCCGGATGCGTTGTTGCGTGGTGTGCAGAATCGCGCCGCTGGGCCGCACCGGGGCACAGCGTCCGGCGGCCTCGGCAGTAGTGGTCGGCACGTTCTCAAACTCGAAGGTAACTACGTCGACGTTGCGCGCGAACGCGCACACGGCATCCAGATCTTCGTAAGAAGCCTGCACTTCCACGTCGGCCACCTGCCCGGTGGGCGTGTCCTGATCCGGCGAAAAGGTATGGACCCGGTAGCCCATGCGCCGGGCGGCTATGGTGAACATGCGCCCTAGTTGTCCACTGCCCAACACGCCGATGGTCGACCCAGGCAGAATCGGGGCTGGCATCAAGGCAGCTCGTCCATACGCACGCTGGCAGACTGCTCTTGACGGAAGGCGCGCAGTTTTTCCCGCAACTCCGGATTGTGATTGGCCAAGACCGCCACCGCCAGCAGTGCCGCGTTGATCGCGCCAGCCTTGCCGATGGCGAGCGTGCCCACGGGAATTCCACCCGGCATCTGGACGATCGACAGCAAGGAATCCATTCCTTTGAGTGCGGCGCTCTCCACCGGCACGCCGAACACGGGGAGCAATGTATTGGCGGCCACCATCCCGGGCAGATGCGCGGCGCCGCCGGCTCCGGCGATGATCACTTGCAAGCCGCGGCCTTCGGCTTTCGACGCGTATTCCACCATCCATTGCGGCGTGCGGTGAGCGGAAACAATTTGTTTTTCATGTGCCACGCCGAATCGCGACAGCATTTCACTGCTGTGCCGCATGGTATCCCAGTCGGACTTGCTGCCCATGATGATTCCGACTAGTGCGGGCGGCATAGACTGATCGGCTTGGTGTGAAGAAGGCGCGGGCTTGAATTCACCATCATGCGGAATCCCTAAAGTATCATGACGTAGCAATTGGGGCGTCCGATGCCCGCAGGGGTTTCACACCCACGAAGAGATCCAGCGGATGGTCGACATCCGCGTGGTGAAACGTAGCGTTGCTGGGGACGAAACCTGTCTCTCGCAACAACCGCAGCCGCTCTGCCCGAGCGGGAACAAGCCCTCGACATGACGATCGTGTTCAACCCGAACGGACCCCGAGGAATCGCACGGCTGGAACGCGTAGTCCACCAGATAGGTGTGATCGGACGGATCCGGGTCCCAACACCACTCCAGGTAACGCAGACTTCCGTGGGGTCCATCATATCCGCCTTGCTCGGTGCCCGATTGAAACGTTTCGGAAACGTAATCGGTCGCGCCTGCGCCGTGGCTCGGGCATAACATGATAGGCGAAAACCGGTTTGGATGAGCTGCAGTTTCAATTCGAATGGGACGAGGCGAGGGCTGCTGGCAACCTTTCCGCAAATATGGTGTGTCTTTCGAGTTGGCATCTTCTGTTTTCAAAGATCCGCGAATTCTCACCGTCGCCGACATCACTCACAGCGAGTTGGAAGAACGCTGGTTCTCGATCGGCCTGGCAAGTACTGGGACGATGCTGTCGATTGCCGATCTTTGGATTGAATCTGAACCCGGTCTGATCAAGATTCGAATAATAACCGCACGCCGTGCAACGGCCACGGAAATTCGCTATTACACCGAAAGCCAATGACGAACCAACCGATCGACGACAAAATGCCCGCGGAAATTGATTTCAGCACTGCCTCGCGCGGCCGACATCATGTTCCGCCGGATGCGGCAGTCTTTCTGCCCGCCTCCATCGAACGAAGTGTCTGGGAGTATTTCTCGGACAAGGCCGACCGAAAGGGTGTCGGGTTATCGCAACTTCTCACCGACGTTCTGAAGCGAGACATCGAGATCAACGAAGCGCTGAAGTAAACTCGTGTTTCCTACGTCGTACTCTCCACTCCAGTCGCCCTGAGAAGGCAGCGGCTTCCTGCCTGAGAAGTCGAGAATCCGCAGATCGGCCGATTGGCGTAGGCTTGTGCGGCAAGAACCAGCCTATCTGGCGGCGCACTATGGCGAATCGTGCCGCCGAGTGTGTTCCGCGAAGCGTGAGTATTGGGGCGGGTCGTATCTCCGTCCCGGTGTTCCCATACTCCCATGTTGATAATATGGTAATCTGGCTCAATGAAGACGACGGTCGAGATTCCGGACCCCCTGTTCCATCAGGCGAAGGCCCTCGCCGCCAAGGAGGGTCTCAGTTTTCGCGTCCTCGTAGAGGAAGGACTGCGGTCGGTTGTCGAAGCCAGGAAGAGCGCTGCGGTGAAGCCCTTTCGCTTGCGCGACGGCAGTTTCAAGGGCGGGCGTGGACTGCAGGCAGGTGTGGAGTGGGAAGACCTCGCGGCACTGGCCTATGAAAACGAAGCCACTTCTTTCAAACGATGATTGCCGTAGACACGAACATTCTGGTCTATGCACACCGGCCCGATTCGCCCCATCACCAAGCCGCTGCGTCGGCCATCCGGCGCTTGGCCGAAGGCAGCGCGCCTTGGGGGATCCCCTGGCCTTGCGTGCATGAGTTCCTTTCGGTTTGCACAAACCTCAGGATATCCAAGCGGCCGAGCCCGCCGGGAATTGCGATTCAACAGGTCGAAATATGGATGGAGTGCCCGACGCTCCAGTTACTCTATGAACCGGCTGGGTATTGGAAGGAACTGCGGGCCACGTTTCTCGGGGGAAGACTTACCGGCCCACAAGTACATGACGCTCGCATCCACGCAATCTGCCGCGCTAACGGCGTTCGCGAACTCTGGTCAGCCGATCGGAATTTTTCGCGGATGCGTGGCTTGGCCATCGTCAACCCGTGTCTCGAGTAGATGCCGGTCTCTTGGACATTCTTGCTACGAGAACCAGGGAACGTCTTGTCCGTCCCCAGTTTCCCCCAGTTTCCCCCAGTTTCCCAATTTCGAGGTTTTCTAGTACCCACAGGACTCCGGATTGTCAGCCACATCGCACATTCCGCGTGAGAAGAATGCCCAGCTCAACCAACTAAGGTCTTTGTCGGAGCCGATTAGTACTAATGTCTGATTGTTCCGGTTCCACTTACGCCCTTAGGCTAAGGTGAGGAGAGCATGCACAATGCTTAGAGGTCTCATAATCTGTCCGGACGCGGGACTAACGGAACGGCTCGAGAGCGCGCTCGCCGACCTGGGGATGGTTACGGTGACGCGCAAGATGGATCATTACCCCAACGCGCTGGAGTTACTGCGCTTCTTGCGGGCACATGCTCCGCAAATCATCTTCCTCAGCGTCGCCTCACTGGTCAAAGCGATGGAAGTGGGGGCGGAGGTAAACAAAAACACGCCCGGCGTCCAGATTTTCGCGATCAACGACACGTGCGACCCTCAACTGCTGCTGGAACTGATGCGGGCCGGCATTCGCGAGTTCGGTTCGCTGCCGTTTGACCGCTACACTTTGGGAGAATCCCTTCAGCGGGTAACCGACGCGCTGCAAGCCCGGCCGCCGCAGATCGAAGTCACGGACCAAGTGTTCTCGTTTCTGCCCTCCAAGGCCGGGGTCGGAACCTCCACCATCGCGCTGAACGCCGCCATGGCGCTTTCCCGGCTGCCCAACGCCAGCGTTCTGTTGTCGGACTTGGATTTGAATTCCGGCATGATTCGCTTCATGCTGAAACTGGACAACGGCTACAGTGTGATCGACGCCGCCGAACACTCGCTCGAAATGGATGAGAGTCTCTGGCCGCAGATGATCACGCCGGTGGAGACCTGCGATATCCTGCATGCAGGGAAAATCAATCCGGATTACCGCATGGAGCCTTCTCAACTCCGTCACTTGATGGAGTTCATGCGGCGGAACTACAAGACCTTGTGCTTCGATCTCTCCGGCAACCTGGAAAAGTACTCACTGGAGATCATGCATGAGAGCAAGCGGATCTTTCTGGTGTGCACGCCCGAGATTCCGTCGCTCCATCTGGCCCGTGAGAAATACCTGTACCTTCGTCAACTGGACCTGGCCGACCGCGTGAGCGTGCTGCTCACCCGCTGCCAGAAGCGCCCGTTGATCACGCCCCAGCAGATTGAACAACTGCTGGGGCTGCCCGTGCTCATGACCTTCCCGAACGACTACCAGGGAGTGCACCGGGCTTTGACGTTTGGCCGCTGGGTGGATGTCTCTTCGGAACTGGGCAAGCAATGTGCCGCGCTGGCCCACACCATTACTCAGGACCGCGGCCTCAAGACCGTGGAAAAGAAGAGCAAAGCCAGCGAGTATTTCTCGATCATTCCCGGTAAGGCGGAGAAGCGCACCGCGGTGTAACCGGCGGATGGTTTTGGGGGGCGGGTCCCCTGACCCGCGGCCGACGCCCTCGTCGGCCCTTTGTCGAAGGACCCCGAGATATCCCGGAGCATCGCCAGCTTCAAGGTTTTGCAGGCGCCGGATTGTCTCGCCGCAGCTTCCGCGCGATCCGAGCCTTATCCGCTCCGTCGGCGGCCAATTCCAGTGCCTTGGACCAGTCCGATCTGGCCGCGTCCATTTCGCCCGCTTGGGCCCGGGCGTCGGCGCGCAATTCCAACAGGCCCGGCGTGGGACCGGAGCGCGCCAGCGCGGCGTCGAGCTGCTCAATCGCGGAACGAGGCTCATTCTGGCGCAGATAGAGCTTGGCCAAGGCCTCTCGCGCGGCGACGTAATCGGGCTTGGCCGACAACACCGCCAGATATTCCTGGGCCGCCATGCCTGCCTGTCCTCTTTGCGCTAAAGAATCGGCTAGGGCCACTCGCGAAGCAATAAAATCCTGGTTGGCGCGCCACAATCGATCGGCTTCGGCGAATTCGCCGCGCTTAGCCAGCGCCAGCGCTAAATTGTGGCGGGAGTTGACATCGCCGGGATCGTCAGCCAGAGCCTTCCGGAATAGCTCTTCCGCCTTGCGGCCGCGCGCCATGGCGCCCAGCGCATTCCAGATGCGCGCGCGCTCGGGCCAGCGGCCCTCCCGAGGCTTACTAAATTTTTCCACTACTTCGCGGGCTTTGAGGTACCACAGGCGCGCATTCTCGAAGTCACCCAAACGCTGATACAGCAAACCGAGATTGTACGGCAGATACGAATACCGCGGCGCGATCGACATAGCGAACTGGTAGGCTTTGATGGCGTCATCGTAGTCGCCGCGCTCAGAAAGCGTCAATGCCAGGTTGTGGATCGGGTAGGCCCAATAGGGAGCAAAGCGCGTGGCGGTGTGAAACGCGTCCTGCGCCTGGTCGAACACTTGCCGCGTTTGAGAAATCTGCTCCAGGTAAGCGATACCGAGCGCATTGTAGGCGTACGCGCGGCGCGGATCGAGAGCGATGGACTGCTTCAGAAGTGTCTCGGCCGCGGCATACTGCTTGTCGAAGATTAACGCCCGGCCCTCGCAAAATTGAGCGCGGCTGTTGTCAAAGACCGGTTCCGGCGAAAGTTTTGCCGCCTCGGCAAACCAGCGCGTACAGCGGTCGAAATCGAGCTTGGTCTGCGGGACTTCTTCGCCTTCCAAATAGCGCGACATTACCTCCTGGCCGCGATCTTCCAGCGCCACCCGCAGCCGGCGTTCAAAGCTGCGAATCGTATCCGGCGTCTGCGCCGCATCCTGGCGCAACTTCTGGAGCAAAGCGAGAGCGGCGTCGGTATCGTCGGGAAGTGAAATATCTTCCGGCCGGGGAACCGCCGCTAGCCCGCGCCGTCGGCGAATGTCCCGAAGGTCCTGGTCGCTGAGAGGCTGCGCCGGCGGCAGAGCGAGTCCTTCCTTCTTGATGTCGGGAATCACCACCATGGCCGTGTCTCGAGCCTCGTCAAACGGATCCTGCGCTTTGTGCGTGACGCGGCGAACATTATTGCGAACGTATTGAGCCAGATCGGCGAAGGTAATTTCGTTGTCGCCGGCAAAGGCCGCGGGGCCGTTCATGCCCGCAAAGAGGAAATAACTGAAAGCGCCGTGGCCGCCTCCAAAGGCCGCCGATTCAATGGCCGACTCTCCCGCATGGCTCGCCATCATCAGGCCGAATTCGCCGGTCTGTCCCGACCAGGCCTTCTTAACCGCTTCCTGTACCTCACTGCCTCCGGCGATGCCCGCAACATTGGCGGCGTGGCACACATCGAGAAACACCAGCACCCGGCCGAAGCGCGTGGTCAACTCCGCCACCGTCCGGCGCAATTCTTCCATCGGATAACCTGTGGTTTTGGCGTCCTGCGTGTTTGTATCCGCCAGCAGAACGTACGGATCGCGTTGGATTTTCTTGTGGGAAACCGGATCCTCTTCTTCAGTCAAATAAACGCCATGAGCGCCCATAAACACGATGAGCGTATTGTTGGCGCCGCCGCGTTCCGCGCTCATTTCCTTTACCGCCGCATCCATGGCGGCGCGGGTAGCGTGTTCATTGGTCAACAGGCGGATGTCGTCGACATGCAGCGCTCCGCCGAGAGGCGTCTTCAAGAACGCCGCAAAGGTCTCGGCGTCCTTGTCGGCAAATTGAAGCGAGGTGATGGGCGGGTCGTTGTGGTAGTGGGAAACGCCGATCAACAGCGCGTAGGTCCGGCCCGGTGGTTTGGCGGCGTCAGTTTTGACCGTTTCTTCCGGATGCTCCAGGCCGCGCGGCTTCACCTGGGCCAGGGCCGGCACGGCGAGGGCAGCGTAAACTGCGGCGAGTTGGAAGACCAGCCGGGCGGACATCTTAGGTTCGCCCCGTCGGCTCGGCTCCGTCGTCTTGGCGCGGTTCTTCCGGATGCTCCAGGCCGCGCTGGCTCCACGCCGGACCGGTTCGGCCGGCACCAATTACTGCGATTTGGAACGTCCGCCGAGTGGACATCTTAGGTTCGCCCCGTGGAGTCGGCTCCGTCGTCTTGGCGCGGTTCTTTCGGATGTTCCAGGCCGTGAGACTTCATGTGGCTCCACGCCGGACCGGTTCGCCCGGCACAAATTACTGCGATTTGGAACATCCGTCGAGTGGACATCTTAGGTTCGCCCCGTGGGGTCGGCTCGCTCGTCTTTGCGCGGTTCTTCCGGATGCTCCAGGCCGCGCTGGCTCCATGCCTGCCTGTTTAGGACAGCATAAATTACTGCGATTTGGAACTTCCACCGTGTGAACATCTATGGAGCTACCGTTTTCCGTTAGTATAGCTGTCAGGCCATGTTGATGGCGCTTGCAGGGAGGTCTGTGTGAAACAGCTATCCGGAATTGTTCTTTTCCTGTTCGCTTTTTTGGGGTTTGGCAGGCCGGCGACCGCAGCCGCGGCGTTCTCGGTAAATGGAAACAGCAGCAATTTCTGCTCGGGCCTTTCCACGTCCGGCTCGGTCAGTTGCTCCTTCAACGGCCTCAACGCGGGCGGCGGCAACACGTCCGATGGCCTCGTCGTTTCCAATCTCACAGCCAATTCTCTGCAGTTGCAAGTGAGTGCCAACACCACCAACGGCGGTAATTGGTTGAGCGCCGGCGTCTCCCCGAACCCGATTGCGGGCAACAAGACCGGCACTCTGACCATTACGGTGAGCGCCCGGTTCCTGCCGCCGCTGCCGAACAACGGCTCCTACAACGGCACGGTGACCATCTCCGGGGGCGGCACCACCGTCACCACCTCGGTTTCCGTTACCACGAGCGGCGTCGCACTAGCTCTGTCTCCCAACTCCGTGTCGGTCGCGCTGACCACCGGGACCAAGGCAAACCAGACCATCCGCTTGGTGAACCCCAACAACAATTCCGGGCTCAGCAACATCGGCGCCAACATCCAGTCCAATCAGACGTGGTGTAGCATTTCGGGCTTCGATGGAAGCAGTTTCACAGTCACGATCGACGCATCATCGCTTCCGCCCGGCACGGTCAATGCCAGCGTTACGGTCCAGTACAACGGCAACGGCTCGCCCTTCGTCACCGTGAGTCTCGCGGTGACAGCTATGGTGGCAGCACCGGCCACACCGGTTGCCAATCCAAGTTCACTCTCGTTTTCGGCGTTTCAAGGCGGCGGCAATCCGGCGCCCCAGACGATTGCCATCACGACGAGCGATGGGTCCACCCAAGGCTTCACGGTAACCGCCATGCCGGCGTTTGCTTCCGTCTCACCCGGTTCGGGAGCCGCTTCCGGAAACCCAGTCACGCTCACGGTTACCGTGACTACGAAAGCCTTACAAGCGGGCGCCAATTCCGGCACCATCACGATTGCGCTGGTGGGCGGAGGGTCGACAAATATTGCCGTGAACGCAACCTTGGGGGCGGCGCAAACCCTCTCGCAACAGTTTCCCCATTTTGCCGACGGGGGTGAGTGGCAGACAGACTTCCTGCTGATCAATCCCACGGCAACTACTGTAACGGTCGAGCTGAGGTTCCACATTGACGGGGCAACATCCACCATTAACCTGCTGGGGATTGGTGCTGTTAACGATCTTAAGAATATTTCGATTCCGCCCAAGGGGTCGGTGTCTTACCGCAGTGCTGGAAGCTCCAGCTCGCCCTTGATCTCCGGCTGGGTGGAAGTGATTTCGCCCATGGCGCTATTTGGCACGGCACTCTTCCGGCGACATCCCAGTGACGGCAAATACTACGAGGGTTCCATCCCGTTGACTTCGCCGTCCACAAGTTTCACCATTCCGTTTGACGGCTCCACGTTTCCGGCCACGGGCGACGTCACCTATACGGCGCTGGCAATCACGAATCCAAATGCCACCGGCACCGCGAATGTCAGTTGCTCGGCATACGATACCGCCGGAGTTCTGTTAGGCGCCAACCTTCAGATCGCATCCCTGGCCGCCATGACGCATACGGCATTCACCTTTCAAACCGCGCCTCCGGAAAACAGCGTGATCGGAACTCGGCGGGGCGTTTTGATTTGCAACTCGCCGGTTTCCGTCGGTGTGCTCGGATTGCGGGCTTTTGGGACGGCGGCCATCAGCTCGCTTCCCGTGATTACGGCGCCCGTGACGTCGGTCAATCAGGTGTTTCCGCATTTTGCGGACGGAGGCGAATGGCAAACGGAGTTTCTGCTGGTGAACCTGAATTCCAGCACTCTCAATGTGGCGATGAAGTTTCACCCCGATGGTAACGTCACCACGCTGAACGTACAAGGCCTTGGCAATGTAGCGGGCATCAGCAATATTTCCATTCCGCCGAACGGCTCCGCTTTCTATCGAACGGCGGGAGACTCGTCGTCACCGTTGATTTCGGGATGGGTCGAGATTGTGTCGGCTCTTCCGCTGAACGGGGTGGCTTTGTTCCGGCGTCATCCCGCCGACGGCAAGTATTACGAAGGGTCGATTCCGCTGGCTGCGCCCTCGCTGGGTTTTACGATTCCGTTTGATGGAAGCACGTTCTCGAACACGGGAGATACCACTTACACGGGACTCGCGCTGGTGGACCCGAATACGGCTTCCAGCGTGACGGAAACTTGCACGGCGTACGACCAGAACGGAAATGTGCTGGGCGCCAATCTGCAGGTGGGAGCGTTAGATCCTCTCGGCCATACTGCCTTTATCCTGCAGACTGCGGCGCCGGAAAATAGCGCGATCGGCAACAGTCAAGGAATTCTGGTTTGCAATTCCGGCTTCCCAACCGCGGTGCTCGGGCTGCGCGCCTTGGGAGTTTTTGCGATCAGTTCTCTGCCCGTGATAGGAAATTAACGAGGTTGCATGCGTAATCGATTCTCAACTTGCCTGTTGCTTTTTCTAGTCTGGTGTAGCGCGGCCCACGCCGCCGCATCCTTCTCCGTTAACGCGAATAACAGCAATTTTTGCTCGGGCCTCTCCACGTCCGGCTCCGTCAGTTGCCAGTTCAACGGCCTCAACGCGGGCGGCGGCAACACTTCAGACAACCTGGTCGTTTCCAATCTCACGGCGAATTCTCTGCAACTGCAAGTGTCGCCCAACACCACTAATGGCGGCAATTGGTTGAGCGCCGGCATTTCCCCGAACCCGATCGCGGGCAACAAGACGGGCACTCTAACGATTACGGTGAGCGCCCGGTTCCTGCCGCCCTTGCCGAACAACGGCTCCTACAACGGCACGGTGACGGTCTCCGGCGGCGGAACCACCGTCGTCATCTCGATATCCGTTACCACCAGCGGGGTCGCGCTGGCTCTGTCTCCCAACTCCGTGTCAGTTGCTCTGACGACGGGGAGTAAGGCGAGCCAGACCATCCGCCTGGTGAACCCGAACAACAATTCCGGACTGAGCAACATCGGCGCCAACATCCAGTCCAATCAGAACTGGTGCAGCATTTCCGGCTTTGATGGGAGCAGTTTCAAAGTCACGATTGACGCAACTTCTCTTTCGCCAGGCACGGCCAACGCCAGCGTATCGGTCCAGTACAACGGCAACGGCTCGCCCTTCGTCGCCGTTAGTCTCGCGGTAAGCGCCATGGTGGCTGCGCCGGCAACACCAATTGCCAACCCCAGCACTCTAACATTTTCCGCGTTTCAAGGCCGATCGAATCCGGCATCACAGGCAGTCTCCATAACCACCAGCGACGGGTCCACCCAAGGCTTCACGGTGACCGCGATGCCCTCGTTTGTGTCGGTGACTCCCGGGTCGGGAGCGGCGTCCGGAAACCCGACCACCCTCACGGTTTCGGTGAATACCAGCGCGCTGCGGACTGGCGCAAATACCGGAACGATCATGATCACACTGGTCGACGGCCAAACGGCAAATATTACTGTGAATGCCACGCTGGGGCAATTCACGATCAGTGTGAATCCCAATCCGCCTTCTCCGGTAACACTCACACAAAGCAAGAGCCAGGCGATCCCGTTCCAGGTCGGGACCGCTGACAATGCGGCGACGCCAGTGTCGGTGACCACGCAAACCAACAACGGAAGCGGTTGGCTCACCGCGCCTGCGTCCATCACCGCGCCACAGCAGGTGCTGGTTACGGTAGCGGCCGGCTCGATGCCGGCGGGGACGTACACCGGCTCCGTCACGTTTGCCTGCACCAGCAGCTCCGTTTGCGCCTCCGTCACCGTTCCAGTGATGTTGACGGTGACGACGCTAGCGACGCTCAGCGCCAATCCGGCGAGCCTGAGTTTTCAGGTTTCCGGCGCATCGCTGCCGGCCCCACAAACCGTGAATGTAACGTCGTCCGATCAGACCCAACAGGGGTTCAGTTTCACCTACGCGCCGCAAGGGAGTTGGCTAACGGTAACTGCGAATCAATCCACCACGCCGGCCACGCTGACTGCCAGCATCGTTTCCCTGCCCACTCAAAATAGTTCGGGATCGATCACCATTACACCGGTGGATGGCGCTCCGGTGGTCAACGTGCCCGTATCGTTTCTAACGGCGGCGAATCAACCGGTGATCCCGACGGGCGGCGTGATCTTCGCCAGCAGCTATGGCGCTTTTCCGGTGATTACCTCCGGAGGGTTCGTGGAAATCTACGGATCCAATCTAGCGACCACTACTGGAGACTGGGGTTCCAGCTTCGTAAATGGTGTGGCTCCGACGTCGCTGTCCGGCGTCAAGGTGCAAATCGACAACAAACCCGCTTTTGTCGCCTTCGTCAGTCCCGGGCAGGTGAACGTGCTCGCGCCAGATGGCATCGCCGTCGGCGGGACGGTGCAAGTGGTGCTTTCCAACGCAAACGGAACGTCAGCGCCGGTTGCAGTGAGGTCCGCCGCATTGCAACCAGGACTGCTGGCGCCTGCTGGTTTGAATATCAACGGAAAGCAGTATGTAGGCGCCCTTCATGTGCAGGACAACAGCAATAGTTTCGTTCTGCCCACCGGCGCGAATGGAAACTCCCGCCCTGCCCAGCCCGGCGAAGTGATTGTGATGTACGGGCTCGGATTCGGGCCGGGGACGCCGGCGATCGCGGTGGGAACGCTGGAGACGCAAGCGAACACCTTGCAGAGTCCGTTCCAAATGTTCTTTGGAAGCGCTGGGGCGATTGTGCAGTACGACGGTCTGGCGCCGGGCTAC
>Ga0075017_100001250_pt1 | contig 15379 bp, 15 predicted proteins | sample AleBraG_ABR_2012_FD_71475 | JGI IMG/M metagenome (GOLD analysis project Ga0075017, IMG submission 71475) | Freshwater sediment microbial communities in response to fracking from Pennsylvania, USA - Alex Branch Run_MetaG_ABR_2012 | ecosystem: Environmental > Aquatic > Freshwater > Creek >... | reverse complement strand
CCATACTGCCCGGGAAAAATGCCATCCTGATACGGCAAATTGACGCCGGCCGAGTCCACCAGGTACACGATCGGCACCCGATTGCGCATGGCGATCTCCTGCGCCCGCAGAATCTTCGGAATCGTCTCCGGCCACCACGCGCCCGCCTTCACCGTCGCATCGTTGGCCACCACCACCGCCGGGCGCCCTTCAATGCGCCCGATCCCGGTCACCACGCCCGCGCCCGGTGCCTGCCCGTCGTACTGGTCATAGGCGATCAGCAGGCCCACCTCGACGAACAACGAGCCGGGATCGATCAACTTCGCAATCCGCTCGCGCGCCGTGAGCTTGCCGTCGCGGTGCTGTCTCTCGATTTTCTTGTCGCCGCCACCTCGGCGCAAGCGATCCTCCAACTCCTGGAGGCTTTCGACGAGCTGCTTCATTCTGCTGGGCACAATTCAGCATAGCGAAGCAGCTTCGCCGCGTTACTGGCAGGCGTTATGCAACGGGCTCATCGGATCCGCGGGCCCTTCAACGCAAGGGTCGCGCTCAAGTATTTGCTCTATCCTGGCCGCGGGTCTTGTCGCAGTCTCGCGCTTCCAAAGCGACGGCTCGGCGGTGCCAGTCCGTCCTGTTCGATCCACTGGGTCCCAGCCATCGCTCTTCCCGCTCACACGCAGGCGATCGAGCACGCTGCGACCCAGGGTTCAGCCGAGCCGTCCAGGTTCAATTACATCTTGGCGCCGTGTGCCATGACCATCACGGCTTGGGGAGACACCACTACGCTCCGGAACTCGGTTCCCCCGTTGACGATCACGAACCGATTCACGATCGGGAAGGGAATGCCCGTATTGTTCACAGAGAAGGTTCCCGTGCAATCCGGATTGACCGTGTAACTTCCTGAGCCAGGCCGATCGAAAATGATACCGCTCAGGCTACCCTTCACGTTGTCGGTTTGGGAAAAGTTGCCATTGCCGTCGAAGGTCTGAATGACCACGCCTATTACCTGCTCGGGCGACCCGGGCAAGTAGAATCCTGAATTGGCCAGTACTGACGGCGCGGGCCGAGTGCCACTGATTAGAAGCCCATACGTTCCCTTCAAGGTTTGGTTGCTGCACGTGCCAGGCGTCTGTTGGGCGTGCAAAGCACCTGCCGCCAACAGTAACGCCGCCATTTTGAACATCGCGATTTTCTTCATTGGATTCTCCATCGTTCAGATTCTGGCGAGTGAATGATCCACCCGCACCTGCCCAGCTTGGGCTTAGTTCCGCGTTTACGCCATGGAGGGTGGCTGTAGATTCTCTTGATACTGCATAGAGCCCTATCCGCTTGATGAACAGAGCCTTACGGTGCTGGGTCCATTAGATGGCATACTCGTAAACGTTGCTCATGGAATCTACCAGATTGAAGTTCGGCGCTTACGAACTCGATGTTGGACGCTACGAGTTGAACCGTGGCGGGCGAGCCGTGAAACTGGAACGCATTCCGATGGAACTATTGCTGCTGTTGGTGGAGCGCCGCGGGCAGTTGGTTACGCGCGACGAAATCGTTGCCCAGTTATGGGGCAAAGACACCTTCCTGGACGTCGACAACAGCATCAATACGGCGATCCTAAAGCTTCGCAGGGCTTTCCGGGACGACCCGCGAGACCCCAAATTCATTAAGACACTGACCGGGAACGGGTATCGTTTTGTCGCGCCCGTCAGTGTGGTTCCCGCGGAGGCCGCCGCGAATCCTACCGCGGCTGCCGCGGACAGTACCGAAACTCTGCCGGCGGCGGTGGAGGCCGTTCCCGCCACCGCACCGGAACCATCCTCTCCCGCGGCTCCGGCGCTCTCGCCAACCGATGTTCGAGTCTCAAAGCGAGGAGTGAAAGTCATCGCCGGGTCAGTGGCTGTCTTGCTTGCCGTCTTGGCCGCGTGGGTCTGGTACTCGCGCTCTCCGGCGCGTCCCAGTCTCCGATCTATTGCCGTGCTCCCGCTGCAAAATCTTTCGGGAGATCCCAGCCAGGAATACTTCGCCGACGGAATGACGGATGAATTGATTACCGACCTGGCGCAAATCCACTCTCTCCGGGTCATTTCGCGTACCTCCGTCATGAAGTTCAAGCAAACGACGAAGAAATTGTCTGAGATCGCGCGCGAACTGAGCGTGGACGCTATTGTCGAGGGGTCGGTGCTGCGATCGGGCGAGAACATCCGGGTGACGGCTCAACTGCTCGACGGCCGGCAGGATCGCCATCTCTGGGCCGCCAGCTACGAACGGCCTTTGGCGGACGTAATCGGGCTCCAGCGTCAAGTGGCCCAGGCGATCGCCGAGCAGGTTCGCGCCGAACTCACTCCTCGGGAACACGCCAATCTGGCCAAATCGCACCCGACCAACGCGGAAGCTTACCAAGCTATGCTGAAAGGCCGTCTCTACTTTAACGAGAGAAACCAAGCAGCGGAGGAGAAGGCTCTTGAGTATTTCAAACTGGCGGTCGAGATCGACCCCACCAATGCAGAGGCGTGGACCGGGATCGCCGGTGTCTACGCATCGCTTGGCGCCGATCTGGGACTGCTGCCTCCCGGCAAAGTGCTCCCGCTCGCTCAGGCAGCCATCGCGAAGGCGCTGGCAATCGATGAGAATCTGGCCGAAGCCCATCTCCAGCAAGCCTGGATTAGATTTTGGTTCGACTGGGACTGGAAGGGCGCCGAGACCGAGTTCCGGCGCGCCATCGAACTCAATCCGGGCGACTCACCGGCTCACCGCATGTATTCCTATTACCTTACGCTGATGGCAAGGACTGAAGAAGCGTTGGCTGAGGATCGACGCGCCATTGACCTCGCGCCGCTCGATACGCTCCCGGCCATTCACTTGGCCAGGATCTACCTCAACGCTCGCCAGCCCGCCAAAGCCTTGGAACAGAGCAACCGGGTACTCAAAATGGATCCCGCTTTTAATGGAAGTTATTTATTCATCGCGCGCTCATACGAGGCGCAGAAGAACTGGCCAGAGGCCATCGCGGCGTTCGAGAAAACCAAGAGTGTGTACAGTGTCTGGTATGTGGCCGAGAGCGGGCGCATTTTGGCGGAGTCAGGGCGCCGGACTGAAGCGGATTCGTCTCTCAAACGGCTCCGCGAGTTATCCCAACGAACGTATGTATCTCCGGTGCACTTCGCCACACTGCACGCGGCTCTTGGAGAGCGCCAACTGGCATTCGATTGGCTGGAAAAAGCCTACCGTGAGCGGGCCACGGCGCTCGCGTATCTGGCAGTCGATTATGAGTTCGACAGCCTGCGTCCGGACCCGCGCTTTCAGGATTTGCTCCGTCGCGTTGGGTTTCCGGCTTCGGTCAAATAGCAACCATCAATCTCCGTACCCCGCGGGCGGCTGGAACCCGCCGATCTCGTGCGCCAGCAGCGCAGCGAAAGTCAGCGGCGTCGCATCTTCCCAATACGGACCCATGATCTGAATCGCGGCTGGCAGACCTCCGGCCGTCAGACCAATCGGAGCCGCCGTAGCCGGGCAACCCGTCAGCGTGGCCGGCGCCACCCAAGGAAACGCGTTCCAGTACGGCGCCGCGCCTTCCGGAGTCGCAATCGTGCGCTGGTCCATCGGTTGACTATGATCGTGCGCAAAAGCGGGCGCGAACATCACCGGCGACAGGAACACGTCCACATCCTGGAAATACGCCTGCCACTGTGCGCGGAATGCCAGCCGCATCAGGTTCTGCCGCTGCCATTCCGCGAAGGGCGCGACGCCCGGCCCGGCGGTAGCTTTCTGAGCCTCTTGTTGCGCCGGCGGCGCCACGCTGTAGATGAAAGCTTGCAGCAAAAACCGGAGATTGCTGAGCAACTCGCCGTGATTGTATCCAGCCGGCCACCCCGGTTTGAGCTGGACGCCGGCCCGGCCCAATGCCTCGATCGCCCCCTCCAAAAGCGGTTTGATTTCTGACGACACCGGCGCGATTGCATCGTCCAACACATAGCCGGCGCGAAACTCCTTCAACGCTCGCGCGCGCGGCGCCGGCATCTTCCAGCGCCATGCCTTGACGTCCCAACCGGTCGGCCCGGCAAGTACTTTGAGCGCGGCCAGAAGATCCTCCGCGCTCCGTGCCATGGGCCCGGCCACGGACAGCAATGTAGAAAACCCCGGCGCGTTCATCAAACCGCCAGGACGATGTCCCCCCAGACTCACCAAATCGAGCGTCGGTTTGTGAGCGTAGATGCCGCAGCAGTGCGCCGGCCCGCGCAGAGACATTCCCATGTCGCTGCCGACGCTCAAGTAGCCGAGTCCCGCCGCCAGCGCCGCCGCGCTCCCTCCCGAGGATCCACCGGGTGTCCGCGTCACATCCCACGGATTGTTGGTAGTCCCGTAGATTGGGTTGTAGCTCTGCGCGTCGCCGAGCCCAACCGGCACATTGGTTGCCCCGATGAGCACCGCCCCCGCTTCCAGCAGACGGTCCACCGCATGCGAATTCTGTCCTGCCGGAACGCCCTTCAGCGCTGGAATTCCCCACGTGCAAGGATGCCCGGCCACCGCAAAACTCTCCTTCACATGCACCGGAACGCCATGAAAAGGCCCCAGCCGCTCTCCTTTCGCGAGCAGATCATCCAGCCTGCGCGCCCGCGCCAGCGCCTCGTCACGCATCTGGTACACGAACGCATGGATCTGAGAATCGTAGCGATCGATGCGCGCAAACGCGTTCCGCGTGAGTTCCACCGACGAAACACGCCCGCGGCGAATCGCTTGCGCCGCCTGTAGAGCGGAAGTCATTTTTGGAGCGTAGCATGGGATTATGACCGTGGTGAATCCTCTCGACTACCTCCGCGCTCAGTTGGATGGCTGGCGCCAAGCCGGCACCTTTCAGCACCTACGCGTGCTTGAATCTGCCTGTGAGCCGGTCTCAAAATACGACGGCCGCGACGTAATCAATTTGGCCAGCAACAACTATTTGGGCCTGGCCAATCACCCCAAGCTCAAGGAAGCAGCCATCGACGCCATCCACAAATACGGCGCCGGCTCCGGCGCCGTGCGCACCATCTCCGGCACCATGTCGCTGCACATGGAACTGGAGCGGCGCATCGCGGCCTTCAAAAAAGTGGAAGCCTGCGTCGTATTCCAATCCGGCTTTGCCGCCAACGCCGGCACGGTCTCCGCCATCCTCGGACCAGACGACCACATCATTTCCGATGCCCTGAATCACGCCAGCATCATCGACGGCTGCCGTCTGTCCCGCGGCAAGATTCACGTTTTTCCGCACAAACACACCGGCCGTGCGGAGGAGATCCTAAAGGAACTGGCCGATAAGCCTGGACACAAACTGCTGATCACCGACGGCGTGTTCTCCATGGATGGCGACATCGGCCCGCTGCCCGCGCTGGTGGACATCGCCGGCCGCTACGGCGCAATCATGATGATCGACGACGCCCACAGCTCCGGAGTGCTCGGCCGCAACGGCCGCGGCACCGTGGATCATTTCGGCCTGCACGGCCGAGTGGATATCCAGGTAGGCACGCTTTCCAAAGCTATTGGCGTCCTTGGCGGATACGTGTGCGGCAGCCGCGACCTGATCGAATTCCTGTATCACCGCGCGCGCCCGTTCCTGTTCTCGACCTCCCATCCGCCTTCGGTGGCTGCTTCCTGTCTGGCGGCGTTCACGATTCTGGAGCAGGAGCCGGAGCGCATCGAGCAGATGTGGGACAACACCCGCTATTTCAAAGCGGGTTTGAAGAACGCCGGCTTCGACACCGGCCTCAGCGAAACCCCCATCACGCCCGTCATGGTCGGCGAAGCCAAAACCGCCCACGAATTTTCCAAGCAACTATTCGACAACGGCCTCTTCGCCACAGGCATCGGCTTTCCCACGGTGCCGGAAGGCAAGGCCCGCATCCGCACCATCGTCACGGCGACCCACACCCGCGAGATGCTCGACCGCGCGCTGGAAATCCTGACGCGGGTGGGCAAGCAGATGAACGTCTTAGTCTAGAGCCCTTTGTGGGGCGGGTCCCCTGACCCGCGGCCGACGCCCTCGTCGGCCCTTTGTCGAATGAATCCCGGCCTGTATAATACAAGTGTTACGGTCGCTCATGACCACCAAAGAAGACCTTCACCATCTCGTCGACGAACTACCGGCGGACCAGACCGACTTGGCGCGAGTTTTGCTGGAGGACCTTCGTAACGCCACCGACGCCGGCGGGCCACCGCTCGACGAAGAGACCCTAGCCTCACTCGATCGCGGCCTTGCCGATATCGCCGCAGGTCGGGTAAAACCGCTCGCCGAATACGACCGCGAACGCGGATTGTGAAGTATCGCGTCAGCGTCTCTCACGAAGCCGAAAAAGTTCTCGACCGGCTCGACCGTTCCGCCAAGGCCTACTTCAGTTCGTGTAAAATATCGGTCTACGGGTAGCATTCGAACTAGAAGTCCGAACGAGGCATAATGGGACCGTTTTCAAATGAAGAGCGCAATCTCGATGTCCTTCGGCTTCGATACGAGGACCAAGCTGAAAGCCTTCGCGACATGCTGAAGCTCGATGTCCAACTGTTCATAGCCTATATGACTGTGCAACTCGCGCTTGGCGGATGGATTGCGGACAAATCTCCTGCTAGTGGGTTAGTTCGCATCGCTCTCGGTTGCGCCGACTTTGCCATTTCCTGGATTGTCTTCACATACTTTCTCAATAGCGACGCGAGACGTGACGAGTCTACCCAAGTTATTCGCAACATCAACGATGCCCTCAAGTTCAACGCTCCGGGTATATATCTCGCTGATCGTACGATCAACCCGCCGCCGATCGAACTTCCATGGTTGAAGAAGTTTCGTTCCGTATTTTTGGTCGGCTCGCTCATTTCATTGCTTGCGATATGGGGGCTGCTTCTCGTCGGCCCGTCCAGAAATGAAGCAGGTTCTCCCCAAATCAACAATTTCTATGAAACGTACGAAACACCTAGTCCATCATCGCCGAGAGATGCTCCACCGCAGCAAGGCAACAAACGCCCACCAACCTCAATAAAGCGGACCACCTCCGAGAAAGGCACCCCGCGGTGACAGGCAGGCAGGAGCTAGAGAGCAGCTTGGTTGACAAGGATGTTTAATGACTTCTTTCTTGGCAAGCGGGTCTTGGTTACCGGCGTAACGGGCGTCAAAGGTACTTGGCTTGCCTTAGAGCTACTGGATGCCGGAAGTACCGTTGTGGGTGTCGACATTTCACAACTTGATGGCAGCTCCGCCTTTGAAGCTGCCGGGCTAAAATCTGCCACTCAGTTTGTGCGAGGAGATGTAACCGATCTCGAAATCATGTGTGAATTGACCGCAGACGTAGAGTGCGTATTTCATTTGGCCGCAGTCTCCTTAGTGGGGGACGCCAGGCGGAGGCCACTGGATACCTATCGGATCAATACCCTCGGCACAGCGACCCTCCTCGAAGCGGTTCGGCTCTCAAAATCTACCAAGTTTGTAGTTATAGCAACAACGGATAAAGTTTATCGGCCATCACCCGGGCGAGCTGCCGTTGAGAGCGATCCTCTTTTTGCCTCTGGCCCGTACCCGATCTCAAAGGCCTGCGCGGAGCACATAATCGCTGATTACCATCGGACCTATCTAGCATTAGACGGGAAGCACGTGGGCGTTGGCCGCTCTGGAAACGTAATTGTCGGCGGCGATTTTCATTCAAGCCAGCAGACCGGCGGTGCTGGTCGTCTCTTTGTGGATTGCTTCGACGCTCTTTCGACGGGACGGACTCCCGAGGTCTTCAATCCGCAGCAATGGCGCGCGTACGTTTACGGGCTTGACGCAATCGTCGGCTACATGGCCCTCATGAGCCGGTTGGAGAGCCAGGAGGTTGATGGACAGCCGTTTAACTTCGGTCCGCTTGAAAACGAAGCAGTGCGAAACGATGCGCTGGTTGCGAAGATATGCGAAATCTGGGGTGGGCAATCTAAATGGAACGCGGGTTCGCCACGCGCTGAGCCCTTCGAGTGCGAAATGATCTCTTCGGCCAAGAGCCGTCGGCTGCTTGGCTGGGAACCTGCATACTCGCTTAATGACACGCTCGTCGACACCGCCCGATGGTACAACGGATGGGCAGATATCAGAACCGTAGGACGATGCAATACGATGACTGAAGTTAACGCCGAACTGATCCGTAAGCACCGCTCTGCGGCTGAGAGGCGCGGCCTTTGGTGGACGTACTGAAAGAACATTGTTGATCCCGAAGGAAACTCGTCGAAGGAATCCTGGCCACTTGTCCCAAGTCCATTTGGAGGAAGATGATGACCTGTTTTTTCGAGCGCCACGTTGCGGAGACCAATTCCCTCCGGACCGTCAGTTGCTCGCCCTAAGGTCTTGTCTACATGGCGGCTCAAAGTGTTAAAGTGAGTGAGTGCAACCGAGTCTGCCTTTGTCACCGGACGTAAACAGCCACGACAAAGTCACACAGTTCGTGCTGGACTATCCTGAGGCAGAACTGGTGTTCGGTGTGGTCTACGCGATTGGCACCGATTACAGGCCGATCCTCGACTATCTAACCGACAATATAAAACTCAGCGGATACGCCGCGCACAGCTTGCATATTAGCGACTGGTTTGCAGAAGGCGCGGAGCGGCTGGGCCTGATGCATAGGTTGCCGGACGAGCCCGAATATGACCGCATCGCGAGCCGCATCGAGGCGGGCAATAAAATCCGCGAGAAGACCCGGCGACAGGACATCCATGCGTTGACTGCGGCCTCAAAGATTTTCAGCACGCGCGAAACCGACGACCAAGATAACCCGATGTCGCACAAGCGTCGCGCACATATTCTTGTATCGTTGAAGCGGCCGGAAGAAGTCGAAACTCTGCGAAAGATCTACGGGCCCGGATTTTTCTTAATTGGGATATTCGCGGATGAAGCGGACCGAATCGATTATCTCACGAATCGCAAAGGGCTCGATCGAAAGCAAGCGCAGGAATTGATCGAGATCGACCAGAAGCAGACCGTCGAGGAGTATGGCCAGCGAACGAGGGATGCCTTCCAGATGGCGGATCTGTTCGTCAGTGTTGCAGAAAAAGAATACGAGAAAGGGTTGCGACGATTTCTACGGTTGGTCTTTGGAGATCCTTTTATTACGCCCCGGCGTGACGAACATGCGATGTTCTTAGCCTATGCCGCGTCGCTACGCTCGGGCGATTTAGCGCGGCAGGTTGGCGCGGCTTTGACCTGCGCCGAGGGCGACGTCATCTCGCTCGGCTGTAACGACGTTCCGGCTCCAGGAGGCGGACTCTATTGTTCCGACGATGGCGACAACGACCAGCGTGACCACAAGCGCAAGGTTGATTCAAACGACGTGCGGAAGCAAGAGATCATCGACGACATCATTCTCGCCTTCAGCAAGAGGTTTCTGCCCGAGCGTGATGTTGATGAGATCTTACAGGAAGGCCGTGCACTTCTGAAAGAGACGCTTGTCTCTGAGGTAACGGAATTCGGGCGGTCGGTCCATGCGGAAATGGATGCGTTGATCGCCGCAGGCCGAACAGGCGTGAGCTTTAACAATTCAACGCTATATACTACGACTTTCCCTTGCCATACCTGCACGAGGCATATTATAGCCGCAGGGGTGTGTCGTGTCGTTTATATAGAACCATACCCCAAGAGCTTGGCAAAGGAGTTGCACTCAGACGCTATCAAAATAGGTGGCGAGAAGGAAAACAACGGTCGGATTCCCTTTGAGCCGTTCCTCGGGATCGGGCCAAGGCGGTTCTTTGATCTTTTTTCCCTGAAGCTTAGTTCCGGCTACGCGGTGGAACGCAAACTAAACGGTGCAATTTTGCAATGGGACCAGCGCCGGGACTCACGGCCACGGGTGCCCATGACGCCGACGTCGTATTTGGAACGCGAACAGCTGATACATAAGACGCTGAATTCAATCTATTCTTTCAAACAGGATGAGCATGGCAGTAATGTCAAAACCACGGGAATTGCAAGTCAAGACGGGAGCCGAGTACTGGAAGCTCGTCGAGAAGACGGCGCGCCTGGTCGCAAGTTGGCCCGAATGGAAGACAGGAGAGCCGGCGATAGTAGCGCCTCCGGAGAGGAGCGCAAATAGGCTGGTCTTCGGTGAGAAGCCACGAGATCCAGATAGCGAAAGTGCGCCCAAGCGTTGATTATTATAATGTTCGGTAGCTTTTCCGTTGTTGCCTCCCTTGTTTTTGGCGAGTTCTCCGGACGGCGGCACAGCTGCGAGGTCCAGTGGATGCCGGTAGAACCGTTGCCACAATGGCGGCCCTTTCTGGGCAACATCGCCGGATCGCTGATGCGAGAAAAAGATTGCCCCACCCAGCCGGTCGAGGAGCATGACCGGTCCTACTGCGGCTTCAATCTCTTCGATCCGAAGGACGACGAGCGGTTCGGATTACTAGCCCGTGGCGAGTTCGGCAGACTGCCACCCCCTGAGTCTCACCAGATTCGGCAAAGGACCAAACCGAGTTAGCCAACTTTCGCCGTATCAGCGAGAACGACCTGATAGGCCGCGTTTCGCTCGAAACTCCCGTTCGAATTTTCCCAGCGGCGTCACTCGGCCCGCTTCGACGTCCGCAAGACCTTGCTCGATGCCGGCGAGCGCCTCGATTTGGTCGACGTGATCCAACAGCCTCTGATAAGAAACGGCATCCTGAACCACCAGTTCGGCTTTACCGTTAATCGTGAGCACGAGCGGGTGGCCGCTACTTCGCATCTGCTCCAGAAACTCGCTGGTGTTGCGCTTGAACTCGCTCAGAGAGTGAATGTCTTTACCGATGTCGAGCACAATTTCTCCGCACTAAATTTGCACTCAATTTGATGATAGCAGAAAGCTCGGGAGCAGCCATCGTGCTGGCTCTCTCAGATCTCAGTCACAGCTCTCGAAAATTTCCTGCAACCTAAACAAACATCAACCACTTCCACCCCGTCCCGCCGTTCGCTCCAAGTCGTTTTTTGCCACTCGTCTGCTATTGTCAAAGCAGGAGATAAACTATGCAAACAGGACCCCGCACTGCCGAAGGCAAAGCTGCTTCCTCCATGAACGCCATGTCCCATGGCCTCACCTCCAGCAAGGTAGTTCTCCCCGGAGAAGACCTCGCCCAATTCCAACACCTGCGCCATTCTCTCCTCAGAGAGCATCGGCCCAACACCCCCACTGAGAAGCTGTTGGTGGAAGAAATGATCCAAGCCCGTTGGCGCTTGGATCGCGTCCGCCGCCGCCAGGACCAGGCCCTTGAGTCCGAAACACTCGATCCCAAGCTCCTCGCCATCCTCCTCCGCTACGCCACCAGCTATGAACGCACCTTCCACAAGTCCCTGGAAACGCTCAAGAAACTGCAGCGCGAGCGCCTCGCTCAAGCCAAGCCACCTTTCGTTTCGCAAAAAGCCGAACAGGCCGCGATGTTCGCCATGTTCGACGCCATGACCGCCCCGCCCCAGCCGCTAAGAGACACGAACGTCATCCCCGAACCCGATGCTGCATGACCACAACCTACGGCGAAAGCCGCTCCCGCTTCCAGCCTCCCCGTTTGCCCCGCGTATAGCGAAGGCGGTCGTGCAACCGGTCGGGACGGCCTTGCCAAAACTCCATGCTCACGGGACTCAGCCGATATCCACCCCAATAAGGCGGCAGCGGCGGATTCTCATTCGCGTACTCGCGCTCCAGTTCCCGCATGCGCGCCTCCAACTGGGGACGACCCTCGATAACCGTGCTCTGTTGCGATACCCAGGCCCCGAGTTGGCTCCCGCGCGGACGGCTATGAAAATATGCCTCGGATTCGGCTCGCGACACTTTCTTCACCGCGCCAGTAATCCGGACCTGCCGTTCCAGTTGCGGCCAATAGAAGACCAGCGCGGCTTTAGGATTATCCTCGAGTTCGCGGCCTTTCTGGCTTTCATAGTTGGTGTAGAAAACGAAGCCGCGCGGATCAACGCCTTTCAAAAGCACGACCCGCGCATTGGGTTGGCCTTGTTCGTCCACCGTGGCCAGCGTCATGGCGTTCGCCTCTTCCATGCTGGCCAAACGGGCATCGGCGAACCAGCGCTCAAACTGCGCGAACGGATCCTGTGCGGCGGCGGTTTCCAAAAGCTCGGCCCGGGCGTAGTCCTGGCGCTGCGGCACTACAATGTAGCCGGCGGCCGCCGTTCCCAGCACCTGGTTGCGCTCCGATCCCCAATACCACCAATGGGCGGCGACATACGCGGCGGTGAGCGCGTCCAGCCGATCTTCCAGGTCCTTCAACGCCGGCCCATGTTTCGGAATCTCCGGCAGCGTATCCAGCGCGACGCGCGGCGTCAGCACCGGCAGATGTTTCAGCAGCAGTCCGCGCAGGCGTTCCAGGCCCAATCGTCGTTCCGCCAGCGTTCCCTTCTTGTATTTGACGATGCGATCCAAAGCAAAGAGTTCGACGGTCGCGGCGTGGGGATGAACTTCAATTTGATAGCGGCCTCGCGCCCGCGCCGCCAACCGGTCGCCATGCGCAAAGCCGCGTTTCTGGAGCTCGGTGGCCAGCGCCGTGGTGCGCTTCCAAAACGAGCGCGCCTGGCTGGCCGGATAGCAGCCCGCATGATACCGGCCGTAGTGAGAATGCGCTAGCTTGTCTGCATCGCGCATGCCCGTCAGATTGGGAATCACCAGCGGCGCATCCACGCCGATCACCGTGTCCGCCGCCGAGTGCCGCTCTACCCAACTCAATATCTCCTTGGTGTCGCTCAGCCGATCGAGCGCGATCAGGTGCAGCGAATCACCGTTCCAATCGAGCGCCGCCAGACCGCTGGGCTTGTTCTCCCAACCGAAATCGATTCCTAGAAAGCGCATCCGGTCTAATTGTAGAGCCGATAATGGAAGCGTGGCTACCATCACCGTGCGACCGCCTGGTCCCCGCAACTTCCCGATCATCGGGCAAATGGCGGCCTTTCGGAATAATCCGCTGAAATTCCTGTCCGGGCTCGCGCGGGACTACGGCGACGTCGTCTATTACAAGCTGGGACCGGCGGACGTTTATTTCGTCAACGATCCCGAGCTCATTCGCGAAGTGTTGGTGATGCAGGATCGCAAATTTACCAAGAGCCGCGCTTTGCAACGGGCGCGCGTTCTGTTGGGCGACGGGCTGCTGACTAGCGAGGGCAGTTTTCACATGCGCCAACGGCGGCTGGTACAGCCCGCCTTCCACCGTGAGCGCCTGATGGCGTACAGCAAAGTCATGGTGGAATATGCGCTGCGCACGCGCGGGCGCTGGACGCCCGGCAGCACGCTCGATGTCTCCAAGGAGATGATGCAGCTCACACTTTCCGTGGTGGGCCAGACTTTGTTCAGCGCCGATGTCGAAGGCGAAGCGGCTCAAGTCGGGGAGGCTTTGACCAGCGTGTTGGAGATGTTCAACATGCTGCTGCTCCCGTTCTCCGAGTACATGGAGAAACTGCCATTACCCTCTGTCAAGCGCTTTGAACGAGGGCGCAAGGTGCTCGATGACATCATCTACGGCATGATCCGCGAGCGGCGCGCCAGCGGCGTGCAAGACCAGGGCGATCTCTTGTCCATGCTCCTGCTCGCCAAGGACGAAGATGGCAGTGGCGGCATGTCCGATGAACAGGTGCGCGACGAAGCGCTCACGCTCTTTCTGGCCGGGCACGAGACCACTGCCAACGCTCTCACCTGGACCTGGTATCTGCTGTCGCAGAACCCCGAGTGCGAAGCGCGCATGCACGCCGAGGTCGACGAGGTTCTGCAAGGCCGAGAGCCAGGGTGGGACGACTTGCCGAATCTGCGCTATACCGAAATGGTCCTGGCCGAGTCCATGCGGATCTATCCGCCGGTCTGGGGCATCGGGCGGATGTCCACCGAAGCTGTGCAACTAGGCAATGTGGAAATTGGTCCCAAGTCCATTGTTGTCGTGAGTCCGTACGTCATGCATCGCAACGCGAAATACTTTCCCCAGCCGGAACGTTTCGATCCCGAGCGCTGGACTTCCGAGGCCAAAAAAGCCCGCCCGCAATTTTCCTATTTTCCCTTCGGCGGCGGCTCGCGTCTGTGCATCGGAGAACGCTTTGCCTGGATGGAAGGCGTCCTCGTCCTGGCTTCCATCGCGCAAAAATGGAAACTCCGCCTGGACCCGGCGCAGCGTGTGGAGCCGCAGCCCATCATCACGCTGCGCACCAAATACGGAATGCGGATGAAAGTCGAACCGCGCTAATGGAGCGAAAAATTTTCTGGCTCACCTTCACCATCCTGGGCCTCACCGCCGATTTCATTCTGCCGCTATGGTGGGCCTTGGGCGCTACCATCCCTATCTTCTTTGTCAGTTGGTGGACCGCGTATCGCAGTGGTTGGTTCTAGATCGTTATTTCACGACCGAGGGATCTAGCAATCAGCGTCGCGCACCTGCCCGGTCACCGGGCGCGGCGTGGGCAAGTGTGCGGCAGGGTCCCGCGAATGCGCCGCTTCTGGTCGTGTCAACCCGACCACGGTGCGAAACTGACCCAAGAGATTTGGAAGAATTCTTGCTTTTAACGCCAAATTTGGTAAACTGAGGGCCATCGCAATGGTCAGTGAGGTTTTGTGCTGCCTATCGATTGGAATATCGGCGTACGATATGCAAGATTGGTGTTGCTCGCCGAGAGCATTCCGCCGGGCGGAGATGACGGCCAGCTAAAACTTGCGCTGATGGGCGCTGGCTATACGTTTCTCGCAACCTTATACGGGAATGAGCTCCTAACGGACAGCAACCCACATGCTGGCGAGTCGGCCATCATGAACCATCTGACGGCGGGTGATGCTAGAACGGTGACAGTATGCGGGGACAGTCTGGGCGGGGCGTTGGCCACTCTGCTGACCGTATCGTCAACCGTCAGGATTTGGTGCCGCAGCTTCTTCCCGTTCTGCCTCTGCCTGATGCACACGTCAACACGAAGTATGAACTGAATCCGCCATTCGGCAAGGTTAAGCAGACACTCGCTTGCATGCATCACATGGCCACCTACAATTGGTTGAAGGAACAGCTTGCCGGAGGCGGCACGGATTTGCTGATCGCGGAGTGCATTGGGCCGTAAGATGGGGCCGCGCAGGGCGGGCCTGCGGCTCGGGAACAAAACAACGATGGAGGGTCATTTGCGAAACTCTGTTGCCAGACGCTTTCACTTTGTGGCCGGCCTGCTGCTCATCACTGGCGCCGGCTGGACACAAAAAACAACCACGCCAGCCGAAGAGGCGCCGGTTAGTCCTCAACTTACCATCTCGTTCCAACGGCAGACCATTCGTGAGAGCGATCGGATACCGGTACAGATGTTTCTGTTGAATCCATCCGACAAGGTGCTCACTGAAACGACCTTAAAGTGGAGCATTCCTTCCGGCTTTCTTTCGCTCTACCCGGAGCCCTGCGAAAAGAGCTTGGCCGAGTTTCAGCAGGCCTATCCACAGGGCGC
>Ga0075017_100001249_pt1 | contig 15380 bp, 7 predicted proteins | sample AleBraG_ABR_2012_FD_71475 | JGI IMG/M metagenome (GOLD analysis project Ga0075017, IMG submission 71475) | Freshwater sediment microbial communities in response to fracking from Pennsylvania, USA - Alex Branch Run_MetaG_ABR_2012 | ecosystem: Environmental > Aquatic > Freshwater > Creek >... | reverse complement strand
ACCGGTGATTTTGATGGTGCGACACCGTTTCTCCAAAATGCCTGGTATGTCTTTCGAATGAATGATGCCACTTTGGAGAGTGGCGCTGCAAACCCTACTGGATATAGTGGTCCTAGAACCTATCCGTGGTATATCTACGTGCAAATGTACCGAGCTGACTTGTCCGGTACCCTAAATACAGCCCCTGCGGCACCATCAGCAATTCAAGCGGTTAGTAGCACTACATTTTCAATAGTAGCAACACAGTTCGTAGTACCAGTTGGTACTGTAGCTGGTACGAGTGAGGTGGCATGGAACGGTGCTGGAACCCTTGGGACTAATACAAAGGGAACCCCTGTTTGGAAGAGTACCGCAGGAACCCCTACTGGGTTTCAGGGGTGTTATGTTTCTCCTAGGAGTAACAACATAGGTGGGGCACACGCTACCAACAGAGAAAATTGCAATCCCATGCTCCAACTTAGTACTGCGAGTAACCTTCCTGTTAGGTTCAACTTCATTGCAGATGACGATATGCTACTGTTCACTGCAAGTTATGGTGATGATGGGGGTTGGGGCATAGAGTACTTTGGCCTATATACCCCACGTCCAGGGTTGACTCCAGCAGTACCCATGTTTCATTATGCATCAGTCATACCACATGCAAACAGCAACACTACCTATGGGACTGTTGCTGGGAATAACAACTGCGCAGGTGGTATCTTCATGAATAACCTTGCAGTGGACGGTGTTCGTTCAAACTCATTCTCTAGATACAATGAGTTTTTTACTCAGTTTTCAAACCCCAATAGGATGTTTACAAGTGATCAGTGGGATGATTGGAAGATCCCAATTCTTCTATATGAGGGTACCACCTACGTTGGTTATGCCGGGGACCTTGATTCTACAATCAAGGAGACCTACAATCTAAACGCGGGTGATACAAATCCTTCAAAAACCAGAATGGTTTTGGGTAATAATATAGCTCAGAGCCTTAAACTTACTATTCCTTGGGATGGTACCACGGTTCTTAGGTCTAACTTCAAGGTTAGGTCAGGAGTGGTGTGGTAAGATGTCAGGTACCCTTCGTGGTAAGGTGGAGTGCCTCTTTGGTCTTCGAGCAAATTCCAACGGATATTGCTTGGTACAAGAGATGTTTACAACTATTTATAGTTACTTCAAGAGCCATCCGAATATGACGGAGATTGCTCGTAACGGCGGTTTAGGCGGTACGGCCGCTAATGTTAACTATTGGGATGTTGCAAACCCATTCAACAACAATGCTTGGTATGTTTTTAAGATGGGGACCCTAACAGACAATGTGCTGTACACAGGTACTAGAACATACCCCTGGTATGTTCTAGTACAGTGGAATCGTAGTGATCAGGGCCTATTTGGAGTTGCTCCTGGTAATCCGGGTTTAGTTGACGGGGCCACTAATACAAACCCATCTCAGTTGTGTATCCAATTTGCAATTGGTTTAGGTGGTGATCAAAACCCTTGGAATGGTTCTGGAACTCTTGGTACCAATACAAAGGGGACACCTGTTTGGAAAACACCTGTTGGGGGAACAGGTGTTATGGTCTTCCCACGCTCAAATAATGTGGGTGGGTCTCATAACACCAACAAAGAGAATATGACTGGGGTGTTTTGGAAAGCTGCTAATGATTCAACTGGAGCCCGTTGTAACATTATCATGGATGATGATAGTATGGTTTTTCTCCTGGATCAGGACAACAGTGACAGGTGGAGCGCAACATACTTTGGTCTATTTGCTCCTAGGCCAAGCCTACCTCTAAACTACCCTGTTGTGATGCTAAGTAATGGTACCTTAGGTAGATTGCCGTTTTTCTTTTCAAATAGTACTACTAAGAACGTATTTGGAAGTATCTCTGGTACGGGTACAGATACTACTACTCCGAATAATTGTGGGGGTATCCCAGCTTCCAATCCTGAAGTTAATGGTGTTAGGGGTGTTTGTATTGACCGTTATACCACAGTATTTGAAACAAGTTCTGCGTATGGTACAATTAATCCTAACAAGTACTTCAGTACCCCTACACTTGATGAGTTTCCGATTGCCGTCATTATGTATGAAGTCCCTAACTATTATGGTTATGCAGGACAGGTTGACTTCATTCGAGAAGCAGCTTGGGACTCACAGAGAGTGAGATCTACAGGTTCCGGCAGTACTCGGGCCCTATTTGCAGGTGTAGTAGGGTCAATATCATCTGTCAAACTATCAGTTCCCTGGCCTACTGGGGTGAATCCTGGTAGTGGTGCAGTACGTGACGGTATCGTTTTTTAAGGGGTGCTCTTATGGCTGGTCAAGTTTACGGAAAAATTGAATGCAAGTCTGCTAATATCGGTTCCGGTACAATTTATGCTCATCAGAATGCTCAAGAAGTATTCAAGGGCTTGTATGACTTTTTAACTTACCTAGAGACACAAAACGTAGTAACTCTAAGGGCTAGGTTTGCAGGTCAGGGAGCTAGTAGTGCAGCTGCCACGGACTACTGGGATGGAGCAGCACCTTTTACAGTGGGCGCTTGGTTTCTATTTGAATGGAGAACCAGTACCACTACTCCAGCTAACCCTAGTTATGCTGGTACTAGGGTGCATCCAATGTACATTTTGGTACAACTTGTCAGCCAATCTGCTACAATGACAGGTAATGCAGCCCCCGCATTATTTAACAGTGTTAGTACCTATCAAGATGGTGCTGTTGCAATTCAGATGGCAGTGGGGGTTGGTGGGAGTATGATGCCCTGGGCTGGTACTTTAGGAACCTATGGTACCCCTGCCTCATTCGGATCACAGGCAAAAGGGAATCCAGTTTGGCAGGTTCCACCTGGTGGTCAAGGGCTTTACGTGTTCCCTAGAAGTAATAATGCAGGTGGTTCTCATGCAACTATCAAACAAAACCTGAATGTGTTCATGGATTGTGTGTACAGTTCTTCAGTAATTACTCGATACAGCTTCATAGCAGACCATGATGGATTGTTTGTTATAGGGGATCAAGGTAATGATCAGCTTAATCGCTTCCTGTATCAGGGGGTTTACAAGCTAAGATCCAATCTTGTAGCTACTCAAGACCCATATATCCAAATAGGTGGGCAATCTTACGTCCTTAACGCTGGAAATAACTTTGGAGACTTGATTGGAAGTGCCGTCTTGAATGGTGGCATAGCTTTCAACACCTATGGGACCTATGATGTTCGTATAGGTATTGTATCCATGCTTCAAGAGGTGCTGGGCTATAACACTAATAGTATGCAACCTAATAAATTGTTTGCTACACCCACGTTTGATGAGATGCCAGTTTTAGTTGGAGTCAAAGAGTACTATGAGGGATACGCAGGTGCAATTGACTTCTTTAGGATTGTACAGAATACCACTAACAATGACCGTAATACTGCGGGTACCCGTCACTTTATCGGCCAGCCTGCTGTTGCTCAGTACAAGCTTAGTATACCGTGGAATTCGGCAGTAGTTCCTCTGTCAGGAACTACTCGAACAGGTACCACTGGTGCTTTTCCTTGAGGTGATCTATGTCAGTTGCTTCTGATAGTCAAGTTGTTGCTCCAGTTATGACACCTTTTATCCGTAGCAACACAAATTCTAATTCAACTGACGGTACTGTGACCGTAAATCACGCTGAGGGTGTGAAATCCCTTCGTAGTGCACTTGGACCTAATGTTAGTGATGGGCAGATAGTTGCAAGCATCCCTATTCAGTTATTCCGCTTGGGGCTTCAGCATGCTATGATCTCTGTAGGTACCTCACAAGCTACAGGGTCTGGTATCACTACCTATTACAAGAAACGTGCGAGAGACTCAGGTAATGCCAGTCCGGTGTACGTTACTTGGGTGACAACAATACTTGCACAACCTTACCCCTACACACCTCCTTATGGAGGCCCTCTTGTAGACACGGTCATTGCAGAATGGTGGCAGGTATAACCTATGAGCTACGGATCAAACCCCTTCGGTACAACCCCTTTTGGGGGCTTCTCACTTGAATCGGGTGGGGTTACCCTTACAGGTAACCCTGCTCCAAATGGGACTGGAGCGGCTACCTTTACCGATGTGCAAATCCTGTTGTATAGTACTTCTGAGTTCGAGTTATATACCCTACAATTGTACATTAACGGTGCTAGGGTAATTCGGGATGGTGTTGTACAGGCCCCTTTTGCTGGTACCGTGGTCAATGAGGGTGTGAACCTTAGCATCAATATCACATCTCACCCGCAATTCTTGGATGGGTCAACTGTATTTGTAAGTCCATCAGTTAGAACACTAGCTGGAAATACTCCTAACCTAGACTACATTTTTCATACTGGTAGTGCTCTTGTAGATTGGAGTGAGTCACTTAGTATCTCGGAGTCAATTAAATTTGGACAGTTTGCTCAAGTCACTGATCATGCTCACTTCACTGAGGGTATCTCTCCATTTGTTGCAAATGCTTCTGAAACTATAGTTCAGACCTTAGAGAGTTCTGTCCAATACACTTCGACAGAACAGCAATCGGAAACCATCTCCATATTCGAGAGCATTCAAATTGGTGCTCTTCGATTCTACAGCATTGACGAGACAACGGTAGGTGTGGAGTTCCCAGAGGTTGTTGATATTGAACGGTTCACTGAGAACTGTTTTGATATCCAACCTGGTGAAGAAAAAGCCTTCCCAGTTCGAATCCTAAGTGTGTCAGCTATTCAAAGTACCTTGCAAACAGGTAGTACAGGGCAAGTACTACCCTCAGGTTCTGGACGTGATACAACCTCACTGGTGCTTGACACAGTGATTGGTTCATTTACTCCAGACAATCTTTTAGACTACATCTATGTTGAGGGTGGGCACTTTGATGCCAATACTCCTTACCGAATCGTTTCGTACAGTGGGTCGCAAGTCACTTTAGACAGACCTCTCACTTTTATGGATGCCTCAAATGGTATAGTGATCCCTCCTACTAACCCCTGGGACCCACCTTCATTCATCCCTGGGACCGGTACCTTGACTTGGACCCACAAGTCTGCTGCAATAGGGGCTATTATCAAGGTAACCCCCACGACTCTTGGTCGTACCTACCTTGGTAAAGTACTGGACGTAACCCGTAAAGCCTCAAGGACAAAGTTTTCAGCCCTTGAGGAGTTCGAGGCTATTGGAGTTCGTCCAAAGATTCATAGCGCTTCTTACAACCCTGAAGATGGTTCAGTGGTTGTTGTGTTCAACAGACTTATGAGGTTGGATTCAGACCTTGTGGACTCAGGTGAGTACCTTATCACAGGTCCCACAGCTATTACAGTACTCGAAGTTGTACCGGTAGACCCGTACACAGTCTCTTTGAAGACCTCTGGGTTCACAACTTCTGGAGTCTACCTTTTGGTAGTGAATGCCATTGGAACACCCAAGGATGAACAGGGTAACTCGATTGACCCACTGTTTAATCAAGCAACGATTCTAGCTTCCATACCCATAACAACACGGTCTCTTTTCACAGACAAGGGTCCTATTGCTAAGCCTGAACTTGTCCTTCAATCAGGTTCCTCAGGGGTAATACAGTTCGCACCTTCTTTACACTTTGGTAGTATCACCCTTAATGAGATAATCTTCCCGGGTGGTAGCTTTACCCTTGCACATGTTGGGTTGTATATTAGGTTGAGTGGGTCCACTTTAAACTCAGGTGACTTCAAAGTAATCGGGTTGGTTACTCCTACTAGGTTGAAACTTCAGGCCACCTTTCACCTTCCTGACCCTTCCAATGGGCACTTGTCTTGGAGTCTGTTTGACCCTAGGACAGGTGAAATTGCGAATGACCCGTCGGATGTAGAGGTGCTTGTTGATGGTCTTCCTGTGCATGTTCAACAGGTCACAGGCCTATTAGGGCAAGTTGTACTTGATAGTCCACCTAATCCTGGGTCAAACATCAAGATCAACTACTCTTGGGTAAGAGATCCTGTGGTGGATGTTCGAAGGTTGAACTCTAAAGAGTTCAGGTTGAACAACTCGGTCAACACTAGCCACTCAAACCAACACAACTACAAGTATCGAAATGTTCTTGCAGACCCACAAACATTCGTACCTGAAACTCTTTCAGCTGCTCAACTTCAACCACTCCTACGTGACTTGCACTACAGAGCATACGAACGGGCATACACTGCAAGTCTCAATGACTCTAATACCCTTGTCCTAAACTCACCCTTCAACAGGGTAGCCTTCCCTCCCCTTTCTAGGACAGTTTCTGAGACAACAGTTTCATATACCGCTGATGTACTTCCTGAGGTTGACCTAGTGCCTTGGGTTCGTAAGGGTGGGGGGCTCAGTCAGATTATATCGGGGTCCTTGGTGGTTACAGACAACACTGCAGGCCCATTCCCAGTGGGGCTTCCTCTATTTTGGACTAGGGGTGTTGACCTCACCTTCCCACATATCTATGCCTCGACTTGGAGGGTGCAGATCAACAGCACCACACCCAATGGGGTGTTCACAGGTATAGCTGTGGGATGGTCGGATGGTGGTCGAGTAGTAGTTCTTGGGTACCTTCTTGATAATGGGGTACCTAAGATAGGATTCTTGAAAAAAGGCGTGGGTAACGCTATCTCAAGTTTGAGTTCTTGGTCAGGTGGTATTGACAGTACCGGTACGGCTACAGGACTGCCCTTCAACTTTGATTGGACCTTCCTACACTCCTACCGTTTATTTCAAGGGGCTGATGGGGTAGCCAGGTTCTATGTTGACAGTGAAGTTGTAGCTAGCCTCAGGATACTTCCTGATGAACTTCCCTTCCTTAATGAGTTAAACGACCCATTTGACCAAGTTCAAAACTCCTTCTTTGGTTCTATTAGTAGGGAAGCAATCAACAAGAGTACTTGGGACTTTGTTCGGTATATTGCAACGCCCCTCAATCCAGAGCAGAGTAATCCGTCAATATTTGTAAATTACTCTGGAGATGATCTTCCTGAAGACAACGCAATACCGTGGATTCCAATTGGGTACCATGGTAATGAAGCCATTATATCCAACAGGTTGTTTCTAGACTCTACTTCGGCAACTATTGGGGCAATAGCAAGTGAAGTGGGTCTTGTAGGTGGTGACTTTAGAGGCTTTTCTAGGCTTGAACCTTTACTAAGTGTCTCCTCTGGGTTGACAGTTGATGTAGACCTAAACCTTAGAACCTTCACCCACGGTATCACTCCAAATGCGGTGATGGTTGCTATTGATGATAGTAAGCGTCTCATTCAACTGTGTTTTTTCCCAACGAAAGCACAACCTAAGATAAGCTACCCTGGTAGGTCACTTCCACAGGATGCCCCAATTCCATGGACTTCTTTGGGTACTGCTACCGCTTCAATGTTTGGTAGGGCTCTACGTATTGAAGATAGCTCAATCAATACAGGTAGGGTATTTGCAATACCGGATCAGGCACCTTTGGGGTCCGACAATCGAATCCTAGAGACTGGGTTGGATTGGATTTCTGAGTTCAAGTTTCAGGTACAGTCATATACTGCAGATACCCTGGTGGACAATTTCTGTGGTGTGACTGTCGACCTATTTGATGGCACTAGAACTCTGGGTTTACTTACAAGGAAAGACCCTATCTCGGGGGCCCTTCAAGTTGGGTTTCACTCAGATGGTATTGTCAGACCAGGTGCGCTCTTCAATTTCAACTGGTTTGACAATCAGCCGCATGTATACCGAATAGCCAAGAGTACTTCAGGAAACCTTGTAAGCCTTTTCATTGACAACAAGTTCATTGGGTCTTACAACTACTCTGGATTTGACCTGGCTTCGGGAAGTGACTCAACTTACTCATTCGGATCTGCAACACTTGCAAGTCAAGGCTCGTTGTCTGTAGTGGATTGGCACTATGTCAATCTCTGGCGGTCCCAACCTAGTTCGGGCGTTCGGCACTATGCCGGTTTCTGGAAAGGGTTTTCAGGGGATTCCTTGCTAGGGTATCACCTTCCCTTAAAGTCTTCAGGTACTGGGGTTCTTGCAGGTAACTCCATCACTGATGATGCAACTAACTTTGTGACCTCAGGAGTTCTAATTGGAGATGACCTAATCATTGACTCTGGAGTGAATCAAGGAGTCTATCAGGTTGCTTCGGTGGGGGCTAACGTCCTAACCACTGTAACTCCTTTTCCACAAGTGGGATCGACTGTTACTGGTTATAGGGTGGCAAAACAGTCAGATATTACCTCAGAGACAAAGTACCGTATCGTACGTGATAATAGTGGTGTAGTCACATTATTTTCTGGAGCTGGGGTTGAACCTCAAATTCGATTGGATTACACTCCTTTGAACTTACCACCTAGTTCAGTAGGGGTACCCTACGTGATCAGTGAGGGACTACCTTCAATAAGCTGGGGTTCATTTGATCCAACGAATCTGTCGCAGACCTCATGGGCTTCCGTCCAATACGGCATTGCAAGGCATCCAGGGGAAGTTAAGATAGTTCCTCCCCACCAAGTACTAAACCAAAGAAATGTGATGTCCTCTCCCGAGCATTTATTTGGGAATGTTGTTCATCAACACACTCAGTTCTCATCGTCTTCTACTGGCATCCCAACGCCCTGGGAAGAGTACTCAGCGAAGGTGTCAGCCTTTACCCAATTGAATGAGGGTACCCCTCTTGTACCACAAACACAAACCTATGAGGTACGCAAGCCCAAAGCTCAAGTAACCTTTTTGGCCACCCTAAATAATCCACAAGATGTCCTCAACGACAGTGGGTTTCAATTGAATGACGCCACCTCAGAGGTCAAGGTAGTTGTACCCGATGACGTGCTTTATACGGCTTTGCAGGTACAAACCACTTCAACTGGGGAAGAAAACCTAATAACCCCATTCTCAGACCTTGATGGTTTTACTCAATTGAAGAAGTTGTCATGGCAGAAGATGGTGTGTGCCAAGTATGATGGTTCACTGTTACCAGAACAGAGTGTAGGGTTTGGCACTTCATGGGTTTTAGACTCTGACGACCCTTCACAAGTAAGTGCAACGGTATCAGGTGGTGTACTAACCTATTCGGTTGGTTCGACTCCAACACAGACCGTTTATCGAAATGCCACTCCACTTACAGATCCTGTTGGGTTGTCTTCCGTAATGAAGATTCGACTAAAAGTTCTAAATGATGCCTCACTTGGTACCGGGGATTCTGGTATTCGGGTAGGATTCAGTGCCTTGGGGCTTACTGCAGCCTTGGCATTTATCTCAACACCCTTTGGTGAACGGGAAGTGCATCTTGTGGACCTCAATACGAATGCAGTCCTTGGTTCAATCTCCTTTGATTACCTTGATGGCGGATTCCACACTTATCAACTAATCAAAGATGTGGAAGAAGGAATCGTCAACTTCCTCATCGATCCATAGAGGACACCCACAGATGTCTTACGGCAGTAAACCATTCGGAGAAACACCATTTGGTGGTCCTCTTACCACTTTCAACCTGCTTGAAGCGTCAGCGATTAACCCTCAGACGCTTACTCTTCGGTTCTCTGAGAACCTAGACTTTAACCTTCCTTCAGTAAGGGATCCCTCGAATTATTATGTTCAGGGTGCTGATGGTACAACCCTGTCTGTTACAAGGGTCGTACCCGATCCTGACCCTAAATCAGTACGGCTAATTACAAGTGGTCAGAATTATGTGCTTTATACGGTTCGAGCTAATGAACTAGTTGAGAGTGCTTTTGGTTCTACAGTAAACCCACTTGCTAATACCGCCACTTGCACAGGGTTCCCAGAGGTAGGTCGATTACGAGCACAGGCCGTTCAACAACAGGCCATTGTTGTAATCTTCAATCAGAAGATGCTGGTAAATGCATCTCTTACTGCTACTTCTAGTTACTCTGTTCTAGATCCTTTAGGCACTTCAGTGGTAGTTACATCGGTAACTACCGACTTTCAGGCTGATGCAACAAGGGTATACCTTCAAGTCGCAACTCCACTTATTTCTGGGGTAGTTTATTCCCTTACAGTAGCAAGTTCGATTGTAACCACACTAGGTCTGAAAGTACTTCCGGAAACTTCCAAGGTTTCTTGGTTCAATCAGAAACCAAGAAGTACTAAGATCACCCTATCAAAGTTCACCGGGGAGGTTCAGGCTCCTCCTCCTAATTTGAATCGATCGGCGCTAGAGACTCTTAGAGTTGAAGAGTCCTTGGCAGTGGTGTTGGTTCCGTACCGAGTTGGTCCTAGTGAACTTGGTGATGTTTTAAGAGAATCACTCTACTTACAGGAATCAGCTTCAATTGTAAGCAATCGGTTCTCGGAGACCCTCAGTAGTATTGCCTTAATTGATCACCTTGCCATCAGTGAGTTCACTTCCTTTAGGTCTGACTCCAGGTCAACCAGTGAGATAAGCCTCTCAGAGGCCATTTCACTGGGTGAGTCTTTAGTTTTAGCGCCAGACCTCAGTAGTGACCCGACAACTCAAACTGTTGATTCAGGTATAGCCAAACTATTTGGGACACCTCAAGGTTTGGTGTTCTTTAGCCCTTCGTTGGTTCCAGGTGGTGTTTCAAACTCGAGTATTCAGGTATCTGATGTAAGTGTGTGTACACAACCCTTTGATACTTATAGGTTTCCGGCCACAAAAACTTACAAAAACCCATTCTACCTGTTTGGTGCAGCAGGCATCAACTCGATTCTGAATAATACGCCCCTATTTGATGGTGTTCAGCCTTGGGAAGTGCAACTAAACTTGCACGGTACTCATAAAGAAGTGGTTTCCCCACCAGTTGATGTGAGTGCCGGTGTTATACAACAACAGAGATTTGACCCAACGTGGGCTGCACTCCTAAACAACCCAGGTTGGGTACTAAACAAGAGTCAGATGCCAAGTTTGGGTTCCTTGCTCCCAGCAGATAACCACACAACCCCAGCTTGGATTCATTTTGACGCAACGGTACCCAATACCTACCCATTTATCACAGCAAAGACCTCACAGGCCCGACCTCCTGTAACTACTGCCCCAAAGAAGTACTTTGTAACACCTACTGAATCTCTAGCCCTTGTGGAACATCTATCAGTGGTACATACTTCTTCAGTGTCGGTGTCTGATTCTGTTACTCAAAGTACTTTATTTGACCTGTCACCAGGTGAGACTCAAGTGCAACTAAACGTTTCTGAAACGTTAGCATACTCCGAGAGTACTTCTTTTAGGGTTGGGCTCACGAACACTGAAGTGGTTCACGTGACAGAGAGCATTTCTGTCATAGGTTAGTTGTTGTTCTTATAGTCAAGAACGTTTGAAGACCAGGTGCCTCTTACTTGAGGCCCCATAGATGGAGACCATGATGCTTAAAGAGACGTTTTCACGAATAGCTGCCTCAATCTCTGGGGCCATCCGCCCACGACACGAGGAAAAGTTTGGGTGCATCCTTCGTGGTGATGTTTTCATGGTACTTCGTGATGCGGCCTCTGGGTTAGTCCAAGACCGGCGTGAACACAAGAACCTCATCGTAAAGGACGCTTCCATTCTGGTTGCTCGTCTTATGAAGAACAACCAAGAGCCATCCTTCGGTGTTTTTGCCCTAGCTATGGGTACCGGTGACTCTGGTTGGAACCCCTTGTCTCCACCAGCTCCCACCAATACACAACGAGCCTTGTATTCTGAGTTGACACGCAAGACCTTCTCGAGTACTCAGTTCATTGATAGCAATGGGGTTCCTACAGCCATCCCAACGAATGTTGTTGACTTTTCCACAACATTCACGGAATCTGAGGCCGTAGGTCCTTTGGTAGAGATGGGTCTTTTGGGTGGAAATATCTCAACAAATCTTTCAGTTCGAAACCCAGTAACACCTTCCAATGGGTCATACAACCCCCTTGTAGACCTCACAACCCGTGAAACCCTCGTGAACTTTCTAACTTTTGCAGTCATCAGTAAGCCGGCCACAAGTACGCTAGAGGTCACCTGGCGACTTTCGTTCTGAGAAAAGAACAAAAACCTCTACCGTAACTTGCTGGAGTTTGAAAATGCCTTCTGATAACAATGGATTGAACCTAGGGCCCGCAGTACAAGGGTACCTCCCTATAAGTGGTCGAGCCTATGAGACGGCGGTGTTTCAGGCTGGGCTTCCAGTGCTGGACAAGGAGATCAACCTAGTTCAATTCTTGGGGGAAGGTCGTACCCTGGATCTGGCTCGTAGTACTACCCCTTCTGGGTGGGTTTCAGATGATTCCCTCAACCTTGCGGATCCTTCGACTGCTCTATTTGTACCAAGTTCGACTGCCAATACTCTGCTATTGTTAAATAACCTGAAGGCTTCGGTTAATGGTTGGTTGGTATTGGTGGCAAACACCAACAATAGCAGCGGAAATCAACTAAACCTTCCAGTTGGACCAACAGGTAATGGTGCTAAACGAACAGACTTGGTAATACTTGAGGTTTGGCGAAGACTCATAGGACCTTCTTCTGTTACGGGTAAGAGTCCTAGTGGTCGTATTTGGGCCAACGGTAACGTAAAGATTGCTGCGGGTAGCGATGCTACATTGAACTATCCTGACGACTCTCTTGACACAGTGCTTGGTATCGAGTCAACCAAAAGGGTTCAACTTCAATATCGTCTTCGTGTGATTCCAGGTGTTGATCTGTTTGCATACCCTGCTGGTATTGATGATCCTGTGGTGGTTGCAAACACGGTTCCCGCAAGTGCAGCGGCTCCTGATGGCACTGCAACCACCTTCATCTACAGCAACCAGTCCTCGTCAAAGGATCCTGGACTATGGGTGGCTGGTGATGGTACACCCTCCAATAGCATTGGATCAATTGATGGTTACATGTATGCCATCCCCCTTTGTGCTATCTTCAGAAGGAACCTCTCCTCTTTTAGTAAGAACTTGAACCATAATGGTGGGGCAGTCAATCCAGGTCCGTCCACTCGACCTGACGGACTTCTTAGTGACATCATTGCCTCTTCAGACTTGGCAGACCTTCGTCAATGTGTCAGTCTCACAGGTTGGGATTACCATGAGGTCCTAGAGCGAAGCCTAGGTGCTCTTATGGATAATAACTTGAAGACAGAGTGGGTAACAACGCCCATAGGTGGTGGTTCTTCTGGACATACTACACTTTGGGCTGATGAAGTTGGGACGCTTCCAGGTGATGGTGTTACTACTGGTGATACCCCTGGAGCGGAGTTTATCGGTCAGTTTGATAGTACTCGAAGGTTCTTTTCTGATCGACCTAACTACGAAGTACTGACCTTCAAGTTGACCCCTGGAGATCCAAGTATCTCCACCTCAACTTGGCAGACAGGAACACAAGTCACCATCACTCCTAGTCTTTTAGCTCAATGGCCATTTACTTCAGGTATCAGTTGGCTAAGTAGGGCACCTTCAGGTACACGAATCATTGACGTTCTACGGGCAAGGATTCAAGGCACTACAGGTGTACAGAAAGCCTTTGATGTTGGTTTTTCCAATACTTCAAATGCAACCATAGTACCAATAGCTGTTACGAGTATTCAAGGGGTGGGAAGTTACCCAATGAATAACATCGTTTTAACCTTGGGTACCCCACCAAGTGGGGCAGCTACAGAGTCTATCTACATTGATTTGTTGGTAGCCTATCCCCCAGGGCAGGGGTTATCTAACACTCCAGTTAATGACTTTGGGTTGCAATCCTTCTCAGTCAACAATCCGTCAGCCCTATCTAGTAGTGCTCCAACTTCCTACGCTTCAATGGCAGTGCAGGCTCTAGACTATGCCCACCGTGAACTTCAGTTGCAGTATCAAACCAGTCAACTGACATTCACAACTTCTTCAGGCGCTACCCCTGAGAACAAATTCTATCTCCCTGAGCGTGCAAGTACTATTGTGCAAGTGAGGGTTAATGGGGTTCCGGATGCCAGTGCAATCTTAACTGGTTCGAACCAGAGGTTGTTCCAGTTATCTGCTCCCCCTGCAGCCAATGCAGTAATAGCTGTTGACTACACGGCTCTTAGGCCCTTACCTCAATCAGGTGTGCAAGTCACGGTGTATTATCAGTCACGTGCACCTCAGACTATCAGGGCTAACCTCTTGGGTACTTCACTAAGTTTGGTACCTCGTTGGATTTCTCCGAGTCTTTATGTGATTACTTCTGGGCCTGGATCACAGGGTACAGGGTACCCCTACCCTTACGCTTATGTTCAAACAGGTGGGGTTATTAAGAGTACAGGCACCTTTGCAGGTGAGCATGAACTCAATGGGTCTGCAGATATTTCTGTAGCGGACTTCAGTGCTTCAACAGGGTTCCTAAAGCTCCCTGCCTACATCCCTTATGTGCCTGATCCTAACCTTGTAACCTTCACTCGGAGCTTAGGGGACGCCGATATCGAAAATAGAACCTTCTTTGCAAACTTTGCTGCAGGGTATGTGCCCAATGCCTTTGGTACGGCTCTCTCTGATGCAAGGGTACACAAGGTAGTTCTACCCACCTTGATGGAACTCTCTCAAGATGGTCCTGTTGGTCGGAAGGGTACTCTTCTTTTAGTCAACTTCGTGAGGTGGGCAGCCTTTGACTCTGAGAACAGTATCAAAGTCCTAGATGCTCTAAATAATACAACTATCGCAAGTGTTTTCCGAGTGTCGGGAAACCTCCTCAACAGGAGAAGCTAATGCCGTCGTCTAAATCCCCCTCATTCGTAAATGCAGGTCCTGGAAAACTTTCTGCTGGCCAGGTACCAGCTTCGGCTCTCAGCTTTAGTGTAGGTGGGACAGGGGATCTTGAAGCTCACATTGCAAATCCTGTTGATGCTCACATGTCTTCGGCTATTGGTATCCCGCAGGTGAACCCCAACACAGGTGTCCCGTTACTGTCTTCAGCAGGTGGGCCCTATGACGGTGAATCTGTTATGGATGCCTTGACGGCTCTTGCAGACCTTCTACCTGTACGTCCTGATCGTCTTGGGTATAACAACGCAGCTATCCCAAATTCTGGGCTCACTAACTGGTCATCAGCTATGACAGTAGGTGGTCAAGCAATCCATGGTGGTTTCAAATCAGGTACTATCGCAAAGATTACTAAGTACCTAACGCCAGCAGGTAGTGCAGGTAACCAGGTAGTCTCTGGTACAGTTTACCCAGCTGATCGTGGAGTTCTTGCAATCTACCACACTACAAATGATGACTTTACCAATGTAGGGCAAACTACATTGGTAGCAGCAGTCTGTTTAGGGTCGACAACACCTGTGGGTATTCCAGGTGCAAGTTTTGTTGAACTCACACGTTCCACTGGACAGGCCGATTACACTCCAACCAACACAGGCATTGATCTGATCTCTCTGACGGCTAGGCTGCCGTATCTGAGTAGTTATCCAGGTGGTCAATATGCCCCATACAGCCAAAACTTTTCAGCCTTCCAACTTGCAAAGTACGCATTTTCTGTACCTGTTACAACAGGTAATTCAGGTAGTT
>Ga0075017_100001248_pt1 | contig 15382 bp, 9 predicted proteins | sample AleBraG_ABR_2012_FD_71475 | JGI IMG/M metagenome (GOLD analysis project Ga0075017, IMG submission 71475) | Freshwater sediment microbial communities in response to fracking from Pennsylvania, USA - Alex Branch Run_MetaG_ABR_2012 | ecosystem: Environmental > Aquatic > Freshwater > Creek >... | reverse complement strand
ACGCGGGCAACGACGCCGCCATGAACCGCCGCACGGTCTCGGCGTCATTGGTGCTGTTGATCGCGAAATCCAGCAGATTGTTCTCGGTCAGGAACCGGTCAAACAGGTCGGTAGCCAGCACAACACTCGGCGGCACGCTGATCCGCACACCCGGAAACCGTGCTTCGATCCTGTTCGTATGAAGCAAATGGCGGACGAATGCCAGACCGCGCGCCTTGCCACCCAGGGACCCTCCGCCGATCCTCAGGAAGAAGCCGTCGCTCGACCTGAGCGTCGAAGGGCTGAAGTCGCCGATAAGAACGTGGCTCTGCTCGCGGCGATACTCCGTGATCGATTCGATCAAATCCCGCCGTAGATCCTCGTGCGTGGCAAAGTCAGACACCTTGCGCGGCCTGAGCTTCTGCGCCAGAGCAAATTCGGTTCGAGCCATCAGCCAATGGGAAAAATGATTGCTTTGGCCGTGAAACGCGATGCTTTCTGAGGGAACCTCCTGGAGCAGATTCTCAAGATCGCTCAGGTCGCTGGCCCGCGCTACCTCCCGGTTGTCGGGCAGACGGAATACGAAGTCGCCAAAGCCGAATTGCTCGGTCAGTAACCGCCGCAACTCGCCCAGCAGGGTCGGCGAGCGTTTCTGCAGAAACGAATACCCTTCCGCAAACGCCCGCTCGCGGAATGCAGTCCTGCTGGTCTGGAGCACGATCGGTACATCCGGCACATAGCTTCGAATCATGCGAGCCAGATCGAAACCCGCTTCCGCACTTAGCTCCCCACCGCGCGGAAACTCCACGTCGGATACCACGCCCAGCAAGAATTGCCGGTACCGAACTGCCTGCGCTGCCGCATCTTCGTAATTCGAGCACAGCAGGATCTTCGGTCGGGCCCGCATCCGCAGCAACTTGTGCGCGACATTCAGCCCTTCGCTGATCAGCCGCCGCGACTGTGTGATCATCTCTGTGTAGATCACCGGCAGGAATGACGAGTAGTAGCGGATGTTGTCTTCGACCACCAGGATGACCGGCACCCCGATCGCAGCTGTATCATGCTGCACGTTGCGCTTGTCTTCCACATACTTCACAATCGCAACCAGCATCCGGACATTCCCCTGCCACAGGAAAACCCGTTCGATGTCTGACGCCGGATTTCGGGCCACGAAATTCTTGAGTTCGCGATAGTCGTACGCCAGCACCACCACCGGAATGTCAAGACCCGCGTTTCTCACCTCGCGCGCCAGCCTCGCCGCATCCATGTCGCCCACTTCGAGATTCGTGACAATCAGGTTGAACCGCGGCTGGGAGCGCGCCAGCGCGATAGCCTCAGCGCCGGTCGAAACCTGGGTAATTCCGGGGATCTGTTGCAGGTCGAGTTCGAGCGATTCCCCAATCAGCAGTTCGTTGAGGCGCCCGTCTTCGCGGAGAATGAAGGAATCGTACAGGCTGGATACCAGCAGGATATCGTGCACGCGGAAGGGCATCAGGTTCTCGAACCCTTCGAACTGCCGTTCGACGTCTACGGCTACCTCTGGCGCATGCCGCGTTTCCATCGCGCAATTCCTGGCGGGCAAGATAGTTCAGAATCCGGCTATATATAAAGATAGGCGGGGAGGACTGGGTCCGCCCCGCCATAATCACTGCAAGAGCCAAATCGTCTAGACGAGGCCTTGATCCAGCATCGAATTGGCAACCTTCAGGAATCCGGCGATGTTTGCGCCGTTCACCAGATTGCCTGGTGTTCCGTAGGTCGCTGCCGTCTCGAAGCAGTTCCTGTGGATGGCGATCATGATCTTGTGCAGCCGATCATCCACCTCTTCCCGCGTCCACGAGATCCGCATGCTGTTCTGCGCCATCTCCAGCCCGGAGGTTGCCACGCCACCCGCGTTCGCGGCCTTGGCAGGTCCGTACAGGACTCCGGCATCCAGGAACAGTTTCGTCGCTTCCAGGGTGCTCGGCATGTTTGCCCCTTCCGCCACAACCTTGATCCCGTTCTTGATCAGGTTTGCAGCGTCCTTGGCGTTGATCTCGTTCTGAGTCGCGCTCGGGAATGCGCAATCCGCCTTGATGTTCCACAGCGGGTTGTAGTCGGACTTGATGTCCGTGGGCATGAAGATCGCTTTCTTGAATTTCTCCGCATACTCGCGAATTCTGCCACGGCGCACATTCTTCAGTTCGATGATCCAGGCCAGCTTCTCGCGGTCGATGCCATCCGGATCGAAGATCACGCCATCCGAATCCGAAACCGTCATCGGCTTCGCGCCCAGGTCAAGCAGCTTTTCTACCGTGTACTGCGAAACGTTGCCGCTTCCCGAGACCAGGCAGAGCTTGCCATCGAGTGAGTCCTTCTTGGTCTTCAGCATCTCGGACGCGAAATATACGCAGCCATAGCCTGTTGCCTCGGGACGAATCAGCGAACCGCCCCAATTCAAGCCCTTGCCCGTCAGCACGCCGGTGAATTCATTCGCCAGCCGCTTGTATTGACCGAACAGGAAGCCGATCTCCCGGCCGCCCACTCCGATATCGCCCGCGGGCACATCCGTGTCCGGCCCGATATGCCGGTACAGCTCTGTCATGAAGCTCTGGCAGAAACGCATGACCTCGTTGTCGCTCTTTCCTTTCGGATCGAAGTCCGATCCGCCTTTTCCGCCGCCCATCGGAAGGGTCGTCAACGAGTTCTTGAATACCTGCTCGAATGCCAAAAACTTCAGGATGCCGAGCGTGACCGACGGATGGAAGCGCAGGCCGCCCTTGTAAGGGCCGATGGCGCTGTTCATCTCGATACGGAATCCGCGATTGACCTGGATCTTCCCCTGGTCGTCAAACCACGGAACGCGGAACATGATCACCCGCTCGGGCTCGACAATCCGCTCGAGGATGCGGGCTTCTCTGTACTCCGAATGCTTCTCCAGTACCAGTTTCAGCGAATCGAATACTTCTCGAACGGCTTGGTGAAACTCCGGCTCTGCGGGGTTCTTGGCCTTCACCAGGGTCATAACTTCTTCAATGTACGTGGCCGGAGCCTTCACTCCCGGCGGATTCAACACACTTGTATTCATAAGCTGCCTCCAATTTGTAGGGGATTAGTGCTGCTGACCGATAACGGCTTTAACGCATTGAGGAACAGGGGACTCAACGCTTCATTTAAGGCCCGGACATCGAGTTTGGCGGTGACTGGCATCACCCGCACCCGTGACGCTTGTACCTTGGCCACGAACTGGCAGGGAAGGGACGCGCCGATTATAGGCGCTTTATCAGGCGGTTTCGAGCGATTTCGACTGGACGCCAGCTTGCTCGTCTTACCCAGCGCGGCCAGCTTGTAAACATTGTCACCCCGTGCTTACATTTGCGGGTGAACTTCGCGGGAGGGCATGGCTTCAGTCATGCCGGTATTGGCCCAAATTCCCGGAGGCTTTAGCCACTGAGGCCAGGAAAAGAATTGTCATCCCGAGCAAAGTGCGAACGTGGCGGAGCGAGGTTCGCTCCGAGTCGAGGGATCTGCATTTTGCCACAACGCTTTGGGAATTGCCGCCCCCGAACGAAGGACCCGGATCAGGTACACACGTTTTGGCGACGGCCAGCAAAGCGGGCACCGGTCAGAGTGCGGCCACCCTGCGTTGTATAAGCAGAAAATAACCGGCGAGCAGAATTAGCAGGAATCCATTCACGCTGAGTACAACCGGCGCCGTAAACACGGGCACGAGCCATCCCGATAACAGATTCCCCATGGGCATGCCGCCGCGGAAGGCGAAGTTGTACACGCTCATCACGCGCCCGCGCATTTCGTTGGTGGTGATCAATTGCACCAGCGAATTCACCGTAGCGAACACCGCCATCATCGACGCGCCCACCAGCACCAGCATGATCCGGCTCACCGGCAAAGATTTTGAAAGGGCGAACCCTGCGATCCCCGTGCCCAGGCAGATCAGCGCGCCCAAAGCGATGCGCCCTTTCCTGCTGATATTGCCCAGCCCGGCGATGGTCAGTGAGCCGACGATCGAACCCAGTCCCATCAGCGCCAGCAGGTTGCCATAGGTTTCCGGGCCGCGATGAAAAATGTCCTTTACGAACACCGGAAGGTAAGTCCGCATCGGCATGCTCAGGCCCGTCATACAGAAAGCCAGAATGATCAGCGCCTCCATCGAGTTCTGCTGGCGGGCGAACTGGATGCCCTGCTTCAGGCTGTTCAGCATCGATTCGGTGGTCTTCTGCGGCTGGAAGCGCGTACGGATGATCGAGAGCGACAGGATCGGCGCCAGGAAGGAGAGTGCGTTCAGCCCGAAGCACCACTTCTCCCCCAGCTTCGCCAAAGCCTGCCCGGCCAGCATCGGCCCGACCATGACCGCCACGTTGAACTGTATGGAATTCAGGGCGATCGCGTTCGGCATGTCCTCCCGATCGACCAGCGTCGGGATCAGCGCCTGGTACGCCGGCCCGCCGAACGCCTGCGCGAAACCGGAGACGAATGACAGACACAGGATGTGCCACACGTGTACCAGCCCGGTCGCGACCAAAATTGTGAGCACACCCGCGCTGGCCATCTGCACATATTGGGAGGCGAGGAGGATTCGACGCCGCTCGATGCGATCCGCCACCACGCCACCAATCAGGGAGAACAAAAAGATGGGGATGCCACCGAGAAACTGGTCGAGTGCAAGCAGGAAGGCTGAGTGGCTGAGCCGATAAATCAGCCAGCCTTGCGCCACGATCTGCATCCAGGTGCCGATACTGGATGTGCAGGCGCCAAACCACATGAGGCGAAAGTCGCGATACTGAAATGCCTTGAAGACACGGCCAATCACCTCAGATCTCTCCCCAGACCTCCGAATCAGCCTAACATGCTGGCTGCATGTGGATGGCGCTCGGGCAGAATTTCAGTCCTGTCCGGGCTTGGACAGTCGCTTATATTGAGCAGATGCAGGCAACCGGTCAGGGTAGTGCGGCTCATGGTGTCCGGCATCACACGCCAGGATTCGCTGCGATCGGCATTTTTCTTTTCTTTGGCGCCGTCATGGCGAGTCTCGCAGCCGCTACTTTGCTCTGGCCAGGCACGGCGCTTGATCACGTCTGGGCTCTCAATCCAACAGCGCATAACCAGCTCGCGCCCATGGGCCGCCCGGTTGGGATTCTATTCCTTCTCCTCGGCACCGCCCTTACCACAGCAGGAATCGGATGGTTCCGGCGCCGCCTTTGGGGATGGAGAATCGCGGTCGTGATCATCGCCACACAAGTCCTCGGGGATATCGTCAACGCCGTCAGAGGTGACCTGTTGCGTGGCGGGATCGGCGTCATCATTGCTGGCGCACTATTGCTGTTCCTCTTCCGGCCGGGAATCAGAGCTGTCTTCGTCTAGAGTCCTTCCGCCAAGTAACTCTAATATAAGAATCTCACCCCCCAGGCTCTTCATTCTCTAGCTCTTACCGTGTCATACACATGTCAGACCGATGTCAGCGCTGGTCCATGGATCGGCTTCTCCAGTTGAACCAAGCTCATCCCAGCCGCAACCGTGGATGGGGTGAGTGCGTTGAAACATTACAGACTCTTGCTGTCTTTCTTGTTTGCCATTATGGCCGCCATCTTGGCTTCCAGCTCGTCAGCTCAATCTGAAGCCAGCCGGCACGTCACAGCAGTGATTACGTCTTCCAACCTGTCTAACCAGGAATTCCATTGCAACACCGGCTACGTAGTGTCGGACTGCAAGCAGGAGATCACCCACCTCAAGGCAGTGCTCGGTCACTACCCTGCCCGAGACCTCGGCCACTGGACCTGGGTGCTGGTTCGGTCGGAAGATTGGAAGCCGATCCTCCGGCGCCTCCGGCTGAATGAGGACAGCCCGGCCTTCAGCGCCTTGGAGCAAAGGGAAACCTTCCTGGAAGAATCACTCTTCGGGCGCGATGCGCTGCACTCGGCGGAACTGATGCGTAACTGGCAGCTGCCGTTGAACGAACTTCTCAATGTGGCAGTCACCCACGAGCTGGGTCATGCGCTATGCGGTGAGGCCGATGAGGCTGTCGCGGACCACTTCGGAGAGCGCTTGAGGCGTGGCCAGAAGCCGCCGTGCCGTGTAGCAAAAGCGACACACTCCAAGTCTGGCGGCGCGCGGGTCATCGCCCGCAACTAGCGTTGCAATGTCACCATTTCAGCGAATAGATCTCTTGAGTGCTTATGTTCTGTGCCAACAGGACCGATCCGTCCGGCGTGAGACCGCTCCAGGTAAGAAAGGTTCCTATCGGCAAACGACTGACATTTTGCAGATCCAACACAGTCTCGAGCTTGCGCTCGCTGATCCGGAACCGAGTGATGCGCGTCGGGAACAACGAACCGCCGCTCCAATCTTCAAAGTAGAGAGACTTGCTGTCCTGCGACCAGCTTGGGTAGCCAGTGTAGGAGCTGCTGATTTCTTCCCACTTCTTTGTCGTCTGGTCGAACAGCATCATCTTGCTGCCTCGTCTCGTCATGGCCGCGATGTAGCGGCCGTCTGGAGAAACTCGAGGAGACCACAGTTCCTGTGAGTCAGGGAACGCGGAGACCTTTTTTGTGGCCAGGTCCAGCATGTAGAGGCCACGTACCTCGCCTCCCGACCACGCCCCGAAAATCATCGACTTCCCGTCCGGCAGCCATGCCGCATCGGCGTTCTCTTCGTCGCCCGGCACAAGCTGATGCGGTACGCCGCCGTTCGCGGAAATGACATAGCTTGTCCAATGCTCCGAATTCGTGCTGCCGATGAAGGCGATCTCTTTCCCGTCCGGCGACCAGTGTGGCATGAATGCGCGCATCGGCGGAAATGTCAGCTGCAACTTCTCGCCGCCATTCACGTCGCTACGCCAGAGCGTGCCTTCCGGGAAGGACGTATACACAACCCATTGTCCATCTCTGGAAGTGTCCACCCCTTCCACTGAAATTCCCGAAAGATACGGAGTGAACTCTCCCGTCTGCGGTTTGTATTTGACCAGTTCGGCGCGCGGCAAGCTGCCTACCGCAAACGCGACATTGGGTGCCTGGCTCGCCGCTGGGTAAGAGAAACTCATCGGACCCGCGGTCATCCGCACCGGGGACGGCGATGGCCGAAGGAGACTGCGTCTGCTGGTTAGCGACCAAAGGTCCGTTCTTCCCGCGCTCACCGCCTGAAAAAGAAAGTCTTGCCCCTGGGTTGTCCACACGCCGCAACAAGCGAACAAGTTCCTCATTTCGGAGAGGACCGGATGCAGGTCTTGCCCATCCGCGCCGACCTCCCACAAGGAGGGTGAGACATCCATGGACTGATTCATCATGGTAAATCGCAGCCGTCGCCCATCCCGCGACCAGTGAAAGTAGTCCGGGTAACCCGGGAGCGTGAGGAATTTCTGCGGGTTGGATCCATCTTTGTTTACTCGATACATGTCGTGCCCGTCGGCATAGAGAATGCTCGCGCCGTTCGGGGTCCACACCGCGCTCGTAGCCAGGACATTACCAACAGGTCGTGCCGAACCACCCGCCACGGGAACAATCCAAAGCTCGATCCCGTGTCTCTCCTCTTTAATTGATTGCTCCTTGCCGGATAAGACCAGTAACTCGGTGCCGTCGGGAGATATATCCAGCGGTTTAGGATTCTTGAGGGAAGTGGGAATCGGAGTTGTTTCCCCGCCGCGTGCCGACACCTGAGCCAAAATCCGGCCCGACGGCAGAATCTCCGAGAAATAGATTCGGGAACCGTCGCTCAGCAGAGGCCCGACCTTCGCCTGACCGTCACTGGTGAGCTGTACAAAATCCAGCACTTTTTCTCGAGACAATTCAGGCACCGCGAAATGCTTCAGACTGAACCCCGCCAACAACCCTGTAAAAATAAGGACGAATCCAAGCTGCAAACTGATCCCCAGCTTGCTTCTTCTGGAATCGGCCGCGATCTTCGCGGCGACGGCCGCGGATGCGGAATCCTGCTTGCTTACCGGGGCAATAAACCGATATCCGCGCCTCGGGACGGTCTCAATGTAGGTGGGATTCTCCGCCGAGTCCCCCAACGTCTCACGCAATCGCCTGATTGTGGTGTTCAGGCCAGTCTCGAAGTCCACAAAGGTGTCGTCAGACCACAAGGCTGATCGGAGTTCCTCCCGGCCCACGATCTCGCCCGCATGATCGAGCAGTTCGAGCAGAATCTGGTATGGCTGGTCCTGAAGCTTCAGCTTGACCCCATTCCGGCGCAACTCGCCCGAACGGACGTCCAGTTCAAAAATGCCAAAGCGGTAGAGCGTGGAGACCTCGGGAGTAAATGCCATGGTGCTCACCCCAGGGATTAGACGCTGTGGAGCAGCGATCAGTACCATCGCGCCGCCAGCCTCCACCCGGAATTGTTCGCAGTTTGCAGGTTGGCGGGTCTGAAACGGCTCATGCGAACCGGAGGATGACGCGCGGCCGCCACCCACAAAGGCGTGTTAGCCCCACATTGCGCGAATTCCCTGCACAACAACGGGCACACCTGACCGACACATTGCGAATCGGTCACATGTACATACCAAGACGGCAAGTTGCAATGCCCAGGTGCATCAATTAATCTTGGCTTCTCCATAGCCGACTACCCCGGGCCGGGATGGCGGAACTGGCAGACGCAGCGGACTCAAAATCCGCCGACCTTCGGGTCTTGGGGGTTCGACTCCCCCTCCCGGCACCAGCCTCGACCCATCCATGAGACATCATTTCCAGACGAGCCTCAACCGACGCCATTCAGCTACCGCACTTCTGCACCGCACTCCTTGCTGCTCCGCGGCGAGTTGTGCCTTCCTCCGGCGGCCAGTCACTCAAGAGACTTTCCGCCCGTTCAACTAGCCCAATGGTTCCCGTCGCTCTTCACGAGTTCTCGTGACTTCCGAGAACCATCGTGAGGAATCGTTGCCCCTAAAGCTCTTTCTCCCCATTACTTAGCGTTTGGCAGGCCCTGCTTTTACTGATGCGAGTTCCTAAGGAAAAGAACATCGGGCTAATCGCAAGAACGGATTTTCCGAAATACAAACTTAGAAAAATCTTGAGGAGAAACAACGTGATTACCAACAAGCTTCTTATTTCCACGCTTTGCCTGGGCCTTCTGTGTGGAATCGCGCCCAGCAGCTTGATGGCACAGGGCAGCAATGCGATGCAGCCTGCCCACTTTAAATCATGAGTCAAACAGGTGCTGAGAATGACCTCACGACAAAAAAAGACGATTCTCTGGTGCCAATATGCGCTGCTGATTGTAGGATTCTCCGCACTTGGCTATTGCGCGTTTGTCTTCGGTGCAGCAAAGCGTTATCAGGGGTGGGCCCGTGAGCAAACGGCGAAGGCTAGCTCCGAGCCAGCAGCGCCCATGACGGTGCAACCCCTGAAGCGGCATCGCCACCAGAGCCTGTGGCCGATAGCACCGCTGGATCACCAGTGGGAAAAATCGATATCCCTAGTGTCCACATCTCAGCGATGGTCGCCGAAGGTACTTCTCCGGCGGTGCTACGAGTGGCGGTCGTGCATGTGCCCGGGATGCCAGGACAAGCCGGAAACATGGCGCTCGCCGCACACCGGGATACATTCTTCCAGGGTCTGGGTGAACTTAAGCTCGGTGACACTATCCGGCTGACGGTACCGGGTAAGCAGTACGTCTACAGCATGACGTTTAGCGATATCGTCGGCCCAGACGAAACGTGGGTTTAGGTCCCGTATCGCATGAGGTGCTGACCCTCATCACTTGTTATCCGTTTCATTTTATCGGGCTGCCCCCAAGAGATTTGTTGTACGCGCCCGCAGACTGGAAGGCGAATGAGATGCTGCTAAAAGAAAGCTCGCAGACGGTGTTCATAGTTGTGAAACTGGCTGTCCTCGCGTTCAGTGCGTTATTCCCGGTGATCAATCCCGTCGGTTCTGCGCTGATCTTTCTGGGGGTAGTGGGCAACGCCAAGCCGGCGGTTTTTCGCCAGTTGGCGCGTAAGATAGCCTTTTCTACGGTGCTGTTTCTCCTGATCATTGAGATCGGAGGCGCGGCGCTGCTGGCGTTCTTTGGCATTTCGCTGCCGGTGGTTCAGCTCGCCGGCGGGCTGGTGTTAGCTGTGATGGGATGGCAGATGCTGAATGAACCGGACAACGGAGGAAAGCCGGAGCAATCTACGGCCTCAACCAACGGTGGCGCACTCGAAGACAAGATTTTTTATCCCCTGACCTTTCCGATCACGGCTGGGCCAGGCTGCATCGTGGTTACCCTGACCTTGAGCGCGCACGCGTCACAGCACGTCATGGTGGCGAATCTGTTTGCGCATCTTGGTGTCGCCGTTGGCATTGTTGCGTCCGGGGTCACAGTTTTGCTGAGTTATGCTTCTGCGCCGAAAATTACCCAGAAGATCAAACCACAAACTGTGCATGGAATTCTCCGCGTGATTTCCTTCGTCCTGCTGTGTATTGGCGTGCAGATTGGTTGGAACGGTCTGGAAGCAATGGTGAAAGCGATTCCAAAGTAGGTCCCCGTTTAAGAGCGGGACCACTTACATAGACCACGCTGGCCCTCAAGACGTGTTGGCGATCCATCATCCGGTATTGTGCAGACCGGCGGCGATGCCATTCATGGTCGCGCTGATGGCGTAATCCAGTCCGGGATCGCTCGTCCCGGCGCGCTTCCGCCGCAAAAGGTCGACCTGAATCAGGCTCAGCGGATCCACATAAGGATTGCGAAGACGCACGGATCGTGAGAGGACGGGATTCTTCTCCAGCAATTCCTGCTGGCAAGTAACCGTAAGGACAAGCTGCCGCGTAAGCTCGAACTCTTCTCGCAGCATGATGAAGACGCGGTCACGAAGGGCTGAATCTGCGACCAGATTCGAGTAGAGACGCGCAATGGCGAAATCTGCTTTGGCCATCGCGATTTCCACGCTTCGAATCAGGCTCGCGAACAGGGGAAAGTCCCGCATCATTTCGCGCAACAGCTGCAGTGGTTCCTTGCCGCGGCTGGCGAATCGTTCCAGGGCGTGACCGATTCCGAACCATGCCGGAACGGCGTGGCGGCTCTGCATCCAGCCGAACACCCAGGGGATGGCGCGCAGATCTTCCAGCCTCCGGCTCTCGGTACGGCGGGCGGGCCGGGAGCCCATGCGAGCGTGCTCAAGTTCCCGCACCGGAGTGGCTTGTTCGAAGTACTGAATGACCTCCGGGTTTTCAGCGATGCGCATTCGGTGGAATGCGAATGCTTCTTCGGACATCCGTTCCATTGCTTCGTCCCAACGCCTCTGCGTCTCCTGAGGTGCGAGCGCTGGCTTCACTAGCGCCTCGAGGCAAGCCGCAATCATGATTTCGAGATTCCACTCCGCGAGCACCGGGTCCGCATATTTCCAGCTGAGGACTTCGCCCTGTTCGGTGATGCGGATCTCGCCAGAAAAATCGCCCGCTGGTTGGGCAAGGATCGCCGCATGGGTCGGACCACCGCCGCGGCCTACTGTGCCTCCGCGGCCGTGAAACAGGCGCAGCTTCACACCGCATTCGCGGGCAACCCGGTGCAGGTTCCGCTGCGCCTTATGCAGTTCCCATGTGCTGGTGAGCATGCCGCCATCCTTGTTGGAATCGGAGTAGCCCAACATGACTTCCTGCGTCCTGTCCCAGGAGTCGAGAAGCGATTGGTATTCCGATGCGGTCCACACCCGGCGCATGACTTCGGCGGAAGATCGTAGCCTGTCAATCGACTCGAACAGCGGCACGGGCATCAGGCCGGGATCATCCTTGCTTGCTGCAACCGAAACGCCGCTCAAGGCCGCAAGCCGGATTGCCGTGAGAATGTCCTGCTCGTTCCGTGTGTCGCTGATGATGAAGTGCTGGATCGCCTTGGCGGAATGTGTCTTCTTCAGCGCGGCGATCGTCCGGAAAGTCTCAAGCAGTTCCACCGAATCGCCGGAGAGGTTGGGAGGAAAATTCCCTGAACTCGTCGATCCAGTAGCCGCCGAGGCAAGCTCTGCCAGCGCCCGAGCCTGCACGCTGGCATGCTGTCGGATGTCGAGCGGATGCAGATAGAAGCCAAGTGTCCTGACCTTCCGTACCAGAGGAGAAATCAGTCCCGCTAGCCGGTCGCCATGGTTTGCGCGAAGGCTCTCCTGCATGATCTCCAGATCCTCTTCGAACTCCCGCGACGACTCGTAAGCGTGACGGTGTCCGCGTGAATCCCGGCTGAAGCGCAAACGCCCAATCAAGAACTCTAGGAAATGGCGGTAGACCTCGGCTTCCGTGATCTGCATCCAGCGCGAGTGTTCTTCACCCAGCTTCCCCTCGTATTCACGGACCCGCCGAGAGAGGGCGTCTGACACGCCGATGCGGCGGGTCGACATGCTCAAGTGGCGGATAAGTTCTCCAGTCTCAGCAATGTAGTGGTCAATAATCACGTGACGCGCAATGCTGAGCGCGTCGCGCGTCGACGCAGCCGTGACAAAAGGATTGCCGTCGCGGTCGCCACCGATCCAGGAGCCGAAAGAAAGCAGGTCGGGAACTTCGGCATCGCTTTCGTAGACATCGCGCAGCGACTCCTCGAGCTCCGAAAAAAGACGAGGCAAGCTCTCAAACAGCACCATGGGAAAGTAGTCAAGCCCCATGTGGATCTCATCGCGCACCGTGGGCTTCTTTAACCGGACCTCATCGGTTTGCCACAGGGCGGTAATTTCCGCCAGAATCAGCGATTCGCATTCGCGGGCTTCCGAATCGGAAAGCGGCAGGTTATCCAGACGCTCAAGGTAGCGTGCGATGCGGCGCCGCTTCAGCCGGATCGTGTGCCGCGTGATTTCCGTCGGGTGGGCCGTGAAGACGGGCGTCACCTTGATCTCACGCAGCGATTCCAGTATCGCACCGGCGGAAACTCCGGCGGATCGCAAGCGGACAAGCGTGCCGCGAAAAGAGCCGTCGACCGGTGCGGCAGTGTTTGCCAGGATGCGCGCCGCCCGGCGGCGACGCTTGCGATGGTTGGTTTCAGCGAGATTCGCGAGCTCGAAATAGATCGCGAAAGCTTTGGTAACGCGATAGGCATCTTCCACGGGCAGAGCGCCGACAATCTCCCCGGCTCGTGCCATCCCGTCTGCATCTACATTTCTGGTGACTTCTGTGGAAGATTGCTCGCGGTGTTGGATCAGGAGCCGCCTTAACTGCTCCACGACATCAAAAAATTTCTGCCCCTCCTGCTCCACCAGAACACGGCCAAGCAATATCCCCAGAGAACGTACATCCCGGCGCAAAGGGAGTTCTTTGGAGGGGTCGGCAGTGCTTGCCACCAGTTCCGCGAGCCGTGCAGCGGGAGCGCCATCACTCCACAGAGGAGACTCAGCCATGAATCATTTTAGCGGACGAGTTGCGGCCATGCCCATATACGCTCGAGCCAAAGCGGGATGCGATTTCGGCGCCAGTTCGATTGCGTCAACCATATTGATCCAACCAAACTTCCGTAACCCTCTTTCCTGCTCGAATACTCCCCAAATGCCGCCGTTCTTGCTAGGCTTGCGTTAACGAAAAATGGGGCGTCTCTGAAAGAGTTCTCAAGTGAACGTCGAGTTACAAGCCCCGGCCTCGCCCATTGACGCCCTCCGCCAGTCATTGCGGGTGTCGAAGATCAAACTCCAAAGCACACGGCTAGCCAGCATTGACATCCTTCGCGGCATCGTCATGGTGCTCATGGTCCTGGACCATACGCGAAGTTTTTTCACTGGTCTCAAGTTCTCCCCTGAGGATTTGGCACACACGTCAGGTTGGCTGTTCTTTACCCGTTTCGTCTCCCACTTCTGCGCCCCGGTTTTTTTTCTGCTCGCGGGTGCAGGCGGCAGTTTGGCGCTCTCCCAAGGCAAATCGATAGAACAAGTCTCCAAATTTTTCTGGACACGTGGCCTCTGGCTCGTGTTTATCGACTTGACGGTCATGGCCTGGGGCTGGACTTATACGTTTCCGTTCTGGTTCAGCGGCGTGCTGTGGGCTATCGGATGGTCGATGGTCGCGATGTCCCTTCTCATGCGCATCCCCATGCGCTGGCTGGTCGGGCTGGGCGCGGGAATAGTGGTAGGCCACAACCTGCTGGACTCGGTGAATCCAGCAGTGTTTGGAAAACTGGCGGGCCTTTGGATGATCTTGCACGGTCACGGCGTGTTCTGGATCGTCCGCAACGAGACTTTCTTCTTTGTCCTATTCCCACTGATCCCGTGGGTAGGGGTGATGGCTCTCGGTTTTGGCCTCGGCACCCTCATCCGCGCAGGGAACTGGCGAAAACGAGTAGCCGCAATAGGCGTGGCATTGACCGTCGCTTTCGCCCTTCTGAGAATCTTCCACTTGTATGGAAACAGTCAGTCCAGTTTGGCTGGAGGCAGCGCCGCCGGCGCATGGTCCATACAACCGACACTCACCCTGACAGTTGTTTCTTTCTTCAATACGCTAAAGTATCCGCCCTCGCTGCAATTCCTGCTCATGACCCTTGGACCCGCGCTGATAGCCCTGGCCTGGTTCGATACGATTGATGAGGAACACTGGCTGGCCAGGTTCTTCAAGGTTCTTGGGCGCGTCCCGCTTTTCTTCTACGTGCTCCACATTTATCTGGTTCACGCCATGGCTGTATGGGTCGCCTTTGCCTTTCATCAACCCTCTCCCTGGCTCCTGTCGGGAGGTCCCATGCTCCGCCTGATCCCGCAGGGTTACGGGCATGGGTTGCCGTTTATTTACGCCATGGCGTTCGTCGCCGTTCTGCTGCTCTACCCGGCATGCAAGTGGTTTATGAAGATCAAGGAACAGCACAGGGACAAGTGGTGGATGAGCTACCTCTAGCTTCGTGAGCCGCGCTTCTTGGCCTCTTCGTAGGCTTGTTGCGGGTCACGACCGGTGACTTCCTTGTACCAGGCAGGATGGAAGGTCCACGCCCACGCCTCAGAGACGGCGCCTCGAGTCATCGCCTGAAAGGTTCCAGGCTCGCCGATCGTACTTTGGTAGATGTGAATAAAGATACCGCCTAACATGATGAGCGCGGATATGTCGTGCAGTACGTAGCTTACGGCGACCGTCATTCGTCCAAACGTCCGCGCGCCCGCCCACAGAGTGATCCCGGTGATCAGGTAGACGATGCAGCCTGCCACGATCTCCCAGAACTGCACCTTCTGACCCGCATTGAAGAATCCCGTGTCAGGCGGATCAAGCTTTTCCTTCCCACTTGCAATGTTGTGCAGGTTCGCCATCCATTTCGTGTCTGCTGGGATCCATCGCATCGGCTTCAGCCAGTTCAAGGCCTGCAGACCGAAAAAAAAGCAGAACCCGATCCCAAACCACGGATGCATCTCCCGGCTCAGCGGCCCCCCGCCAAAAATCGGGGTGAACCAGCGAAAGAGCCACGGCAGATAGATCCCGAAGCCCGAGAACAAAGCCAGAAAGAAGAACAGCGCCACCATCCAGTGCAGGAAGCGCGTGTACAC
>Ga0075017_100001246_pt1 | contig 15386 bp, 14 predicted proteins | sample AleBraG_ABR_2012_FD_71475 | JGI IMG/M metagenome (GOLD analysis project Ga0075017, IMG submission 71475) | Freshwater sediment microbial communities in response to fracking from Pennsylvania, USA - Alex Branch Run_MetaG_ABR_2012 | ecosystem: Environmental > Aquatic > Freshwater > Creek >... | reverse complement strand
CCTTCGAATTCAACCCGCGGCCTCCGCACACAGCTGTCCCCCATGACCACCAATTCGTCCACGGTCAGCATCTCGGCCATGTCCAGCCAAGTGCGCTCCACGGTGGTGACAGCGACGCCGTCAACCATAGTGACCTCGTCCTCATGGAGCTTCATGCGGTGGACGACGATGTGTGGACGGTTGAGGTGTGCTGCACCCTCCGGTCTAACCACGTGGAACATCTGTGTTGGCTCCTTCTGGCGACGCCGCGGCAGATCAAGAAGCTCTGCCGCCGTGAGGTGGGATGCGGCGCATCGCTCATTGACCTCGACGAAAGGGCGTACGCGGACGCACAAGGGGAGTTCCGCCGTCGGGCGCTCCGAACGGATCCCCTTGCCGAGCCCGTTCAGGGACCCGTGCCGCAGACGCCTGGTACTGACACCCTCCCGGGCCGCCTCGGCGATAGTGAACGGCCGTGCCTCAAGGCTCACGGGGAGGCGACGCGGGGTTTTCATGGCCCCATCAGAACAGAAAACAGTCCAGCCCCGCAGAAGTTATCCACAGCCTCCATCGATTGCTCCGGAACGGTCGTTTTGGGCCTTCAAAACGACCGTTGCTCAGCAATCGATGCAAAAGGAGTCAGTCTTCGCTGTGGAGGTCCCGGCGTCGGGCGCTGAGGAGTTCCAGTTCGGGGCGCGCGGCGACGAAGCGCTCGACGGCGTCGAGCACCTCCACGAGATGAGCCCGGTCTGCTGCCACGGCGCCTGCGCCGATGAGGGCACGGCGATGCTGGTCCAAGTGCCCGGTCTCCGCGGCGGAGACTTCGAATCTCCTTTTCAGCTCGGCGATCACCGGGCGCACGAGGGAACGTTTCTCCTTCAGGCTGTGTACCTCGCCGAGGAGGATGTCGAACTCGATCCACGCGATCCACATGCGCCCATCGTATCCAGTAGTCGCGCTCCCTCCCGCTTCGGAGCCCACGGTGGCAAGATAAGGGCAGACCAAAGGAGCTCCATGGGCACGGACGATCACACGAACAAAGCCGGCAACGCAGTATCCCGGGGCGCAGATTCGGTGGGCGACGCCGTAGACGACGCCAAGGATTCACGGACGGTCCGGGTAGTGGCGCGGGCCGGATTCGTGGCCCTAGGGCTGATACACCTCCTGATCGGAATCATCGCGTTGGGTATCGCGCTCGGCTCATCCGGCCAAGCCGACCAAAGCGGAGCTGTCGGCCAGATGGCCGGAACGCCCGGTGGCATCGTCCTTTTGTGGGCGGGACTAGTGGCCTGCGGTGTCCTCGCGCTCTATATGGCGAGCGACGCCGTGATGGGGTGGAGCGGGGGTGGCAGTTCGAAGCCGTGGATGAATCGGCTCAAGGCAGCCGGGCAGGCCATCGTCTTCGCTGTGGCCGCGGTGACCTTCGGCAGTTTTGCGCTCAGCCATCCAAGCAGCAGCAGCGAGAAATCCCGCTCGACCAGTGCGGACCTCATGTCCAGCACTCCCGGTACTGTCCTCCTGGTGATCATCGGGGTGGCATTGCTGGCAGCCGCGGGCACCTACGTCTTCCTGGGGATCACCCGCAAGTACGAAAAGAACCTGAGGGGGAAACCGTCGGGACTTCTGGGAGACGCGTTCACGGTGCTGGGCGTGGTGGGCTATTGCGCGAAAGGGGTGGCGCTCGGCGCCGTCGGATTGCTCATCCTGATCGCCACGGCCGCGCACGACCCCTCTCAACAGGGCGGCCTCGATTCGGCCCTCAAGGCCTTCCTGAAGCAACCCTTCGGCGCATGGGTGCTGGTGTTCGTGAGCCTCGGACTCATGGCTTACGGGATCTTCTCTTTGTTCCGCTCCCGTTACCAGCGGATCTGACGGCGGCCTCACCTTCGAGTGATGGACAGAAGCGCCCGACGGCGGCCCTCACCTATGGTGGGAACCGCCGCCGGGCGCTTATTTAGCCGGGTTGTGCTACTTGGAGGTGCCTTGAGAGACCGAACCCTGCAGCTGGCGCTGGAAGATGATGTAGACGATCAGCACCGGAACCACCGTGACCGTGACAGCCGCGAACAAGGCGCCGAAGTCCACGGCATAACCCATCTGGCCGGCGAAGGCAGCCAGTCCCTGGGACAGCACGCGCGGCCCGGCAGCGTTGATCGCCACCGGAATCAGGAACTGGTTCCACAGGCCCAGGAAGTTGAAGATGGCCACGGAAGCGAGTCCTGGCTTGGCCATCGGCAGCATGACCTGGAAGAACGTCCGCCACTCGCCTGCTCCGTCCAAGGCGGCCGCCTCCGTGATTTCGTGGGGAAGCGACTTGAAGAAGGAGAAAAGGAAGAACACCGTGAACGGCAGCGCGAAGCCGACATACACCAGGATGAGGCCCGGCAAAGTGTTCAACAAACCGATGTTCCGCATGACGAAGAACAACGGCACCATGGCGAGGAAGATCGGGAAGGTGAGCCCTGCCAGCATGAGGTAGTAGATCGCTTTGCTACCGAAAAAGACATAGCGTCCCAGGACATAGGCGCACATGGCGCCGAGCACCATGACGATCACCAAAGCGGACCCTACGACAATGACGGAGTTGAGGAAGTAGCTCCCGATGCCGGCCTCGGTCCAAGCACGGACGTAGTTGTCGAAACGCCACTGCGAGGGCAGGGCAAACGGCGAGGCGAAGATCTCGCTCGATGTCTTGAAGGAAGACATGAAAGTCCACAGCAGTGGCAGGATCACAATGAGGGACCAGATGCTGAGGGCCGTGTGCGAAACGGCGCCCACCACCCTGTCTCCGGTGGTCAGGGCCGGCTTGCGGGGGTTGAAGTGCAGGGACTTCATGTCCTGGCTGGCAATTTTTGTCGTCATCAGAGGGACACATCCTTGTCGCCACCAGTGAGCCTGTTAACCAGGAACACGAGGCCGGAGAAGATCAGGGTGGCTACGGCGAGCACGACGCCCATGGCGCTGGCCAGGCCGAACTGGCCCTTGGTGAATGCGGTGAAGAAAAGCTGCTGGGACATCACCAAGGTGGAGTTGTCCGGTCCGCCGCCGGAGTTCAGGGCCGCCATGTAGACGAAGGCGTCCAGCGCCAGGATTCCCATATAGATGTAGGCGGTCTGTATGTTGTCCCGGATCAGCGGGATGGTGATGGACACGGCAGTGCGGAAACGCCCGGCCCCGTCAATCCTGGCCGCTTCAAACAGCTCGGCAGGTATGCCCTTGATGCCCGCGACGAACAGGACCATGTAGAAGCCGATGAAGCCCCATACGATCACGAACATCGTGGCGATCATGGCGGTGCTCTTGTCGCCGAGCCAGGCGTAGGACTTGAACTGGTCCATGCCCAGGGATGTGAGGATGCCGTTCAGGAGGCCTCCCGAAGGATCATAGATTTGACCCCACATGATGCCGATGGCGATGGCCGGGATCGTGTAGGGGAAGAAGGACACCACGCGGTAGAAGCTGGAGTTGCGCAAGCCTTTGATCTGGCCCTTGCTGCTGCCCCCCACGGTCACCAAGGTTGCCAGCACAAGGCTGAGGATGATGGTGATGATGGGCAGGAAGATGACCAACAGGATGTTGTTCCCCATGGCCTTCATGAAGACGTCATCCGCAAAGAGCTTTTGGTAGTTCTGAAGGCCGATGAAGTTTTGCTTGGGTGAGAACCCCGACCAGTCGGTCAGCGAGTAGCCGAAGGCCTGGATGAATGGCCAGATCACAAAGATGATGTAGATGGCCAGTGGTACTCCGAGGAAGACCACAAAGAAGCTGATCTTGTCGAACGTCAAGGGCTTGCGCCGCCTCTTGTTGGCGGGTGGTGCGGTTTCCGGAACGACGACGGCGGACGCGCCGTCGCCGACCCGGAGTGTTTTAGCTTTCACTGAAGTCACTTCACTTCAATCTTCGTGACCGAGCTGTCGTTGCGGACCTTGTCGGTAATTTTCTGCAGGTCCGACGTCAGGGTGGCGACGTCGGACTTTCCATCGAGGAACGTGTTCCACACAACCAGTTGGTCTTTGTTCATCCCGTAGAGGTCAACGAAGTTCCACGTGAAGATGTTCGATCCCGCATCGCTGAGCAGCTTGGTCTGGGAAACCAGGGCGGTGGAACCGAAGCCATCGGCGGGAACGGTGTCCTTGACGATGGTGGGGGCCAGCTTTGTCTTGGCAAAGTTGGTGGCAGCATCCTTGGACAGCATGACACGCAGCAGTTCCTTGCCGCCGGCCACATTTTTACCTTGGGACGGAACCACGAACGGCTCGCCGGAAGCGCTGTGCATTGCCGCATAAGGAAGCTTGGATCCCGAAGTCACGGTGGGAACAGGAACGCCAGTCATCTTGAAGCCGGACTTCGTTTGGTCCTTCATCTCGTTTTCTATCCACGAGCCGGACGGGTAGAACACGGCTTCCTGGGCGTTGCTCCACTGCGCCTGCGCCGCGGTGAACTGCGTACCCGAGCCACCCGGTTTGAAGTGGCCGGCCTTGACGATCTTGCCCAAGGCTGTGAAGACGCTTTGGATGGCCGGGTGGGACCACGCGTCCGCTTTCAGGTTTTCAAGGCCAAGGCGAACGTCATCGCCGCCTTCCTTGATGGCGGAAGCGATCGCCATTTCCTGGTAATAGGTGGCCGCTTCCTTGCCCCAGACGAACAGGTACTTGCCCTTGGCCTTGGCCTGCTCGCCGAGCGCGTACATCTCATCCCACGTCTTCGGCACGGTCCAGCCGTTGTCCTTGAGGAATGAATCCGAGTACCACATGGCGTATACCGTCAGCACGTAGTTCAGGGCCGCCAGCTTGCCATTGAAAGTGCCCGGGGCGAGTACTCCGGCGTACAGGGTGTCCTTGATGACCTTGCCTTCGAGGTTCTTGGACTCGACCACGCTCGTGAGATCTTCGAGCTGGGCGAGGATGGTGCTGAAGCCGATCGCCTTGGCGCCGGAGTTGTCGATCAGGTCCGGAGGGTTGCCGCCAACGAATCGCGGCTGCAGTTCCTGCGCGATGTCGGTGGACGGGGAAATCTTGGCGGTGGAACCCGAATGTGCGTTCTCGAAGCTCTTGCCAGCGAATTCGACGTAGTCGATTCCATAGCCGCCCTTGAAGATCACGGCGTCAACGGTGGACTTGTCTGCCATCCCGAACGGATTGGTATCTGACACGGTCCCCGTGGGACCGGTGGTTCCTCCTCCGCCACCGGCTGCGCAGGAGGCCATCGAGCCGGCCAACGGCACAAGCACGGCCGCGGCAAGCGCGCCGCGGAGGAAACCGCGGCGTGCAAAGGACTGCTGCTGAACGTTCATCCTAAAACCCTCCAGAGACTCGTAGTACCGAAACCTGACGGCGCCTCGGCCGGCAGTCGATCGGTCCGGGCACCGCCGCTGCGACGCGCCCTTCGTGTGACATACTTCACCACGAGTGATTGAAAAGCAATATTTGAGGGCAGTTTCAATCAACTTTTGTCAAAATGTGATTTGACAATCGTGCCGCTCAAGAGGGGTCATTTGGGTGTTCTAGCCCCGCAAATTCAAGGATTTTGCGCATTGGGCGACGGCATCGCGCGCCCATTGCCGCTGTTGCTCTGTTCCTACCCGCTCAGCCCACTGTTCGGCCAGCTGGAACTCGACCATCGCCTCGGTGCGCCGCCCGTCGTCGTACATCGCCCAACCGAGGTTGTTGTGCAAAGAAACCATCCATCGTTTGGTGCGGGAATCCTCGACGGCGGAGGCGTACTCAAGCGCGCTGCGCGTCCATGATTCCTGGTGGCCGGAGTCCGCAATGGCCAGCATGTGAAGCGCGTCCACGGCGAGGAAATCTTCGCCCAGGAGGTCTCCCATCTCGGCGGCTTGCTCAAATAGCGGAACGGCCATGGCAGGGTGGCCCGCCGAGTTGAGCAGGCGGCCGCGCTCAAGGAGAATCCGCACCGCGACGGTCGGTTCCTCTTCGGCGTCGATCCCGTCCAGGAGCGCATCCGCCTCCTCGAAGCGGCCCTGCAGTCCGATGGCCCGGCCCAATTGGGTGGCGAGCTCGGCCTGTTCAAAGGCATCGTAGGCGGGATCGGTCATGGCTTCGCGGAAGCGGGCTTCCGACAGCGCAGGGTCCTCAAAATTCCACAGTTCATCGATGGTCTTTTGATCCAGCATCTGGCTCCTCCTGATTGCTTCGCGGCGATGGAAGGTGCGGTCCACTGACAATCTAGCCGAAGCGGCAGACAGGGTCCGCGTGTCAGTCCCTGGCGAGCCGGGCCCAGCCCAATTGCGCCTGCTGCTTCCGGCTCAGTGAGGAAACCACCAGGTCATAGGAGTCCTCCACCATGTCCCGCACCATCGAGTCGGGCAGGGCGCCGTCCAGTCGCACACCATTCCAGTGCGTCTTGTTCATGTGCCAGGCGCCGGTGATTTCCGGATGGGCGGAGCGAAGTTGAGCGGCCAAGGCGGGATCGCATTTGAGGCTCACTGCCAAGTTCTGCTCGTCCAACGCGGAGGCGGCGAACATCTTGCCTTCCTGCTTGGAACCGCCGGACACGGCTGACCTGACCTTGAAAACCGACGTTTCAGGGCCGAACGGGAAGTCTTCGTAGGTCCCGGGGAAGCTCAGGCAGATTTGGCGGAGTGTGGCAGCGTCCATGTAGCGACACTAGCGGAATGCGAGGACGAGCGGACCGGCCGCCTCACGCAACGCCCAGGAAGTCCTCGAGGAGCACCACTTCCAGGCCAGCCGCCACTTGCGCGGAGCGGAAAGCCTCGAAGTCCGCCGCGAATTCGGGACGGAAGTGCATCAGGACGATATCCCCGGGCCGGAGGGAATTGCCGTACTGGTAGTCCATACGGCCGGCATTGGCCTTGGCCTCCCACGTAACGATCGCCTTCAACCCGGCTGCGGCCACGGCCTGCCGCATGACCGCCGAATAGGCGCCTCCGGGAGGCCTGAACAGGGTGGGCTTGCGGCCGTACTGCTGGACCGCGAAATCCTGCATTCCTGCAATGTCCTCAAGCTGCCGCTGGTAGCCCCATTGCGTTGTCATATTGACGTTGTGGCTGACCGTGTGGTTTTCAACCAGGCTCCCCTGGTCCATGAACGCCTTGAAGAATGCGGGGTTGTCCCGGACGGTGTTGCTCGTCAGGAACAGCGTGGCCGGGTAGCCGCTCTCCTTGAGGAGCCGGACGCTTTCCGGCGATTTGACCACCCCGTCGTCGATCGTGAGGAACACCACGGGATGTTTGGTGGGGATCTTGGTGATCACCGGAGCCAGTCCGCCTTGGATGGGCGGCAACGTGAAGTCAGGGACGAAAGGGTTCCGGAGCCGACCCGGACCGGCAGGACTTGGCGTGGGACTCATCGCCGGGCTTGAGGACAACGACGGCGAGGGGCCCGCCTTGCCAGGGGCCGCCGTCGGGCCTTCTGCGGACGGACTTCCGGGGGCAGCGCATGCCCCGAGACCGGCCACGAGGGAAGCCCCGAGGAAACCGAGCGCGGTGCGTCGGCTCGCGGTGGAGGGGTAGTCGTCACACATGGCGATTTCCTGGTCTCGAAAGGGGGATGGCCCCCGAAACATACCAGCGGACGGTTAACGGAAAGTGACGCCGTTGGCTGAGGCTAGATGCCGCTCCGCCAGCCCACCTGCGCCGGGCAGGCATTCATGACGACGTCCAAGCCGGCAGCTTTGGCCCGCTCCGCTGCATCCTCGTCAATTACTCCGAGCTGGAGCCACACGGCTTTCGCCCCCACGGCAATCGCTTCGTCCACTACCGCGCCAACGCGCGAGGAGTTCACAAAGCAGTCGACCACGTCGATGGGCTGCTTCTCGAGGGGCACGTCGGCGAGGAACTTGTAGCCGGTCTCGCCATGGACGTCTTCGCCCTTCTGGTTGATCGGGATGATCTCCATGCCCATCGTGTCGCGAACGTAGAGAGCCACTTCGAAGGCCGAGCGCCACTCATTCGTGCTGAGTCCCACGATGGCCCAGCGGCCCTTTGTTCGCATCAGCCGGTCAATGACTGCCGGATCGTTGACGTGTGTCATAGCTCCAGCCTACTAGCGGGACAGGAGTCCGAGCAGCCAGCGCAACGAAGTCCCGGCAGGCTTCACGGACACGTCATCCTGGGCATTCTCAACTGCTTGCTGCACCCCGTTTTGGAGGTCCTTCGCTGTGGGAGCGGAGGGGATGGCGGTTTTGGGTTGCGGAAGGATTCCCTGCGGGTCGTTCTTGGGTCCGCCGTGCTTCGGCGCTTCCGACTGCTCCTGGCTTGTTTGGCTTGCCGGCGCCGGAACGGCCACCGGCGCTACCGGCTGGTGCGCCGCTTCCTCGGTGCTGGCCGGGGCGGGCGCCACGGGATCAGCCGATGGGCCTGCCACAGGGGGCGCTGACCGCGGCAGGTCAACGGGAGCCGGGTTCGTCATGACCTTCGGGGAATCCTGGGCGGGGGCTGGAGGTACTAGCGACGGCGGTGCAGTGGTCCAAGCGGGTGCCCAGCCGGAGATCAGAGTCTGCATGAATTCGGGGGTCCCCTTGCTGAATCCGCCGCTCGCGGCCGCAACGCCACCAACACCCAGTCCCATGGCGGTCAGGACGGCGGCACCAATGACGGCGGGGCGATGCTTGCTTAATTGACGACGCTTGGCGAGCTCGTCGAGGGGAAGGGCGTTTGCCGAGTCACGGGCGGTCGTGGCGGAGCCGTCACCCGGCGTCGAGCCAGCCAACATTGCCGCGAGTGCCGGACCGGGAGCCGGCGCGGGCATTGACGCAAACGATTCCAGCGCCTTCAAGGAATCCGCGAGTTCCGGGGCGTCCGCGAGGTCGGCCTCAAGCATGAGCTCGAGGATGACCGCGTCGCGGTCAATGTCCTTGCAATCCCAACGCATCATGGTGCCACGTATTCCTTTACTACCGAGTGCTCGCGGAGTGCATTCAATGCCCGGCGCTGCAGCTGCTTGACTGCGCCTTGGCTTTTCCCCATGATTTCGGCTGCTTGGTCCACGGTCAGACCGGCAACGATACGGAGCGCCAGGACTTCCCGCTGATCTTCCCGAAGAACGTCCAGCAGCGCCATGACTTCCCCGGGCGCCACGCGGTTCATCGCTTCGGCTTCCGCCGAACTCGACTGGCGCGTGTCACGTTCAGGTTCGAACTCGTGATGTTCCGGCGCCCTGCTTTGCCGGCGGTGGTCGTCCACCATCCGGGCATGGGCCACCGAGAACACGAACGTGCGCAGACCGCCGACGCCGCCCGTGATCGTCTCGACGCGCGGCAGGACGGCAAGAAAAACGTCCTGTGTGACAGCTTCGGGATCCGAGACGCCTTTCGCCGTCAGGTAGCCGAGCACCTGGCCGGCAAAGGCCTGGTAGACGGCGCTGAACAGTTCAGCTTCCTGGCCGCGAAGGGCCAGCAATGCTGCATCGGTCAAGGCGTCGGTCACTGAAGCGTGGCTTTCGTTGGGGAGCGAATGTCCGGATCCACGAGAGATCCTCGGTGCCGCCCATGCGCGGCAGGGCCGGGCAACCTCACCTAGCTTAACCGTTGCTCCCGCTACGCCCAAGGACCAACTTTCGGTTCCGGGGGCGTGCCTCTCCCGGACTTTCTGCACATCCACGAAACCCCTTCAGACATGAAAAGGGCCGAGCTGAAACATGATGGGGGACAAATTTCAGCTCGGCCTTTCAAAGAGGTAATCGTCGGGGCACCTCAAAGGGTTACGCGGATTCCAAAAGTTTTTTCGCACCTGTTTTCGGGGCGTCCGGCCCCTGACGCACGACGGCGGGCCGCCCCCGAAAGGGCCGCCCGCCGTCGTCGTAATTCGGCTTTGGTGACTAGTCCTCGATGAGGTCGTGCACCACGATCGTCTGGTCCCGGTCCGGGCCGACGCCGATCGCGGAGAAGCGCGTGCCGGAGAGCTTCTCGAGGGCCAGCACGTAGCGGCGGGCGTTCTCGGGGAGGTCTTCGAGCGTCTTGGCGCCGGTGATGTCCTCGGTCCAGCCGTCGAAGTACTCGAAGATCGGCACTGCGTGGTGGAACTCGGTCTGGGTCATGGGCATTTCGTCGTGGCGGACGCCGTCGACGTCGTAGGCCACGCAGACCGGGATCTGTTCGATGCCGGTGAGGACGTCCAGCTTGGTGACGAAGTAGTCCGTGAAGCCATTGACGCGGGACGCGTGGCGGGCCAGGACGGCGTCGTACCAACCGCAGCGACGCGGGCGGCCGGTGTTGACACCGAACTCGCCGCCTGTTTTCTGCAGGTACATGCCCATCTCGTCGAAGAGTTCCGTGGGGAACGGGCCGGCGCCGACGCGGGTGGTGTAGGCCTTGATGATGCCGATGGAACGCGAGATGCGGGTGGGTCCGATGCCCGAGCCAACGGACGCGCCGCCGGCGGTCGGGTTGGACGACGTCACGAACGGGTAGGTGCCATGGTCGACGTCGAGGAACGTGGCCTGGCCGCCTTCCATGAGGACCACCTTGCCTTCGTCCAGTGCGTTGTTGAGGACAAGTGTGCTGTCAATGACCAGCGGCCGCAGGCGTTCGGCGTAGGACAGGAAATACTCCACGATCTCGTCCACCACCACGTTGCGGCGATTGTAGACCTTGACCAGGAGCTCGTTCTTTTGGCGGAGCGAGCCTTCCACCTTCTGGCGGAGGATCGATTCGTCGAAGACATCCTGGACGCGGATACCCAGGCGGGCCACCTTGTCCATGTAGGCCGGGCCAATGCCCCGGCCGGTGGTGCCGATGGCGCGGCTGCCGAGGAAGCGCTCCGTGACCTTGTCCAACACCTGGTGGTACGGCGCAACGAGGTGGGCATTGGCTGAGACGCGCAAACGGGACGTGTCGGCGCCGCGGGCTTCCAGGCCGTCGATCTCCTGGAACAGCGCCTCAAGGTTCACCACGCAGCCGTTGCCGATGATCGGAATCGCGTTGGGGCTCAGAATGCCGGCAGGAAGGAGCTTGAGCTCATACTTCTCACCGCCCACCACAACGGTGTGCCCGGCGTTGTTGCCGCCGTTGGGCTTGACCACGTAGTCAACGCGGCCACCGAGCAGGTCGGTTGCTTTGCCTTTGCCTTCGTCGCCCCACTGGGCTCCGACGATCACGATAGCTGGCATGGGATCCTCCCCCATTCTTTCGGGCCGGTCCTGGCGGGATCACCAAGGCTCAGCGCCGTACATGAGAACGCCCCGAATCTTTCGGCCCTGCCCGAGGACTTCCGCAAAAGTTCACCGGCGAGATCAGCAAGAGTTCCGGGGCTCTTACCAGCCAAGTTTAGCCGATGCCGCTCTTGGACCTCTTGTCACATGGCCGAACGGCGACATGAAAGGAGGGAGGGCACCCTTGAAGTTCCCCGTGAGCAGAATGTGAACTCTTCCCAAACAGTCGGTATTGAGCTCCCAAATCGACCTCCGGGCCCCGAGCAACCGGCTACATTCTTTGTGAATCCTCACCCCCAGCACACCCCAACTGACTCGCATTTGTTGTCGTTATGAGCCTTCTAAACGACAACAAATGCGAGTCAGTTGGGCGGGCACTGCCCGTGACTCTGAAGGGAAGTCCATGAACTTTCGCAACAGGCGCCTCCTCTCAACAGCAGGAGTGAGCGCACTCGCCGCGTCCACGATCGCCGCCGGCCTGATCGGGTTCGGCATGGCGCCGGCTTCGGCCAACAACGACCAAAAGGGAACGGCGACACCCATCAAGCACGTCGTTGTAATTTTCGGCGAGAATGTTTCCTTCGACCACTACTTCGCGACGTATCCGCAAGCGGCCAACATCCCCGGCGAAACCCAGCAGGGTACCGGCGCAGCGGCCCCCGCGTTCACGGCGGCCAAGAACACGCCGAAGAACATCGCCACCCTCGCCCACGACAATCTGTTGGCACCCAACAATCCCAACTCGGTCCAGCCACAGCGCCTGACGCCGAGCCAGGCCATCACCTGCGACCAGGACCACGAATACACCGCGGAACAGAAGGCCTACAACGGCGGCCTGATGAACAAGTTCGTCGAGAACACCAGCATGGATACCTGTTCGGGTGGCCAGTTCGGCCGTCCCGGGCTCACCACTGACTACTACGACGGCAACACCGTGACCGGAATCTGGAACTACGCCCAGAACTTCGCCATGAGCGACTCGCACTTCAGCACCGGCTTCGGACCGTCCAGCCCCGGCGCGCTCAACCTGGTGTCCGGCCAGACCCACGGCGTCACGGAATTCACCGCCGCCGGTCAGCCGGTCAAGCCCGCTAGCAGCGATTACACCGTCAAATTCCCCGACGCCAACGGCGTCGGCACCATGACGGAAGACCCGGATCCGGTGTACGACGACTGCTCCAACAAGAGCCACGCGAGCAAGAACAACCTTGCGGGCATGCAGGGCAAGAACATCGGCGATCTCCTCAACGACAAGGGAGTCAGCTGGGGCTGGTTCCAGGGCGGCTTTGCCCCGACGACGGCGGCAACGGACACCACGCCGGCAGCCTGCATGAGCACCCACACCAACGTTTCAGGCGCGACGGTCACGGACTACAGCCCGCACCACCAGCCGTTCCAGTACTACAAGTCAACGTCCAACCCGCACCACCTTGCCCCGGCGAGCGTGGACGAGATCGGGCACAACGGCCAGGCCAACCACCAGTACGACACCTCGGACTTCGCCAAGGTGGTCAACTCGGACAACATGCCCGCCGTCTCGTTCCTGAAGGCGGGAAGCTTCCAGGACGGCCACGCAGGCTACTCCGATCCACTCGACGAGCAGAAGTTCATCACGCAGCAGGTGAACGCCATCCAGAACTCGAAGAACTGGGAAAGCACCGCAGTCGTCCTCGCCTACGATGACTCGGATGGCTGGTACGACCACGTCGCGGCCGGCGTGAAGAACTCCTCCAACACCACTGACGACGCCGCATGGTGCCTCAACGCCTACAACAAGGGTGTCCCGATGGCCGGAGGCTATGCCGACCGTTGCGGCCCCGGCCCCCGCCAGCCGCTCGTGGTGATCTCGCCCTTCGCGAAGAAGAACTTCGTGGACCACACCCAGACGGACCAGTCATCCATCCTTCGCTTCATCGAGGACAACTGGCACACCGGCCAGATCGGCGATTCCTCGGCGGACGCCAAGGCCGGTTCCATCAACGCGATGTTCAACTTCGACAACGGCCGGGACGTGAAGCTCATCCTCAACGAATCGAACGGCACCGTGGTTTCCCGGACCAAGGAAAGCGACGACCAGAACGAGAACAAGCAGTAACAGGCGCTTCCCAAACGGCACCGTTCCGCATCCATCGGGACGGTGCCGTTGCCGTTAACGCACTTGCGCCGTCGAGAGTCCCACCACAGAAGTCCCGATTCACCCCACAGCCCACGTCGGTTCCGGTAGAGTTAACCAGCCCCCAACACTGCACCCAATCCGACCGGTCGCGGCAAACCGCTCCCGGCCGGACAAGTGCGCCTCGCTACACGTAGGAGACCCAAGCCCATATGCAAGACCTGGCGACTGAAACACGCGAAGAGCAGCTCTGGAACCGACGTTTCGAACCCCACATCGCCGAGGTCACGGGGCTTTGCGATTCCCTCAAAGAACAGAAGCCGGGCAGCGAAGTCCTCTACGTAGACCCCGCCCACAGTGTTGACGAGTGCCGTATCATCAGCCTTTTCTCCAACACCCGCAGCACCGAGGGTTCAGGCTTCATCGCCCCGGGTGACGCAGATGCCACCACCCGCATGGTGGGTATGCAGTGGCAATTGGGCCTGCGCCCGGAACTCATGATGCCGTGGAACGTCTACCCGTGGATCGAGCCCGACGGCGAACCGGGCAAGCTGACTCCCGCCAACATCACCGAAGGCCTCAAGCCGCTCCTGCGTCTCCTGGCGATCGTGCCGCGCACCTCAGTGCTGGTAGCCCATGGCAATGAAGCCCATCGTTTGGCAGACCAGCTCATGAAGGCCGCACCGCAGAGCATCCACCGCCGCGGCTTCAAGACGTTCAAGGTCCGCTCGCTGGGTGGACGCTCCTTCGCTGGCTCCCCCACGCGCCAACAGGAGTACCTGGACCTCATCCACGGCGCCTACGCCGAGGCCATGGCCCGGACCGGCCTCACCCCCGTCTCCTAGGACCCTCCCAACTAACTAGCATTTGTTGTCGTTTTGACGGCTCATAACGGCATTAATTGCGAGTCAGTTGGGCGGGGAAGCGCGACGGCGGCCGCCCACCTCAAAGGTGAGCGGCCGCCGTCGGCGTTTAAGACAGTTGTCCTAGCCTTCGATCGCTGCCTTCGCGGCGGGATCGGAGTCGTTCAGGAACTTCTCGATCCGCTCCGGCTCCTCAGCTTCGCCGATGGCGGCGGATGCCCTGCCGAGGGAGTACAGAGCGCGCAGGAATCCCCTGTTGGGCTCGTGCTCCCACGGGATGGGTCCGACGCCGCGCCAACCGTTACGGCGCAGCGAATCCAGTCCACGATGGTAACCCACGCGGGAATACGCATAGGAATCGATGGTCCGGCCCTCAGCCCAGGCTTCCTCGGCCAGGATCGCCCACAGCAATGAAGACGTGGGGTACTTGGCCACGAGGTCCAGTGCTTCCTGCCCCAAGGCAAGGTGCTGGTAGATCTCGGTCTCTGCAGGCAGGAGCGTAGGCTCCGGGCCCATCAGGTTCTTGCGGAATTCGTCGGACATTAGAAGGTCTTGCCTACCGAACCGAGCTGCTTTGCGGCTTCCACGATGCGGGCGGCCATGCCGGCTTCGGCGGAGGCGCCCCAGACGCGGGGGTCATAGGTCTTCTTGTTGCCCATTTCGCCGTCGACCTTCAGGACGCCGTCGTAGTTCTTGAACATGTGTCCGGCCACCGGACGGGTGAACGCGTACTGGGTGTCCGTGTCGATGTTCATCTTGATGACACCGTAGGAGACAGCATCCGCGATTTCCTGCTCGGTGGAACCGGAACCGCCGTGGAAGACGAGGTCGAACGGGTTGGTCTTGCCGATCTTCGCGCCGACCTCGGCCTGGATCTGCTTGAGCAGTTCGGGGCGGAGCTTGACGTTGCCCGGCTTGTACACGCCGTGGACGTTGCCGAAGGTCAGCGCGGTCAGGTAGCGGCCGTTCTCGCCGGCGCCGAGGGCCTCGATGGTGGCAAGGGCGTCTTCGGTGGTGGTGTAGAGCTTCTCGTTGATCTCGTTCTCGACGCCGTCTTCCTCGCCGCCGACCGTGCCGATTTCAACCTCGAGGATGATCTTGGCCGCAGCTGCGCGCTCCAGGAGTTCGCGGCCGATCCGCAGGTTCTCGGACAGGGTCTCGTGCGAGCCGTCCCACATGTGCGAGTTGAAGATGGGGTCCTTGCCGGCCTTGACGGCTTCCTCGGAAGCAGAGAGCAGCGGGAGGACGAAATCAGCCAGCTTGTCCTGCGGGCAGTGGTCCGTGTGCAGGGCGATGTTCACG
>Ga0075017_100001245_pt1 | contig 15393 bp, 9 predicted proteins | sample AleBraG_ABR_2012_FD_71475 | JGI IMG/M metagenome (GOLD analysis project Ga0075017, IMG submission 71475) | Freshwater sediment microbial communities in response to fracking from Pennsylvania, USA - Alex Branch Run_MetaG_ABR_2012 | ecosystem: Environmental > Aquatic > Freshwater > Creek >... | reverse complement strand
CGGACCGATTTGACCTCGGTTCCGGTCAAGGAGACCCCGGCCTCAAATTTTTCCAGCAAGAAGTAGTTATGAGAAGCGATCCTATTAACGGCAGCATCTCTCTGCCCGCTGGCGGTGGGGTCCCGGCGCGGGGATTTTTCCGCGTTCGGCTTGGTCTGGTGAGTGGATTGACGGGACATTGGTGTACGAATGCAATCTTAGCAGTCAGGCCACGGAACGTCCCATGTCCGGCGAATTCGGCGCGAAAGTGGGCCGTGGGATGGCGGCGAAGACAGGTACTCCGTTAGTCCTACGACTAAAGAGTGTAACTCTAGTGCGTGCAAGCACTTCGGATGCCCTCGATGGCGATGCTATAATCGCGCGAAGGCAGAATTTTCTTGGATTTGGCGGCAAATCGTGCCCCTGCGGCGGGTTTGCTTTGGTGCAGCCGTGTGACATGAGCCACACGGAACCGGATTATTCAGTCCAAGACGGTGGAGAAACTATTTCGTGAGGATCATCTTCGTGAGGATCATCGAATGAAACGGCTGAGGCGCCCAGCACTGTGGCTGCTATTGGTTGCGGTAATCACTCTTCCCGCCATCGCCGACAAAGCCAAGGATCTCTATGCCAAGGGGCAGGACGCCGAAGCGCGGCAGAGTTACGTGGCGGCGTATGACTTTTTCAAGCAGGCTTACGACCTGAAACCCAAAGATCTGCGCTATCGGGCGGCCTTCGAACGCACGCGCTTTGAGGCGGCGGCGGCGATGGTGCATCACGGGCAGCAGCTGCGGGATGAAGGGAAACTGGACGAAGCGGTCGCCGAGTTTCAGAAGGCGCTGGCGGTCGATCCGTCTCTGTTTATCGCCAAGCAGGAACTGAACCGCACGATGCAGATGATTAACGAACAGCGGAATCCTCCGCCGCAAGCCGCGGGCCCGCCCAATAGCCTGGAGCGCAAGGTTCGCGAAGCCGCTGGGCCGGCCGAACTGGCGCCAATCTCGAATGTACCGATCACGGTCAAGCTGACCGACAAGTCGGACATGGTTTATCGCACGATCGGACAACTGGCGGGGATCAATGTGCTCTTTGATCCGGATTACACGGCGCGCCCGGTGAAGGTTGAATTGAACGGCGTAACGCTGGAGGAGGCGCTGGAGATTACGGCGCTGGAATCAAAAACATTCTGGCGACCGGTGACACCCAACACGATTTTTGTAGCACAGGATAATCCGCAAAAGCGGAAGGAACTGGAACAGAGCGTCTTAAAGACCTTTTATCTTACGAATCTTTCGCAGCCTACCGAACTGCAGGACGTAGTGAATGCAATCCGCGCGGTCCTTGATGTGCAGCGGGTGCAGCAGTTGCTTTCGCAAAATGCTCTGGTGGTGCGCGGAACCCCGGACCAGATCGCGCTGGCGGAAAAGCTGGTCGAGGACCTGGATAAGGCGCGTCCGGAAGTCATCGTCGATATCGATGTGATGCAGATCAGCAAGGACCGTTCCCGCACGCTGGGCCTCAATCCGCCGACCAGCGCCACGGTTGCGCTGCAGGAAAACGTCAACACAACGACCTCCACAACCGGCACGAGCGGAACGACCACGTCAGGCAGTTCGAGCTCGAACGGCATCAACCTGAACACGCTGGCAAACCTGAATGCGACCAACTTCTCGGTGACGATTCCGTCCGCCAACCTTTCGGCAGTCATGGGCTCTTCCGATACGAGGCTAATCCAGAGTCCGCAGGTGCGAGCGCTGGATAATCAGAAAGCCTCGTTGAAGATCGGCGAACGTCTGCCGGTCGCGACCGGTTCGTTCCAGCCCGGCATCGGCGGTGTCGGCATCAACCCACTGGTGAACACGCAGTTTCAGTACATCGACGTAGGCGTGAACATTGACATTACTCCGCACGTGCACGCCGATCGCGATGTGACGCTGAAGATTTCGATGGAAATTTCATCGGAAATCGGCCAGGCGAGCATTGGCGGCATCACGCAGCCCATCATCGGGCAGAAAAAAGTCGATCTGGGCGAGATCCGCCTCCGAGACGGCGAGACCAGCCTGATTGGCGGCATCATGGACGATACGCAGACCAGGTCGCTGGCCGGGATCCCCGGATTGGCCCAGATTCCACTCCTGAAGTACCTGTTTGGTCAGACTACTCAGGATCACTCGCAAGACGAGACAGTCTTCGCCATTACTCCGCACATTATCCGCGGCGCGGATGTAAACGAAGTCAACCAGCGGGCGATCGACATCGGCACCGCGAACACGATCGAACTGCGGCATTCGAGCAGGCCTGCTGAGGCTGCTCCGGCGGTAAAGCCGCCTCAGACCTCTACTCCTCCGGCGAATGCGAATCCGCCGGTTAATCCCGCTGGCGCCGCCCAGTCCCCGAATCCGGGAAATGCTACGGCACCGGCGAGCGGCACACCCAGCTTCCTGTTCGATCCGCCAACCATTCAGGCGGCGAAGGGCAACACCTTTGTCGTGAATCTGCTGATTTCCGGAGCAAAGGATGTGGCTTCCGTGCCGGTGCAGGTCAACTACGATCCCAAGATCGTGCAACTGGTGAACGTTTCAAACGGCGGCTTCCTTTCGCAGGATGGTCAGGTAGTCGCACTGGTGCACCGCGAAGACGAGGCTATCGGGCAATCGCAGATTACGGCGACGCGGCCGCCCGGTTCGGGCGGCGTTTCCGGCCAGGGGGCCGTGGTCACCCTCACCTTCCAGGCAAAGACCGACGGGCAAACACCCCTGACCATCACCCGGGGCGGCGCTCGCGACCCCGGACTGCAGGCCATTACGGTCAACGGAGCGCAAGCATCGGTGACGGTGCAGTAGCGAACCGCGGTCTGCAAATCGAGCGACGAAGACAGCAATGACGACGCGCAAAATCCATAACCGTGTCCGTAGGGAGAAAGGCTTTACGCTGCTCGAGCTGATCGTGGCGGCGACGATCCTCTCAATCCTTACGCTGATGGCGCTACCGCTGGCGCGAATTACGATTCAGCGCGAGAAAGAGAAGCAACTCCGGCATGCATTGTGGGAGATGCGTGACGCCATTGACCGCTATAAAGAAGCTGCCGACCAGAACAAGTTTCAGACCAAGGTGGATAGCATGAACTATCCTCCGGACCTGGAAGAGTTAGTCAAGGGAGTGGAGGCACAGGGCGGCAAGAAAATCCGCTTTCTGCGTTCCATCCCCATAGACCCGATGACCAAGAGCAAAGAGTGGGGAATGCGGTCGATGCAGGATGACCCCGACTCGGATTCCTGGGGCGGGCAAAATGTGTTCGACGTCTACACCAAGTCGCAGGGCACAGGTCTCGACGGGACCAAGTACAAGGATTGGTAAATGCTGCGAAGCGTGACCAAAGTCGGTGGTGGATTGAAGTCCCTGCGTTCCAGAAAACTGGATCGTAGCCGCGGCTTCACGCTGCTCGAAATGATGATCGTGATCAGCATCATGATCATCCTGCTGGCCATCGCTACGCCGCTGTATAACCAGGCCATCGTGCAGGCGCGCGAGTCCGTGCTGCGTTCGAACCTCGGTACCATTCGCAACGTAATCTCGCAGTACACGCTGGACAAGCAGAAAGCTCCGCAATCTTTGGACGATATCGTACAAGCCGGCTATCTGCGCCAGATTCCCCTCGATCCCATGACCCATCAGGCGAATTGGGAAGTGGTTCAGGAAGATGTGATGATGGCCGTCGATCAACAGGAGCCCGGAATCACGGACGTGCACTCCGCCTCGAGTGGAACCGCCAGCGACGGTACGGCCTACAGTACGTGGTAACGAAGTTCCCTGCCCCCCCCCGATTTTCCTCCCAACGGCTCCCTGAAGTGGCTTGATTGCGCCTTGAGGCTGGAACCTACTACCATCTAGGCATGCCGGTTGAAACGGAAGTAAAGAGTCCTGTCTCCATTCGCGCGCCGCGCGGCAACTCCATCACATGCAAAGGCTGGCAGCAGGAAGCTGCTATGCGCATGCTTATGAATAACCTGGACGAAGAGGTCGCCGAGCGACCGCAGGATCTCGTCGTCTATGGCGGGACCGGGCGCGCCGCGCGCAGTTGGGAGGCTTATCACGCGATCGTCGCGACTCTGAAGAACCTCGAAAACGACGAAACTCTGCTGGTGCAGTCGGGCAAACCGGTGGGCGTGTTCAAGACGCATGATTACGCGCCGCGCGTTTTGATCGCCAACTCGAATCTGGTTGGCCACTGGTCGAACTGGGAAAAGTTCAACGAACTGGAGCGCGCCGGACTCATGATGTACGGGCAGATGACGGCTGGGTCCTGGATTTATATCGGCTCGCAGGGGATTGTCGAGGGAACGTTTGAGACCTTCTCGGCGGCGGGCGAGAAACATTTTGGCGGCGATCTGGCGGGAAAATTAATCGTCTCCGGCGGCATGGGTGGCATGGGTGGAGCGCAGCCCCTGGCCGCGACCATGACTGGCGCGGCATTTCTGGGAATCGATGTCGATCCGGAGCGGATCAAGAAGCGGCTGAAGACCGGTTACTGCGACTTCATGGTCACGACGCTCGACGAGGCGCTGCGCATTCTGAAAAACGCGGTGCGCAAGAAAGAGAACGTGTCGGTCGGGCTGGTCGGCAATTGTGCCGACGTGATTCCGGAACTAGCTGAACGCGGCGTAGTACCTGACCTTCTGACTGATCAGACTTCGGCGCACGATCCGCTGAATGGATATGTGCCGAATGGGATGAGCCTGTCAGAGGCTCTCGAGTTACGAAGCAAAGACCCGAAGGCCTATCAGGAGAGGTCTCTCGATGCGATGGCCCGCCATGTCGAGGGCATGCTGCGGCTGCAAAAGATGGGCGCGGTCACATTCGATTACGGCAACAACATTCGCACGTTCGCCTTTCAGCGCGGGGTGAAGAACGCGTATGACTTCCCGGGATTTGTTCCGGCGTATATTCGTCCGCTGTTTTGCGAAGGACGCGGACCATTCCGCTGGGTGGCACTGTCGGGCGAGGCATCGGACATTCACGTGACCGACGATCTCGTTCTGGAGTTGTTCCCCGAGAATCGCATCCTAAGGCGCTGGATTGATCTGGCGCGCAAGCGCATCAAGTTTCAGGGATTGCCGGCGCGCATCTGCTGGCTGGGATACGGCGAGCGGGCTCAGTTTGGGCTGGCGATGAACGATCTGGTGAAGAAGGGCAAGCTGAAGGCGCCGATCGTGATTGGCCGCGATCATCTGGACTGTGGCTCGGTGGCGTCTCCATTCCGCGAGACGGAGAGTATGAAAGATGGTTCGGACGCAGTCGCGGACTGGCCGCTGCTGAATGCTCTGGTTAATACTGCAGCGGGCGCGTCATGGGTGTCGATTCATAACGGCGGCGGCGTGGGCATCGGCTATTCGCTGCACGCTGGGCAGGTCACGGTCGCAGATGGCACCGAGATGATGGCCAAGCGTATCGAGCGTGTGCTGACCACCGATCCGGGTATGGGGATTATTCGGCATGCTGATGCTGGGTACGACGAAGCAAAAGAATTTGCGAAGAAGGCGGGCGTGAAGGTGCCGATGGCTCAAAAGTGAAGGCTCACTCCGAAAGCGGGGCGTCGCGCAGTTCTAAACGGTCGATTTCTGCGAGCCTGCTGGTCAACATTGGCCAGTTGCTCACGCTCCGCTTTTCGACTTCCTCTTCGCCGCGACGGGGTCCCGAGCTCAAGAATCTTGGCGTCATCGAAAATGGCGCCGTTCTGTGTATGGGCGGGAAGATCGTCTCCGTTGGCACCACGAAAGACGCCCTGCGCGATCCCTGGATCAGGAAGCACGGGAAGAAAATCACCGAGATCGACTGCTCGGGGAAAGTTGTCCTGCCCGGGTTTGTCGACTCACACACGCATCCTGTTTTTGTTGCGCCGCGGCTGGTGGATTTTGAGAAGAGGATTGAGGGCGCTTCCTATGAAGCGATTGCTCCTGCCGGCGGCGGAATCCGATCGAGCCTGGAACAAGTCCGCGCAGCAGCGAAGACCGTCTTGGCCGAGAAGGTGCTGGACGTACTACAGGACATGGCCGCTCACGGGACCACGACTATTGAAGCCAAGTCCGGCTACGGGCTAACGACCGAATCAGAGTTGAAGTCCCTGGAAGCGATCCGCCAGGCCGCTTCCCGCTGGCCGGGAACGGTCGTCTCTACCCTGCTTGGGGCTCATGTCGTTCCAAAAGAATTTCAGGGTTGCTCACAAAAGTATGTCGAGATCGTCTGTACAGACATGATCCCGGCGGCGGCCCGGCGAAAGCTCGCCCAGTTTGTCGACGTTTTCTGTGACAAGGGGGCGTTTAAGGCGGCAGAGGCGGAACAGATTTTCGAAGCCGCCCACGCACATGGGTTGAGCGTGCGGGCGCACATGGGCCAGCTTTCGGAGACTTCGCTATCTCCGTTCTTGCGCTTCAAGCCGGCGTCGTTCGACCATATGGATCACGTCAACGAAGCCGACATCGCGCCGCTGGCTGCCAGCGACACGGTGGCGACGTTCGTGCCGGGGGCGAATTATTTCCTCGGCCTAAAGGATTATCCGAATGCACGGCGGCTGATCGACTCCGGAGTAGCAGTTGCGCTGGCCACCGACTACAATCCCGGAACTTCGCCGACACTCAGCATGCCGATGGCAATGTCGCTGGCCTGCACGCACATGAAAATGACGCCCGCCGAGGCAATTTCAGCGGCTACGATCAACGGTGCGTACGCGCTGCGATTGGCGGATCGGAAAGGCAGCATCGAGCCGGGCAAAGACGCAGATTTAGCGGTGTTCGCAGTCGACGACTACCGCGAGATCCCGTACTGGTTCGGGGCGAACCGTTGTACGATGACAATTGCCAATGGGGTTGTGATTTCCCGCAGTTGAACTTTCGCGGCGGAACTTGCGTATCAGCGTGTGTGGGGTTGTAGGAATACGTCTGGCTGCCCTGTGCGCCAACACCAACATATCTGGAGTTCGAAATCGATCCTGATTCTTCTCTGAGGACAATCTATGAAACGAATTTTCGCGGTACTCACCTTTCTGCTGTTGACGTTCGCCCTGGCCAACGCGCAGCGACTTCCTGACGTCGCGCGTCCGGACAATTACAAGCTCACCTTCACGCCGGACCTCGACAACGCGCGCTTTGATGGCGACGAGACGATCTCGATTCAGGTGCTGAAACCAACCGCAGAGATCACGCTCAACGCAGTCGATATCGATTTCCATGAGGTGACGATCGCGAGCGGCGGCGCGACCCAGAAGGCCACGGTATCTGCTGACAAGGAAAAGGAAATGGTTGTGCTGCATGTGGAAAAACCGCTGGCCGCGGGGCCTGCGACGATTCACATCTCCTATACCGGCATTCTGAACAGCGAGATGCGCGGGCTCTACCTGGGCAAGGACGATCAAGGTCGCAAATACGCGGCGACGCAGTTCGAGTCCACGGACGCGCGCCGGGCCTATCCGTCGTTTGATGAACCTGGCTACAAAGCTACGTTTGACATCACGGCCGTAGCGCCCAAGGGCATGGCTGCGATTTCCAACCAGAAAGTCATCTCCGATACGGAGGCTGGGGACAAGCACACGGTGCGCTTTGCTACGACCGCCAAGATGTCGTCGTATCTGGCAGCGCTCGTGGTGGGCAATTTCGAATATGTCGAAGGCGAGCAAGACGGCATTCCGATTCGCGTCTGGGCGACGACGGGCAAGAAAGATACCGGCAAGTTTGCGCTGGATGCGGCGCAGCACTTCATGGCGTACTACGACAAATATTTTGGGATCAAGTATCCGTACGGGAAATTGGATTTGATCGGACTGCCCGACTTCTCGGCGGGCGCCATGGAAAATACGGGATGCATCACCTTCCGCGAAGTGATCCTGCTGATTGACGAGAAGCAAGGCTCAGCGGACCTGAAGAAGACCATCTCCACCGTAATTTCGCACGAAATGGCGCACCAGTGGTTCGGCGATTTGGTCACGATGGCGTGGTGGGATGACATCTGGCTGAACGAAGGTTTCGCCACCTGGATGGAAAGCAAGCCGGTAGAAGCCTGGAAGCCGGAATGGAACCTGGATCTCGACGATGTGAGCGCAACCGGCGGAGCGCTGAATGTGGATGCGTTGGCGAACACTCGGCCTATTCGTCAGGCGGCCGACACTCCTGCGCAGATTCAAGAGCTTTTCGACGGGATCGCCTACGGCAAGACGGCGGCGGTTCTGCGGATGCTTGAGGCATATCTGGGGCCTGAGGCCTTCCGCGCCGGCGTGAACGCTTACTTACAGAAGCATCAGTACGCCAATGCCACAGCCGTCGATTTCTGGGACGCGCAGGCCAAGACCTCCAAGAAGCCAGTCGACCAGATCATGCCTACCTGGGTGAAGCAGGCTGGCGCGCCCATGGTCAACGTAAAGACGCAGTGTTCCGGCAATTCAACGAATGTGGCGTTGTCGCAGCGGCGATATTACGTCGACCGCACGAAATTCGACTCGCCCGACGATCAACTCTGGCAGATTCCGGTTTGCATGAAGGGATCGGCCGACAGCAGTGCCAAGTGCGAACTACTGACCAAGAAAGAGGAGACCTTCAAACTGAACGGCTGCTCCACCTGGGTTCTGGCCAACGCGAATGCCACCGGATATTACCGCGTAGGCTTCCAGCCGGAAGCGGTGCGGGATCTGGCGAAAGACGCGGAGACCAAACTCTCACCCGGAGAGCGCATCGCAGTGCAGAACGACATCTGGGCCTCGGTGCGAGTCGGCCGCGAACCGGTCGGAGACTATCTGGCATTCGCGCAGGGTCTTCAGTCTGACCCTAGCCGCGCGGTGATGGAGGACGTGCTCGGCCGCCTCAACTACATCGGGGAATATCTGGTCAGCGACAATGATCGCGGGGAGTATCAAGCTTGGCTGCGGCAGTATCTCGCTCCTTCGATGAAAGAGGTTGGCTGGGAGCCGAAGGCGGGCGACAGCGACGAACAGAAGATTCTGCGGTCCCGTTTGTTCAACGCATTGGGCTACGATGCGCGCGACCCGCAAGTCCTGGCCGAGGCGCGGAAGATTGCAGATCAGGCGCTGGCGGATCCGTCGTCGGTGGATCACGAACTGGCGGGAGGAGCGTTCCGTCTGGCTGCGCTCAACGGAGGCCCGGACTTCTATGACAAGGTTCTGGCCAATCTGAAAGACGCGAAATCTCCGGAGATTTATTACAACGACCTGTACACGCTCGCAGAATTTAGCGATCCGGCACTGCTGCAGCGAACGCTGGACTTTGCAATTTCACCGGACGTCCGATCGCAGGATGCATTGCAGTTGATCGGCGCTGTCCTGGGGAACCCTGCCGGGCGGAATCTGGCATGGGACTTCGTGCGGCAACACTGGCCGGAGATGGAGAAGGCGGGTGGACCATTTGCCAGTGCAGAGGTAGTGCAGGCGACGAGCGTATTTTGCGATGCCGGCAGGCGCGATCAGGTGACAGAGTTCTTCGCGGCACATAAAGTTGCGGCGGCGGAGCGCGCATACAGGCAGTCCATTGAACGCATCAACAGCTGCATCGATTTGAAGTCACAGCAGGAACCGAAGCTGGCATCGTGGTTGGGACAGCACGGCGCCGCCAGCGGCAAGTAGTTTGAAGTACGGATGACGCAAGGCCCGGGAGCGATTCCGGGCCTTTTTATGCAGCCCCGGACGCATTCGTCCGGGGCGCTCGCGGGGCGACTCCTTCGATTACGCTCAGGGCAGGCTGCGTTCGCCCCTACGTGTACTAAGGCACGATCGGCAGGAGCAGGTACGACGACTGATCGGGTGAGCAATAAATTCGTTGCGTGGCCTTCACATAATCGGCCGCCGTAGCCCTGTAGATATTCGGCACGAACTTCTGCGGGTTGCGGTCGATCACCGGAAACCACGTCGACTGAATCTGGACCATGATGCGGTGCCCCTTCAGAAAAACGTGGTCGTGGTCGCGGAGGGAAATGTTCCACTCGGTGGGCTTGCTCGCCGTGAGAGGCTCCGGCTTCTCGTAGCTCTTGAGATAACGGCCGCGGCGGACTTCCATCGCAATCGGCAACTCATACCCGTTGAGAGATTGCGCATACTGGCCGGGCTTCGGGCCTTCCTCGGGATCCCAGGCATTTTTCTGGGCATTCTGCGGATACACGTCGATCAACTTCACAACGAAATCGCTGTCGGTACCGGAAGTGGACGCAACCAGATTCGCGGCCAGCGCGCCGGTGACGGTGAGGTCGTGATCGAGCGGTTCACTCACGAAGTCGATTACATCGGGGCGATTGTCCACAAAACGCTGGTCGGCGACCTCCCATGTACGCCAGTCGCCTGCCGGATACGTCGGCGAAACCGGGCGCTGGCGGTAGGGCACGGGATCCGAAGGATCGGAAATATATTCGCGATACGCGGCCTTTGAAGCGGCCTCGGGCGCTTTGAATGAAAGCGTGCCGTCGGCATGCAGATAGAGCTTGGTGGGCTTGGATTCTTTCGGAGGCCAGGCGGCGTAAGTGTGCCAGGAATTCGATCCGCTCTGAAATGTGCTGGCTTGCCAGGCAAGCTTTTCCCCCTGACCGTGGAGGTAGTAGCGGAAGAAAGGCGCCTGGATGTTTTCGCGGAACTCTCGCGAGGTTTCGTGGCCACCAAATGGAATCATGCCGATGGTATCGCCCTTGGGCGCCTGCCATTCGCCGTGATACCACGGTCCGGCGACCATGAAGTTGGTGTGGTCGGGATCGTTCTCTGCTGCGTGGCGGAAAATCTGCCACGGACCCCAGGGATCTTCCTGATCCCAAAATCCGGCCACGTTCAGGTTCGGGACTGTCGAGGAGTGCAGTTGATTGACCCAGGCTTCCTTTTTCCAGAATGCGTCGTAGTCGGGGTGATCCATGATTGAATTCCAGAAAGGAATGGAACCATGAAGATATTTGCCGTTCACATTTGAGAGCGGCCCCAAGTCCAGATACCACTGATAGGTGTCGTACTCGTCGAATTCGAAATTGGTGTTCTTGTTCTTGTCGGCCTGCTCCAGCACGGAATATTCAACTCCGTAACTCTCGCGCAGGGCGCCAAAGCGGTGCATGTCGTCATTCATCCACTGATCGACGGGCGCGGCCTGCTCACTGATCGCCTTCAGCGCCGGATGCGGGTGCAGCAGCGGAAGCGCAGTCGTCAAGCCATCGTAGGAAACGCCCCACATCCCCACCTTGCCGTTGTTGTTGGCAACGTTTTTGACCAGCCATTCGACGGAATCGTAGGCGTCAGTGGTTTCATTGGTGGCTTTCGGGTTGTTCAAATCAACCCAAGAGGAGAGGTTAAACACTCCTTCCGACTTGAATCGGCCGCGCAGATTCTGGAAGACAAAAATGTAGCCATCCTGCGCCAGCTCTTTGAACGACGCCGGCATCTGAGTGGGAGCTTTCTCGGGAACGCCATAGGGCGTGCGGCGGAACAGGATCGGAAGGGGCCCTTGCTGGGCGACAGGACTGAGGATTACCGTCTGAAGGTGAATCCCGTCACGGACCGGAATCATCACTTCCTGTAGCGTAAAGAGCGGCTTGGCTTCTGCTTGGTCCGGCGCTTGTTGCGCGGCAGCAGTGATCGCCAGAAGCAATGAAAGAACAATATTCGATTTGGATACGCGCACGCGTCTCCCTCCTGGGCTGGTACGATTCGGATCAGGTGAATAGGACTAAGGCGCGAAGTATATCAAAACACTGGACAACGAAAAGGTAGAGCAATCATGAGCAAGAGCAAGGGATATGCAGCATCGCAGGCCAAGGCTCCGCTGGCCCCATATTCGTTTGAACGCAGGGAACCGCGCGAGCATGACGTTGTCATCGAGGTCAAGTACTGCGGCATTTGCCACTCCGACATTCACCAGACACGCGATGAATGGGGCGAATATCAAGACGAATCGATTTTCCCCATGGTGCCGGGGCATGAGATTGCCGGCGTGGTGTCATCCATTGGCAGCAAGGTCACGAGGTACAAAGTTGGCGACAAGGTTGGGGTGGGGTGCTTCGTGGATTCCTGCCGCGCATGCGCAGAATGCAAACGCGGACTCGAACAATACTGCACGGTGCAGACCATATGGACTTATAACGCCCGCGAGAAAGACGGCACCCCGACGTACGGTGGATATTCGGACAGAATTGTTGTCGACGAGAATTACGTGCTCCGCATGCCGACGAACCTGCCGCTAGACGCCTGCGCACCGCTGCTTTGCGCCGGGATCACGCTGTATTCTCCGTTGAAGCATTGGAATGCCGGGCCGGGAAAAAAAGTTGCGATTGTTGGGCTGGGCGGTCTGGGTCACATGGGTGTGAAGCTGGCGCACGCTCTGGGAGCTGAAGTCACGGTGCTTAGCCAATCGTTGAAGAAACAGGCGGACGGCAAGCGACTCGGCGCGGATCATTTTTACGCGACTTCCGATCCGGAGACTTTCACCAAGCTTAAAGGATATTTTGATCTGATCATCAACACGGTCTCGGCGCAAATCGACTGGAACGAATATCTGAAAATGTTGCAGGTCGACGGCACGATGGTGGTCGTTGGTCTTCCTGAGAAAGACATTCCGATCGGAGCCTTCTCGCTAACGGGCGGCCGGCGCAGTCTGGCGGGATCGCAGATTGGCGGCATCCGTGAAACCCAGGAGATGCTGGATTTCTGCGGCCAGCACGGCGTGGCCTGCGACATCGAGGTCGTGCCGATGCAGAAGGTGAATGAGGCCTATGAGCGGGTTCTGAAGAGTGATGTGCGGTATCGATTCGTCATCGATATGGCCACCCTGTAAACCACGCCGCATTTCGGCTCAAGAGACGTTGCGAGCAACGTCTCTACTAGAATAGCCGCCCAATCGAGAAGTTGATCCGGCTTTGGCCGGTAGGGCTGATGCTGCCGGCCAGCGCAATCGGCCCAACAATGGTGTCGGCAAGAATCCCCACATTGGCGGTACCGCGGACGACCACTGGACCGGGATTTCTGAGCGCGGTCCCGAAAGCACTCCCAGATTCATACCAACCGCCCCAATAGACTTTTCCACCTACGAGTGGGGGCAGATGGTAGAAATCGCGGCGGAACCCGAGCGCGGAATATACATAATGGGTTCCCAGAAATTCCTGCGGAAGATATGCACCCAGTTTAAAAGGTCCGCCCAGCGCGAATACCTGGAAGGGGCCAGCAGTCCCGCGAAAAGTGCTTCCCCCGGCGGCGATGACGAACATTGAGCTTTTCACCCCGACTGGAACAAAGGTCGTATCCCGGACCTCTAGAAGGCCAATGGGATGGGGAAGGTCAGGACTCTGCAGAACGCGTGCGAGGTCAACCATCAAGCGAGTTCCTCGGCCGGGAACGGCAGGGTTGTCCTGTCCATCCCAGACGAAGCGGGCGCGGAACTGGCCGGTGCTGCCGCTGACAATGGGCAAACCACTGCCACCGATCAGCGGGCTTAACCGGGCACTGAAGATTTCATAACCGATGCGGATTTCGCTACGGCGGGTGTCGTGTCCAAAATCCAGCCCTCCGCCAGCGCGATTATCGCCGAAGACGGCAACCCGGGTAGTCCCATTGAAAGAATTCCTGGCGAATTTCGAGGCGAACACATACGGCGCAACGAAGAAATGCGAGCCGAACAGCGGCTGGTAGAACTCGGTGGCTCCAAGATTGGTGGAACCGAAGAGGAAATCATTGCGCCATTCTCCGCCGTGATGGGCGATGTCCATAAATGTCACGCGCGCTCCGGCAGCAAAATCGAATGCCGCCACGCCGGAGCCATCTACATTGACAGCCAGGTCGACAAAGGGGGGGCCGTACGATTTCTCGTGGGTGGTGACCAGCAGGCCCGGAACACCGTTCTGATTGAACCCCTCGTATCCGAGCCGATCGAACTGGCCCTCGCCGCCGATGCGAGTGAGTTGCGTGTCGAGTGTCGCAAGATCAAGCGTTCCACGCAACGCTTTGGTGAGCCGATGCTCGATTCTCTGATCGGTGTCAGGATCGGCCCCCTTGACTTCGATTTTCGCCACGGTCTGCGGCTGCGCATGTCTCCGCGCCGCACGAACGGCGAGATAGTGCTTCCACGCTTCCGGATCATTGATCGCATAGCGCATCAGATCCGACGATTGACTCGCGGCGGAACGGTATCCCAGATTGATCAAATCCCTGATGCGCGAGTAATCGAATGTGCCGAAGCCGGTAACGTCCACAATCAGCCTGGCCTGCGCCAGCTCCATCGAACGACTCTCGTTCTGCGTGATCATGATGTCGACGGACCGGCTCAGCATGCCCCCGATGGTCTGGAGCGCCGAAGGATCGCTCGGCGGAATGCGCAATTGCACGGCGATGACGACATCGGCGTGCATGTCGCGCACAGTTTCGACCGGAATGTTTTTCACCAACCCCCCGTCGGCCAACACGCGGCCGTTGATCTCGACCGGAGTGAAGACGCCGGGGATGGCCATGGAGGCACGGAGCGCCTGAGCGAGCGGCCCATCGTGCAGCACGACGGCCTCGCCGTTCATCATGTCAGTGGCAACACAACGAAATGGAATGGGCAGATCGTCAAAAGTAGCAATGCCGGATTCCGGCAAGGCGATTCGATCCAGCAGCAACTCCACCACCTGTCCGGAGTCGAATCCATTGGGACTGCTCAGACCATGCTTCAGGCCGAGTGCGGCTGAGACCTGGAAGCGGCGCCGGTCCTGCTTGCGGCGGAAAGAAAGATCGGAGAAATTCGGACCGGCGAGGAAAGCACGGTCCCAATCGATGCTCTCGGCAAATTTCTGTATCTCATCCGGCGACATCCCCGTGGCATACATCGCGCCGATGATACTGCCCATGCTGGTTCCGGCAATGCGGTCGATGGGGATATGGTTTTCCTCCAGCCAGCGGATGACGCCGATCTCAGCGAGACCGAGTGCGCCCCCGCCGCTAAGGGCCAGACCGATCTGCGGACGGGAGGCTTCCGTTGGCGGAGGTGCATCCTGGGCGTGGCAGAAACTCGCACAACAGATGCTGAGCAAAAGCACGGCCTCGAGCAACGCCGGCCGATGAACCGAAGCGATCATGGGATCCTCACGTCTGCAAACTTCGCTGGCTTGCACCGTTCAAAGCAAGAGCCAAGAGCAAAGAGTAGCAAGTTTGGTTCGAAGACGTTTGTGGAAGAAATCAAGATTGGGTCAGGGCAGAGGAACTGGCGGTGCTTTCGGCGCCCGGGCCTGAGTTACAACCGCGCGGACGGCCTCAATCACCAGCTCAGGACGATCATTCTGGATGTAGTGCGAACTGCCTTTGGCGACGGTCTGCGTGCCTCGTGTGGAAAGATGAGCCAATTCTTCCTGCATTTTCTCCCAGGCATCGTTGGTCGGCTTAGCCACGTCGGCCGGGAGTTCCAAGGACGGCTTATCCGGATCATG
>Ga0075017_100001244_pt1 | contig 15394 bp, 12 predicted proteins | sample AleBraG_ABR_2012_FD_71475 | JGI IMG/M metagenome (GOLD analysis project Ga0075017, IMG submission 71475) | Freshwater sediment microbial communities in response to fracking from Pennsylvania, USA - Alex Branch Run_MetaG_ABR_2012 | ecosystem: Environmental > Aquatic > Freshwater > Creek >... | reverse complement strand
ATTTAGATCCAGATTTAGTGTTGAGTAATAGCGGCGCTTTATCAGCTGTTAAAAAAGCAGATAAATATCCCTTTTATTTATTAGGTAAAGCGCGATTTGCAAATCGACATAAAACGTCTATTCTGCACCCTGTTAATCTAACAGTTAAAGCATTAGGTTCTGGTTATACGTTAGTTAATGTGCCTTTAATTTATCCATCAGTTACTCAGTCTACGGTAACGATGCCTACTGATTATTCTGGCTTTGTCTGGAGTTAATAATGCAATTTAATTTAAATCGTCCTGCTTTAGATATTATTGTAAGCGAGATAGCGGCGCGTAATAATGCTGCTATCTTAAGTTCTGATGTTACCAGTGCGGTATTAGTTCCTTATGCCGAGTTATCGGGTGATGAGCAACTAACTGTTACCAGTCAAATAACACATGTCAGTACCATTTCATTGTGTGGTTTAGATTTAACATTCGCTGGTTCTACACGTCGCTTTTATTACGGTAAAATAGATATTAACAAATTAATGTCTATGAAGAGACCTGTGGTCTATGTCAATAATTTAAATAGTGACAGTATACTGGTCGCTATTAATGATTATTACAGCATTAAACTTACGAATGATGACGTTGCTATTTTAAACATATCAACTATATCGGCACAAGTGCAAAGTAAACCTACCAGTCTATTATTTTACGGGTCAATAACCTTAGAAATAAGACAAGGTAGCAACAAGTTACAAGACATTGTGTCTAATGATGTCTTAGGTCAAATTTCATTGTTTTACTAATAAAGGTGATTTATGTATTCTTCTATTCCAACAGAAGCCGGTATGCGTTTAGCGATTGCTCAAACTTACGGTTTACCTTTTACGCCCCAGCCGCTTGAAACATTAAACGAAATCTATCATATCTACGACACAGCTCAAGTATCGGATACAGATACCTATCAAGCGCAATGGATAGCGATAGGTAATCGTGGTCATCAAGGTATTGTAGGGGCTGATAATGAAGTCGATATTTTAGAACGCCCTCATCGCATTACCGATGGTAGTTTATACGGTATGTTTCCTTGGATTATTCGTCCAGTTAACAACGATCTACCGCCTACCGTTAGAGATGGATTTGGACTACGTGTTTTAATTCAAGTGGGTTCATCTAAATACTGGGGCTACTATCTGAGACGCTTAGATTTGTCTTCTACAGTGATTCAGTCTAAGGTTAATACCACTACCAACGGTGTTACTGTTTCCCAGCCTTATGTACCTAATCAACAAACACTAACACCTCAACCTCCTGTAATGGATAATAATGGTATTGTGGTAACAGATGGTTCATCTATTACTGTTAATGCATTAAACATCACCACGCTATCGGCTAATGATATTGCTGAGTTAATTAATGTGGCAACCATTTTGTACTCTGATCCTAATCGTGCATTTCTAACTGAAGTGGCTGTAGTATCAGGTATTCGTAAATCAGTTAATTTACTTGATGCTTCTTTACAGCCTATATCTGGTCAAGCATACAACGAATGTCTAAGAGCAATCTGTATTAACTTTACACCCATTATGTTCCCTGCGGTATATAACCAAGATCAATTTGTATTAACATTGGATCTTGGTACTAACGTTCCATTATTTGGACCTGATACGGCTGTGGTACAAACTGGTAATTAATGAAGGATACCTATGCTTAGTTTAGGCGATTTATCTAACATAGCGCTTCAATCGTATCGCGTGATATCCATAGACCCTGGGTCAACTAATATGGGAATATCTGTTTACGATGTAGATCTATTAAATAACAGTGTTAAGTTAGTTGAGTGTGAGACTTTTCATGCTGATAAACTGCTAAGACATAATACTCATTTACTTGATACTCATAGTGCACTAGATGCTAGGTTATTGCTGTTAGGTAAAGCGCTAACTCCGTATGTTGAAACTTACTTTCCAAATGCTGTAATTGTTGAGGATTGTTATTTCAGACGTAATCCATTACCGTTTAAAGTGTTAACAATGTGTCAGTCGATGGTAAAGAATATCGTGTACATGTATAACCCTTTATGTAAAGTAGTGACTATTACACCATCGGATGTTAAACAAGGTGTAGGTGTCAATGGTGGCAGTAATGTAAAGGATGACATGACTGTAGCTTTGGCAGAACTAATCGCTAATGGCCGCATCATTACAGACGTTACGCTAGAAGTCCTAGACGATCATGCAATTGACTCTGCGTGTATTGGCTATGGATACATTGTTAATGTGCTAGGAGGTAGTCTGCAATGGTAGGTGTCACTGACGATAAGTCAACAACTCCTGTTAAGAAGAAAAGACAACGGAACGTTAAGCCTTCGCTTAAGTTTTTACTGAATGCGACGGCTGGCTGTATACTCTTCATGATGCTTTTGTTTGTTATATCAACAACCATCGTAACCATCAAGTCTGGTCAATTACCTTCAGCAGATTCTATTGCTGAAATTATGAAACTGACTGAAGAGATTATATTGGCTTTGGCTAAATAGCGAACATAATTAACTCTACTGACCCATACAAGGTCAGTAGAGTTAATATGCCGTTATACTTGAGAACTAATGTTACCAGAGATGCTGTTAGTTGTGAGCACCGATGCTAAATTAATTACACAAGACTTCGTAGACGTAGATTGTCCAAAATGAATTCCATCTACTACGTAATCGTAATAAACAGAGAATACAAATTGAGCAGTCATGCCTGTAGTCATTTTAGTAGGGTCACCTACAGGGTTAATAGCCCATGTAGCGCCATTAGCTTGATAAGCATCAGTAGTTCCAGAGAAAGATAAGTATTGTGATGTACCATTAGGCACCGTTACACTACCTACTCTAATCTTTAGATTGCTACTGTCACTAACCCCTAAAGGCATAGTCATCGTGTTTATTTGGTAAGTAGAACCAAACGTAACCACTAGACTAGAACCAGAAGCTATATTGCCGCCTGCTGGAGCTACTCCTGTCACACCCTGAGCATACGAGATAGTTTTCGTAAATGCGTTGTCAGTAAAGTTAACAGCACGAGGATTGTTATTGTAACCAATCTGCACAATAGCATACTTAAACGTACAGGCTGATGTACTACCTATAGGTCTAATACTGACATTAATACTACCTGTTAAATTACCGGCAGTGGACGGTTTATCTAAACCATTATCACCCGCTGGGTCATTAACAAGTTGTACTGAGCCATACGCACTTACAGGGTACCAGTCTGGATAGCTATTGTTAGTTACATTAGGTCCAGTCATAGCCCACGATGATGCAGGTAAACTAGCACTAACAAACATTTCAAACGCTGTAATGTTGCTATAGGGAATATTGGTATAAATTACACCAATAACATTAGCAAAAGTACCATTCTGAGCATTGCCTCCAGCAGTAAACGCTAAGTAACCATTAACGTTAATCGCATTCAGTGTAATCGCTAAATATGAACGCGCTACTGTTAATGTTGCTTCTGAATACATCGCTGAGTTAGTTAAACCAGAAGATGCATTAGCGCCTATAGGGGCTACAGTAGGATTGATTAAAGGTTGGAATACCCCTTTAGTCGTAACACTGAATCCCATGGTTTCTGTCGTGCCTGTAGCGCCATTCAAGTTAAATATAATCGAAGCAGATGTCGTATCAGCTAACCAAGTAGAAGATAGAATGCGCAACTTAATATTGTAACCATTTTGGACATTAGCGCCAAAGGTACCATAAGACGTAATGTTAATCCAAGAACCAAAACCAGCGCCATCATTTTTATCAACTGCTAACCACGTTGTATTAGAAGGTGATTGTTGATTATAGCCTGGATTAGAATCAACGTTCTGTGTTCCACCGCCACTAATTGTGGTTTGATAACCAGGCTCTACACCCGCTATCGTAACAACATTAGACTCATAAAAGCTTGCAGGATCAGCATTTACTACCGGCGTAAATGTAAAGGTAGTTGGTAATAAAATAGGATTACGGTTAGTGACTACAAAACTAGCGGTAAATGTACCTACTGTCAAATACCCTGTAGCAGCTGCACTGAGAGTTTGAGGAGAGGTAATTTGCAATTTAATTTTGTATCCATTTCTGACAACACTGGCTGTGGTCATATAAGCGCCATACCCAGTGCCATTATCAATAGCATAACTACAACCTAATGCACTAACAGGAATATCGGTGTTAGCTTGTAATCCACTTAATGTAATTTCATTCGATGTTACTAACGTAGATGTATTAAAACCACCCACTGCTACAAAGCTAAATGGATCAGGTGTATTATCGATTGTCACTGACGCTACAGTCGTTATAGAGATAGGTACACTGATAGACCCAGCAATCACTAAAGCGCCTGTAACGGTAGCTGAGAGTGTGCTAGAGGCTACACCGTATACAACGACTACATCCCCATTCTTAAATCCAGTAGCAGTTGTTGTTTCAGATACACCATTAACCGTATAACTGACGCCAGCGCCACTAACACTTAGAGAACATGTAGCACCTGCATCCATACCCGCTATTGTAAATGTACCTACTTGAATTTGACCACCAGGAGCAGCACCGGTAACTGTCCAACCTGGTGATGGTGAAGTAGGGGTATTTCTAATAGCACGGGTATTAATTTGGAAAGAACTTGAGATACCGGAAGAAGTCGTGTAGCCTACGTTTACACTGGCGCTATAAGTTGTAGAGGAATAACCTCTCACCATTAGCTTAGTGCCATTAGTAATCGTATTAGTTTGTGCTGCACTCGTCCATGGGTCGTAAGTGCCGCCGTTGTTAATAGCAACTTCACCGCCTGTCACTTGACCTGAAATATATACCCCTGTATTTAATCCAGAGATAGTAATTTCATTAGAGACCACTAACACACCGGGATCTTGAGCTGCTGATGGTGTAAAGGTAAACTGAGCAGGTACAGAACCTGAAACACCCGCTGTAGTAATTACCCACGGAATGTTTAAAGTACCTATAGCGACATTAACTGTTACTACACCCCCAGGAGTAGCTGATGCAGTAGCTTTAAAAATCAAGCTATCGCCCAATCTCACATAGCCTGGACCAGAGAACCACTGACTAACACCTTCATAATCAACACCGCTCTGCCCATTCAAAACAGCCCATAAACCATTAGTAACATTGATCGGTACATCGACACCTGGATCAACATCAAAGACAGTGTTATACCAGCTTGTCTGAGATGACGATGCAGGTACACCTGAAGTTGTTGGTAGTGTAAAGGGTCTAGGTGTTATATCCGGTGTTGGTAACACCGTAGTGGCTGGTATAAAGGCTCTGTTAATTGTGAAATCGTGATAAGCACCTAAAGAAGTAATCGTCTTACTCTGTAGGGTTAAACGTACCACAATAGAACCTGCTGAATCACCTGATGTTGTCCAGCAGAAAGCAGAAGACATTAAGTTAGGTGATAATTGCTTAAGATCGCTAAGATTATACCACTGATCTAAGGTTAAGCCTGATGATGTTAAATTAGGGGTTCCTGTAGTCGAAATAACCTGAGCCATGATTTTGTAATCGGGTTCTTGGTTATTAACATAGTTTAAATCCACAAAACGACTAAAGAAGAAACGTCCTGATTCAGTTTGACCTACTGTGTTAAATAAATGGCCTCCACCTACGTCTGTAAATGGGAATACCATACCTACTCTAAATTGAGTAGTGCCGATGGTTTGCAATGTAATTTGAGTTTGGCCATAAAACTCAATACCCGCGTTGGCTAAGGTATTAGGCGGTAAATTGCCGTAGTCACCAAATACTGACGCCAATGGTTGCGTAGCATTAGAGTAACCTACTGACACATAGCTGTACTGTGCTGCCCCTGAAGGGTTAGCACTATTAGGGTCATTTATTTCATTAGGCATAATGAAGAAGCCAGCTTCATCGATCGTGTGGCCTATTACATCAACGATCATTTGGCCATAAGCTGATCTATAATCAATAACAGAATAGATATTGGAAATAGAAATGGTTTGGCCAGATATAGCAGGCTTAGAATCAAATCTACGTTTGTAGTTAATTCTAAAAGGGATACCGGTAGGCACTGGAGGTGTGGTACCATAAGCAATCGTTTGACCAGTTAGCTTATTTCTGATATAGCCCCATTTAACAGGAACATTAGGATTACCGTTAGTTACCCCATATTGAGCAGTAACATCTTGCTCAAAGATATCAAAATCATTAGCGCCTGCATTAACCAATCTACTATCCAACACATACTTGAGTGTAGCTGGGTTAATAATTTCATTAGTTGCAATACCGTTTAATGCATCTAATGCGCTAGCAAATGTATTGTTTTGTACACTTGCCATTAGGTTATCCATAGCCGCTTTATTACCGACCATGATAGCATCAATGATACCCATGATAGCGGTTACTGCATCGCCCCATTCGTACGTTTGTGACATGGGATGTTGATGAGGTGCTACTGGAAAACCATTAGGTAGACCTAACAAACTGCCGTAATAAATCGGTCTGTTGGTTAATGATAACCCAGTCAAGATATCTTGGTATGCTTGTTTATAAGCTGTAAATTCACCGCCAATCGTTTGGTAATTGATTGTGATTGATGTAACACCTGCTTTGTTTATCACTACAAAACAATAAACATCACTGGATGATGCCATAGACGCATTTTCATCCATTAATGCAGGCACCCAGCCATTATCACCAATTGATAAAATGTTTTGGTTTTGGTCTACGATAACAACGCTTTTAGCGTAAAACGGACCATAGTTTAAAACAATAGCTGGTTTAGAGGGATCGATAACATGTACTTCACCCGTAACTAGGTTATTAGGATCAACACCTGTTAAATCCTGAGCATAGTTAATAATTGGGACGCTAGGCATTATAACCACCTTAATTAATTAAAACATTATAATTAGCCGGAGGAATTCCTCCGGCTAATATGACTAGGGTTTGTAATTATGAATAATATCCCACAAAGCAACGTTGTCGTTATAGAGCTTTAAACAAGCACTATAATTCTCAGTAATTACTGAGAGGGCTTGGTCGTCTGGGGTTGGTTGGTAATTTGCGGTATCGGCTTCAGTATCGGTCCCACTGGCGGTTTTAGATCGTCCGGAACTATCAGAGGCTTGGGTGCTGGACATTGTAGCGGCGTTGTGGATGCGCACCCACTTAGGATCAAGGCTACTGTGCTTAACAGCAGGATCTTTAATGTATTTGATAGTTTCATGATTAATATACTCCTTTTGCACTTCTACTTTAGTATCAGCGACTTGTTTAGTGTTTTCGATAATAGTGACTCTTGCTTCTTCTGCTTTATAATCAACTAAAGCTTTATTAGCGGTTACTACGTTAGCTTCTAATGTGGCATTAGTCGCTTTTAGTTTTTTAACATCAGCTTGTAGATCGTCAACATACCACCACAAACCCAACGCTAGAATAACAGCTAGTATTGCAAGTATCTGTTTTAGCGTTAATTTAGACAGTGTAGCTCCGATCGCTTTAAGAATTAATTGCATTATTGGCTCCTTGGGAGATAAGGATTATAGCCCTGAGGTAAAACCCAATTTGAGATATCAGGTCTAATACCAAATTGAATCAATGTCGTAAAGTGATACTCGATATGGACTTGAGTTTCAATAAAGTCATCCATTAATACAGCAGCTGCAATAAAGTCATCTTTATCAATTAACTCAAAATCTCCATCTTGCACTTTCCATAATACCGCAGGTGTAGTAGGGTTAATCGTTAATCCTACTGCTTTACCTAAGAATAACGTGGAAATTGTGCTTGATGTGCTGATAGGAATATAAATATCATTTCCATCAGCATCTTTACGACTTAAACGCACGGGTACAGAACCTGCTTCAATTTTAGCAAACTTAATTAAATTAAGCTTAGCCAGTTTATCAGGTATAGACATTTCAGTTACAATAAACTGCTGACTAACCTCACCATCAATCACAATAGGTTCAGTTAAAAACCCTGTTTCATCCCACTGTAATGTTTGATCTATGTTTGGTGTATAAATCACAGGGAAATTATCAGCATTAACGTAAATAAAACTACCTGCTGAAATAGCAGTAGCTAATGTTGCTGCATATGCGTCATTAACGGCTATCCATGTAGGATCGGCAGTTGCTGAATCATGCTGCAACATTAAACGGTACTTAGGATCGTAATAATTTAAAATCGACATGTTAACCTCTTATTTAACGACCGTATACCAACTGGTGTGCAGGTTATTACCGGAGTTATTGAATTGATCGCCCATTGTAGAACCACCCGCTAATGCAGGCATGAATACAGGGATATCGACACTCACACCAGGCACCCAAGCTGAACTGATGTAACAGTTAGTGAGAGTAGCAAAATTGTCCAAACTCAATAACCGATATTTTGTTAAGAATCGACAGACATCAGTTTGATAAGGACCGGGTAAACTACTGATAAATGATGCTTGGCTTTGTTCAGCTACTGGTGCAGTAAACTGTAATGTAGAGGATTTAACTAAACCATTAGATCCAGTAAAGCTTATAGAACCATTAGAGTTTACGTAATCACCAACAATTGATTTTACATCCAGATAACTAAATTCAAAATAGTTATCAGAAGTAGCTGCAACATCTCCTAAGTTACTGGCATTACGTGCGGCAATGAAATGCTCACCAGATCGGTAATCACCTACAACACCTAACAAGTAAATGTTATCGGCTTGTCCATTTAACATGGCAGTTCGATTAATACGCGTATGCATGTTAGAGGTATCAGTAGGATCAGTAAAGAAGAACCATGGACTTAAGAAAATACCATCCACAAACACTAACCCCGCGCCTTGTGTTAAACCACTAGACCATGCGCCAACATTAATGCCTTTAGTCCAGTTTGTAGTGCCATTTAAACTATACCAAATGTCGCCAGAGGTAGTATAGCACACAAACATGCTTTGACCAGAACCAGAAGCTACACCATAAGTCACATGCAATGGAGAAGGCACTGTCGTAATCTTAGAATACGTTTTACCTTCATCTACTGAAGTCCAAAGGCTCTTAACGCCACTTGATGTACCGACAGCACAAACAGTTACATTACTGTCATACGCTAACCAACACGTTTGGCTGGTTGAAGTATCTACAGTAAACGGCAATGCTGTAGAATCCTGATAGCCGAAAGGTAACTTCTTGTAACGTGTTACGTGGTAGTTATTTGTTTGATCTGTCACATACGTCGTGTTAGTGTTTAGTCCTGTATAAATCAATAAATAGTTATTGGTTTCAAGACAGTTAGTGATGTTAGAGGAAATAGATACGCCTGTTAATGCAGTAGGCGTGTCGGATGGAGAGTTTGTAAGTGTTGTGGAAGCACTGGTTAAATCTGTCAGTGTGTAGCTAGGCGCATATGCAGTGCCATAATACAAACTGACTAAATATTTACCCGCTGTTGTTAAATGGCGATCGAATGTAAAACCACTACCTACCATTGTAGTCTGTAGTTTTTTATAAGAATACATATTCCGATAAAGCTGCCAAACAATGCCTTTTCCATCATTTGTTGTAGAGGTATCCATCAAATGGAATCTACGACAGAACTCAGGAAAATCAGCAGGATTTAACCATGCGCGTTCATCACGTCTAACCATTAGCTGGTTTGATCCAAATCCCACAAATGTTTGTTGGTTGGCTAAAAACTTATTTTCACCTAAAGGTACATTACCAGAAGAATTACCAGAACCAGAACTTTGAGGTGCTGTAAATAAATCTCTTAAACTTAACGTAGTCATTACGACATCTCCCACGTTTGACCAGTCCATGTAAAGTCAATAGCTGCTATAGTGTCAATTAAAATAGCAGTACCGATTTTCAACTGATCAACACCGGTTTGTGAAAACTTAACGACACTGATTGTTTCGCTAAGTGAATTAAAAACATTAATCGTAGGCAATGGTGGTTCATTATCAATATACCCTGTTGAAAACTTAAAGTGTATTTTACTTAACAAGGGGATATTGGTGGTATCAGGCAAGTAAATGTTATTGATATTTACATCAACCCAATATGACTGACCAGCATTGGTATAAGAATTATCTTGATTAATAGGTGTTAGTTTTTCACTTAATCCTATCAAACCAGTGTTCTTATTTAAACGGTTACGGTAATCATTAACAGGTGGATTAGCTGCTGTATTAACATTGGCTAATACTAAATAACCAAATAATGATTTATACTGTTGCATGTTAAGAATACTTAAATCAGTATCTGTCCATACAAACGTAATCACTGGATCAGGGTTAGTAGGGTCAGTCGACTTAGTCGCTACCAATACCAAAAGACCGCCCGTATCAGCACCATTAACAGTTACATCTTGATTTAATGTAATTAGCAAACCATCTGCTAATCCCATGCCTTTAGCAACATTAACCTGAGTTGAGTTTAATACAGTGACTTTAAATGATTCAGTGTAATAGTCATTATTAAACATTTCAGAGTTAGCGGTAGTGTGTGGCAAATAAGTTTGTTGGGCCATACGACCATAAGTGCCGCCTATAAACGCCCATTGCCCTGGTAACAGTTCATTCATCAGTGCTTGATTAGAATTAACTAATGCGGTAAATGATGCTTTAGATTTACTGGTATCTTGGGTTAATTGATACTGGTACCAAGCGGCTAAAATATCAGGCTTAACGGCTTTTAATGTAGCTGTGCCATTAATCAAATCATCTAGTGTTGCCCACGCGGTGCCGCCACTGCCACTGCCACCACCAGAAACCATAGCGGCTGTTTTATCACGGATAGCTGACTCTATCCCATGTAACGCATTTACTGCATCTTCATAGCTAGTAGTATCCGCTGTTGACAAATCATGGGGGGCTGGAGGAAATAAAGCAGGGTATAAAACGACTTGATCCCAATACGCTACAGCAGGATCTAATAGCGAATTGTATAGGGCGGCCAATGCTTGGGAATTGTTTACTACCCAATTGCCACCTACTGTTTGATATTGTAAATTAACATATCCTGTTAATCCTGTACCAAAGAAAGTAATTGAACCAAAAACTTCTTTAGTAGTAGAAACACATGCTGCAAAAAACTTATGTGTTAATTCAAAGTCTACACCGCGCTGCATCACTCGTCCACTTGGGAAATGGGTTACAACTAATCCAGTGGCATAAAAAGGTGCAGCATCAGGTACAATTAACGAGTATCGTAAATACTCAGTTTGATTTAATGTCTTATTTTCAGATGGAATTAAGTTACTAGGCAATAGCCCGGTAAGATCCTCTGGATACACAATCTGAGTGGGCATGTTGACTCCTATAACGGTTGTGTTACATCTATAAAGTGACCATAGCATTTGAAGAGGTATATATGAGTTATACGCTAGTTTCGTCACACGGTTTAAGAAAAGATCATGTTGGTGGCTGGGCACCTATTAATGTTTTAACCATGACATTAAGCGATATAATTGCTCAGTATGAGAACGTGGTTTTTAAACTTTCTAACCCTTTATCTGCTGTGCCTATTGTTTTTACATTGGCTAAAAATATCGGCAATTTAAAACCTGTTACGCTTACTTTTAGCAATTGGTTACTAAGTGCTAACATTACAACTGAAGGTATTGATTATTCTTTCACAACCACCTATGCTAATTTTAGTGACGCATTACAATCTCAGTATCAGATTACTGCTGTGCACCCTACGTATGACCCTAGCATTGACGTACCCGATATTGACAAAACCGATTTACTGCTGACACGTAACGGTATTGATTATCTAGATATGGCTAAACATTGTTTGTTTAGCCTTAATGGTTTCTTTCATTTTTCTGAAGGTAGTATTAACGGTGTTTATTTACGACATGCTAGACAAAGCTTCTTAAAAAGTAATGACAACCACGTCGGTATATTTAGTTTTGCTGACGTAGGTGAGATTATAACATTACCGATTACCGCTGATATGTTATTTACGGATGATCCAGCGGCTAGTTATTATAAAGGTGTTAAAATCAATACTGGGTTGGATACTGATAATTACACTATCTTTGTTGTTATCGGTGGTTATCTACATGTCCAAGATGCCAGTTATAAAGTGGAAGGTGACGGTGTTATTAGTCTTGACTTACGTAGACTGCCTTTAAAAGAGCGTTTAGTAGATTCTAGCAGAAATCTTTATATACCTATACTAGATCCTATCTTCTTTAACAATACATTAGTGGAGTCTATGTTTAGAGCTAATACTTTTATTACTAACTATTTGACATCCTCACAAAGTTTTGTAGTGGCTGTTAAAAGTAATTCTATTTATAGCATAAAAGATAAAATGCCTGAACCTTTAACACCGGGTGTTTATGATGCTAAATATCAACACTTAGGTTTATTAAGAAATAAATGGTTTAAAGTATTAGAGTATTGGCGATTAAGTCAAATTGATAGGAAGATATTAATGACGCGCCGTGATTGGGATACCGTGGCTACCAGCGATAGTTCTTCATTAGCTAGTCGCCAAGTGTATATCCCCAGAATAGATCCTAATAAACCTGCGTTACGGGCATCCGCTGAAATGGTAAATGTTGTTAATCAAACGTTAACTATTACTGGAGTTTAACATGCAATTGGCTAAGTTAGAACAAAATAACACAGTGTTAAAATTTTATTGTTTAGGTTGTAAAGATCATCACTGGGTTAATGTAGCAAAGGATAAAGGACCGAACTGGCATTGGAATCAAAGTCTAACTAAACCAACGATTACCCCAAGTATACTGGTAAGCAGTAGTTGGGGTGAGCAACATGAAATCAAGATTTGTCATAGTTACGTAACTGATGGTAAATGGAATTATTTAAGTGATTGCACACATGCATTGAAAGATAAAACAGTTGACATGATTGATCCTGATACTCCAGCAGAATGGGGTGACTAATACGGCATATATAGCTCTCCATGATAGGAGAGCTATATATGCCGCTATGATTTACGTCGGTGTTACTTTTAATGTATCTTTACCGATCGCTACCACGATATGCGTGTGTTTATTACCGATGCTTATTCCTTGATGTGTGATACTGCTACTGAAATCTACTGTACCACTAAATGCTCCAGTATTGTTAACATTAATCTTAGAACCCATCATGTTCACGGTTGTTGTATGATCATTAACAGTGGTGCCTGTTATATTAGCCGTTTGATAATTTAGGTTAAGAGTTTTAGTTGATAGTGTTATGCTGCTATCAGCTGATAGTGACATGTCTTCATGATCCATCTGTATAAATGTATCATCAGCATTTTTAATCTGTATCAGGTGATTTAACGAATCTATCATTATCTCCTGACCTACGTCATCCTTAAAATAAAATGTTCCGCCACTAGTGTCTAACTGAATATCATAACTTGCTACTTCGCCATCGTTTTTATTAGTTTTAAACCGAAATAATTTATCTCTGGTACTAACAGCTAAGTAATACGAATTACTGTCATCTAAAGGTACATTATCGTGTTTAGGTTTATTAGCAAAACGATACTCAACATGTTCCCTTAAACGTAACTGATTGCAGTCTCCTCTAGAATGCCAAAAGAATACTTTATCATCAGCATATCGGTAGATAGACACATATTCGCCCACACATACGTCTGGGGGTGTTTGGCGTTGAGTATCACCCATAGGTAACCAATGGGCTTTAATCGTTGTAGAAAGCGTTACAGTAGACGTATATGGCTTACCATCAGCATCTACACCGCTATGGGTGTCAACTCTATCATTAGGTGTTAATTGACCATCATAAAACGGAGTAATTTCAATAGGTGTTACATCAATGATTAAAGAATCTTTATCTTTGTCTTTAGCGACTATGCCTAAAGAATATAACTTAAGTTTGCTGTGCATACGACACCTAAATAATTGGGGGTAAGAAGAACGCTATGTAAAGTTCAACTAAGGGTTAAATAATGGAACTTATTAAATTGTCTTTGTATAACTTAGACGGATTTAGTCTAACGGGTATAAAAGAATTTCATTATACCGCTGATAAACCTTTCATTGTGGTGTTAGGTAGAAACGGGTGCGGTAAATCAACACTGTTAAAACAATGTACACCGCTACCGCCTTCTGAGAAAGAGTTTTTAGAAGGAGGTAAGAAAATTGCCATATGGGGCATTAATAATAAGTATTATAGGCTAGTGAGCGATTTTAGTAAATCCAAACCACATAGTTTTATATCCCTCACTGATTTTTCTGTTTCTGATACTGAGGGAGAAGAACTGAATACAGGTGGTACGCAAACAGTACAACGTCAGTTAGTCAAAGAAATATTTAACTTCACACCTGATATTGAATCATTGATATTAGATGCAGTAAAGTTTACAACCATGACTGCAAATGAACGTAAATACTGGATGACTAAATTTTCCAATGTTGACCTTAGTTTTGCGTTTGAACTATTTCAGTCTTATAGGGATGAATTTAGAGCAGCCGGCACTAACATGAAATACATCAAAAATGAGTTAGCTAAGCTCATGCAGGATGTGGTCACTGACGATGTATTAAATGTATTACAAAAAGAAACTCAATCTATTACTGAAGATCTTAATGTATTACTTACAATACCAAAACCTAAAATGAAACCAGATGATTTAAAGACCTATGAAGAAGCAATTAAAAATAAATTAAATCTATTAAAAGAACAATCTTTTAAATCATTAAGAATTATGTTTAATGTGCCTTTAGTTGCTCAAGGTAAAAGTATTGAAACATTAAAGCAAGTAACTGTTCCCTATATGCGATTACAACTTGATACGCAGCGGGATACTTATAACACAATCATGAAAGAGATAGTGGACTGTAAAAATAAACTCGATTCATTAGAAGTCGCTGATGAATCAACTCGTTTGGCATTAGAGTCTAGAATGCGTAACATTAATGATTCTGCTGTAGCACTTAAGGCGGGATTGTTAAATCAGCGATTAACGGAATATGAGGCAGATGCTGATAAGGCTAAAGCAATTACCGATCGTATTAAAATTAATCTAGAAGTTATTTTGGATGCAGCTAGTTATTTTAAATTCGATCGCACTCTACTAAATAAAGAAAAACTAGATTTAGCTATAGAGCGTTACAATCACCGTGAAAAGAACATTAATTCGTTAGTTAATAAACGTAATGCTTTAGATCATGACTTAGAGCATTACTTGGATACTAAAGAAATTAATTGTCCTAAATGTGATCATAAATGGCGCGGTGGTTATGAGTCTTTTGATAAGGATAAAACCATTCAAGAAATAGGTGATCTTCAATCCAGAATAGATGGATTAATGGTTACACAATCTGAACTTTATACGTTAATAAACAATGTAAAAACAACATTGATGTATAAACAGGAACTAGGAACATTAATTCACACTTACCCAGAACTTTATCC
>Ga0075017_100001243_pt1 | contig 15396 bp, 17 predicted proteins | sample AleBraG_ABR_2012_FD_71475 | JGI IMG/M metagenome (GOLD analysis project Ga0075017, IMG submission 71475) | Freshwater sediment microbial communities in response to fracking from Pennsylvania, USA - Alex Branch Run_MetaG_ABR_2012 | ecosystem: Environmental > Aquatic > Freshwater > Creek >... | reverse complement strand
CGTCGCTGCGTGGTGCGCGCCGACGGCGTCGAGATGGAGTACGACGTGTTGATCGTGGCGACGGGTTCGGTGCTCGCGCCCGAGGAGACCGAGGGACTCACGGGTCCGGGCTGGATGGAGCGGGTCTTCACGTTCTACGACGTGCCCGGTGCCACGGCGTTGCACGCCGCGCTCGAATCGTTCCAGGGCGGTCGGGTGGTCGTGAACGTCGTCGAGATGCCCATCAAGTGTCCGGTCGCGCCACTCGAATTCGCGTTCCTCGCCGACTGGTACTTCACCGAACGGGGGATCCGTGACCGGGTGGACCTCACGTACGTCACGCCCCTCGACGCGGCCTTCACCAAGCCGGTCGCGGCGAAGCATCTCGGCGGCATGCTCGCCGAACGTCACATCGAACTCGTCACCGAGTTCAGCACCGGTGAGGTCGACGGTGAGGGCGGACGCCTCGTCTCGTACGACGAGCGCGAGGTCTCCTTCGACCTGGCGGTCGTCATCCCGGTGCACAACGGCGCCGGGTGCGTGACGCGGTCCCCGGGGCTGGGTGACGAGCTGGGATTCATCTCCACCGACGAGCACACCCTCCAGACCAAGGTCGCACCTGAGATCTTCGCCATCGGCGACGCCACGTCGCTGCCCATCTCCAAGGCCGGATCGGTCACGGACTTCGAGGGCGAGGTGCTCGTGGAGAACGTACGGCGCTTCCTCGGCGACGAACCGCTCGACGCCTCCTACGACGGACACGCCAATTGCTTCATCGAGACGGGCTTCTCCAAGGCCATGCTCATCGACTTCAACTACGAGGTCGAACCAGTGCCCGGCCACTACCCGGGACCGGTGGGCCTGCCGCTCATGAAGGAGTCCCGCTTCAACCACCTCGGCAAGCTGATGTTCCAGTGGATCTACTGGCACAGCCTGTTGCCCGGGCGCGACATCCCCGGCATCCACAGTGAGATGCCGCGACGCGGCAAGCACCTGATCGAACACGACATGAAGGGAGCAGAATGAGCGTAGAGACCATCGCCGGCGTCACGATCGACGTCAATGAGGAAGGTTTCATGACCGATCCTGGTCAGTGGAGCCCGGACGTCGCGGTCGAGTTGGCCCGGCGTGAGGGCATCGAGCCCCTCACCGATCGACACTGGGAAGTGATCCACTTCATGCGTCGAGAGTTCGAGGAGAAGGGCACGGGGCCGTCGGTACGACTGCTGGCCAAGACCTCGGGGGTCTCGATCAAGGAGTTGTACACGTTGTTTCCGAAGGGCCCGGCGAAGCTGGCCGCGAAGATCGCGGGAATCCCCAAGCCTCGCGGCTGCATCTGATTCGACACGACGAAGAAGGAGGTCACCATGGGTGACACGATCACGAAGGTCTCGATCATCATCTCGAAGGGGTCACTGGAAGGGATCTACCCGGGACTGATCATGGCGAACGGCGCCCGGGCCGAAGGCATCGAGGCGAACCTGTTCTTCACGTTCTTCGGACTCGACGCGATCCACGCCAAGCGACTCGAGCACATCAAGGTCGCGACGGTCGGCAACCCCGGGATGCACATGGCCACGATGGTCGGCGGCCTGCCCGGCATGTCGGCGATCGCGACGCACATGATGAGCAAGAAGATGGACAAGTTCGACATCCCGTCGATCCCGGAGTTCATGGAGATGATCGCCGACACGGGTTGTGGGATGTACGCCTGCAAGGCGTCAGTGGATCTCTTCGGATTCGAGAAGAACGACTTCATCCCCCAGGTCCAGGACATCATCACGGTCGGTGAGTTCTACGAGATCGCCGCGGGCGGAGAGATCATCTTCACCTGAGTCGCGCCGGTGCGCGCAGTCGGCGATGCCGGGTCGTCCCCTACGCTCGGGGGATGGACCGTGACGCAGCGAGGATCGACGTGACGACGCCGACCCGTCGGCGCGGGCGCGTCGAGAGGCCGGTGCGGCTCGCGACGGGGCTGGTGGTCGCCGCCATCGCGCTCGCGACCGGCGGTGTCTGGTGGGTGCTGGCGGCCCTCGCGTTCGCGCCGATCCTCGTCGGTTCGTGCGCGACGTGCGCGGTGTCCGCCGACAGCGAGGCCTGTGGTGACGACGGGGCGCTGCGCGTGGCGTCCGGTGCGGACACGCCGACGATCGGGACGCCGACGTGAAGACGACGATCGAGGTCTACGCCGACATCTGGTGTCCGTTCGCGCACGTCGGGCTGCGTTTCGTGGACGAGCATCGACGACGTCGAGGCCGCGAGGACGTCCTGATCCGGGTCCGTCCGTGGCCGCTCGAGCTCGTGAACTCGGCGCCGATGGACGCCGTCAGGACGCTCGGACACGTCGAGCATCTGCGCGAGCAGGTCGCCCCGACGCTGTTCGCCGGCTTCTCGACCGACGACTTTCCGACGTCGACGCTCGACGCGCTCGTGCTGGTGGAGCGTGCGTACGCGCTCGACGACCGATTGGGCGAGCGGGCCAGCTTCGAGGTGCGTGACGCCCTGTTCGAAGAGGGCCTGGACATCTCGGACGGGGACGTGCTCGACGGGTTGGCGCGACGATGGGGCGTCGCACCGACGGATGACGTCGACCGCACGCCCGTGGTGGAGAGTTGGCGCGACGGCGAGGCGAGGGGCGTGCAAGGGTCGCCCCATTTCTTCTGTGGCGACGAGGAGTCGTTCTGTCCGTCGTTGCGTATCACCAACGATCCCGAGGGCGGCACCCAGATCGAAGTCGACGCGCAGCGTCTCAGTGACTTTCTCGACCGATGTCTCTCTTGACGGCGATCGCCGCTGGCGCTACGCGGAGTTGGCCTCGTCGGCGAGCGTGAGCCACTCCTCTTCGGCGTCCGAGAGTTGCGCGCGTACCTCGTCGAGTCGGCGACCGAGAGTGACCATCTCGACGTGGTCGACGCACGTGGTCAGCTGCGCGTTCAACTTCTCGCGTTGACGCTCGAGGCGAGCGACCTGCTTGTCCAACTCTCGCAGTCGCCGACCGATCGTCGGGTCCGAGACCGTCGAGCCCGTGGCGGCGGTTGACTCGCCCGAGGACACCTGGTTGAGTTGACTCGACACCCACGCGTCGAGTCCGCCCGGCACCTTGCGCAGGTGTCCGACGTCGTCGATCGCGAGCGCGGTCTCGATGGTGCGCTCGAGGAACGCGCGGTCGTGGCTGACGACGACGAGCGTGCCGGGCCAGTCGTCCAGGAAGTCCTCCAGCGCCCGCAGCGTGTCGATGTCGAGGTCGTTGGTCGGTTCGTCGAGCAACAGGACGTTGGGTTGGCGCGCGAGCACGGCGAGCAGCTGGAGACGGCGTCGTTCGCCGCCCGAGAGGTCGCCCACGCGGGTGTGGGGGAGGTTGCCGGTGAACCAGAACCGCTTCATCAGCGCGATGTCCTCGAGCGAGCCCGGGTTCCTTTCGGGACCGGCGACGACGTCCTGGACCCGCAGGTCCGGGTCGAGCGTCTCGCCGTGCTGGTCGTAGTAGCCCACGACCACCGTCTTTCCCACGCGGACCCGACCGGACGTCGGCGCGCGCCGACCGGCGACGAGATCGAGCAGCGAGGTCTTGCCCGAGCCGTTTCGACCGATGACGCCGAATCGGTCACCGGGACCGATCAACAGTTCGACGTGGGACAACAGCGGCGGCGCCCCCTCGTGGGCGAAGCCCACGTCGTGCAGCTCGATCACGGTGTTGCCCAGACGCGGGGTCGTGGTGTCGAGCGTGAGGTCGTTGGCGCGCGCCGCCTCGAGGGGACGTTGCTCGATCAGTCGCGTCGCGGCCTCGACGCGGGCGCGCGGTTTGGTGGACCTGGCCTGCGCACCGCGACGAAGCCAGGCCAGTTCGCGCCGGGCCAGGTTCCGCCGAGAGGACTCGGCCGACGCCGCGGCCTCCTCGCGTTCGGCCTTCGCCTCGAGGTACGACGCGTAGCCGCCCTCGTGCAGGAAGCCCGAGCCGCGGTCGAGTTCGAGCATCCTCGTGGTCACCCGGTCGAGCAGGTGGCGGTCGTGACTGACGATGATGAGCGCCCCGACGTACGAGCCGAGCCACCTCTCGAGCCACGCCACCCCCGCGAGGTCCAGGTGGTTGGTCGGCTCGTCCAGGATGAGGAGGTCGCACGGCGTCGCCAGGGCGCGCGCGAGCGCGGCGCGCTTGGCCTGTCCGCCCGACAGCGACGACACGTCGCTGTCCAGGTGCTCGCTGATGCCGAGACGGTCGACGGCGGCCTCGGACTGCCAGCTGTCGCCCACGGCGTGGCGCACCGTGCCCGTGCCGAGGTCGGGGCGCTGGTCGAGGAAGGAGATCGACAGTCCCCGCCTTCGATGGATGACGCCCTCGTCGGGCTCGAATCGGCCGGCGATGAGACGTAACAGCGTCGACTTGCCGGTCCCGTTGATGCCCACGACGCCGAGGCGGTCACCGTCGCTGATCGTGACCGAGAGTTCCCTCAGCAGCGGGCGTTCCGGTTCGTTCACGGTCACTCGTTGCAGATCGACGAGTACTCCCACGTCGTCCACGGTAGTGGTCCGTGTCATCCTGGTCGCGACGGACGTGTCGCCTCGCTGGCCCCCCCTGTCCCGGATGGTCGTCGCCGCTGGTTGGCGTCGCGCAGTACGCGGCACCCGACGCCCCGGCGATCGCCACGTAGTCCGCCTCGTTGGAGCACCGTCGCCGCTTTCGGTAGGTTCTTTCGCGTGAGCCACCCCGCCGACGTCGACGACCTCGATCTGCCGGTCGCGCAGTTCGCCTTCCCCGGCCCCCTTCGAGACCGGTTGGTCGAGGCGGTCGTGATCGGACGCAAGGTCTCGACAACGGCCCTGGCGCGCGAGTACGAGATCGAGGGCGAGTCGCTGCCGGTGGTGGGACAACGTTTCGTCGTCGTGGACTCGTTCGAGCGACGCGTGGCGGTGATCGAGGTGACGAGCGTCGCCGTGGTCCGATTGGGTGACGTCGACCTCGCTCACGCGTTGGACGAGGGTGAGGGATTCACGACGGTCGGGGAGTGGCGCGATGGGCACGAGGCCTTCTGGCACGGCGTCGAGGTGCGCGAGGCACTCGGTGAGCCCGACTTCGTGGTCGACGACGAGACCCGGGTTGTGCTGGAGCGATTCAAACTCGTCGAGCGACGTCCGGCGGTCGCGCGGCCACCGTCGCCTTCTTGACGTGGGGCGTACTACCGTCGTCCTCGTGTCCGGCGAAACGCGATGGAAGGTTCGGTTCGTCTCACGTATCCTGCTCGACGGCGTCAACCCGTACGTGCCGGTGGACGAGGAACGAGCGACCGCACTACGCCCCCACTGGCGTCGGCCCATCCCCGTACTCGTGAGGATCAACGCCGGGCCGATCACGCCGTGGCGAACGAATCTCATGCCCAAAGGTGACGGGTCGTTCTGGCTGTACCTGCACGGGCCGATGCGCCGGGTCGCCAACGTCGGCGTCGGCGACGAGGTCACGGTCGAGATGAGCAGCGACGACGCCTACCACAGCGATCCGACGCATTCGATGCCCGAGTGGTTCAAGGTTGCGCTCGCCGGTGACCCACTGGCCCGCCAGAACTGGACGAGGCTTCCGCCCAGTCGGCGCAAGGAGGTCGAGCGTTACCTCGGGGCCCTGAAGACGCCGTCCGCGCGCGAGCGCAATCTCCAGCGCGCTCTGAAGGTGTTGCGCGGTGAGGAAGGTCGTTTCCTCGGGCGCGACTGGGCGGGCGGTCGCTAACCGCCGAGAGCGACGCGGGCACCGTGATCCGGCCGGACGACGTCGGTGCCGCTACGACGTCGGGCCCCGAAAGGGCTCTCGACGAGACGGGGGATCTCCTACGGCCAGTCGGTTGCGGGCCTTACGGCTCGCCGGTGTTGATGAAGGAATGCGCGACTAAAATTGCACTAGTGCCGCGTTCGCCGAGAACTCCCGTGGCGACGGAGTCGATCGTCGCCGTTCCGCTCCCGTTGGAGTTGCTCGAAGGCCGCTACCAACTCGAGGCGGTGATCGGTCACGGAGGCATGGGCACCGTCTACCGCGCTCTCGACACACGACTCAATCGAGCCGTCGCGGTCAAGGTGCTGCGCGACGTGCACGACGCCGACGCCAGTCGCTTCGAAAGCGAGATCCAGACGCTCGCGCGCCTCTCCCACCCCGGTCTCGTGCGCATCCTCGATGCGGGTGGACTCGATGCGCATCCCTATCTCGTGATGGATCTGATCGACGGACCGAACCTCGCCCAGCGCCTCGGCACGGGGCCGCTTTCACCCGAGGACGCGGCCACGATCGGGACCCAAGTCGCCGCGGCACTCGCCTACGTGCACGACGCCGGCATCGTGCACCGCGACGTCAAACCGGCGAACGTGCTCATCGATCGACGAGGGGATGCACACCTCGCCGACTTCGGTATCGCCCGACTGGTGGACACGACGGGTTTGACCGTGACGGGTCTCACGCTCGGGACCCCCGCGTACCTCGCGCCCGAGCAGATCGACGGCTCGGCGGTCGGACCGGGGGCGGACGTGTACGCACTCGGTCTCGTGCTCATCGAATGCCTGAGTGGGCGTCGAGCGTTCGTGGGCACGCCCTCGGAGATCACCGCGGCGCGCCTACACCGCGACCCCGAGATACCCGACGGCGTCAGCACTTCGTGGCGGTCCACGCTCTCGTCCATGACGACGCGCTCGCCTGGTGCGCGCATCGACGCGTTCGAATCGGCGGCGCGGCTCCGCGCGTTGGGCCGGCACGAGGACGACACCGTACCCGTGGCGGTGGGGTCGTCACTTGCCGACACCGCGATGACGGTCCCGATCGTGGCCGACGCGACGCGTCCGCTCGACCAGGTCGGAGTGGACGACCGGTCCGACGCCGCGGGCGTCGTTCGCCGCGACCGACGGCGCGCCCGTCGGGTCACTCGTCGTGGCGCGCTCGCCGTCGTTCTCGGTCTCGCGATTCTCGGCCTCGTCATCGGTCTGGACGTCGCCGGCGTCTTCTCGAGGTCACGGCCACCCGCCCGGGCGGCGACGTCCTCGACGGTGACCACCACGTCGTCGACCTCGACGACGGTGGCCCCCGTATCGCCCGTCGTCTCGGCGGCGAATGCCCTGGGCGTACTTATCGCCACTGGTACGGGCGATGGCTCTGTGTCATCCCAGGTCGGCCAGCTGCTCTCGAATCAGCTCCAACCACTGCTGACCTCCGGCTCGACGACGCCGTCGCCCCAAAGCGTCCAGCAGTTCGATCAGTTCGTCCAACTGTTCGCCCAGGCGGTCCAGTCCGGTGCGATCAGCGGTACCGCGACGGTCGGGGCGTTCACCACGTCGATCGACGCGCTGGCCAATGCGCTCGGCACGACCGTGCCCGTGACGACGCTGGGAACGACGCCGACCACGATCGCGGGGCAGGGCCCGGGTCACGGTCACGGTCACGGTGACGGAGGTGGCAATGGCAACGGTCAGTGAATTGACCACGCGGGCGGCGGGTGCCTCGCGCCGCCGACCCGTCGCGTCGCGGTCGCCACGATGATCGAGGCGAGATGATCGGCGCCGTGAGTGGGTCGACCAGCACCGTCGTACTCGTGGGCGCGGTCTTCTTGGCCAGCACCGTCGAGATGGTCGAGGCGCTGACGATCGTGCTGGCGGTGGGGCATACCCGTGGGTGGCGATCCGCCCTCGAGGGCGCGGGCGCCGCGTTGATCGCCCTCGCGGGGCTCGTCGCCATCTTCGGGCCGGCGTTGGTGCACGTCCCGTTGGGCACGCTTCGCCTCGTCGTCGGCGGTGTCCTCCTGATCTTCGGTCTGCAGTGGCTGCGCAAGGCGATCCTTCGCTCGAGTGGCTACAAGGCCAAGCACGACGAGGACGAGATCTACCGTCAGACGGTCGCCGCCTTGAAGGCCGACGGTGCGACACCCGGCCGCGACCGGGTGGCGTTCGTGGTCGCCTTCAAGGGCGTCTTCCTCGAGGGTCTGGAGATCGTCATCACCGTGTTGACCCTGGGCGCGTCGGCGCACCGCCTGGCCCTCGCGGTCCAGGTCGCCGCAGCCGCCGTCGTCATCGTGGCCGTCGTCGGGGCGATCGTCGCCAGGCAGCTCTCGAACGTTCCCGAGAACGCGATGAAGATGGCGGTGGGCATCATGCTCGTCAGTTACGGCACGTTCTGGACGGGCGAGGGGCTGCACGTGCGCTGGCCCGGCGGCGACACCATGTTGATCGTGCTGGTCGCCTACTTCGCGATCTGCGCCGCCGTGATGATCAGGGTCGTCGCGGCGACGAGGCCACTGGCCGCTTCGGGCGTCGCGAAGGGTTTCTCCGATGGGTGAGCCGCGCGGTCGACTGGGTCGGATCGCCAAGGGCTTCGCCATGTTCTGGTGGGACTTCCTCGTCGGCGACACCCCCGAGATCACCGTCGCGGTCATCGTCATTCTCGGCGTCGTGGCCCTGGTCAGCGTGGTGGCGCACGCCAACGTGGTGGCCTACGTGTCTCTCCCGGTGCTCTTGGTGCTGGCCCTGGCGGCCTCGGTCGATCGGGCGCGCCGACGGGCGAGTGGTGACTGAGCGAGTCGCCGGTCCGCTCTAGCGGTCGCGATCCTCGCTCGTCAGCAGCTCGTCGATGAGGCGCACGACGCGCCCGCGGATCTCGTCACGGATCACTCTTACGACCTGCACGGTCTGTCCGGCGGGATCGGTCAACTCCCAGTCCTCGTAGCGCTTTTGCGGATAGTACGGACACTCGTCGCCACAGCCCATCGTCACGATGACGTCGGCGGCCCGGGCCATCTCGTCGGTGAGCTTCTTCGGCGCCTCGTCCGAGATATCGAGACCGACTTCGCTCATCGCCGCGACGACCGCGGGATTGAGTCGTTCGCCGGGGGCCGAACCGGCCGAGTGGACGACGACGCGGTCGCCACCGTGCTCGCGCGCGAAGGCGGCGGCCATCTGCGACCGTCCCGCGTTGTGCACGCACAGGAAGAGGATCTCCGGACGGCTCACGTGGCCTCCTTGTAGTGGGGGTAGAGGGTGACGACGATCGCGTAGCCCGCGACGGCGCCCACGACCTGCGCCGCGATGAACGGCAGTACCGACGAGGGCGCGATCCCGGCGAAGGAGTTCGAGAACATGCGCCCGACGGTGATCGCGGGGTTGGCGAAGCTGGTCGAGGAGGTGAAGAAGTACGCCGCCATGATGTACGCGCCGACCGCGGCGGGGGTGTAGTCGTGCTTGCCGTTGCGCGCGAGCGAGAAGATCACCATGATCAGTCCGGCGGTGGCGATGGCCTCGCTGAACAGGTGCGGCCCGGTCGCGCGATGGTGCGTCGAGATCGAGATCGCGGCGGCGGCGAACATGACGTTGGCCGCGATCGCCCCGGTGACGCACCCGAGGACCTGGACGACCGTGTAGGCGCCGGCCTCACGGTACGAGACGCCCCCCAGGCGGGCGTCGACGAACGAGACCGCCGGGTTGAAGTGCGCGCCGGTGGCCGTGGCGAACATCAAGATGAGTGCGAACAGGCCGGCACCGGTGACGAGCGCGTTCTCCAGGAGTTGGAGGCCGACGTCGCTCGGCGAGAGTCGTTGGGCCGCGATGCCCGAACCGATCACGATCGCCGCGAGCAGCCCACTACCGATGAACTCGCCGACGAGTCGTCGCGCCAAGGTGAGTGAGTGGTGCGCCACGTCTAGCAGCACGATCGGGCGTCGACGCCGCCCGACGTGTCCGCGACGGTGACGGCCGCCGCGTCCGGAAGGTCCGTCGAGCAACAACCGGGTTGGTCGCGTGGCGACGACGAGTCCGAGGCGTCGGCCAGCACCGTGTAGACCTCCCAGCGCGAAGCGTCGGGTCCGTCGACCCACACCTTGTCCTGGACGGCGTAGCAACAGGTCGTCTGCTCTTCGACGTCGGTCGCCATACCGAGCGCGGCGAGACGATTCGTGGCGGCGAGGACGTCCTCGCTCGAGAGGACCTCGACGCCGAGGTGGTTGATCGTGCCCGGCTCACCGCCTTCGAAGAGGACCAGTTTCAGCGGTGGGTTCTCGACGGCGAAGTTGGCGTAACCCGGGCGCACCTTGGCCGGCGGGGTGTCGAAGAACTTGGTGTAGAAGTCGATCGCGTCATCGAGGTTCGACACGTTGAGGGCGAGTTGGAGTCGTGACATGGCTATCCTTTACATCGATGGACGTCAATGAGTATGGCAGACTCATTGACAACTGTCAATGGGAGGATCCATGACCAAGCGAAGCATCGCCGTCGTCGACGACTCGGTCGTCGAGTGCTGCGGTCCGATCACCTCGGAGCTCTTGAGCGAGCACGAGGCCACCGACGTGGCGGCGATCTTCGCCGCGCTCGGCGATCCCGTGCGGCTCCGTCTGCTGTCGATGATCGCGGCGAGCGACGAGATCTGCAGTTGCAACCTCGAAGCGCCCCTGGGCAAGAGCCAGCCCACCATCTCGCATCACACCAGGATCCTCGCCGGCGCCGGGCTGATCACCGGGGAGAAGCGCGGCCGCTGGACCTACTGGCGCGTCGTGCCGGCGCGACTCGAGGTCGCCGCCCGACTGCTTCGAGCGTGACGACCCCGGCGCGCCGATGACCGCTACGACCCGTGCGGTGCGACGACCGCTCGACCGGCCAGTTCCCCGGCTTCGAGTCGCCGGTACGCCTCGAGCGCGTCGTCGAGGCTGAAGCGCTGGACGAGTGGGCGGATCTGGCCGGCGCGGTACATCGCGACCACCTCGTAGAGGTCCGAGATCGTCCCCCAGTAGGTGTTGGTGAGCGTCGACTCCCACGGCGTGGCGAAGAACGACCACTCGACGACGCCGTTGGCGATGCCGACGACGGTCAGTCGACCGCCCTGGGCCATGGAGGCCTGGGCGGTCGAGATGGTGCTGGCGACACCGACGAAGTCGAACGCCGCGTCGACGCCGCGTCCGCCGGTGATCGCGCGGATCGCCCTGGCCTGGCCGTCGCCGACCGGTACCGTGACGGCGCCGTCGGCCTCGGCGCGGGCCATCGCGTCAGGCTTGGCGTCGGTGGCGATGACGGTGGCCCCCGTCAACGCGGTGAGGATCTGCACGGCGATCTGACCGAGTCCGCCGAGGCCGATGACGAGTGCGAAGCGTCCGCCGCCGGCGAGGTTCGCCAACGAGTTCTTGATCGCGTGATACGGCGTCAACGCGGCGTCGGCCAACGGTGCCGCGGCGACCGGGTCGGCGTCACCGAGCGGCACGAGGTTGCGCGCGGGAACGACGACGTACTCCGCCATCCCGCCGTCGAGGCCGAGCCCGATGCCCATGTAGCCGAGCGACGCCGCGTTCTCGCACGAGGTGTCCTGTCCCTTCGAGCACGCCTGGCAGTGACCGCAGCCCACCGGACCGTAGACGAGGTAGGCGTCACCCTTGGCGAATCCGGTGACCCCCGTGCCGAGCTCCTCGATCCACCCCGAGTTCTCGTGGCCGAGCGTGAACGCTGGCGGGATCGTTCCCGGCGCGCCCTGGGCGAACTCGCGGTAGACCGCGACGTCGGAGTGGCAGGCGCCGGCGCCGGCGACCTTCAACAGCACCTGGCCGGGGCCGGGGACCGGGCGCTCGACTTCGAGCAACGACGGGAAGGTCTGGTAGTCGGTGTAGACAACTGCTCGCATCGGGTTCTCCTTGGTCGTATCGAATATCCCCTCATCACCAGTACTACCAGCGCCTCGCGAGGTCCGAAGTCACAATGAATGCCGGCACCGGACCCGGTGTTCACGACGCTTCACTCCTCGTCGCGGGCCGGCGACGTGTCCGCCGGTGGAGTGCTTAGAGGATCAAGGGGGCGCCGACGTGCTCGACGGGTCGAAATCGCAGGGCGCTCGCGAAGACCGCCAGGTCCAGAGCGGCGAAGGTCGCGATGACGAGTGGCACGCAGTGGATCCCCGCGACCGAGACCATGAAGCTGACGGTGGCCGGCCCGATCACGCCACCAGCCATCATGAAAAAGATCAGCAGGGCGAGCCCGTTCCCGTCGTGCGGGCACAGCATCGTGTACCAGATCAGCCCCATCGGGTAGACCGACGCGATGGCCAGACCCAACAGCGGGTAGGCGTAGGGCGACAGAACGGTCGAGAACGCGCACAGGCACAGGACGATCGAGGCGACGAGGCCACCGAGGACGAGGACCTTCTCCGACGAACGTTTCGCGAGTGGTCCACCGACGACCCGGCCCACGGCGAGTCCCGCCCAGAAGCCCGCGGTGACGATGCTGGCGAGCGCCTGGGTGTAACCGGTGCGGTGCAACTGGGGTGCGATCCACCCCGACGTGCTCGTCTCGGTGGCGACGTAGAGGATGTAGGCGGCGATGAACGTCGGCAGGATCTTGCGGCGTCGTGACGAGAGCTGCGCGAGTTCGTGGTGGGCGCTCAGGCGAAGTGGGGGTGCGACGATCCCTCCCGTGAGGGTGGACAACACGATCGCCACGACGGCGAAGGCCCCGAACAGGAATTCGAAGTTGTGGGGTCGCACGATGATGATCAGGACGGGCCCGACGACGGCTCCGACGCCGTAGCCCGCGTTCGCGAGGCTGAGTCGATGCCCACGGTGGACCGGCTCGGTGCGCACCAACAGCGTGTTGAGCGCGAAGTCCGCGCCGCCAAAGGCCAGCCCGATGACGAAGATGCTGATCAAGAACGCCGTCCATTGCGACGAGAACGCCGCACCGGCGCTCCCCACCGCCATCAGGACCATCGTCGCCGACAGCACCACGCTGGCCCGGAACTGCTTGACGACCAGCCACCCGATCGGAACACCCAGGAGCGCACCGATGAAGAACACGCTCAAGACCGTGCCCGCCGCGGGCAGCGAGAGGTGGAAGCGGTGCGAGAAGCTGATCAGCAGTGGCCCGAACACCGACGACGTGGCACCGAACAGCACGAAGGTGGCCGTGGCGTCGGCGAACGCCACGGCGCCGAAGGTGACCGCTGCGGCGCCCACCGGGTCGTTGGGGGGCGTCTGCGCGTGCACCGGTCTCCGCCTATCCAAGTGGTCGACGTCGGTCGATCGCCGGCGTCACACGCGAGCGTACGCGGACGTCACGCATCACGGTGACGCGTCGGAGTCGCTCTCGCCCAGCGGCGTGGGGCGCAGGTAGTGACGTTGCACGGTTCGGTCGATCTCGTAACCTTCGAGCGCCGCTTGAGCGGACGGGCGCCCGGCAACTTCGGCGACTGGGACGTCCCACCACGAGTTCGAGTCGGGGGCGGCGATCATGGGATCGTCCTCGATCTCGATGACCGTCGTCACGGAACTGGCCCGGGCCAGCACGAGCGCGTCGCGTAACTCCTCGACCGAGGCCGCGCGAACGACGTTCGCACCCAGGCTCTGGGCGTTGGCCGCCAGGTCGAGCGGGAGGAAGTCACCCGCGAGGTGCCCCGAGGCGTCACGTCGTCGATAGGCCGTACCGAAGCGCTCCACCCCGACCGACTCCGAGAGTGCGCCGATCGACTGGTAGCCGTGATTCACGACCAGGACGACGATGATCTTGATCCCCTCCTGGACCGCGGTGACCAGTTCGGAGTTCAGCATCAGGTAGGAGCCGTCGCCCACCATGACGTAGACCTCTCTCGAGGGGTCCGCCATCTTGACGCCGATGCCGGCGGCGATCTCGTAACCCATGCACGAGTAGGCGTACTCGACGTGGTACCCCTTGGGGTCGCGGGTGCGCCAGAGCTTGTGGAGGTCGCCGGGGAGACTGCCCGCCGCCGCGACGACGACGTCGCGGTCCTCGCTCGACGCTTCGACCGCGCCGATGATCTCGCTCTGCGCGGGCAGCGGCACGTGGACGCTGCGGTAGGCGGCGTCGACCGCAGCGTTCCACCGGCGAGCGGCGCCGACGTACTCATCCTCGTAGGCTTCGTCGACTCGCCACCCCTCGAGCCGCTGGCGCAACGCGGTCAACGCCTCGCGAGCGTCGGCAACGATGGCCGCCCCGGAGAGCTTGTAGGTGTCCGAGGGCACGACGTTGATGTTCACCACGCGAAGTTCCGGATGCTGGAAGACCGAGTGCGACGCGGTCGTGAAGTCGCTCCATCGAGTGCCGACACCGATGACGAGGTCGGCGTCGCGCGCGACGGCGTTGGCGGCGGTCGTCCCGGTCGCGCCGATCGCGCCGAGACTCGCTCGGTGATCGAATCGCAGAGCGCCCTTGCCCGCCTGGGTCTCGGCGACGGGGATACCCGTAGCGGCGCCGAGTGCGGCCAGGGCATCAGTCGCTTCAGCGTAGATCACGCCGCCCCCGGCCACGATCAGCGGCCGTGACGACTCGCGGATCATGCGCGCGAGGCCGTCGAGCAGGTGGGGTTCACCCGGTGGGCGGCGTACCGGCCACACCCGCGGGGCGAAGAGCTCGTCGGGGAAGTCGAACGCCTCGGTCTGCACGTCTTCGGGCAGCGCGATGGTCACGGTGCCCGTCTCGGCGGGATCGGTGAGCACCCGCATCGCGTGCAGCATGGCCTGGGGCAGTTGCTCGGGACGCCACACCCGGTCGAAGTACCGTGACACCGGCCGCAGGCAGTCGTTCACCGACACGTCGAGTGACGACGGCTCCTCGAGTTCTTGCAGGACCGGGTTGGCGCGACGCGTGGCGAAGACGTCACCGGGCAGCAGCAGCACCGGGATCCGGTTCGTCGTGGCGGTCGCCGCGCCGGTCACCATGTTGGTCGCCCCCGGACCGATCGAGGTCGTGCACGCGAACGCGCGCATCCGGTTGGACATTCGCGCGTAGCCCACGGCGGTGTGGACCATGCCCTGTTCACTGCGCGCCGGGAAGTACCGGAGTTCGTCGGCGTTCTCCAGCAGCGCCTGGCCGAGGCCGGCGACGTTGCCGTGTCCGAAGATCCCGAAGCAACCCGCGAAGAAGCGCTGGCGCGCACCGTCGCGTTCGACGTACTGGACGCTGAGGAATCGAACGAGCGCCTGCGCGACGGTGAGATTCATGAGGGGACTCGGTGCGACGTCATGGGCAGCCTCGGATCAATTGGTTGGCCTCGCCACGAATCGCGGATCCAGCCGTGGGCGGGGTCGTCACAGAACGCCATGGTGCGGACCCGCGAGGGTCCCGCCAGCACGTTCAAGAAGTACACGTCGTACCCGGGCGGCGCCATCGTGGGTCCGTGGTACCCGTGCGGGATCAGCACGGTATCGCCGCTCGACACCGCCGCGAGCACGTCGATCTGACGATCGGGTCCCGAACTGTACACGCGCTGGTAGCCGCAGCCCGGAACCTCAGAACCCGCCCCGCGATTGATCTCGAAGTAGTAGATCTCCTCGAGCCGGGCCTCGCCGGGACGCTCCTCGTCGTGCTTGTGCGGCGGGTACGACGACCAGTTGCCCCCGGGCGTCAACACTTCGACGGCGATCAGTCGGTCCGTCTCGAAGCCTTCGGGTGACGCGAAGTTGTTGCACTGGCGACTGG
>Ga0075017_100001242_pt1 | contig 15397 bp, 19 predicted proteins | sample AleBraG_ABR_2012_FD_71475 | JGI IMG/M metagenome (GOLD analysis project Ga0075017, IMG submission 71475) | Freshwater sediment microbial communities in response to fracking from Pennsylvania, USA - Alex Branch Run_MetaG_ABR_2012 | ecosystem: Environmental > Aquatic > Freshwater > Creek >... | reverse complement strand
GACGGTCGGCCGATCAAGATCCTGACGCTGATCGACGAGTTCACGAAGGGGGTGCTGGCGATCTACGTGGCGATGCGGATTCGGTCGCGCGGCGTCATTGACATTTTCGCCGACGTGATGGTTGAGGGCGGCGCGGCGCAGTACGTCCACAGCGACAACGGGCCGGGGATGGTGCCGAAGAAGCTCAGGACCTTGCTCGCCGGAGCTGACGCGAGCAGGTTGTACATCACGCCCGGCAGTCAGTGGGAAAACAGCCACTGCAAGTCATTCAGCGGCAAGCGGCGCAATGGGTTGCTGAACGGCGAGATCTTCTGCACGCTGCGGGAAGCACGTGTGCGGATCGAGGACTGGCGGCTGCACTACAATCGGGTCATCCCGCATAGCGCTCTGGGCTATCGGCCTCCGGCACCGAAGGCCACTGTGGATCAGTTGCCGATGAAATCGAAACATCCGCCAGATTCAATCGGCGGCGTGAACAGACATCAAACCTGGACGATAAGAAACGGGCCGGTCACGTGCAAATACTCACCGCTCAATTCGACGTCAACGACGGCAAGATCACTTACTGCCTGTGCGAGTTCCTTTGTAAGAGCGACCGCTATGAGCCGACTTAGAGCCTGGGTCGGCACTTTCGGTGCGAACGTCATCATCGTACTGACAGGAGTGCTTACCGGTGTCCTAAGCGCACGGTTTCTTTTACCTGCAGGAAGGGGCGAGCTCGCCGCCGTCCTTCTGTGGCCGCAGTTGATTGCTGGACTAGGGCTGTTGAGTCTGCGAGACGCTATTACTCATCGTACTAGCCAGTCTGCAATCGATCGCGCTGCCCTCACCGCCAATGGGTTAGTGGTAGCAGGGTTGCTGGCTCTCGTTTCCTGCGTCTTGGGTATCTGGTCTATGCCGCACCTAATGGGTGCCGAGCGCTCGTATTTAGTGCCCCTTGCGCAGGCTTACCTACTACTGTTCGTGCCTTCCAATTTCCTTTCCATGACGCTTCTAGCCGGTGACCATGGGATACAGCGTTTTGCTGCATATAACCTGCAGAGGCTGCTGCCTCCGTTAATTTATCTTATCGGTCTCGTCATCTTGTGGCGCTTGGACAGGATAGATGTAACTAACGTGGTTTATGCGAACCTAATTGGGGCAGTCATTGTCGCGGGGATACGGTTGTGGACGCTAAGGGGATCCTTATCCTTTGGCGTCAGCTTTTCTGAAGCTGGGCTGCTATTGAAAACGGGACTTCGTTTTCATGGAGTCACGGTCTTACTAATCCTGGCAGCACAGGCTGATCAAGTCCTGGCCGTTGCCAATATGACCAACCGAGACATTGGTCTTTACATGGCGGCGCTTACGATGGCAGCAACCGGCTTCAGTTTGGTCACTAACAGCACGTACGATGTATTGTTTCCCGCGCTTTCAGCCCTTGAGCGCACGGAGGATCAGGCGCAGCTGATAGGACGTGGTCTGCGTGTGACCACCCTCCTGTTGCTAGCAGTATCAGTTTGTCTTTGTATACTTACTCCCTGGCTTGTTCCGCTGTTGTTTGGCCATGCGTTTCAGGATGCTGTAATCCCGGCACAATGTCTCCTTCTGGCCTACATCCCCGTTTCATTGCGCCAGATGACAGTAAGGGCCATACGTGGGCTTGGTGAAACCCGGCCGGCCACCATGGCAGAGGCGCTGGCGTTTCTAGTCTTTGTGAGCATCGGTTGGCCGCTTGCGCGAAAGTTTGGTGTCATCGGATTGATAAGCGCCGTAATGTTAGCTGGGACGCTGGCTTATTCGTTCTTGTTGAATCGCTTGCATCGACGCTTCGGATTGTCTTACCGCCATATGCTCGGTTTGAACATGTCCACAATAAAGGAAGCGATGGCCTATGGACGTGCGGCGTTCCAACGTCGCGGTCAGGCATCTTAAGAAACATACACATCTTCCACAGTGTGGTCGTCACAACATTCTATGGTAGATAGGTTCAATATTCTGTTTGTCTCGGCATCCGATCCAGGACAAGGGGCGCCACACCACGTCATGGGTGGTATATGGCTTGCGTCTCGGGGATGGCCTGTGCATCTACTTACGACAGGCCCCGCAGACAGGTTGTTCATCAATACGCCGCTAGGGCGTATACCTGCTAGCGGCATTCCAAAGCAGGTCGGCTGGCTCGGCAAGATCGGCTGGCAATTGCATATGTTTTGGCAACTTCTTCAGGTAAGGCTGAAAGGCCAAACTGATGTCTATTACATCGAGAGCAGCCCCGTTACCCTGGTGGCGTTGGCAGCGTTACTCCTAGTGCCACGCAGAAACATCATTTACCACACTCAGGACTATTTGGAACCAGCCCGCTTCCGGTTTCGTGCTGGAGTTGAGAAACGTTTTGCCCGTCGCGCGGGCCTTGTGATCTGTAACGAGCCCGCAAGGGCACGCTTCATGGCTTCAAATTATTCTTTGTCGCAAGTACCGATAGTCGTCAGGACTTCCTTGCCTGCGGCTTGGCCAACGCCGGATAGAGACCCAGCCATAAGAAAAGATCTACTGGCTTCCCTGGGCCTTGAGGACTTGCCAAAGTGGACGCTTGTACTGCATCAAGGTGCCTTTAGCGATATGAGGTGCAGTGAGACTTTGCTCCGCGCTCTGGCCTTGCTGCCACGCGATTACCTTGTCGTTTTCACCGGAACACCACCCAACAGCCTTGCGGAACAGCTGGCTAGGAACGCTGCGCGGAATCTAGGATTACACGGGCGACTCATATTTGCTAATAGGGAGCCCTTCGACGAACTTCTGCGAATCACTGCAAGCTGCGATGTGGGGACACTTCTATATCCCGATGACGGAATCGGCAATTTCTTTCAGGCGCCCGGCAGGTTGACAGAATATATCGGCTGCGGGATACCCATAATCGCTTCGCATTTTCCGGGTCTGGAGTTAGTAGTATTGAAGTACGACTTGGGACGAGTTTGTGACTCGCAGGATCCTTCGTCGATTGCGGAAGCGCTTCAACTAATAGGCGTGCGTAGCAAGCAGCGTCAGGAGAGTGAGCGTGTTAGGTTGACCAGTATTGCAAAGGGTGAGTTGTCCTACGATTCCATGGCTGCCAGAATTGAAACATATCTATTGTCCTTGAGCCACGATAAATAGCATGCGGCCGCGTTGGCTTGTAGCTCAGCTTGGTGCGCGTATGCATTACGCCGTCCCTCGGATACTCGCCGATGCAGACTTACTGGAGCACTTATTTACTGACATTTGTGCCACGAAAGGCTGGCCAAGCCTGCTGCGCCACTTGCCTGCAAGGATATTGCCCGCAGCAATTGGGCGTTTAACTGAGCGGATCCCGCATGGCGTACCAGTCAATCGCGTTAGCGCTTTCACGCAATTCGGCTGGGCGTACGCAATACGACGATCACGCGCAAAGTCTGCTACTGAAGCGACGGCAGTGAATCTATGGGCGGGTAAGAGATTCTGCGAACTCATTTGCAACAAAGGGTTTCGTGCGGCATCTGGGATATATACATTCAATAGCGCCGGTCTGGAGGTGATGCGGGCTGCGCGAAGTTCCGGCCTTCGTTGTGTTATGGAGCAGACGATTGCCCCTAGACGCATCGAACGGAATCTACTGGATGAAGAACGCAAACGGCTTCCTAGGTGGGAACTGGAGTCTAACGACGCGCTTAGCGATGAATTCATATCCCGTGAAGAAGCTGAGTGGGATGCTGCTGACATAATTCTATGCGGCTCGGAGTTTGTGCGTGAAGGCATCGTCCAAATAGGCGGGCCCGCGGAACGTTGCAGAGTCGTTCCCTATGGGGTGGACGTGCACTTTCCGCAGCGCAGCTTCACGGCGCGGGCCGGTCCCATGCGCGTCTTGACGGTCGGACAGGTAGGCCTACGCAAGGGCAGCCCATATGTACTTGAGGCCGCGAAGGCTCTGAAGAAAGAAGCGGTCTTCCGCATGGTCGGTTCAATCGGGGTGTCACCCGAGGCTGAAGCAGAACTTCGTGAGAATATTGAGTTGACAGGGCCGGTGCCACGATCAGAAATCCTACGCCATTACACCTGGGCTGATGTCTTCCTTTTGCCCTCAATTTGCGAAGGCTCCGCAACCGTAACCTATGAGGCTCTCGCGGCGGGGTTGCCAGTGATATGCACGCCGAACGCGGGAAGCTTGGTTTCCGACGGAGCAGATGGTTTTGTAGTCCCGATACGTGATGCCGGTGCGGTTAGTCAGGCTTTGAGCTATTTCATTGCACAACCACTGAGGATTGGGATTTTTGGCGCACACGCCGTAGCAAGGGCGCGGGAGCTTTCTATTGCCGGCTACAGCGAACGCCTATTAGGCGCGCTAAGTACCTCGCCGGCATGATTTTCACGCCCTCAATTGTCGTTGACACGCTGTTGCTCATGATCGCCGGCGTCATGCTAGGGCATGCATTGACGCTAAAATTGAGACGCCGTTTTGTTGCATTTGAGCCCCTCAATATGTTCTGGGCTGGAGCCGCCATTCTTTATCTGTATCAGCCGATAGTTTTTTTTGACTATCTTACTGCTTGGTATGGGCAGGATTGTCTTGAGGAGACGCTGCTATGGGTTCTCTTTGGCTTGTCCTTTATTGTGATTGGCTATGAAGGCAGATGGGGGGTTCGATGGGGACGAATGATTCCGGCTCTGCCGCAGCGTTTGTCAGGATCCGGCTTGTTTGGTATCGCCTTGAGTCTGATGGTATTGGGGTTGTGTGGCTATTTCGTTGAGTTTGCGAGCGCCGGCGGGTTTGAGAGATGGGCTTCGGTGGCGCGCGGTGGGACAGATTGGGAAAACATTTCCGTCTATTGGGGCGTCCTTACGTCGCTTCTACCGGCAGGGGTCGGAATCCTGGTGCTGCACGTGGAAATGCACCGGGCTGCGCCACTTAAGCGATCTCTGGCCTGGCTTGTCCTTGGGTTGATGATATTGTGGTTTCTCTATTTGGGGACCCGTAGCGGAACAATTCTCGTGGTCATGACGGCGTTGATAGCCTATTACCTACCACGCAGAACAAACCCACGACCCCTTCTTCTGGCGCCCATTTTCTTGGCGCTCTTTGCCACTAGCAATTTCCTCGGGGAGTACCGTGGTAACTTCACCAATCTTTCATTCAACTTTGAAAACATAAACTGGGATGAGGCAATTGCAACATCTTTGCCGGCGATGTACCCGGGAGCTCAAGTTAGGTATGGGGCATTTGCTAACAAAGGTATGGAATTCAGCTGCACTATGGCAGCAGTTAAATTGGTTCCGAATGAAATTCCATTCAACTATGGATATTCAGAGCTGGAGTTTCTGACTCGTATTGTCCCGCGCGCTATCTGGCCCGACAAGCGCTACCCTCATTACGAAGCGTTTACGCCGATCTACCAAAAGGAAGGGCTCTCCGCGCACTGGATTCCTTACGCGAGCACTCCAATCCTCACGGGTCCTGCATTCGGATATATCGGCCACTGGTATGCGGTCGGTGGAGCCGTAGCGCTGGTATTCGCTGGTCTATTTACTGGCGGGCTGTTTCGCGCCATACGCACGATATTGAATAGGCCGGAAAGGCGAGAGGGCGATCTCGCCCTGTACATGCTGGTGATCGTGCCAATAGGATTTGGAGACGCAGCAGCTACCCCCTTATTCTGGATCTTCACGCTACCCCTGGCGCTCATGCCACTGCTTGTTCTTGTTTATTTGGCGCGGCGCCGAGACGCGAAGCTGCGCCGCGCTCACCGAGGCCGGCCCCTTGAGTCCTTGAAGACCTGAATCCATGACTTTGGCGGCTAGGGAGGGCCTGAAGAACTGGTTATTAATGCGGGTTTTCGCTAGGATCCTGAGTTGAGATCGCGGAACGAACGAAGTTCGGTCGTCGGTTCGACGCTTTTCAAGTCAAAGCGCCGTATTTCTCGATTTCCAGCGACACGTCTCCTACGCATTCAGCAGTCGCCGTTGGACCGGGTACAGATTCGTAAGCACAGCTGTGACCTCGAGGCGGTGCAGGTTCGCGGCAAGGCCGCGGTAACGGACGTTCTGGACGCCGAACACTCGCTTGATCACGCCGACAGTGTGCTCGACTTTGGCACGCACCTGCGACTTGGTCCGGTTCTTCGCTTTCTCCGGCTCGTTGACCCAACCTCTCCGACGGTACTTGCGGTTCGTGAAGTCCTTCGCTTGGGGTGCCCGGGCCCGGGTCACCTGCGTCTGCCCCTGACAACCCTGATCGCGCCAGGCGCGCGTCTCCCGCCCATGCAGCAGATACGGCGGTGCATCCACATCCGACGCGTTGGCCGCCGAGGCGAGGATCGTGTGGACTAGTTTCGTTTTGCTGTCCACGCCTATGTGCGCCGTAATGTCGAAGTACTACTGCTCGCGCGGCGCCGTTTGGCGCATATCCTGGTCGGGCTTGCCAGCCTTGTTCTTGGTCGAGCTCGGCGCGCTAGTATTCTGTCGAATCCACGATCGTGCCATTGGAGGTCTTGATACCGTTTCGGTGCAGGTGCTCGTGGACCGCTCGCAGCAGTGTCTTTCCCAGCTTGTTGCACTCGAACAGGTGCCGGAACTTGCAGATCGTCGTCTCATCAGGCGCACCTTCCACACCCGGGTCGATGCCCACGAAGCTGCGCATCGCCACTGAGTAGTACAGCGCTTCCTCAACCGGCGGGTCCGAGAGGTTGAACCAGAGCTGCCGGAAGTAGATACGCAGTATCCGTTCTGGAGGCATAAGAACGACCTTTACAACGCCGGACGACTCTAAAGCGCTACGCTACTGAAAGCGGCGGGACGTCGGCGGAACGGCGGAACGATTGGCCGGCGAACTCAGGAATCAGTTAAGATTAATGGTGACTGAGCGGCGGTATTACTTGCATGAATTTGTTATGGTAAAAGAATCAGAGGGGGAGCGGACAAGACGCGCGTTCGACGATCCTACGTCGTATCTGCGAAACAACCCGTATGTTGCGCTCCGTGCGCAAGCAATCCGGCGGATGGTGCCCGCTACCTCGCCGAAGTCGATAGTCGATCTGGGGTGTGGTGACGGCCGCATCTCGATTCCTCTAGTCGCCGACAAGGACGAGCTATTCCTTGTCGATATCTCAAAACGCATGCTCGAAATAGCTATCCAGAATGTTCCAGCAGAAATCGCTGACCGGGTGCAATTCGAGTGCACGGATCTTGCGACGTTCGAGCCGACCAGGCAATTCGACGTAGTCCTCTGTATAGGAGTGCTCGCGCACGTCCCCAACCGGCGGTCGCTCATTGAGCTTGTCTCACGCTGTGTCGCGCCGGGTGGCTGCGCACTTTTGCAGTTTACCGACAACTCCTATCTCCTTGGGCGTGTGACAAATCGCCTCTATGTCCTGTTGCGTCGCCTATTCCACCCGGCCGCACATAGACTGAACCAGATGACCATCGACGACGTGCTCTCCGATATGGCCGAGCAGGGTTTTCGTTTGACCGCGTCCCACCGGTATGTGTACTTGCCCGGATTGCAGCGCCTACCGTCGCTCTTCAGTCGCGCGATGGCGCAACTCGGTGGCTCGAAGCCAGTCGCGAATTGCGGCGGCGAGGTCATCGCGGCGTTCTCGCGCTACCCTCGAGATCCGGCCCGATGAACCATCCGGGCGGTCGCTGCGCAGCAAGACGTAGACGGGCGCTCCCCATCGGCGGGAAACCGTCCGGCGACCAACAGGAGGCAGGCGAGGAATTGACGTGGTCGCCGCGATTAAAGGACAGCAGATCTCAGGCTAGGGCGGCAGTTCAGCCTGCCTATTTACACCAATATTCGTCAGTGTACGTACCCGTCTGGAGCTCCGCGGCTATGCATGGCATGAGCCTTCCGGCACGCTCGACTAGGGAAAGCCCGCGCACCCGACGGCCGCGATTCTCGGCATTCTCAAGCCCGTCGCACAGGGAATCGGGCTACTCGAGCAGACTCTGGCTGCGGATCCTCTTGGCTGACCGCACGATGTCGGCGGTCCACACCAATATCCAGTGCGGATCCACATGCGCAACGTGTACGCCGTCCTTTACCTTGCTCGAGCCTGGCAGCTCGCCCCTCGTCGAATTGCAGTCCATGCTTCACCAAGAGCGCGAGTTCGCCTATCTCAGCGGGCCCGACGGGACGGCTGTTCGGTCGTCGAGCGCCTCATGGATCCCCATTCGTGATTTCACGGTAGGGACTTTCACCAGAATCCGGTTAGCCTGCCACGCGGTGGATTTTCGGACGGACACTTGACATAGCCTGATATGTTGATCGCAGTCTGCTTTGATAGCTTCAGTCCTTATCATGTTGCGCGTCTTGCCGCGGCAGCTCGACGAATGAACGTTGTCGGGATCGAAGTGTCGGCGACCACACCGGATTATGCTTGGGATCCAGTGGAATCCGGAGAGGCATTTAGACGGATCGTTCTTGTACCAGAGGGCAATGCCCTAGTCATTCCGGCAAGTGAACTTCGACGCCGCATTTGGCGTGTGCTGGACGATCTCGGGCCAGGCGTCGTTGCGGTACATGGCTGGTCTGGAAGGAGCGCGGTGCTTGTCCTTGCGTGGGCAGTTGCGAGGCAGGTGCCGGTTGTGATGATGTCTGACTCGACGGCCAAGGACTTTAGGCGTTTCGCAGCTAAAGAATGGATCAAGGGGCGACTTGTCCGGCTGGCGCACACGGGATTGGTGGGGGGGGCCATGCACGCCGCGTACATCATGGAGCTCGGGATGAGTGAGACGTGTGTTTTCAAGGGCTATGACGTCGTTGACAATGCTTATTTCACACGCATGGCCGGGCTGCGACGGTCAGCTGAGCGCCCAGGCCGGCTTCCTAGTCACAATTACTTTCTGGCATCAAGTCGATTTCTTCGGATGAAGAATCTGCGACGACTCCTCGAAGCCTTCGCGGCTTACAGCCGTGTGGCGGGACCTCGAGGCTGGGAGCTGGTACTGCTTGGGGATGGTGAGTTGCGTCCCGAGTTGGAGGAGCAGCGAATCCGACTCCGGCTCCAGTCAATCGTCCATATGCCGGGCTTCATACAATATGGAGAACTCCCGGATTATTACGCGTGGGCTGGTGCCTTTGTTCATGCCAGCACGAAGGACACATGGGGATTGGTCGTAAACGAGGCTATGGCCTCCGGCTTGCCCGTATTGGTGTCGGAGCGTTGTGGTTGCGCCCCCGATTTGGTCGAAAATGGTTACAACGGGTTCACGTTTGACCCGTACGATGTGGATACACTAGCTAACTTGATGCTGAAGATATCGTCCGACGACTTCGATCGCCCGGCCATGGGCTTGGCAAGCCAGCGAATCATAAGCCGCTGGACCCCCGATACCTTTGCCGAGAGTCTTGCACAAGCGGCGGACGTGGCCTTGACTTCGCCTCCTCGGCACGCGGATTGGACGGACAAAGCGTTGTTGCGGGCGCTCAGCTGCTGATGAAGGTGGGGGTTCTCACTGCCTCAGCGTCGCGGCGCGCCGGCGGGCTGTTTTGGTCGGTCCCATCGTTGGCCAGGAGTTTGGGGGAACACGGATGCAACGTCGAGGTGTTCTCCATCGCTGACCGATACTCGGCGGAAGATGCTACGCAGTGGCAAGACATTGAGTTGCGCTTGCTTCCCGGACGCGGGCCGGAAGCATTCGGTTATGCACCCGGGCTCGCCAAGGCGTTGAACGAAAGTGCTTTGGATCTCGTGCACACGCATGGTATCTGGATGTATCCTTCCGTCGCCGCGTTGCGTTGGTCCAAGCGATGGGGCCGGCCGCTCGTGGTGTCGCCTCGCGGCATGCTCGATCCGTGGGCGGTCCGCAATTCGTTCCGAAAAAAGCGGCTCGCGGGGATGTTGTTCGAACACGCGCATTTGCGCCACGCCAAGTGCCTACATGCCCTAAGTGGGTCCGAGTACCGGGCCATTCGAGGCTATGGCCTGGCGAATCCGGTCGCCATCATCCCCAATGGGGTCGATGTGCCGGACCTGAGCCAGAATCAGCCCGAACCGAAGTGGCGTTCCAATTTGCCAAGCGATGGCCGCTTCTTGCTGTTTCTCGGTCGGATTCACCCGAAAAAAGGACTCAGAAACCTGCTGCACGCGTGGGGGCAAGTGAAGCACGAGTGCGTGTCGGCCGCCAACTCCTGGCACTTAATCATCGCCGGATGGGACCAGGGCGGGCACCAGGAGGAGTTGGAGCAATTGTCTGCCACTTTGGGGCTACGCGAAAGCGTTCATTTCATTGGACCACAGTATGGCGATCGAAAGGCTGCTACCCTCATCCGAGCGGATGCCTTTATTCTGCCGTCATTCAGCGAGGGGATGCCTATAGCCGTGCTCGAAGCCTGGGCATATCGTTTACCTGTACTGATGACCCCACATTGCAACTTGCCGGAAGGTTACGCAGCTAAGGCTGCTATGGAGATAGCCCCGGAAGCCAATAGCATTTCCATAGCGCTGACAAAGTTTTTCGAGATGCCGGAGTCCGAGCGGCAGACCATGCAAGACAACGGACGCAGACTTGTGGAAGAACGCTTCGCTTGGCCCACGGTGGCAGCCGCCATGCGTACGGTCTACGCCTGGGTTCTCGGGCAAGGGCCGAAACCTGATTGTGTAATTGCCGGTTAAGGTCGGATATCTACAATACTTGGTTGTCCATTTCCTAGACATAGAACATGCGAAGGGACCATGTAAATGCCCGCACGAGAATCCAAGCAGCGTGGTTTCCAGAGGTAAGACCAGGCGGTCTTACGTAATTGGACGGGACTGTTCAATTCTACACACGGGTCAATGCGCTCTAGGCCCAAGTATGTTCGCTCTTGATTTTGGTGCAGGATGCGGTGCTGCGCTGAGTCATGGGCACTGTGGCCATAGAAGGAGGCTGATCACCTTACGCGGCAAGGTTGCGAAGGTAGTTGCGTGCGATCTCGGCGAGGTGACGCTGAGCGACGCCGCGGCCGACGAAACCGGCTTATAATAAAAGATGGGCGCGTGCTGTTTGCCGCTGCATCCTTCGACATGGTCATCGCCGACTTTGTCTTGGAGCACATCGTCACCCCGGCCTTCGCCTCTGCGGAGCTTCGACACATTCTGAAACCCGGCGCGCGGACTTGTGCGCGCACACCGAACAAGCATTGCCCCGTCTCTCTAGCGCCACGAGTGATCTACAACTCCCAGCACTCGTGCCTACTACGCTGGGTGCAACCGGGCGGTAGAGCAGTTGATGTCTTCCCGGCCGTTTTCGGGCTAAGATACCAAGCGTGATATCGTCAAATCGTTCGGCCCCGACGCCTTCGACGATGGTGTCTATCGCTGCGAGGCGGAGCCACCATACTCTTAATAACAGCCGCGGGGTGTTCGCTCTTATGCTGTTTATCACTCGGTTGCTGCCGTCCGCGATGAAGTCGGACCTGTTCATTTTCCTTCGTAGGAATGAGCAGCCTTAGGCCTAGGCGCGCGCAGATGCAGCCCACAAGTAGTCTCCGAAAGACTTATCGTCGTGCCCCGGCGACGCAATTGTCGCTTCGCAATAAGATCGGGCGAGCAATTTGGAGCGTCGTTTGGCTATTACTGTTCCGCCCCACACCTCGACAATTTCACGCTTGGCGTTCGGCGTTGCTACGAATGTTTGGCGCTACGATCGGCAGGGCGACTCATCCTCATCCTTCCGCCCGTATCTGGGCGCCCTGGAACCTCGAGATGGGCGACCACAGCTGCTTGAGTATGGGCGTGGATTGCTATTGCGTGGACAAGATTAGACTTGGGGCCCACGCGACGGTCAGCCAGTACAGCTTCCTTTGCACTGCTAGCCACGACTATACGGATCCGGCCATGCCCCTTGTCACTGCACCGATTACGATTGGTGAGAGTGCATGGATTGCCGCCGACGTGTTTGTTGCGCCCGGCGTTACAATTGGCGACGGCGCTGTCGTGACTGCGCGTTCGACTGTGCTTACCGACATTGATAGCTGGACGGTGGCGGCAGGGTATCCGGCGAAGACGTTCAAGAAGCGCGAACTGTTGATTAGAGAGATGGGAAGCGGTGCCTGACCGCGAAATATCTTTCTATTATCACGCCGATGGCGGTCTGAACGCCTCCCATGGATATCTGGTGCCAGCCGTATTCTGAACCTTGGATGAACTGACTGTACCTATTCAAGCGCGGCGCCTGTTCGAGTTAGGTTGTGGCAACGACAGCGTTGCGTACGAGTTGACGCGTCGCAGTTGGGACATTACCAGCGTTAACCCTTCGGCCGAGGGTATCCAGCAGGCGCGGGCTGCGCATCCGAAGTTGAAGCTCGACCGCGACTCAGCCTACGATGACTTGGCCGTCCAGCACGGGCAGTTTCCTGTGGTGCTGAGCGTGGAGGTCATGAAGCATGTCTATGCACCGCGCCGCTATGCACGCACGGTATTTGAGCTGCGTGACACAGGCGGAACGGCGATCATCTCAGCGCCCATCCACGGCTAGTGCAAGAACCTCGGTCTGGCTCTGACCGGCGCCATGGACGACGAGTTCACTGCGTTGTGGGATCATGGTCACATCAAGTTCTGGTCAATTCGTACCTTATCGATGTTGCTGGAAGAAGCCGGATTTGTGAGCGTGCGCTTCGAGTTGGCTGGGCGCACGCGCCCATTAGCCAAAGCGATGATCGCCATCGCGCCGAAGGCGTAGAAACTTGTGACATCGCGTTGACATTACGCGCGGTGCCGCACTTCCCATATCGCCCGGGGAGACTGAACAGCGTCGGGTCGGCCCAATTGCACGTATTGCTCGCCACCCACGGTTGCAGCCAAGAGGGGTTTTCAACAGCAATCCGCAGCAGGAAGCAAACAGATTGAAGAACCCTCTTAGAACGAGAACTCTCATCACCGGCGACTCGGGATTCTTGGGGTCGCATCTCTGCGATCGCCTATTGGAGAATGGGCATGAAGTGCTGTGTCTGGATAACTTCTTTACCGGTACACGGGACAACCTATCGCATCTGGCTGGTCACCCGCGTTTCGAGTTGATTCGCCATGACGTTACGTTCCCGCTCCATGTAGAAGTAGACGAGATGTACAACCTCGCGTGCCCTGCCTTGCCGGTTCACTGTCAGTTTGACCCGGTGGAAACTACAAAGACGAGCGTACACGGCTTAATTCACATGCTCGGCTTGGCAAAGCGGCTAAGGGCGAAGATCTTTCAAGCGTCTAACAGTGAGGTGTACGGTGACCCGCAGTGCCACCCTCAACGTGAGGACTATTGGGGTCACGTGAATCCTTTAGGGGTTCGATCCTGCTATGACGAGAGTAAGCGGTGCGCAGAGACGCTGTTCTTCGCCTATTCGCGGCAGCATAATTTGCCAATAACGGTTGCACGGATCTTCAATACTTGTGGTCCCAGGATGCACCCAAATGACCGGCGTGTCGTCTCTAACTTCATTGTTCAGGCGCTAAAACATTAGTCGATTAGCATCTTTGGCGAAGGCCAGCAAACACGCTCCTTTTGCTACGTTGATGACCTCATTGAGGCGATTATTCGGCTGATGGGAAGTTCGAAATCGTTTACCGGCCCGGTACACCTGGGAAACCCGTCTGAACTCAGCGTTCGCGAATTGGCTGAACTAGCCATTGAACTTACAAACGCGAGGTCCAAGTTGGTCTATAAGCCATTGCCGCCGGATGACCCTCGACAGCGACAGCCCGACATTAGCCTAGCCAAAACAGAACTGGGCTGGGCGCCTGTTACAACCCTAAGAGATGGCCTGGCGAAGACCGTCAGGTATTTCGACCAAGTGATATCCAAGGGATTGGCATAGGGGGATTGGCATAAGGCGCCCGACAAATCAGTACGCATCGGCTGTTGCTATTCACATGTAATTCGCGTGGTAGTAAATGAGCGAGCGCACTGGTTTCAAATGTCTCTTTTCGCCGGCGCCGGCTTGATGAGTTTCGTTTTCGATCCGCACGGCCGGGACCGAACCAACAATATGACGACAACATACGGTGCCGAGATTGTTCAGTGCCAGGCGACCTATATAGCTCCGGTCGAATATACGGTGCTTCCCGCTCAACCAGGAGTCTTCGAGTGCTTGGAGTGTCCTCAAGCCGGAGCCAGTAGACGTGTATGCCGGCTCATTCGTGTTCGCGAGCCGCTATGCGTTTAGTGCCGCCTTTTCCTTCGCCGGTGCAAAGCGCGTGTCCGGAGCCAATTCACGTCGGGACGCTTTCCCGTCTCCGTCGAAGACTCTTGGAGTGAACGCGCTAGATGAACCTCACAGCAATCATTCTCACCCTAAACGAGGCGCAGCATCTGCCACGTTGCCTAGCTAGCCTTGAAGGCGTGGTGGATCATGTACTCATTGCCGATTCCTATTCCACCGACGGGACCGCGCGCATTGCCATGTCGCATGGGGCCCAATTTGTCCAGCACACGTTCGTCAACCACGCTAGCCAGTTCAACTGGGCGTTGACACAGCTTGACGAGACTACAAATTGGGTGATCCGTATTGACGCCGACGAGTACCTCACCCCGAATCTGGCCGCGGAGATTCGCGAGCGACTCCCGAGCGTCGACCCCGCGGTAGACGGCGTATTTGTCAGTCTCGGTAGAGTTTTCCAAGGACATAGGCTGCGCTTCGGAGGACTTTCCCGGATCCGTCTTCTACGGCTTTTCCGATACGGCCGCGGGCAGTGCGAAAACCGGTGGATGGACGAGAGCATCAAGGTCGTCGGACGCACCACGAACTTCCGATGCGAACTAGTTGACGACAATCTTAAGTCGCTGACTTGGTGGACCGACAAGCACAACCGTTACGCTAGCCGCGAGGCTGTCGACCTGCTGAACCTTAAATACAATTTTCTGCCGGCCGATAGTGTCGCAAGCGTCTCCAATCGGCAGCGGGCATCGCCTAAACGCTGGATCAAAGAACACGTGTACGCGCGGTTGCCGCTGGGCGTTCGCGCCTTTGCGTATTTCGCCTACCGATATGTTATCCGCTTGGGACTTCTCGACGGGCGAGCGGGTACTACGTTTCATGTGCTGCAGGGCTTCTGGTATCGCTACCTGGCCGACTCCAAGGTGGCGGAAGTCGAGCGTTACGTGCGCCAGCATGATCATTGCGGCGTCGTAGAAGCCATTCGGGAGGTGCTCGGCATTCAACTGGAGCGTCGGGACGCGTCCCCGTTAGAACACGACGATCCTCACTAAGACCTACCTTAACATCGCGAAGGCTACGCGGCACAAATAGAGATACCTCCGGCGGCAACGCGGGCGCACGAGCGCTGGAGCATGGCCTTCGTCCACGACGCGTTGCTCGACGGGATGACGTAACGTTTCTTTCGCACTTTTGGGTGCGGTGGCCTCGGTCTGGAAGAATGGTCGTTACCACACTTCCATCAACCAGACCAAGGACGAGGCCACCATGGCAGAGGATAACTCG
>Ga0075017_100001241_pt1 | contig 15402 bp, 11 predicted proteins | sample AleBraG_ABR_2012_FD_71475 | JGI IMG/M metagenome (GOLD analysis project Ga0075017, IMG submission 71475) | Freshwater sediment microbial communities in response to fracking from Pennsylvania, USA - Alex Branch Run_MetaG_ABR_2012 | ecosystem: Environmental > Aquatic > Freshwater > Creek >... | reverse complement strand
GACACCACCATCATCTCCGCATTCATCCAGACATGCCCGCCATTGCAGCGCAAGTGCACCAGCCCCGGCGTTGCCATGTTGCGCGTAATGGGGCGATCGGTGAAAGGAAACGGCAGATTGAAGCTGGCCGCGCCTTCCATGTGAATCGTGTGCAGCGTATTGTCCGAACTGATCATGCTCAGCGTGCCGTTCTCCGGCACCAGTAGAATGTGGGGAATGTAACGGCAGTGCTTTTGATCGAGATGGCGCCGTTGTTCGGGAAGATCAAGCGCTTTGCCGGCGGTAATGTTCTTGAGATAGACGACCGTATTGGCCACTCCGCCCTGCGGTCCCACCATCAGCCGCTCCAGGTCGGCGCTCTTCTTCCCCTCGGGATCGCAAATCTGCGGGTCTTTGGTGATGGGAAATTCGAGATTGCGCGGCGGCACCGTCCCGGACCACTTGACGGTTCCGGAAATCGTTCCACCATCGGTTACGGTGATGACTTTGTAGTTGCTTTGCCCCACGGCGGTCGCCGCAACGGCAAAAAGGAAGGTCAGAAGTTTCGCTCGCGAGAACTGCATACTGCGTCCCCTTTGAGCTCCCGCACGGCCGCACGCCGGTTTTCACTCGCGAGAGCCAGAGATTTGGTCGTGCTTTACATCCCGCATTCGCCGACCATCCCAACTTGCGGGGAATGCTGCACAGGGGTCCCGAGTTTACGGGGCAGCAATCGCAATTTGCGGGTTCGAACGGCTTCAATCAGCCCTCCGGGGACGAGGGACTTGTGATTGAAATCACAATCCAGCCTGCGCTTATTGGATAGTGCCGTCGAGATTACCGAGGTGATGCGACAACTGGGGATCTGCAGGGGAGCTCCGCAAACGGGCCCTCCGCGCCCATAATCCGCGCCATTTCGCTATGATGTTCGGGCATGGCTCTATACCTGATCACCGGCATTGCCGGCTTCATTGGGTCTTCGCTGGCCCGCGCTCTGCTCGCGCAGGGCGACCAAGTGCGCGGAGTGGACAATCTCTCCACCGGCAAGCGTGAGAACCTCACCGAGATTCTCGATCGCATCGACTTCCACCAAGCTGACATCACCGATCCAGAAGCGATGCAGCGCGCCTGCGCCGGGGTAGATTTCGTCTTCCACGAGGCCGCAATTCCCTCCGTCCCGAAGTCGGTGATCGATCCCGTGGGCAGCAACCGCGCCAATGTCGACGGCACGGTCAACGTGCTGGTCGCCGCCCGCGACGCCAAGGTGAAGCGCGTAGTCTACGCCGCGTCCTCCTCCGCCTACGGCGACACACCCACGCTGCCGAAGCACGAGGCCATGAAACCAGATCCCATCTCTCCCTATGCGGTGGCCAAACTGGCGGGCGAGCACTACATGGTTTCGTTCTATCGCTGCTATGGGCTTGAGACCGTCTGCCTGCGCTATTTCAACGTTTTCGGACCGCGGCAAGATCCTTCGTCGCCCTACTCCGGCGTGCTGGCCAAATTCATCACGCTGATGCTGCGTGGCGAGCAGCCCACTATCTTCGGCGACGGCGAGCAGAGCCGCGACTTCACCTACATCGATAACGTGGTGAAGGGCAATCTGCTAGCCTGCAAAGCTCCAGCCGCGCAAGCCGCCGGGCAAGTCATCAATCTAGCGACGGGCGACAGAATCACGCTAAATGAGACTTTCAACCTGCTATGTGGATTGACGAACTACTCCGGCAAGCCTAAGTACGCGCCAGAGCGCGGCGGCGACATCAAGCACTCGCTGGCCGACATCGCGAAAGCTGAAACTGCCCTGGGATATAAGCCGTCAGTAAATTTCGAAGAAGGCCTGCGGCGCACGGTGGACTGGTATCGGGGAAAGTAAGTGGCAGACGTGGACGCCCTTTTATATTGCTTGTAACAGCCTGTCATCGTCAGTTGACCCCTGCCGTCTAAGTCCGAACGCTGATACCGATGAGGCCAGTTAAGCAGGGTCGGCTCTAGCAATGAGAGAGGCCGGCAAAAATGGCCAGCAGCACCAGTGGAATAAGAAACCACACAATGAATGCGCCGTGGCGACCGTCACCGGGATGCTGCTCGAAATCAGACTCTATGCTGCTCATACCGGCCCATTCAGGTGGTAAAGCGTTAGCCTTCATGTGCGGAGTCGGGTTTGGTCGTTGGCTGTATCGCTCAACTCGCCGAACCGGGACGGTACTACCGTCGGAAACCGCTGGCGAAGTCCTGTGGGGAACCGGGCGCGCACTGCCGTAGTAAGCGACCGAGTTCCGCCGATGTTGTCGATACCTCCTGACGCGGTGAACCCCGAGCACAGCGCCACATCCGGAACAGGTCACGGTCTTTTCGCCCGTTTCGGTGGTTGCACCACATAAGCAGTGAAAACGGTATTGTCGCTCGACGGAGATTTTCGGTTCCATGTGTCTCTCCCCAGCGTCCTCCCAAACTGATCTCTAGCTATTTACCATGTCGTACACGTAACACGCCAAGTCGTACACGCAGTACGCCAACAAAAGGTAAAGGACAATGCGAATCGCCAGAACTTTGAACTGTTCTCGTTGCAGCCTACGATCGGGTCTCAGTAGAGAAGCTATCTTCCAATGTTGCCTCTTGAACCGCCGAATCCCGAGGACACTACCACAACTCGAACACTTAACCGTCTTCTCAGTGGTTGCGACGGGTGCACCACAGAAACAGTGAAAATTGTATTCGACAACGATTTCCGCCGCTGACATCGCGGGTCTCATTTCTCAGGTCTCCAACCTTACTGCTTAACGCATAGCATACGCCTTGGTAAGAGGAGTTCCAGAGATTTTCCCCCTGAAGTATTCCTCGGGGTGCTTCTATCTTGGATCATGGCTTGAAGTAAGATCGCCATTTCACTCATTGACGGCGCGTGGCCCAGGCTCTGACTTGCTGGCGTCAGCAGCACCGTGGGTGCCCACGAACGCATACGCAACACGGTTTGTGCGGAAGAGAAACATGTGTCAGCAGCATCGCTACCCGCCCTTCCAAAGAACGCATGGACGGCACACTCAGCATAGATGGCACACACGATCGTCACTAAAGGTTGAGCCACGCGGCATATCCAGACATAGTTTAGTGACCGCCTTTGCAAGAAGGCCGGATGTTGACTTTCGGCAAGGTCAAGCACAAAATGGCGTGTCTTTCTTGTTTTTCCTTCCATTTCACCGGGCCCCTGGTCTTGATTGAAAGGATCGAAAGGACGTCGGTATATGCACGGATCAAAAAAGAAAATGAGAGAAATCCCTCATGTCCGGCCTTCAGCTCTGATCAACCCTGAACTGGAAAAGAAGCTTGGCGTGTATCTAGCGGCTGCAGGCGCGGCTAGTCTGGGCTTAATGACGGTCTCCACACCCGCGGAAGCTAAGGTGGTTTACACTCCCGCGCATATCACCGTCACCCTAAACTCCTCCAACCCGATCGATCTTAACGGAGACGGGATTGCCGATCTAACCATCCAGTTCCTCGAAGGCAGCCATTCGGTATTCCTTTACGGCACCGCTCCTACCGGAAATGGATTGCGCCTGAATGCAAGCAACCGTGCGGCTGCGGGCTTTTTCGGTATTCCTGTCGGCCCTGGGGAGAAATTTGGCACTCGAAGTGTAGCGCTGTTCGGCGAGGGACAATACGGAACCTTCAGCTTTAAGACTGGACAGTGGTTTGATGTCGGTAGTCGTTATCTCGGAGTGAAGTTCCTCATTTCGGGGCAGACGCACTACGGCTGGGTGCGCATGTACACGAATAACAATATTGTCGTTACTGGATATGCCTATGAGACCACGCCGAACCACTCAATCAAGGAAGGCGAGATCTCAGGTCCGGCCAAAAGCAGTATAGGAAGAGCGGAGGTGCTTGCTCCCAAGCCGCAGCCGGCCAGCCTGGGCCTGCTCGCTCGAGGCTGGGCTGGGATTGCGATCTGGCGGAAAGAAGAAGATAGAATCTCGAAGCGCGAACGAGTCTTGGCCGTGCAAGTTGGGGCAGAGTTCGCTTACCTCACGTGTGACATACGAGAACGCTGGGCCTATGCACGTCGCGAACGGGTTTAGCTTATAACGCTCATTGACTGAGCAGAACCGGCTCTACTCATGCCTTAGCGCCTCAATCGGATTCAGCCGCGAAGCGCGGAACGCCGGAATCATCCCGCTGATCAATCCCACCGCCCCCAGAATCAACGTCGAAGCAATCAGCGTTCCCGGTTGAATAATCAGCCGGATATCCCCCGCTTCCCCATTCTTGGCAAAGGCGCTGTACAAAGTCAGCCGGCCCACTGACAACGCCACTGTGTACGCCAGCAAAACTCCCAGCACGCCGCCGATCGCGGTAATGGTCAAGGCCTCGGCGAGGAATTGCATCAGGATGAATCTCCGGCGCGCGCCCAGCGCCTTCTGCACGCCGATCTCCCGCGTGCGCTGCGTTACCGACACCAACATGATATTCATCAGCCCCACGCCGCCGATGCCCAGCGTCAGCGTGCCGATGAATCCCATCAGAATCTTCAGCCCCAGCGTGATGATTTCGAACTGATGCACCTGCATCATGATATTGAACACGCGCACGGCCTGCCGGTCGGCTTCGTTGAAGTGATGCTGCGTCGCCAGGATCGACCGCACCGCCGGTTCGATCCGCTCGTACTCCGGAGTCTGATAGTTGAACCAGATCGTGTCCAGATAATGCGTGCTCTTCAAATCGCTCATGGTGCTGAACGGAACGTAGACGGTGCGATTGATATCGTCGTTGCCCTCCTGCATCTTGGCCTTCAATACACCGACGACTTCAAAGCTCAGCCCGTCGAGCCGGATGTGCTCACCCAACGCATTGCGCCCGGAAAATAGCTTGTCCTTCGCCTCCGCCCCAATCACCGCCACCCGCGCCCGCTGTACCTGGTCTTCCATGTTGTAGAAGCGTCCCTGGGCCAGATTGAGCGAACGAATGTCGTACACCGTCGGATCGTTTCCGGTCACCGGAAACGTGAAGACTCGATTGTCATACTGCGCGTTCGACTGTTTATCGACCGACGGCGTGATGTGCGTGACTTGTGGAAGGTTGGTGGCCAGCGCATCGACATCTTCCTGCGTGAACCGGATGTTCACTCCCGACTTCTGACCGCCTGCTTGCATGGAAGTAGTGCCCGGCACCACAATCACCAGCTTCGTGCCGAAGTTGGCGAAGATGTTGGCGCACGCCTGCCCGAAGCCGTCGCCATAAGCGAGCAGCATGACCACGGTCGCGATGCCCCACGCCATGCCCAGCATGGTGAGCGCAGTGCGCCGCCGATTGTGGCGCATCGCCCCGTAAGCTTCGTGCAGCAGATCTCGCATCATCCTTTACTCCTGCCTCAGCGCTTCCACGGGCTGCAGCAATGCCGCTTTGCGCGCGGGGTAAAGCCCGGCCACCACTCCCGCCAGCGTCAGGCTGCCAATGGCCAGCATGGCTGACATGGGTACCAGCTTCGGAGGATCGAACCCTTGCGGCCCCTGCACGCCGCCCATCAACCCCATCAGCCCACCGGCGAAAGCCAACCCGATAAGCCCGCTTCCCAAAGTCAGCAGCAAGCCTTCCAGAAAGAAATGCAGAAGAATGCTGCGGTTGGTCGCGCCTAAAGCTTTGCGCAGGCCGATCTCCCGCGTGCGTTCACTCACCGCCACCAGCATGATATTGATCACGCCAATCGCACCCAGGGCTAGCGTCACGACTCCCACCGCACCCAGAAACATGTTCATCACATCGAAGATGGTTCCTACCATCTTCGATTCCTGGATCGAATCCCATTCGTCGAACGCGTTGGGATCGTTGGCATCGAAGCCGTGATTACGGCCCACGATCTGATGAACTTCCTCCTGCGCCAGCAGATGCTCCGCAGTCACCTGCGGCTGGTACTCGACAAATGAGATTGATTTTTGATGATTCTCGCCCTTGATCGGGAAGTTCTCGGCCATCACCTGGAACGGAATGTAGCCGCGCATGTTCAACCACATATTGTCGCCGCGCCCAAGATGCGGCATGCTGCCCACCACTTCGAACCGAACTCCATTGAGCAGCACGAATGCCCCGACGGCCGGCCGGCCCGGAAAGAGCGTCTTCAACAGCTCATTCCCCAGCACGATCACATTGCGGCGCTGCGTTCCATCCAATTCATTCAGCCAGCGCCCTTCCTTCATGGGCAGATAGCTGATCTCGTTGAGCTGCGGCTCGGTGCCGAGGATCTCCCCGCTCGCGTTCGCGAATTCGCTGACCTCACGAAGATCGCCGCGGGAAATAATCGGGCACGCATTGCGAACATGCCCAGCCTGCCGGATGTCGAGGTAGTCCTGATAAGTAAGCAGATACGACCGGGCGGAGCTCATGTTGCCGGCGACAGCCGGTGCGCGCCCCGGAAACAGGAACATGATGTCCTTGCCGAACTCGGCCATCTCCCGCTTGTTGCCCGAGCGAAATCCTTCGCCCACGCCGACCAGCAATAGCAGAGATCCCACGCCCCAGGCGATCCCAAACATGGTGAGAAATGAGCGCAGCTTGTGCGCCCACAGATTGCGGAAAATCTGCCCGAAGATGTCCCCCACCGTTCGCATATTCGAGAACCGCCACTCCTTCAGGGCAGTAATCCGGATACAACCAGGTCACAAGAGGGTACGTGCCACGGCGGCTTAAAGTTCCCGTCTTCACCGCCTGCAGTTTTAGACGCCGGCGGGGTTCGATTGGTTAGCTGAGGGACGCCCGTTGGGGTTGATTAGGATGGGGATCGGCGCAGACCTCAGCCTTTCGACTGAAGCGCGCTGCCCTCATAGCTCGGGTCGGACTCGGCGTCAGCCACTGGCGCTTCAATCGATTCGCTCTCGAAGTCGTATCCGGCCAGACGCGCCAGACGGACGCCGGGGCTCCTCCCTCCAAACAGCCGGAAGAAGACCCAATAGAACGCAGCAATGAAAATTGTCGCGCCTCCGACCATGCTCAGCGGCCATTTCGGCAGCTCGCGCGTGACCGATAAGAAGACCAGCGCGAACAGCAGCAGTCCTGCCACGACCGCAAGCAAGTTGACCGTCCACACCAGGCCGCGCCCGGAAAGAGGCTGCGAGAGCCAGTCCAGTTTATCCCGCCGCTGCGGTTGTGCACTGGGAGCTTGTTCGGCCGACCGCGGCTGCGCAGCGGAGCGGTCGGGCAATTCGATTACCTTGAGTGGACTCACGGAAACCCGCAGCCCGTCGTTTTGACTCTTGCGAGCCCCGTTTCGGCCGGCGCCGGCCTGTGGCAAGGTAAGTTCGCCAGATTCGAGCGCTTCATTATGCAATGCTGCGCCCTCGAGCAGATCGCCGAAAATCCATTCGTTGATCTGCCGCGCCATCCGCGGCGACAGATCGAGAAACCGGATCCCGCACTGCCCCGAGAACGTCGCCCACATGACCTCGCCGCGAGTCTCAATGCGCAGACGCGGATAGCGCAACTCAAACCGCACCCGCAACTGCTGCCGCGGACGCACCGCCGCTACTACCTGCGCTCCGATGCCGTCATGCGTCAGATTGCGCACGATTCCGCCGTTCGCCTGATCCAGCGTGACGTAGGTCAGGGTGCGGAGTTCATGTCTGTGGCGAGTGCGCTCCTGCCGCGCGCTAGATACTCCCGTTTCCATGCACCTGCCTCGGAGACTTTTCCTCGGAACAATTGACTGGCGCTACCAGCCGAGTTTAGCCCGCGCCAGCCCCAGGTTTTTAGTGCCTGTGATGGTTCGAGCGCAGGAGCCGACAGGCGGGTCAACTGCTCGCAGGAGGATGCATAGACTCACTGAAGTACATGTCCAAAGGGGCATGCTCGGGCAATTGCCACGTGGCCGAAAGACCGATACCTTAAAAGTGAACAGCCCGTCTGATGGTAACCATGATTTCGAAGCCGGACATCGAAGCAACTCCTCCGATGAGCCCAGGCAATTTGCCTGCGTGGCCGCGGAGCGAGAGCGGAGTTTCCGGCCCCGGCGATGAGCCGGCGCACAACGATTCTCCTCCGCCCTCGCCGCGCGATGCCCTGCAAGCTCTGCTCGCCTTCTCCGCGCTGCACGAACAGGTTCGGCGCCGCAAGATATTGACCGCGCAGCATGCTGGATTCGATCAAGGCGCTCCCACCGGCGAGTTTGAATCAACCGAGCTGTTCGTTCTGGATGAAGTCCTGCAACTGGTCGCCGAGCGCGCCGTCGCTATCACCGGCGCTGATGGTCTCGCCATTGCGCTGGCAGAAAATAGTGAGATCGTTTTGCGCGCCGCCGCGGGCACGATTCGTCCTGATGTTGGCGCGCGCATCGACCGCGATTCCGCCTTCTCGGGCGCTTGCTTCCGCTCCGCGCAGGTCGTCACCTGCACCGATACGGAAACCGACGCGCGCGTGAACCTTGCCGCCTGCCGCCGCCTGGGAGCGCGATCCATGATCGCCGTTCCGCTCTGTGGCCGCCGCCGCGTGATCGGCCTGCTGGAAGCCTTCTCTGCCGAGCCTTATGGGTTCAACGACAGCGACGTTCGCAACCTTAGCCTGCTCGCTGAGCTCGTCCTGGGGGCGCTCAAGCCCGAGGATGAAGACCGCTTCGCGCAGTCCGCGCAGATTGCGGAGAGCAAGTTAGAGCTCAGGGCAATCCCTGCGAAGGAAGCGACGGCGCAATCTCCGTCGGTAGATGACGATATTCTGGAAATCTCGGCGGAGCCCGCACTCCTCACAACCGACGCTGTGGTCGCAGCGCCGGCACAAGAGGTCAGCGCGTCTCAGCCAGCGCTGGTCGAGCCGATTGCCGGCATCGCTGTTTCTCAACCTGCTCCAATGTTTCAGTCGTTGGGCGCAGAGTCCGAGACTCCGCGCCGCAGTCCGCGCGCACTTCTTCTCATCGCTTGCGCGGTGGTCATCGCAGCGTTTGCCGCCGGAGTCTGGTGGAAGCTGAAAAACGCCAACCCGGATGCCGCGACCCATCCGCCGTCCGCGCAGCAGCTGGCAGCAACGCCAATTGCGAACACCAAAGCTGCCAAAGACGCGGCCGCAACAGCCCTCAACCCGGACCAGGACGCTGACGCAACCGAAGCCGCCGGCGCGCCTGCCACACCGCAGGAGTTGGGCAAGTTTCCGCAAGTCACTGGAATCCGGCACTGGTCGTCCGCGGACTCGAGCACCGTAGTTCTCGACCTCGAAGATCAGGTGCAGTATGAGGCGCACCGCCTGGCCGGCCCCGATCGCATCTACTTCGATCTGCATGACACTCAGCTTGCGTCAGAGCTGAGCGGCAAATCGGTGGAAGTCGGCGACAGCCTGCTGAGCCGGGTTCGCATGGCGCAGCCGGTTGCGGGTATGACCCGTGTCGTCCTCGAAACCAAGGCGAACACCAACTTCTCGGTGAGCCTCGAGCCCAATCCGTATCGCCTGGTCGTTGAAGTGCGCAAGATCGGCTCCGCGCCGAAAGCTGCCGTGAACCTTTTCCCGAACTCGAGCGCTGAGAAGAACAAGCTTGCCATTGTCGTTCCTCCACCGACCAAGGAAGATTTGCAGTTGCGCGCGCGCGCGCCCAAGATGCGCATTGTGGTCGATGCCGGTCATGGCGGATGGGATCTGGGCACGGTCGGCCGTCGCGGGCTGCTGGAAAAAGATGTGGTCCTTGAAATCGCGCAGCGTCTGGGCAAGCTGCTCGAGACACGTCTGGGTTCGGACGTGATTCTGACCCGTAGTGACGATACTTACATTCCTCTGGACGAGCGCGCCGAGATCGCCAACCAGTCGCAGGCAGATTTGTTCGTGTCCGTTCATGCCAACTACAGCGATCTGCCGTCGGCGCGGGGCGTGGAGACTTACTATACCAACACGTTCACGACACCGGGCGCGAAAGATCTCGATACGCGCGCGAACGCAGCGGCCAAGCCCGCGTCCGGCGCTTCGTTAACGCCCTCCGATCTGCATGAGCGCATCGAGCAATCGCGGCGCCTCGCCAGCAGCGTGCAGCGGTCTTTATATGGCACGCTCTCGGTGCAGAATCCTGGACTGCGCGACCGCGGCATCAAAGAAGCTGGATTCGTCGTGCTGACCGAAAGCGCGATGCCCGGAATTCTGGCGGAAGTTTCGTTCGTATCGAGTCCGACCGACGAACAAAAGCTGCGCAGCGACGGATACCGCGAACAAATCGCCGAAGCGTTGTACAAAGGCATCGCGCGGTATGCGGCAGCGTCCAAGGGCGTGAAGGTCGCCAGCGCCGCGAAGTAGTGAGTAGTCCCGAGCTACGAGTCGCGAGTTGCGAGCGAACCGGGAAGGGCACGACTTCCAGTCGTGCCAATCAGCCCTCAAAAAATGAATCGGCTTTAGCCGCTGAGGGGCACGGGCCTACTTGCGTTGATGGATCCCTTCTCGATTGAACTTCCATCCCGGGGAATTGCGAGCGCCGCAAAGTAGTTCCGAGTACCGAGTTGCGAATTGGGAAGAACCGGGAAGGGCACGACTTCCAGTCGTGCCAATCAGCTCTCACAAAAATGAGCCGGCTTTAGCCGCTGAGGGCTGGACTACTTGCGCTGATGGATCTCTTCTCGATTGAAGTTCCAGCCATGCGCATTGCCTTGCCCTGAGAGTTGCTCGAACTCCTTGATGCTATGCTCGACTTGGCTTTCGTCGGCCTTCGATTTCGCAGCATCATTCAGTTGTTCATTCATAGCGGTCGCCCTGGCGAGATTATCGCATTCTGTGGATTTCGTCGAAATAAAGTTGCGAGGCCACGTTCCCTCGGCATCCAGATCGATACTTCGGTCGCAATTATTTTTTTTGCACCCCTCGGAAAGCCTTGCTGGGCGCGGGTTCTGCAAAATGGACCTAAGCAGAATATTGATTTCAAAGAACTTAGATATCAAAATCTTGAGAACAAAGAGCTTACGGGGAGCTGATACGGCCTCTGCGCATCCTCACCGTATCGGCTAGAATGACGCGATTAAAATTCACAGTCAAGGTTGGATGTCACACGGGAGCTGTGGAAAATCTGATGGCGCTTTAGGAAGGCTCTCGCTGCTGGCTTCATCGTGCTCACCCTTCGCAGCGTACGCGAAGGATGGGGCAGCGTTGATTTCTGGCGACGTGGAGATAAAAAGCATGGACCGCCCGCCGGGCGCGTAAAATGCCAGCGCGCATGAGAATCCTTCTGGATACTCGCGATCTCATCAACGTTGTCGACCGAAATGCCCCGATCTCACTCGCCGAATTCGAGGCGTACCTACAAACGGGCAATCATCTACTCGTGTTGTCAAATACCAGCGTCAGGGAGTTTGCCGGGCCTCTGGCCAAGGGAGGAGATTTTCTTCGCCTCCGCCCGCTCCTTCAGTCTCTGGAACGGCTGCCGCACACATACATCAAGGAAATAACGATTGTGGCGGAGGAACTAAGGGCGGCGGTCGCTTCGTTCCTTGCCGGAGTCGAGCCTGCGGTGCTGTCGCCGTTCACCGACCGCTGGGACCGCACAATGGTCCCGTTGCCGGATGGGAGGCAAGGGACTGCGGAAATGCTGGTCGGCCTCCGCTTAGACGAAATTGTCCACGCCATATACCGCGTTGACCCACGGCTGTTCGCTTCCCCTGGGCGTTACCTTCCGGCGTTGCGGGCTCTTCTTGGAGCGGATAGAGATTTGCTTCGGAAAGGCCAAGCCCCGGCTCGAGAGCATTTTGCTCGGTCGGTTGTGAAACATGCTCAAAGTCATCGCGTACCACTTCCTGTAGGCAGAGAAGACGAATTTGCCGAATGGTTATACAGGAATCCCAATCGGTGCCCTGGGCTCCGCCTAAGCCATGAAATGTTCCGCGCAGTCACGTCCAACTATGGGGATCGGCCCCAGGTCGGCGATTTTGGCGACTTAGGCCAAGTTTTCGCGATTCCATATATCGACGCCGGGGCGCTGGACAACCGGATAAGGGATTACCTCCGCACAGCATCAAGGAAGATCATCCGCATGGGCGGGTTGCACAACTTCGGCGACCGCGCTTGTCGAGATCTGGCGGAAGTGATGGCGAAATATCCATTGCCGTAGGAATGGACGGCGATTTTCCCAGCACTTACCTCAGCGGCTGAAGCCGCGTTATTTTAACGGCGTCTGATCGGCACGACTGGAACTCGTGCCCTTCCCGATTTCGCCGTTAACAAGCGGCAGCGGCTGCCTAAATTTTCGCCGTTACTTCTGGGCGGGGGCGCCGCTCTCTTTCTGGTACGACGCGCTTAGCGTGCCTTTGCTTTGGGCTACCGGCAGCAGGGTGGGGTAGAACTGGACGAACGTCGTGTCGACGGCGGCGTGTTGGGCGTGGCAGGTGTAGCAGTCCATGTCGCTGGGGACCATCTTGGCGGTTTTCGCTCCGTCGAAGATGAAGAAGGCCCACTTGCCGGGGAAGCGCGCTTCCTCTTTTACATGGGCTTCGATGCCCATGATCTCGGTGCCCTGGTAGCTGCCTTTCTGATTGATCGATCCTTTGTCCTGGCCCATGCGGCCTTCGAGGACTAGCACGGTTTTGTCGGGCCAGGTTCCGGTCTCGACGAACGACTTGTAAGACTCAGGGTTGACGAATACGTTGTCGAACATGTGGTGGCCCATTGACATGGACGGGTTGTAGCTCATGTCGAATCCGGTGGTGAGGTAAACCCACTGGCGATAGTTCTCCGGGAGCTTGAGTTGGGCGTCGGCGGTATATTCGGGGCCCGAGGTCCGCGGGGCGGCGGTGGCGAGAAATGCGGCGGAGCACAGAACGATCACAGAGAGCAGCAGAGACGATGTCTTGTTGGTCTTCATACCCGTGGCACCTCGAGGATGGCCTGGTCTGTAGTACGTTGCGAAACGGAACTTAGTTCCCCTTCGGAATCGGAGTCAAAATCCCCACTCTAAACTCGCACAAATCGCGAGTTTAGAATGGGCCACCCTCGATTCCTTTAGTTCGCGGGCACGCCTCCGTATTTTTCCAGCCACTTCAACTCTTCTCTTACTTTGATCTTTCCGTGCCATGGGTTCTTCGACAGGCTGTGGCCTTCACCGGGAAAGATCAGCAGCTTGTTGGGAATGCCTAGCGAGTAAAGCGCGTGCTCTAACAAGTAATCTTCTAACACCGCTACGCGGATGTCGTCGGCTCCGGCGACCATGTGCGTGGGCGTCTTTACTTTATCGATCTGGAAGATGGCGGCTTCGTCGTGATAGCGCTGCTGCGCTTCCCAGGGACGTCCGCCCAGGAAGTAGGCGTCGTCCATGGTGGTGTCATCGTTGCCCCAGTTGCCGATGTGCTCAACCGAACCCGCGCCGGTGACGGCGGCCTTGAAGCGCGTAGTCTGGGTGATGAGCCAGTTGGTCATGTATCCGCCATAGCTATAGCCGCCAATGGTGAGGTGGTCGGGGTCGGCGATGCCGTCTTTCACCAGCGCATCGACGCCTTCGAGAATGTCTTTGCCGGGTCGCGAAACGATCTGCGGAACGATCTCGATGAGGAACTTGTCGCCGTATCCGGTGGAACCGCGGTAGTTGGGCTCGAAGACGAGCCATCCGTTGGTGGCGGCGAGCGCGGCCCATTGATACCAGTCGGCTTCGAAGTGATTGCCGTCGGCGTCGGCGGGTCCTCCGTGAATGAAGGTCAGCATGGGCAGGTGCTTGGCTTCGAATTTGCCCGGAGGATAAATCAGCATGCCTTCGACCGTGGTACCGTCGTCGGCCTTCCACTGGTAGGGCTTGCCTTGCGGAAGCTCGCGCTCGGTGAAGAGCTGGTTGAAATTTGTGATCGCGTGGGCCTGATCGAGTTTGGTGGCGCCATCGGCGAGGTAGATTTCTTCGGGCTTGCCGAGAGACGAGTAGACGAACGCCACGCGCGGCGAATGCTCGGCCGTCGAGATTTGCGCGTAGGTCCCGGGCCATGCGCTGATGCGATGGAGCGATTCGGATGGCTTGGAGACGGAATACATTTGCACTTCGGTGCCGAGGCGGGCGGAAGCGAGGACGTTTTCGCCGGTAACGGCATAACGCTCGATTGGGCCGATGAAATCGGTGCTCCATTGCTCGGTCTTTCCGGTTTCCGCGTCGACCCAGTAGAGATGTGGCTGGAGGTCGCGGTAAGGGCCGGAGACGTCGCCGAGTTCGACGGAGAAGAAGATGTGGCGGCTGTCGTTGGCCCAGTGGAGGCGGCCTTCGACCGCCTGGTTGTTGGTGATGCGGCGGGGCTGGACGAGTTTTGCCTCACCGCCAGCGGTCGCGGAGAGGAGTGCACGCGCCACATTCAAATCAACTGTATAGATTTCCACGTCTTCGGGCTTTTCCTGGCGCTGGTTGATTGCGTTAGTCAGAAAAGCTAGCTTCTGGCCATCGGGCGAGGTGACGAGTTGGTCGATCCGCCGCGGAGTGACGGCGACGGCGCGCGCTCCCGGAGTCAGGTTTGCTGTTTCCTTGTCCGAGTCCTGACCGCTTTTCGCGGGAGCTTCAGCGTGGCGGACGATCGCGGCAGCAACTTCGACGGCCAAGATCGAATCGCCGCGCTCGGCGGTACGATACTCTACGACGTCTTTCCACTCTTTTTTGTAGTCGTCTTTCTGCGTCTTTGTCCAAGGCTGGCGGGTGGCGAAGTAGATCGTCTTCGAGTCGGCAGACCAGGCGAAGGCGTGCACGTCTTCCGCGCCTTCGGTGATGGGGAAGGCTTCGCCTCCGTTGGGCGAGATCAGGTATATGCGGGTGGCGCCTTCGTCTTTGTCCTTGTCGTCCGAGTCAGCATCGCCGGATTTTTCGGCGGAAGTTTTGCGCTCGGAGAGGAAGGCGATCCAGTGGCCATCGGGCGACCATTTGGCCTCGGAGTCGTGGCCGGATTGCGTCAGCTGAATCAACGAACCGCCGTTGCCGTCGCGATAGAGCCAGAGGTCTGTGCGGAAGATGTTTTGGTCCCAGTCGGCGCGCTCGGTTCCGATGACGACCGCATTGCCGTCGGGTGCGATTTCGACGGAGTTGAAGCCAACCGAATTGAAGAATTCGTCGAGCGTGAGCCTGGGCTTGGTGGATTGCTGAGCGGCCAATGTTATGGGAACGAGAGCGAAAAAAGTGAGGAGAAAGGTTGCTATACGAACAGTGTCTTTGCGTGGCATAGGTCCCCGGGGAGAAGAAGCGTTATACAACGGGGAGTTCGCTGGGAGCAAGTTCGTTCGGCGGAAGTTCGAGGGAAACGTCCGAAGTGCTTGATACCGCGAAGGAGCTAAGGATTCGCGAAGGTCGCTGAGACAAATTGCCGCTTCGCTCGGCTTGAACTGTTCCACAGCAGCCAGAGCAGGCCGGCATAGGCGATGACTGAAAGTTGGATGTGAGTCCAGCGCGCGAGTGGACCGAGTATGGGCAGGACGAAGGCGAGATAGGTGAGGATGCGAAGCCGATCGACGAAGAGCGATTTGGCTTGGACGCTGAGG
>Ga0075017_100001240_pt1 | contig 15403 bp, 11 predicted proteins | sample AleBraG_ABR_2012_FD_71475 | JGI IMG/M metagenome (GOLD analysis project Ga0075017, IMG submission 71475) | Freshwater sediment microbial communities in response to fracking from Pennsylvania, USA - Alex Branch Run_MetaG_ABR_2012 | ecosystem: Environmental > Aquatic > Freshwater > Creek >... | reverse complement strand
GCGAGCATCCGCAGAATCTATTTCCTCTCAGGGAGCCCCCGATCTGCGGCGTTCATCCGGGAAACGTGGTTTCAAGCGGCCGTCATCGTCGCTTCTCTCATCGTCCTCTTCATTTACTTCGTATAATCCATGAAACTCCACTGGTTCAGACGCGCCGGCATCGTCTTCGTTCCCGCCTCACTGCAGGGCTGGCTAATCCTCGCCGCCGGCGCCGCCTACTGCGTTTTCGCGTTCATCGACATCGACCGCAAATCCCATTCTGTGAGCGACACGATGATGAATTTCGTATTCATATTCCTCATCACCGGCGCCGCGTATTCGCTTGTGGCATACCTGACCGGAGGGGACGGGAGCCCAAAGGAGAACGACGGACCAGGATCTGCGGAGAAATCGTAAGGACACACAATCGGAGAGACCAAACGTGAGCACACTTCTATTCATGGCGACGTTTGCCGCGCTTCTCGTAATTCTCATACGCGCGCTCGTGCGGGGCGTACGAGGAAAGCCGGTGATACCGACGCTCAGGCTCGCAGGCCTCATCATAGCGGCATACGCACTTCTCTGGGGGGCACTGTACGCAAAATCCGCGGAGAACCCGGTTCCGCTCGGAACCGAGATTTGCTTTGACGATTGGTGCGCGACAGTAACGGGGGTGGAAAACCATGGCCTCCCCGGGGACACTTCCGGGATCCGGGCTCACGGGCACTTTATCGTCCTGCACGTCAAGATGTCAAACCATGCGCGGGGGATCGCACAGAAGCCCTCGGAACCGCGGATACATATTATCGACAGCCAGCGCCACACCTGGCCCCCTTCGGCCGACGGACAACGCCTGCTTGAATTGACGAGGGGAGTTCAGCCGCCGCTGGACGTGAGGCTGGAGCTGCATCAGGAAATTGACACGCAGATCGTCTTTGACGTCCCTGAAGGGGCCACGGGGCTTAAGGCCCTGATAGAAGAGGGACCCGCCGTAACGCTTCTCCTCCTGCCGGAGGACAGGGAGGTGTTTCAGATCTAGCGCCCCCCGGGGGAATCAGTTCCCGGGTCGTCCGGACAGACACCGGGTGTCCACATCGGAGAAACTCCGGGTGTCCCCACCGGAGAGCAACGGATTGACGCGCCGGTAGAATAAAGGGAAATGACCCCGGGAGAGTTGCCGAACTACTTTTTGAACAGTTTCTTCAGCGCATCCAACCCTTTGGTTTTGACCTGATCCTGGAGCTTCTGCTTCGCAGTGACAGATGGAAGGCCCACCATGATACGCAGGATGTTTACACTTATCGCTTGTGTCATCGCGCCGCTCTGCGCGGCCTCTTCACCGGGAAAGGGAGAAGATCACTGGATTGCGCCCCGCGAAGGTGCACAGAAGATCGGAAGCACGCCGTGCCCGATTTTCAGGGGAACGTTCACGCTCGACGCCGAACCGGTAAGCGGTTCGGTCAGGATCGTCGGCCTCGGACACTACGAGCTTCTCCTGAACGGGAAGCGCCCGGGGGAGGCCCTGATCGGCGAGCCCTGGTCGGAGTACAGCAAGACGATTTATTACCAGGAGTACGACCTCACCGGACTCCTCCGGAAAGGGGAAAACGTCTTGGGGGTGATGCTCGGGAATTCGTTCTGGCGCGTCGAGATGCCTACCGACACGATGCGATACGCAAAGACCGATGCGATGCCCGACTTCTCCGCCGGACACCCGTACCTCATATGGCTCGAGGCGCGGATCAGGACCACCGACGGGAAAGAGAAGGTCATCCGGAGCGACGGATCGTGGAAATGGCACGACGGTCCACTGACATCGTCGAACCTGTATGGCGGCGAAGATTATGACGCGCGGCTTGATCCCGCGGGCTGGACGGGCCCCGGATTCGACGACAGGTCATGGCATGATGCGAAGAGCGTCGCGGCACCGGCGGGAATACTCAGGCCTTACACGGCCCCCCCGATAACCGCGCACGAAATATTCACACCGGTGAAAATCGTATCTCCGGGACCCGGCGAGTACACGTATGTCTTCGCACAGAACTGCTCAGCGCTCCTGCGCTACACGGTGAACGGCAAACCCGGAAAGACGATCAGATTCAAACCCTCAGAGTACGTCGACACCACGGGGCACGTGAAGTTCACCTACACCTGGGGGACCAGGAAGGAGATCTGGCACGACTACACGATCGGGGGCTCCGCGGGGAATCCGGGAGACGAGTCGCACCAGACGCTCTTCTGTTACGTAGGATGTCAGTACGTCGGAGTCACGGGGGCCGTTCCCGAAGGCTACCCGAACCCGGAAGGCCTCCCGGTCGTAAAATCGCTCGAGCTCGTCCACACGAGGGCGGACTGCCCTATTGCCGGTTCGTTCTCATGTTCAAGCGACCTCCAGAACCGGGCGCACCGGCTGATCGACTGGTCGATCCGGTCAAACATGAGCTACGTCGCCACCGATTGTCCGCACCGGGAGAAGAACGGTTGGCAGGAACAGAACTGGCACATGGCGCGCGCCATCAGCTACGGGTACGACGTCAGGAGCTTCTACAACAAGATCGAGAGGGATATACGGGATACGCAGCTTCCCGACGGCCATGTTCCCACCAACTGCCCGAACTTCCTCGTCCGCATTCCACCGCACGGGTACTGGAACGAAGCTCCCGAATGGGGAATCTCGAGCGTATTCGTCCCGTGGCACCTGTATGAGTGGTACGGCGACAGGAATGCGCTCGATTCAAGCTTCGAGAGCATGAAACACTACGTGGATTACCTGTCGACCTCCGCTAAAGACGGGGTCATCAACAGTAACCTCGGGGACTGGTACGACTACGGACACGGGAAGGGGGACGGCCCGTCACAGTGGACGCCGACAACGCTCACGGCAACGGCGATATGGGCAATGGGGGCCGCGACCGTGCGGGACGCCGCCGTTGTCCTCGGCCGGTCCGGGGACGCACCCGTGTACGACGGGCTCTACGCACGAATCAGCGGGGATTTCCAGCGCCGGTTCTACGACCCGGTCAGGAAGTCGGTGCTGAACCACGGGTCGTGCCAGGCCGCAAACAGCGTGGCGCTATGCGCCGGGCTCATACCGGAAGAGGACAGGAAAGCGGTGCTCCAGGCGATCGTCGAAGACATCGAACGACACAACTACCAGCAGACCGTGGGAGAGGTGATGCAGGTGTTCCTGATACGGGCGCTCTCCGAGGGGGGGCGGAGCGACGTGCTTCACAGGATATACGCCAGGGAAAACCAGGGGAGCTACGGATACATGGTGCGCCAGGGATTGACGACCCTGCCGGAGAGCTGGGACGCAAAGCCGGGGACAGGGAACAGCATGAACCATTTCATGCTCGGCCACCTCAATGAATGGCACTACGCGTACGTCGCGGGAATCAGACAGCAGCCCGGGAGCGTCGCTTGGAAGAAAGTGCTCATCGCTCCGGAGCCGGGACCGATGGACAGCGCATCCGCCTCGTTCAACAGTCCCTCCGGGAGAATCGCGGTGAGGTGGGAACAGCATAGCGGGAGGTTTGACATGAGCGTCACAATCCCGGACGGAGTGGAGGCGGTCGCGGTGATGCCGAACGGCGAGAAGCACGAACTCAAACCGGGCACCACAGAGCTGATTGCAGTCCTCCGGTAAGAGAGACCGGGCGTCGGGGTCTTCTTCCCCGGGCTTCTCATGAGGCACTTTATGGCTTCAGAAGACAGGGCGTCACTTCAGCAAGGCCATGGCAAGGAACACGAAGATAACGGCATCGCTCGGGAGTGGACGCAGGCGACGAAACATGTTCGTTCCTTCCCGGTAACAGTGTTAGCCGTTCTTGACTGCCACAAGCTTCTGCTTGAGGTCCTCTTCCATTTTCTTCAACTCTTCCTCGGCCGCGCGGCGCCTGGTCCTGCCCTCCTCCTGGATGTGTATGGTCTCTTCCAGGGTCGATATCAGATCTGCGTTCACCTTCTGGAGCGTTTCGATATCCACGATCCCGCGTTCTGACTGACGGGCAACCTCGAGCGAGCTGTCTTTCAGCATCTCGCTGTTTTTTACAAGCAGGTCGTTCGTCGCGTCGGTGACCTCTTTCTGTATCGTCAGGGCCTTCTTCTGCCGGAACAGCGTGATCGCGATGATAATCTGGTTCTTCCAGAGAGGGATGGTGTTGAGGATCGATGTCTGGATCTTCTCGACGAGGAGCTGGTCGTTGTTCTGTATGAGCCTGATCTGCGGTGCAGTCTGGATCGAGACCATCCGCGAGAGAATGAGGTCGTGAAGCTTTTTGTCGAAGCGGTCGGCGAACTGCATCGCATCCTGCAGCTTCTGCGCGTCCTGAGGGTCGCCCGAGGCCTTCGCCTTTTCCTGGAGCCCGGGGATCACGTCCTTCTGAAGGTCTTCGAGCGCCATCTTGCCTGCGAGGACAAACAGGTCGAGCTCGTGCAGGTAGGCCCAGTTCTTTTCGAATAGTTTGTCCAGCAGCGCGATGTCCTTCAGCATCTGGATACGCGATTTGTCGAGGTCGTTCGTGATCCGCTCAATCTGGACGGAGAGCTTCTCATAGCGCTGGACGAACTTGCGGGCGGCATCGACGAGGTTGCCGATGATCGGTATCGAGGCGAGCGGGCTCCGTGATCCCAGCTTGTCCACGTTAATGTCTTTGATCGTCACGAGGAGGTCTGACAATGAGGTCCCGACCGAGCCCGCGTCTTTATTCCTGATCTCCGAGAGGATCGAGTCGGCAAAGTCAGCGATCTTTCCCTGTGCGCCCACGCCGTACTGGACGACCGCCTGGGAGTCGGTAAAGCTGATCCCCTGCTTGATCGCGAGGACACGCGACTTTTCCTGCTCGGGAAGACTGTCGACCTTCACCAGCTCGGTCGACGGGGAGAGAGCTATCTCATTTGCCATGGGGAAATACCTTATCGATTGTTGAGAATGCCGTTAATCTCTATTCTCCGGCGATCGTCGTGAGGATGCGGTCCATCACGGCGGGACCCGGCAGGGGAATCACTTTGTTGACGACAGCCGGTATCCCGACGACGGCAAGAAGTTTTGGATCGTTCTGCGCGCCCATCATCCCGGTGCGGAATCCGTGTTGCTCCCAGGCGATCTTCTGCACGTCGGGGTCAAGGAGAGCCGCCCGGAGCGCGTCGGACCCCGGAGACTGGAGGATAAGCGGATGCGCGCTCCACACGGTGGGTTCCGGGTACAGAATGCGGACTTTGTGTTTAATGGACGGCCACTGGGCAGCGTTCTGGATCGAGAATTCGATAATCTGGCTTTCGTACCCCACAATGATGGGCTTTGCCCCGATCCCGGTGCTGAGGTATTGCTGGAAGAGGTCGCCGGAGGAGTGTTCCATATAGCCGAGGGTCGAGAAGTACGACCTGATGGTCGGAAGCACGCGCCCGATGGTGGACGAGTCGGCGACGTCTCCGCACAGGACGTTTGCGAGGAGGCCCGCAAACATCGCGCCGGAGTTTGACTTGTTGGGGTCCGTGGAAATGATGGAAACCCTCCCGTAGAGCTGCGAGAGACCGATGTCCGCCCACTTTTTTCCGCCGACGGCAAGTCCGATGAGGCGGGGGAGATCGGTGATGAAGTAGATGCTGTCCCTCACCGTCACAATGTTCTCCCGGATGAGGGCGTCGGTTACGATGTCCCAGGAGTACAGCACGATGGGCGAGTTAAAAATGTTCTCGCTCTTGACAAGGTTGCCGTGCTGCATCTTGTAGTAGGCGAGCGCGACTTCGCTCGAGGGCCAGAGGAAATCGGACTTCTGGACGCTGTCCCTCACCATCTCCATCGAGCCGGCCTTCGACCAGTTGAGGGTGACGCCGTACCTACGGGAGAGAATGCTGAGGACCTTATCGTTTTGCAGGAATCCGGCCTTTTCCCCTCCCACGTATCCCTTGAGGGTCACCTGCGTCGAGGGTCCGGACGAGAGGAACCTGTAGAGGATGATCCCGGCAATCACAATGACGAGTCCTGCCAGGCCGATGATGTTCTTCTTCATTATTTCAACCCCTCCATGTCGAGCGTTTTCTCAAGGACCGACATCTCGGAGTCCAGGTCGAGGACGTCGTCCTGCGCGAGCGACGCACGCTGCCGTTCAAATGCACCCTCCAGTGTAAGCAGAAGCGACTCCACTTTTCCGAGTGCGGCATGGGCCTCCGGTGAATCGATCCCCCGCTCGGTCAGATCGGTATAACGGGTCAATATCCGGGTTACGGCATCCAGGTAGTAATTCAGGAACTGGCGGGCCCGCCTGACGTCCTTGGGATCCTTGCGGATGTCATCAAGTATGCCCCGGGCGGTTGTGATGAGCGTCCCGATTTTCTCCTTGACCTCGGGTTTCGCAATGCGGCCATTGAGCTTTTCAATCACGTCCACTTTTGCCGATGCGTCATTAATCGCCTGCTGGACCGTCTCAGGATCTACCTCCCCGAGCTGAACTTCGAGACCAGCATTCTTCCGGCTGAAGAAAAGGAAGAGTCCGGAGCCGTACCCCCCGAGGGCGGCGACGGCGCTTACGGTCAACGGAAGACCGAGCAACAGATACGAAACGGCAAAAACACCCCCGCCGAGGACGGCCGCGGCTGCCTGTTTCATCAATTGTAGCCCTTGAGTTTCCTGAATGCGGAAATGAGATCCTTCCGCCCGTCAAATACGAGGCCGAGTGAAGCATCGGACATCTCTTTGAGCTGATCGTCCGAAGCCTCGCCGAACGTTATTGAAAATACGGGAATTTCCCGTCCGATGCGCTGCCGTTCCGCCATCAGGTCGGCCAGGGATGCACCCCGGTTTGACTTTCCGTCGGTCATCACGATGATGGCGGGCATATACGCATCGAGGTCGAGTTTTGACATCGCCTCCATTCCACGAATCGCCGGCGTGTAAATGTCCGTGCCTCCGCCGGCTTCGCATGCAAGAATCTTCTCCAGCAGACCCCGGAGTGAGTCCGGGTCGTCTCCCTCTACGCTCCATTCGGCTCTCGGCGCGTCGTCGAAAGGAATAACAATCGTCATGTCCTTGCCGCCGGGCTGGATCATATACTGTCGCGCGCGCGCCGGGGTCAGGAGCAGACTCATGGCCTCCTTGACCTGATGCTCCCCCGGGCCCCTCATGCTGCCGGAAAAGTCGAGGCAGAACACGGAGAGCGAAGGCTTCCGGAAGCGGGTCTGGTACAATCCCAGCGCCTCATAGATCACATCGGCCGGAGGGAGCGTGATAGGGGAGAGGATGCGTGCCGTCTGAATACCCCAATCAGGCCTGAAGACGGTTGAGTCGTATGCGGCCCCTGAGCCCCCGATGCCAACGCGGCGGCCAAGGGCGGCGATCTCCTGCTGCACGGGAGGCGAGAGTAGATACTGCTGCAATTTGAGGAATACGTCCTCCTTCGATGCGCCCCCCGTGTTGCAGTAGCCCAACGGCGAGTCGCTCAGTACCAGCCCATCAACCGGGTACACGACGTAAAGCGGCTCCCGCCCCCGGCGGACCAGCTCCTGGTTCGTTTCGATGATGATCGACTCGTAATTCACCATTGCATCAAAGTTGCCGCGGAGGAAAAGATCCTTCAGCCATCCGGAGGAGCCGGAAGACCGGTTAATTCCCGACAGGAGCTTTGTCACCCTCTTCTGAAGGTTTTCGTCCTCGAGGTCAGCTTTGGTGAGTGTCTCTTTCCCCCCGGTGAGCGCGTAGAGGAACCCCAGGTAGGCGCTGGCGCCGGAGTTAGACTGGCTCGCCGATGTCATGGCAAACGAGAGCTTCTTCTTCTCGATGGCGTCGAGGATGTCGCCGACTCTCACGTCCCGTCCAACGAAGCCGAGTTTTTCGGCCACGGTCTTCCTGATGCCAAACACAACGGGCGACACCATGATCGATTTCTGGTCTTTAATCCAGTACTTCTTGTCCCCCATGCCGATCCACATGGAGCTCGCGGGCCACACCGCGTCAAAGCTGACCGAGTCCGACGCGAGGTCCAGCATGATATCAATTGACCCCTTGTATTTCATTTCAACGGTAACATTGTTCTCCGACCCGAACTTCTGGAGTATAGGTTCCAGCGATTCGTTTTCAGACCCGGAAAGAACGACGAAATGGCTCCGCTTCTGGCACCCGCCGAAAAGGAACAAGGATGCCAGCAGAAGGAGCACGCATGACGATCGCACGTTACCGCTCATATCCGCCTCTGGGGATGATGGGAGCTGGACTAACGGAAAGGCAATTAAGAGATCCGGGGAAGCATAAGAAGGTAATCAATCTACGCGGACAAATCCACCGCAACGCGGAAAGAGTCACACATGTTGTCCACAAGGAAGTGCTATTCATCGGAATTCCCATTTAAACTCTATCGGTGCCGGAGCGCCGTTTTGTTCATTTCGATCGCATGATAAACAGGAATTAACGATTCGGCAATCGGCGCGTAACATTCAGGTAACATTGCATCCGTAGATTGCGTAAACTGGAGTTGTGTACCATTTCATTACCCCGGGGACCGAAATAACCCATCTCCTCGCGGCGGTTCAGTGCCGCGTGACGTTGAGGTCGAGATGCTGCGCCGGCGTATTCCAGCCCGAGATTTCAAACCGGAGAACCGAAGGAAGCGTCGCTTGGAAGAGAGTGCTCATCGCGCCGGGACCGATGGACAGCGCATCCGCTTCGTTCAACAGTCCCTCCGGGAAAATCGCGGTGAGGTGGGAACAGCATACCGGGAAGTTGGACATGAGCGTCACAATCCCGGACGGAGGGAGGCGGTCGCAGTGATGCCGAGCGGGGAAAGGCACGAACTCAAACCCGGAACTTCGACTATTAACGCGGTGACCGGTAGATTGATCAGCTGGAGGGCACGTGCAGGACTTTAGCGGTCTACAAATTCTGAAACCTGTTCGGATTATTGCTCCAGCGGCTGTCATTGTCGGCCTCTCTCTTTTTCTTGGAGCAACTCACTCCTCCGAGACTTACGATACCCTCCTCCGGGGTGGCATAATATACAACGGGTCTGGCGGGTCGCCGTTCGTCGCCGATGTGGCCATCGCGGGAGATTCAATCGTCGCGATTGGGCCCTCCCTTCCCGGTCGTGCGCGGCACGAGATCGACGTGGAGGGCCTGGCCGTCGCACCTGGTTTTATCAACATGCTCAGTTGGGCCAATGAATCGCTTATCGAGGACGGCAGAAGTCAGAGTGACATCCGACAGGGTGTTACACTCGAAGTCATGGGAGAAGGCGAATCAATGGGTCCGCTCACCGACACGATGAAAACTGTAATGCGATCATTGCAAGGGGACATTGTTTATCCTATTACCTGGACTACCCTCGGCGGGTATCTAGATTTCTTGGCAGCCAAAGGCATCAGCACGAATGTCGCATCGTTCGTAGGGGCTGCCACGGTGCGCGAATGCGTACTCGGTTGGGATAATCGTCCGCCCACGCCGGGCGAACTGGGTCGCATGGAATCACTCGTGCGCCAAGCGATGGAAGAAGGCGCACTCGGTGTGGCCTCCGCCCTCATGTACTCCCCCGGGGTCTACGCCAGAACGGACGAGCTCGCGACGCTTGCCAGGGCTGCCGCGCCCTATGGCGGCATGTATATCTCGCACATCAGGAACGAGAGCACTCAGCTGCTTGAATCGGTCGATGAGCTCCTACGTATTGCGCGCGGGGCTGGCGTGCGTGCTGAGATTTACCATCTCAAAGCTGCGGGTGTGTCAAACTTCGCGAAGATGGACCGGGTAATAGCCAAGATCGACAGTGCGCGGGCTGCCGGGCAAGAGATCACGGGAAATGTCTATCCCTACATTGCTTCTGCAACTGGACTTGACGCCACAATGCCTCCTTGGGTGCAAGAAGGCGGCTATGCGGCATGGGCCGCACGTCTGCGAAACCCCGGCATCCGTGCACGAGTAAAACGCGAGATGGATACTCCCACGGACGATTGGGACAACGCCTACCTGAGTCCAGGATCGCCAAAGGGCATCCTCCTGGTTGCATTCAAGGCCGACTCTCTTAAGCAATATACCGGAAAGACGCTAGCCGAAGTGGCGGCGCTGAGGCACACATCGCCTGAAGAAGCCGCTATGGATCTTGTAATCCTTGATGGCACGCGGGTGGGGGCAATTTTCTTTGAGATGTCTGAAGACAACCTCGTAAAGGAGCTAGCCCAGCCGTGGGTCAGCATTGGGTCTGATGAGGGGTCCTATGCACCCGAGGGAGTCTTCCTGAAATCGCAACCGCATCCGCGGGCATACGGCGCTTTCGCACGCGTTCTTGGTAAGTATTCACGTGTAAGAAAAGTGCTACCGCTCGAGGAAGCGATCCGTCGTATGACACTGCTACCGGCAACGAATTTGCGCATCGCACGTCGCGGGAAACTCTCCCCCGGCAACTATGCTGACATCGTGGTTTTCGATCCAAGTACAATAGCCGACCACGCGACGTTCGACAAACCGCATAAATACGCAACAGGGGTATTGCACGTCTTCGTCAACGGGACGCAAGTGCTCGCCGACGGCCAGCACACGGGAGCCACGCCCGGCCGAGTCATTCGGGGTCCGGGTTGGAGATTCGGCCGCTGAACGTGGTCGACACGAAAACTCGCTTGAGTGCTGTGCTGCCTTCTCATGCCAGCTTCAACTACGACGGTATTCCAGGCGAGACAGATGATGATTGCTTTCGAGGTCTTTGAAAGCACCGATCCCACCGGAGCCCATTTGCTCGGAAACATGGTGACTAAGATTATGGATGATTCCATTCGGGATTCGATGTTGGCTCTTTCGAGAATCTTAAACCTAGTGTCCGAGCGCCGGCGACGACATGCTAGTTAGTCTTGACCTTGACATACCAAACTGATTCGTTGACAGTGCTTGTTCCTATCACTTCAACAGTAACAACTTGCGACTCTGGACGAAAACCCCCGCCCTCAACCGGTAGAAATATACGCCACTCGCCAACCCGGTGCCATCGAACATCACCTCGTGTGAGCCCGCCTCCACTTCCTCATGCACAAGAGTCGCGACAACTTGACCGAGCATGTTGAAGACGGTCAAGGTCACGTGTGATCGCTGGGGTAGCGCATAGCGGATTGTCGTAGTGGGGTTAAACGGATTGGGATAGTTCTGCTCCAAGCCATAATCCTTCGGAAGCAAGCCGTTTTCCTTCGGAACCGACGTTACCTCTGAAAGGGGCCTTTTCCAAACCCCGCTGGACGTTGAGCTGAAGAGCATCGCATCTTTAATCTCCAGAGATCCGACACTCATATCAGTTAGCCCGTCACTTATGGACCGCCACGTCGTCCCGTCGTCCGATGATGCGAAGACGCCACCGGTATATGTTCCCACAAAGAAATTGTGACCCGAAGATATGACAGACGTTGTGTAGCTTCCTGAAAGAGCGGAATCAGTCTTATTCCATTTCTGACCGTCGAACGTCAGTTGATACACACCTCCCAGGGGCGTCCAAGTCTGGTTGTAGTCAGGATTGCTCTTCGCACCACCTATACCCACGATGAGAATAGAACCGTCGGCCGACAATGAGGATATCTGTGGTAACCCTCCTCCCTGTAGTATTGCTTGTTCCGCATCAATAATCACCCAACTAATTCCGTTGTTAGTACTGAGATATACCCCGTTCCAATATACGGGCTGAAATGGGGTGCCCGTCCTGAAGACTTTTCCTGCGAACAAGTTCGATCCGCTGGTGGCAAGAGCGAGAATGGGACCTCCCAGCCCGGAATCGGCCGATGACCAATTTGAACCCATGTTCGTCGAGATTTCGACGCCCCCAGAACCGCCTACATTACTATTGGTTATTCCAGCAAAGATATCTGCCCCACTTGAGGCAAGGGCATACACGTTTGTATTCGTCATCCCGGAAACTGAGTTTGTCCAGTTGGCCCCACCGTTTGTTGTCAGAAAGACACCCGTAGGATAGGCTCCTATATTGTTATAATAATAGCTGGGATACGTTCCCGCATACGTGACGGAATTACCTGAGAGAAGAGAGGTCAGTTCTGCGTGCATACCCGAGAGACCAGAGTCCTCCTCAGCCCATGTTGCGCCATCGTCCGCGGAGACGAAAACATTCGTCGAGGGGTCGGGCCAAAGATATGGGCCCCAATGGTGAAAGCCGGGAGTCACATCGTTCTTAACATATCCCGCTCCCGCGAAAAGACGCGTACCATCTGACGCAAGAGACATCGATGGGAGAAATTGATGACCGGGTAGTCCAGAGACTTTCCAGGTCGCCCCGTTGTCTATCGAGCGGAATATGCCTCCCCCAGTTCCGACAAAAACGTACGAGCTGTCTGCACTTCCGGCAGGATACACTGCAAGCGAATAAACGGGCATTGATGTGAGGCCCAGGTTCGTTGCCGCCCACGTTAGCCCAAGGTCTGTCGAGCGAAACACTCCATTATCTGCTCCAGCATATATGAACGAGCCAGAAGAGCCAAACGCAAGCGCGTTAACCTGGCTCTGTGTTGAAAATGCCACGTTCCAGGTAACTCCATTATCCGTGGATCGATAAATAGATGAGTCTGAGCCGGCAAGCACTATGCTTCCCTTCACGGCGATAGAATATGTGTAAGCATTCAATAGACTTGTTGCTTTCCAAGTAGCGCCAGTATCGCTCGAAAAGTATACGCCGGGAGTATCAATGCCCGGATTCGAGACGGCGGCAAATACGTTGGATCCTTGAACGGCATAACAGGCGACCCCGCTAGGTCGGACTCTTGTCCAGTGTTTTCCATTATCGACAGAACGATACATGCCGACTGATCCTAATCCGAATTCAGAGGAAGCGAGTACGACAGAATCGATAGTAGTCAATGCACATATTAAGATTGGACGGGATATGTCTGTGGTATCAGGAGCCCAACTCACACCCTTATCTGAGGTCATAAGGACTCCAGGACCGGCAACATAGCCGGATCCGTAGAAACCATAGGTGCCTGAATAAACATTCGAACCGTCGATTGACAGAGAGGAAATGTACACGACAGTCGAAGTTGAAGAATACACCATGGACCAGCTACTCCCCTTGTCGGTGGAACGAAATACATCTCCTTTCGATGCGGCATAAACATTTGAATTATCGACCGCCATGGCGAAAACCATGCCGCCGCCCCCACTGGGTCCGCTCGTTCTCACCCATTGTGCCCGGGATTCTGAGGGATTGGAGACAAAAACGATCGATGCAACAAGAGAAGCGAGCGCAAGGTTCTTCAATTGAAACCCCCTCTTTCCGTTATATATTTAGCAACGGGGATTGATAATCTTGAGTCGAGCCCAACTGAACCTTGGTTGCCTCCACAGGAATTATCGGATCAATGGAGGAAGTCGATTCCGCCCGAAAGCAACTGCCTACCGAGCAGAGGGTCTTCTCGGAATCCAACCATGTTGTTTCGTTTCTCTCCAGACTGTTAAGTCAATAGTCAATGAAGTCGACAGCGTTATTGAAAGAAGGAATGTAGGTATCTCAAATTTCTCTCGTCGAATTCCCCCTCGACCTGGCCTGGGCCGCTCCCGCCAGGCGGGACGGATCAGTGCCGCGTGACGTTGAGGTCGAGATGCTGCGCCGGCGTATTCCAGCCCGAGATTTCAAACCGGAGAACCGAAGGGAGCGTCTCGGGCGTCGTCGTCTGAACGGTCACCCGGACTTTCTTCGATTCCCCCGGAAGAAGCGAAATATAGTTATCACTATATGTCGTCCTGAGGGTTTCTGATTCCTCCACGAGACGCAGGCGGACGAAGAATGCAAGCCGACCGGTGGGATTCGAAATGTCGAAGTCGCACGTGCCGCGTTTTGAATCCGCTATGGTCATGCCAGTCCCGTGGGTGACGACGAGATCCGCCTTCGGCATCGAGTCCATACCTGTAAATATCCCGGCATAGTCCTCCCCTTTCGGGGAGGCAGTGACTGCGATGGGATAGAGAGCATCCGAGACAGGCTTCCCGTCTCCCCCGGTAAGAGCGACGGACACAAAGAACGACTTCCCGTTCATTTCTTCCGGAATCTTCATCTCGATCCGGCCGATTGTCGATGAGCTGTTTGCGGCCTCAGAAGCTGGACCCGACACCACGGCGAGCGTCTTCCCGTCCACCCCGATAAGTTTCGCTTCGTAGCGGGCGCCGGTCACGGGATCTTCGGTGTCGTTCAAGAGGTGGACGTCGGCGGCAAACGTCTCCCCCGCCTTCCAGCGATAGCGTTCGTAGTCGGCCGCAATGTGGACGGGGCGGCTCGCCCGCTTTTCATAGTAATAGGAGGGTTTCGGCGTGCCGTACCAGTCGACCATCGACCAGGAGACGCAGGGCCAAATGTCATTGTACTGCCAGACCAGCAGTCCGCTGTTCTGGAATTTGTGCGCCCGGCAGTATTCCATATTGAAGGAGTTCGCAAGGGCCTGTGAGAGCTCGCTCTTCATAATGGCGGCCTGGATCGAGGCCGACGGACCGAATTCGTCGGCGTACCGCATGAGCTTCCCCAGGTGCTGGAAGCGGACGTTGTTCTCGCCGTGGTACTCAATGTACGTCGTGTCGAGAGGCCACAGCAGCGACTGCGGTGTGAACCGGGCGTAGTCCTCCGCCACCGGAAACGTGTTCATCCCCGCCTCGCTCCGGAAGGGCCTGACGATCCTGTACGCGGTATAGGGCTGCTGGCCATGCCACACCCCCCAGTGGTGATCGTCCCCCTTGTACGGGGAGGCCCGGTGGAACTCCCGACCGGGATCGAGCGTCTTCACGAGAGCGCCAAGGTCGTCGATGACCGCTTTGCTCCCCGCGTCATCCGGATCGAATTCATTGCCGCCGCACCAGAACGTGAGGCTCGGGTGATTTCTCAGGCGGTACACCGCGGATTCCGCCCCCTCGAGAAAATTTGTGCGGTCGATCTTCGAGAAGTTCTCGTTGCTCAGGAACTCCTGCCACGCAAGTATGCCGTACCTGTCGCAGAGCTCATAGAAATCGTCGGTCTCGTACAGTCCGCCCCCCCAGACGCGGAGAAGGTTGAAATTCGCATCCCGCGCGAGAGAGAGGAGGCGGTCGTACCGGTCGCGGTCAAGCCGGAGGAGCTGGTCCACCGGGATCCAGTTTCCTCCCTTCGCGAACATCTTCCGCCCGTTCACCTGGAACGTCCATGGATATGACCCGACGACCTTCCCGAGCTGATACTGGCTTCCCACGTCATTCGCCATCGTCTTGATGTACTCGGCGATGTTTTCATTTTCGACGAGCTTCAGCTCCCTGATTCCGAACGAAACAGATTCTTCCTCTGAAGCGGCCCCACCTGCCGACACCGTCGCGCGGAGCGCATACAGGTTCTGGGCCCCCATGCCGTTCGGCCACCAGAGCCGGGGGTTCCTTACCGTGATCTCGAAACTGAGCCGCCTGCTTTCGCCCGGCGCAAGAGAGAAATCCCCCGCGAATTCCCCCGCC
>Ga0075017_100001239_pt1 | contig 15408 bp, 11 predicted proteins | sample AleBraG_ABR_2012_FD_71475 | JGI IMG/M metagenome (GOLD analysis project Ga0075017, IMG submission 71475) | Freshwater sediment microbial communities in response to fracking from Pennsylvania, USA - Alex Branch Run_MetaG_ABR_2012 | ecosystem: Environmental > Aquatic > Freshwater > Creek >... | reverse complement strand
GCCTGATCGAGACCGCGACCACCGCCAACGGTCCGATCGACATCTTCATCTCCAACGCCGGCGTGCCCGGCGCCGGTGGCCCCCGGCGGGGCGCCGGTAGCCTCTGCCGTGTCATGGCCGAGCACAACGCCGACGAAATGCTCGCCGCGGCGGCCGGCCGGGCCGCCGAGCTGGCCGCCCCCGGTCTCAGCCCGCGCCCCCGGCGCCGGGTGGCCGTGCTGGCCTGCATGGACACCCGCATCGACCTGTTCCCGATGCTCGGCCTGCGCCGCGGCGACGCGCACATCATCCGCAACGCTGGCGGCCTGGCGACCGAGGATGCGATCCGCTCGCTGAGCATCTCCCAGCGGCTGCTCGGCACCGAGGAGGTGGTGGTCGTGATGCACCACGGCTGTGGCCTGAGGGGGGCCTCCGAGGAGGAGTTCGCCCGCGAGCTGGCGCGCGACGGGGCCCGCCCGACCTGGCAGCTGGGGGCCTTCGAGGACGTCGAGGAGGCGCTTCGCGAGGGACTCGGCCGTCTGCGCTCGGCACCCGAGCTGCCGCTGCGCGATCACATCCGGGGCTTCGTCTTCGACCCCGAGACGGGCTCGCTGGCCGAGGTCGCCGAGGACGCCCACAACTAGTTCTGCCCGCATCAAGCGGGCGATTCCCCCGCCGCGGGCGGCCGCCCTCCGGGTGGTGTGTCACGATGCCGGGGTCTGATTCTGAGGTGCCCGTGTGAGCCGCGCGGCTCCGAGAGAGCGGGGAAGGGGGGCGAAGGTGCCGAAGCTTGGGATGGGCCCGATACGGCGCGAGCAGATCTGCCGGGCCGCCGTGGCCGTGATCGCCCGCGAGGGCTACGCGGGCACGACGATGCGGATGGTCGCCGAGGAGGCCGGGGTGAGCACGGGGATGCTCAACCACTACTTCGAGAACCGCCGGGACCTGCTGACGCAGGCGCTGGTCCACGTGTCCGAACGCAGCCTGGTTCGCTACGGGGCCGCGATCGAGGGGCTCGAACCGGGCATCGAGCGCCTCGAGGCGCTGCTGGACAGCGCGCTCGGCGAGGACGGGGAATCCGTGGAGAGCTGGCGCGTGTGGATCGATGTCCACGGCGAGGCCGTCCGTCTGCCCGAGCTGCGCCGCACGATCGAGGAGCGTCTCGCCCGGTGGTTCGTGCTGATCGACGAGGCCCTCGAGGGGCTCGTGCCGCCCGCCCATGAGGGGGAACTGCCCCTGGCGCTGTGTGTGGACTCGGTCCTGACCGGCTTCGTGATCATGGCGATGACGACGGAGGCCGCGCTCGACCGCCGCTCGATCCGCGACGAGGTGATCCGGATCATCCTGGCCGGCGCCGAGGCCCGCCGGCCGGCGCCGCCCTGGGCGGGCGGTCCGCGCGCAGCCACGATCACACGCTAGCCCGGTACTCTGAAGCGCCCGTGCGAGCCGTCACCTTCCAGGCCCCCGGCGTCGTCTCCGTCGAGGAGCGTCCCGAGCCCGAGCTGATCGATGCGGGCGATGCGATCGTGAGGATCGAGGCCTCCGGCATCTGTGGCTCGGACCTCCACATCTACCACGGCCGCGTCCAGATCGAAGCCGGCTTCACGATCGGCCACGAGTACGTCGGCACGGTCCTCGCGGCCGGGGACGCCGTCACGAGGGTCGCCGTCGGCGACCGCGTCCTCGGCTGCTTCCAGGTGGCCTGCGGCGAATGCTTCTTCTGCCGGCGCGGCCTGTTCCAGCGCTGTGAGCACTCCCGCACCTTCGGGCACGGCGCGACGCTCGGCTCGCTGCAGGGGACCCAGGCCGAGCTGGCCCTGGTGCCGCGCGCCGACCTCGTCCTGCGCAGGGTGCCCGAGGGCATGAGCGACGAGGTGGCCCTGTTCGCCGGCGACGTGATGGGCACGGGCTTTCACGCCGTCTCGGCCGGCGGCATGCGCCCCGGCGACGCCGTCGCCGTGCTCGGCCTGGGACCGGTGGGGCTGTGTGCCGTCCAGGTCGCCCGCGCCTGTGGCGCGGCCCATGTGATCGCGATCGACACCGTCCCCGAGCGCCTCGAGATCGCGCGGGCGATGGGGGCCGAGGCCGTCCACCTGACCGAGGAGGACCCCAGGGCCGCCGTCAAGGCCGCGACCGGAGGCCGCGGGGTCGACGTCTGCGTCGACGCCGTCGGCGACCCGCGGGCGCTCGAGATGGCGATCCGCCTGACGCGGGCGCTCGGCGCGGTCCAGTGCATCGGCGTCTACGCCGAGCGGGCCGAGGTCCACATGGGGCTGCTCTGGCTGAAGGGGATCACCCTGCGCGGCGGGCACGCCAATGTGATCGCCCACGTCGACCCGGTGCTGGCGATGATGTCCGCCGGCGTGCTCGACCCGGGCCCGCTGGTGACCCACCACATGAAGCTCGATGAAGCGCCCGCGGCCTACGCCCTCTATGACCGGCGCGAGGCCCTGAAGATAGTCCTCACCCCGTAGGGCTCACTCGACCCAGCCGAGCGAGCGCTGGACGGCCTTGCGCCACCGGGCGTACTCGCGTTCGCGCGTGCTCTGCGCCATCGCCGGCTCCCAGCGCCGCCCCTCCCTCCAGCGTTCGCGCAGCTCGTCGAGCCCCGACCAGAAGCCGACGGCCAGCCCGGCTGCGAAGGCCGCCCCGAGGGCGGTCGTCTCCGCCACCGCCGGGCGGATGACCGGGACGCCGAGCACGTCGGCCTGGAACTGCATCAGCAGCTCGTTGGCCGTCATGCCGCCGTCGACCCGCAGCTCCGCGAAGGGGACCGCGGCCGCGGCGCGGGCCGCGTCGAGCACTTCGCGGGTCTGCCAGGCGGTCGCCTCGAGGACGGCTCGCGCGATATGGCCGGAGCGCGCGTAGGCGGTCAGCCCGACGATCACCCCGCGCGCGTCTTCGCGCCAGTGGGGCGCGAACAGGCCCGAGAAGGCCGGGACGAAGTAGACGCCGCCGTTGTCCTCGACGGTTTCGGCGAGGTCCTCGACCGCGGCCGCCGAGTCGATCAGCCCGAGCTGGTCGCGCAGCCACTGAACCGCCGCCCCCGTCACGGCGATCGAGCCCTCGAGCACGTAGGTCGTGGGCGCTCCGGCGACCTTGGCGGCGACACTTGTCAGCAGCTCGCGGCAGCGGACTATCCGCTCGCCCGTGTTCAGCAGCAGGAAGGCACCGGTCCCGTAGGTGTTCTTGGCCTCGCCGGCCGTGAAGCAGCTCTGGCCGAACAGGGCGGCCTGCTGGTCGCCGAGCAGACCGGCGATCGGGCGCAGGCCGAGGGCCGTGCCGGCGGCCTCCCCGAGCAGCTCGCTCGAGCAGCGGATCTGCGGCAGCATCGAGCGGGGGATCCCCATCAGCTCGAGGCTCGGCTGATGCCAGTCGAGCGTCTGCAGGTCCATCAGCATCGTGCGGCTGGCATTCGTCACATCGGTCGCGTGGAGGCCGCCCTCGACGCCGCCGGTGAGGTTCCAGAGGATCCAGCTGTCCATCGTCCCGAAGGCCAGTTCGCCGTTCTCCGCCCGGCCGCGGGCACCGGCGACGTGCTCGAGGATCCAGCTGATCTTGGGGCCCGAGAAGTAGGTCGAGAGTGGCAGGCCGACGGCCTCGCGCAGCCGGTCCGGGCCGGCCGCGCCGGCGAGCTCGCGCACCAGCGGGCCGGTGCGGGTGTCCTGCCAGACGATCGCGTTGCACACCGGCTCGCCGGTCGCCCGGTCCCAGACGACGGTCGTCTCGCGCTGGTTGGTGATGCCGATCGCCGCGACCTCGCCGGCCTCGATCCCGGCGCCGGCGAGCGCGCCGCCGATCACCTCGCGGGTGCGCAGCCAGACCTCGCCCGGGTCGTGCTCGACCCAGCCGGCCTGCGGGTGGATCTGGCTGTGCTCACGCTGGTCGACCCCCGCCACGTGGCCGTCTCGGTCGAACAGGATCAGCCGCGTGCTGGTCGTGCCCTGGTCGATCGCGGCGAGGTAGCTCCCCATCGGTCTCAACCCTACCCGCCCCCGAGCCCCTTTCGCCGAGGCCGCGGGGCGTAGGAGTATGGTGGAGCGCCGTGTCAAGCCCGGCCTCACACAGCGCCCGGCGCAGGGCCCGCGCGGGGCCGGTGGGTGCGAGCCGGATGCTTCTGGCGCTGGTGCTCGCGGCCGCCATGGCGGCCCTGCCGAGCGCCCTCGCAGGCCCCTCCGCCCGCCGGCTGGCCGCTTCGCTGGCCGGCGCGCTCCCGCCGGGTCGGTCAGCGCCCGCACCGGCGGGCGTCGCCCCGGCGCGGAGCCGCTACCGGATCGTCGGCTGCATCAGCCACGAGGCGGGCGCGATCCGCGGGGGCCCGGCCCGCAGGGAGGTGGCGATCGGCTTCGATGACGGCCCCTGGACCCAGACGCCGGAATTCGTGACGATGCTCGAACGTGCCGGCGTGAAGGCGACCTTCTTCATGATCGGCCGCCAGATCACGGCCTCGTGGCGCTCCACGCTGCTGCGCGAGCTGCGCGACGGGGACGTCCTCGGCGACCACACCTGGAGCCACCCCGAACTGACGCGCAGCCCCGAAGTGCGCAGCCAGCTGCTGCGGACGATCGCGGTGATCCGCGGGCTGACCGGCTACACCCCGTGCCTCTTCCGCCCGCCCTACGGCGTCTATGACACCGCGGTGCTGAGGACGGCCCGCTCGCTGGGCCTCGCGACGGTGCTCTGGAACGACGATCCGGCCGACTGGTCGCGGCCCGGGACGGCGGCGATCGTCGAGCGCGTCCTGGCCGGGGTGCGGCCGGGCTCGATCATCATCTCCCACGACGGCGGCGGGGACCGCGGGCAGACGCTGGCTGCCTACCCGGCGATCTTCGCCGCCCTGCGCCGGCGCGGCTACCGGGTCGTGACGCTGCTCGAACTGCTGGGCCTGCGCCCGGTCTACGAGCCCTGCATCCTGCTCTGCGACGGGCTCGGCCTGTCCCGCTCCCAGCTGCCGCGCGACGCCGTCATCCGCCGGGCGCCGTGAGCGCGCTCAGGGGGTGAAGGTCCGCGCGGAGCGGACGGTGCCCGCCGGGGCGCTCGCGTTGGTGACCGTGATCGGCCCGACGCCGGCCCCGGCGGGGACGGTCGCCCTCAGCCTCCTGGACGAGAGGAACACGACGGCCGCCGGCGTGCCCGCGAAGGTGACGGTGGCCGAGCTCGTGAAGCCGTTGCCGCTGATCGAGACGGCCGTGCCGGCGGCGCCGGCGGCGGGCGTGAACGAGAAGATCGTCAGCGTGACCGTGAATATGGACCTGCTCACCGCGATGCCGTGGGCGGTCGTCACGTACACCCTGCCGGTCCTCGCGCCGTCGGGCACCGTCACTTCGACCCGCGTCGGCGAGAGCACGGCGAAGTGCGCTTCGGTCCCGCCGAGGCCGACCCTGGTCGAGGTGTCGAGCGCCGAGCCTTCGATGACGAAGTGGCTGCCCGTGATCCCCGAGGTCGCCGAGAGCGCCTTGATCGACGGCACGTCGGAGGCGACCGGGCCGACGCTCGCCGAGACGGCGCTGCCCGCGCCGGCCGCGTTGTGCGCCGTCTCACGGACCCTCAGCGTCGAGCCGACGTCGGCCTGCAGCGGCGTGTAGGTCGCGCCGGTGGCGAGAGCGATCGCGTGGCAGCTGCCGCCGAGCAGGCCGCACCGTTCCCACTGGTAGCCGTAGCCGGTCGGGGCGCCCGTCCAGCCGCCGGGGTGCACGGTGAGCGTGACCCCCTGCTCGGTGACCCCGATGATCGTCGGCGGCGAGGTGTTCTCCGGGCTCGCGGCGAGCGCGCAGGCTTCGAGGCCGACGGGACTGCCGACGCCGCTCGGCCCGTCGTAGCCCGCCAGCGCCCTGCAGATCGTCGCGGCGCCACATTCGCCGTCGCTTCCGCTCGTCACGTCATCGAGTGCGCCGGCCTGGCCGAGATGCGCGTAGAGCGTCGCGGCGGGATAGGCGACGCCCTGCCCGCCGCCCGCGAGGCCGAACTCGCCGGCCACGATCGGCGAGGAGACCGAGGTGCCGCCCCAGACGCCCCACCCGGTCGCGGCGCCGGGTTCTTCGGGCGTCGAGTCATAGACGTCGACCCCGGTTTCGGGGTCGCCGATCGCCGACACGTCGGCCTCGGCGCGGTAGGCGCCACAGCCGGTCGCGGCGAACCCCGCGGCTTCGGACTGCCAGGGCCCGGCTTCGAAGATCGCGCTGCAGCCGCTGCCGCCTTCGTTCCAGGCCCGGCTCGTCCAGACGCCGCCGCTTTCGCTCAGCGTGGTGCCACCGACCGCGATCACCCCGGGGGCGGCGGCCGGGAACTCGGCGCCTCTGCCGCGGGCCGGGCAGGCCTGGTCGATGTAGCCGCAGTCGCCGGTGCTGGCCAGGATCGGGATCGTGGGGTGGTTGTAGGCGCCGGCCGCGAGGCCCGCATAGGCCGGAGCCTCGGCTTCGCCGTAGGAGTTGCTGACGACCCCTGCCCCGGCGGTCACCGCCGCGTTGACGCCGGCGCCGAGGTCGGCGAAGCTTTCGCTCCTGGTCTCGATCAGCAGGATCCGGCAGTTCTGGCAGGTCGCGTGGGCCATCTGCACGTCGATCGAGATCTCGGCCGCCCAGCCGCCGTTGTTGGCCGGCAGGGGGCTCGCGGCGCCCTGCTGGTTGAGCTTTCGCAAGCAGCCGTTCGCGGCGGTGCATTCGGGGAGGCCGAACTGCCGGTCATAGACGGCCAGGTCGGCTTCGGCGGTGGGGTCGTTGAAGGCGTCGACCACGGCGATCGTCTGAGTCGAGCCGGCCGGCGTTTCATTCGGCAGCCCATAGGCGGCGTGGAGCCGTTCGGGCGTCAGGAAGCCCGGGATCGGCTTCCCCGCTTCTGCGGCGGCACTCCCCGGCGCCGCGCCGCCGTGGCGCGCACGGGCCGCGGCCGCGAGGGCCCGCGGCGAGGGTTCACGCCCGGGCAGCAGGCGCTCGGCCAGGCACGCGGCCCGGCCCGGGGGCGGCTTCGCGCAGGCGTGCCTGAGGCGATGGGCCGAGGCCCCCGCCACGGGCCCCGCGAGCAGGCAGGCGAGCACGGCCGCAAGCAGGGCGAGCACGGCACTCGCGCCCGTCCTCGTCCGGCTCCCCGACTCCGCGGCGTCCCCGCCCTGCGGTCCCACTGCCCTCATGCTCCCTCCTTCGCGGCCCGGGCCTCCTGCGCCGGGCTCCCGCTGCACGGTAGGGGCCGCCCCGGGGGCTGTCAAGGCGCCCGGGGCGGTGCTCGCGGCGGTGGGTGCACGTGCAGGCAGGTCCTGCTTAGATTATGGTTCGGCCGGCAGCGGCCGATGTAGCGAACACGAGCGCCCGTAGCTCAGTGGTCAACGGTTCTCTTCGGGGAGCCAAAGAGCAGCGGTCTTTCAAGCCGCAGGCCGAGGGTTCGATTCCCTCCGGGCGCACTCTGTGAATGGCCGGGCGCCGCGTGGCCCGGCCGAGCGGTCCCGGCGGCCGGGCTGTTCGCGACGGTTTCGGTTTCGAGCTTCCGTTCCCCGACGGCGGCGGAGCACACGACTTCGCTCGCATGTCGGGCGATCGGTTTAAGTTGACATTTCCCGCAAATTCTGATTTAGATACCGCAGCCGAACCGGAGCATGGAGGAGGGTCTGGACGATGCATCTGAGGTCGAGCAGGATGCTGGACCGGCAGACAGGAGGCCGAGGGTAATGGAGATGAGGCTGTTCGTGTGCAACGAACGCCGCATGGTCCGTGCGCTGCACGGGCGCTGGCCCTACCGTCGTTCCCACGCTCGTCACGACCACCACTGGCTCGTCCGCGTTCAGGCCCAGGGGTCGTCGTGCGCCACCGGGCGCACACACTCGCTGGCGGGTCTCCTGGTCTGCAGCAGGAGGCCCTAGCAGGGGGAGCGCGAGGGGAACCTGTCCCTGCAGGCCCTCTAGAGGGGTACGGCCTGCAGGGACGGGTCGCGCATCGTCCGCGCGTCGCTCTGGTGTGCATGCGCGGCGATCGCCTCGATCAGCTCGGGCCACAGAGCCCGCGGCAGGTCGTGGCCCATCCCGCGGAGCTTCATCAGCCGTGCCCCTCCGATCGCGCGCGCGGTCGCGCGCCCGCCCGAGGGCGAGACCATGCGGTCGGCGCTGCCGTGGATGACGAGCGTCGGCGCGCTGATCCGGCGCAGTTCCTCGGTCCGGTTGCCCGAGGCCACGATCGCCCCGAGCTGGCGTGCCGGGCCGGTCGGGTCGTGGTCGCGATCCCAGCTCGCCTGTGCCAGCTCGCGGATCTCCTCGATGTCGCTCGGCACGCCGGTCGAGCCGATCAGGCCGAACAGCGCGACCATCCGCTCGACGAAGGCCTCGCGGTCTGCCGGGGGCGGGCGCAGCAGCGCCGGGTAGACCCGCAGCGATGGCTGGCCGCTCAGCCTGGACCCGGTGTTGGACATGATCGAGACCAGCGAGCGAACGGCGCCGGGATGGCGGGCGGCGATCGTCTGGGCGATCATGCCGCCCATCGAGGCGCCGATCACGTGGGCCGGGGCCAGCGCGAGCTCGCGCAGCAGCCCGGCCGCGTCCTCGGCCATGTCGGCCAGCAGGTAGCGGGCGGCTCGGGGCGAGCGTCTCAGCAGCTGCCCGACGGTCGGCGGCGGGCCGCCGACGTGCGTCGAGCGGCCGACGTCGCGGTTGTCGAAGCGGATCACATGGAAGCCGCGGCCCGCCAGCGAGCGGCAGAACTCCTCGTGCCAGGCGATCATCTGAGTGCCCAGGCCCATCACCAGCAGGGCCGGCGGGTCGGAGCGCTCGCCGAAGGTCTCGTAGCAGAGGGTGATCCCCCTGCCGACATCGCAGAACTGCTCTGACACGATCGCCGGACTCTAGCGGCCCGCCCCGGTAGGATCGTCGGCAATGGCGGCAACCGGTCAATCGAGCGTGGCTCCCGGCGCCTCCTCGGCGGATGTGAGGGGCCTCTCGATCGACACGATCCGCGCCCTCTCGATGGACGCGGTCCAGAAGGCCAACTCGGGGCACCCGGGCACGGCGATGGCGCTGGCACCGCTGGCCTACACGATCTTCAGGAGGTTCCTGCGCACCAACCCCCTGGACCCCGGGTGGCCGGACCGTGACCGCTTCGTCCTGAGCTCCGGCCACGCCTGCGTGCTGCAGTACTCGCTGCTCCACCTGAGCGGTTTCCCGATCGCCCTGTCGGACATGGAACAGTTCCGCCAGTGGGGGTCGCTGACCCCCGGGCACCCCGAGCGGGGCCACACGCCGGGGATCGAGGTCACGACCGGCCCGCTCGGGCAGGGCGTCGCGAACGCCGTCGGCATGGCGATGGCCGAGCGCTTCCTCGCGGACCGCTTCAACCGCCCGGGCCGGGAGATCGTCGACCACCACGTCTACGCGATCTGCTCGGATGGGGACATGATGGAGGGGATCAGCCAGGAGGCGGCCTCGATCGCGGGCAACTTCGCGCTCGGCAAGCTGATCGTCTGCTACGACGACAACCACATCACGATCGACGGCTCGACATCGATCTCCTTCGACGGCGAGAACCACGCCGAGCGCCTGGCCGCCAACGGCTGGCACGTCCAGCGGGTGGAGGACTCCGAGGACCTCGATGCGCTCGAGGCGGCGATCGCCGCGGGCCGCGAGGAAGCCGAGCGGCCCTCGTTCATCTCGATCCGCTCGCACATCGCCTTCCCGGCGCCCCACGCCGTCGACACGGCCAAGTCCCACGGCTCCGCCCTGGGCGAGGACGAGGTCCGGGCGACCAAGGAGGTCATGGGCTTCGATCCCGACCGCAGCTTCTGGGTCGACGAGTCGGTCTACGAGCACATGTCGCTGAAGGACTCCGGGGCCGCTGAGCAGGCGAGCTGGGAGGACCGCTTCGCGCGCTGGCGCGACTCCTTCCCGGAGATGGCTGAGGACTGGGACAGGGCCTGGCGCGGTGAGCTGCGGCCCGGCTGGCGCGAGGCGCTGCCCAGCTGGTCGGCCGGCGAATCGGTCGCGACCCGCTCGGCCGGGCAGAAGGTGATGGCCTCGTTCGCCGAGTTCGGCCCGACGATGATCGGCGGCGCCGCCGACCTGGTCGAGTCGACGAAGACGATCTACGAGGGCGGCGGGCAGTTCTCCCGCGTTCACGCCGGGCGCAACATCCCGTTCGGGATCCGCGAGCACGCGATGGGCGCGATCGTCAACGGCGCGGCCGCCCACGGCGGCATCGTCAAGCCCTACGGCTCCACATTCCTGATCTTCTCCGACTACATGCGCGGCTCGGTCCGCCTCTCGGCGCTGATGGGGCTGCCGGTGCTCTGGGTCTGGACGCACGACTCGGTCGGCGTCGGCGAGGACGGCCCGACCCACCAGCCGATCGAGCACTTCGCCTCGCTGCGGGCGATCCCCAACCTGTGGGTGATGCGCCCCGGCGACCCGAACGAGACCGCGGAGGCCTGGCGGGTGGCGCTGGAACGCACCGACGGCCCCGTGGCGCTGCTGCTCTCGCGCCAGAACGTCGAGGTGCTCGACCGCTCGGTGCTGGCGCCGGCGGCGATGCTCGAGCGCGGCGCCTACGTGCTGTGGGACTCGGCCGCAGGCGAGCCCGGGCTGATCCTGATCGCGACGGGCGCCGAGGTGCCCGGGGCCCTCGCGGCCGCGCGCACGCTGGCGGGCGAGGGGAGGGCCGTGAGGGTCGTCTCGATGCCCTGCATGGAGCTCTTCGAAGCCCAGCCGGCGGAGTACCGCGACGAGGTCCTGCCGCCCGCGGTGACCAGGCGCCTGGCGATCGAGCCGGGCTCCACGATGAGCTGGTGGAAGTGGGTCGGCTCGGGCGGCGCCGTGCTCGGCCTCGACCGCTTCGGCGCCTCCGCGCCGGGTGCCACGGTGCTCGAGAAGCTGGGTTTCACCGCCGCGGGGATCGCCACGCGAGCCCGGGCGCTGCTCGACTCGAACAGCTAAGGAGGACACATGCCGGACGCCAACACGCCCCTGCAGCGCCTCTCGAACCTCGGCCAGAGCGTCTGGGTCGACTTCCTCTCGCGCGAATCGATTCGCGGCGGGCACCTGCAGGAGCTGATCGACGATCACTCGGTCGTCGGCGCCACCTCGAACCCGACGATCTTCGAAAAGGCGATGGGCTCGGGTGACGCCTACGACGGGCAGATCGGCCGGCTGGCCGGCGAGGGCGCCGACGTCGAGGCGACGTTCTGGGCGCTGGCCCAGAAGGACATCGAAGACGCCTGCGACCTGTTCCGGGGGGTCTGGGAGGAGGGCTCGGGCCGTGACGGCTACGTCTCGCTCGAGGTCGACCCGCGCCTGGCCTACGACACGCTTGAGACCTACCGCGCGGCGATGCGCCTGCACGAGGTCCTCGACCGGCCGAACCTGATGGTCAAGATCCCCGCCACCAGGCCGGGCCTCGCGGCGATCGAGGACGTGATCGCCAAGGGCCACTCGATCAACGTCACGCTGATCTTCTCGCTGGGGCGCTACGCCGAGGTCGCCGAGTCCTACCTGCGGGGCCTCGAGCGGCTCGTCGCGGAGGGCGGGGACCCGGGCAAGGTCGCCTCGGTGGCGAGCTTCTTCGTCTCGCGGATCGACACCGAGGCCGACCGGCGCCTGGAGGAGGTCGGCGCCCCCGAGCTGAAGGGCAGGCTCGCGATCGCCAACGCCAAGCTCGCCTACGCCCACTACCTCGCGATCTTCGCCGGGCCGCGCTGGGAGTACCTGGCCGGCAAGGGCGCGACGCCGCAGCGGGTGCTGTGGGCCTCGACCTCGACCAAGAACCCCGACTACCCCGACACGCTCTACGTCGAGGAGCTGCTGGGCCCGGACACGGTCGACACGATGCCCGAGGAGACGATCAGGGCCTACCAGGACCACGGCGAGCCCGAGGAGCGCCTGACGAAGGACCTCGACGGGTCCCGCAGGCTGATGGAGCAGCTGGCCGAGGCGGGCGTCGACTACACGGATGTGACCGAGACGCTCGAGCGCGAGGGGGTCGAAAAATTCTCGGCCTCCTTCGAGGAGCTGATGAGCACCCTGGCCGGCAAGCGCGACTCGCTCACCCCCGCCTGAGCGCCGGCCCCGCCCGGGCTCAGGAGTAGGGGATCGGGATCAGCACGCGGATCGTCAACGGTCCCGTCGGGAAGGCCGTCGCTTCGAGGGTGTAGACCCTGAAGCTCTGCCCGCGGTAGCTGTAGGGGCCGCTGGCCGGAACGCTGCCGGGGCCCGGGCCGAGGCTGTTCTTGACGAGCCTCTGTTCGGCGCCCATGTACATCAGGACCTTCAGGCCGGCCAGGCGCCCGGCGAGGCGCTTGTAGCCCTCGTCGTCCTGGATCGAGAGCAGGAATGAGCCGATCCGCCGCCCGCCCGAGCGCAGCGGCCCGCCGACGGGGCCGAGCACGTCGGGGCCGCCGACATCGCTCAGCAGCTTCCCCTGGGCTTCGACCCGCAGGCGCACGATGTGCTGGTTCAGCAGTGCGATGACCGCCGCCCGGGTGGCGATCGGGTCGCGCCTGGCGACGGCCCGGATCAGGGCGCTGTCGTGCTCGACGCGGCGCACCTGGACGCGGCTTCGTGAGCCGATCTCGCCGGCGTAGATCAGCGTCGCGATGTGGCTGAGGGTGTTGACGAGCGTCTCCTCGGGCGTGGCGCCGCACAGCGCTCCGATCGAGGAGGCCGGGCGCAGCAGGAAGATGCGCACGGCCCCCGCCGGGTAGGCTTCGCCGGCGAAGGAGAAGTACTGGTACGCGGCGCCGTGGAGCGCCAGGGCTCCTTCCGCGGGAAGGTTCGAGCGTCCCAGCGGGAGCGTGCCGCCGAGGCTGCGTGCGCCCTTGCGGATCACGATCTCGCTCTCGGTCACGCCGCTGCCCTCGGCCACGAAGCCCCGGTCCGACCAGACGCTCGTCCGGTAGGTCGCCAGAACAACGCCGGCGGCGCTCCTGATCGTCCCCCGCAGCGGTGTGAGGGCCGCCGAGCCGACGTCCGCGAGCGTCCTCGGGCCCGAGCTGACGCGCAGGTTCGTGATGTGCCCTTCTGCGACGAGTGCCTGGGCGGCGAGGCTGACGGCGCCCGGATTGCCCGCTTCGATCGCCTCGCGCAGGGGCGCCGAGTTCTCGATGATGTGCCTGGCGGCGCCGGTCCGTTCGCTCTCGACGCCCTCGTGGTAGATCCGCTTGAGCACGCCCCCGAGTGTCCGCACGACCGTCTGCGCGCAGGTCCCGGGGGCGACGGCCGCCGTGGTGGTGCTGTTGGCGCTCGAGCCGCAGCCGGCCACCAGGGCGATGACGGCGAGGAGCGCGATCGCCCGCACGGCCCTCAGCGGTTCGTGCGGGCGGGCGACCATGGCCGCCAATCCTAGGCGCCCGGCCATCTGCGGGCGGCGTCCCCCGTGGGTGGCGGGGTGCGCTAGGGTCGCCCCGTGCCTCTGGCCCTGATCACCGGCGCCTCGACCGGCATCGGACGCGCGACGGCCCTGCGCCTGGCCGGCTCCGGCTGGACGGTCATGGCGGGGGTCCGCGACGCGGCCGCCGGCGAGAGCCTGGCCGCCGAGGGCCCCGCGGGAGGGATCGTGGCGTTGCCTCTCGACGTGACCGACCGGGCGCAGATCGCCGCCGCCGTCGAGCAGGTTCGCGAGCAGGCCGCCCTGGCCGGCGGCGCTGGCCTCGATGCGCTCGTCAACAACGCCGGGATCGGCGTCGGCGGTCCGATCGAGATCATCGGCGACGAGGACCTGCGCCGCCAGTTCGAGGTCAACGTCTTCGGCCAGCTGGCCGTCACCCGGGCGATGCTGGGGCTGCTGCGGGCGGCCCGCGGGCGGATCCTCTTCACCTCCTCGATCGGCGGCCGCGTGGCGCTGCCCTACACGGCCCCCTATGGCGCCTCCAAGCACGCCATCGAGGCCTTCGCCGACGCGATGCGGGTCGAACTCGCCAGCTCCGGCATCCAGGTCGCCCTGATCGAGCCTGGTTCGGTGGCCACGCCGATCTGGGACAAGAGCCGCGGCGAACTCGACCGCCTGCAGATCCCGCCCGAGCTGCAGGCGCAGTACGGGAAGGTTCCGGCCGCGATGGGCAGGAGGCTCGCGGAGACGGCCGGGCGCGGCGTCCCGCCCGAGCGGGTCGCCGAGACGATCGAGCGGGCCCTGGGGGCCCGGCGGATGCGCGCCCGCTACCTCGTGGGGCGTGACGCCCGGGTGATGCTGATCGCCAAGCGCCTGCTGCCCGACCACCTCTTCGACCGGCTCGTCCGGCGCGCGCTCGGGGTGTGAGCCCGAGCTCGGGCCGGCCGCGCGCTCAGCCGGGCGGCGGGTAGACGGCGAGCCAGGCGAACAGGCTGCTGGTCGCCGCCTGGGTCTGCAGCATCCCCGCAACGGCGATGTCGCGGGGAAGCGTCTCCCCGTTCCAGGAGAGCAGGTAGAGGCCCTGGCCGTTGATCGCCCGCCGCTCGGCGTTGCGGGCATTTTCGGCGGCCATCCGGTAGAGCGCCGGGTCGTGGTCGAGTGCGTAGAGGGCCAGCATCCACTGCAGGTAGATCGCGTCGTACTGCGGCCCGAAGTCGAGCAGTTCGCCGAACCGTTGCTCGGCTCTCAGCTTCAGCCGCTCGGCCAGCGCGCATTCGGCGCTCGAGCCCGTCAGCCGGCAGAGGGTCGCCTGCGCGGCGATCATCGTCCCCTCGATGTAGTCGACGGGGTTCGGGTCGAGGTTGCTGTCGACGTAGAGGCCTTCCGTGCCCAGGCCGCCGCTGTTGGCCCAGGCGAGGAACCTGCGCGCCTGGCCGAGGTCGTAGCTCGAGCCGGTCAGCTGGTAGAGCAGCGTTGCCAGGAGCGTGTTCGAGCCGAGCGCGGCGCCCGCTTTGTAGGGGTGGCCGGTGTTCCACCAGATGCCGCCCGAGGAGGGGTCCCAGCCGGCGCGGGCGACGTAGGCGAGGGCCCGCTGGGCGTCGCCGAGCCAGCGGCGGTTGCCGGTCGCCCGGTAGGCGCCGACGAACGCCAGACCCCACCAGCCGTTGTCGTCGAACCAGGTCTGGGTGGCGGCTTCGCGGTCCCCTGGGTAGGGGGAGTAGCCGGGCACCGGGCGCAGGCCGCGGTTCAGGTAGCGCTCGGCCCCGGCGGCGAAGGCGCCGAGCGCCCGGCGGTGGGCCGGCGTGGGCGCCGCGAGGGCGATCGCGTCGAGTGACTCGAACAGCGGCGCGCTGTCCCAGATCGTCGCCAGGGGATAGCGTTCGTGGTCGTTCAGCCGCGCGTCATACCAGCCCCGGCGACGGTCGTGCCAGCGCGCCTGGGCCCTCGCGACGCCCGCTTCGGCGAGCGACAGGAAGCCCCGCTGGGCGCTTGAGAGCGGTTGCACGACGGGCGGGAAGGGGCTCGGCACGGTGGCGACCGCCCCGGCTGGAGCGCCCAGCGCGAGCGCGCAGAGCGCGGCGGTGCAGATGGCTCGGCGAGATCTCCTCATCGCGCTGATAACCCGCGCCGGCGTCCCGGGGTG
>Ga0075017_100001238_pt1 | contig 15411 bp, 15 predicted proteins | sample AleBraG_ABR_2012_FD_71475 | JGI IMG/M metagenome (GOLD analysis project Ga0075017, IMG submission 71475) | Freshwater sediment microbial communities in response to fracking from Pennsylvania, USA - Alex Branch Run_MetaG_ABR_2012 | ecosystem: Environmental > Aquatic > Freshwater > Creek >... | reverse complement strand
CCCAAGAATTACTTCTGGGACATCCCAGCGTCCACCGGAATCGACGCCGCGGTGATGAACTGTGACTCGTCAGATCCGAGGAACAGCACGAGATGACTGACGTCGCGAGACTCGATCCACGGTATTGGCAAGAGGTTCATCAGCGTCGCCGGTCCGATCATGTCCTCTCTCGTGACCTCCTCCTTGTCTGGATTGAAGGCCTGACGAGTCTGGGGATTCTGCACCATATACGTGTCGACGTTCGTCGGGTGGATCGTGTTGACCCGGATGCCGAACTCAGCCACCTCGGTCGCACACGTTCGCGCCAGGCCGACCATCCCGTGTTTCGCCGAGGTGTAGTGGGGCATGTTTCGGATTCCCTTGAGACCGGCCGTCGAACTGATGAACATGATCGATCCGCCACCTCCCGAGATGAGGTGTGGGACGGTCGCCTTGTAGGTGTGCCACACGCCGGTGAGATTGACGTCGATAAGGGTCTGCCACATCTCCTCGGGCATCAGATCGGTTGGCGCGAACGACGCCACGCCGGCGTTGGCCACCACGATGTCGAGGCGCCCCAGCTCGGCGACGCCGTCGTCAGCCGCAGCGCGAAGTGCGTCGAAGTCCCGCACGTCCGCCTTTCGTGTCACGACACGTCGACCGAGCGCTTCGACGAGGCGCCCGGTCTCGGCGAGCTCCTCCTCGGTACCCATGGCGTAGCCAATGGTCTCCACGTCGCCACAGATGTCCACCGCGATGATGTCGGCGCCCTCCTCGGCCAACCGGACACAATGACTACGGCCCTGACCCCGCGCCGCGCCCGTGATGAACGCGACCTTCCCATCGACTCTTCCTGACATAACTCATCCCCCTACTCGGCCCGCGTCGATTGACGGGGGCGATGCTGCGATCCGATTAGTCCGACGACGGCAGCGGCTTCGCGGTCAACAGTGTCATCGCCTGGCCGTGACAGTGGAATCGACCCTCACCGCGCTTGACGCACATCAACTGTGCGCCACACGTCTCGCACTCGTAGCGCTTACCGATCTGATTTGATTCGGTCATGACTTGCTCCCCTTGGTTGCGTCGTGCTCCGTCCTGCGTCCACCCTCGAGGATGCCGATCGGCTCCTCGTACCGCCCTCGAGCGAACGGTGACGGTCCGATCGCGCTCGTCATGCCGGCGTCGATAGCCAGCGTGTGACCGGTGACGAACGCGGCGTCGTCACTGGCGAGGTAGAGCGCCCCGGCCGCGATGTCCTCGGGTACGCCGGGACGGTCCATCAACGAATCGGCCTTCATCGCGTCGGTGGCACCCGCCAGGTCCTGCGGGTTGCCCACCGTGAGGTCCGCGGTCATCGCGGTCACGATGGCGCCCGGGACGATGCAGTTGACGCGGACGCCCTTGGGCCGCAGCTCCGCGGCGACGGACTGGGTCAATCCGATCACCCCCGCCTTGGCCGCGCTGTAGGCGTGGGCTCCGAATCCGCCAACGACACCCGCTGGACTCGACGTCGAAAGGATGACACCTTGTCCCCTCGGCACCATGACCCTCGCGGCGTGCTTCATTCCCACGAACGTCCCTCGGAGGATGACGGCGAAGGTGAGGTCGACGTCGTCCATCAGGGACTTGGCGATCGGTCCCATCGCGCCGAGGATCCCCGCGTTGTTGAACATGACGTCCAACTGCCCGAACTCTTCGACCGCGAGGTCGACCGCGTTGGCGACGTCCTCTTCACGCGTGACGTCGGTCCGTACGAAACGGCACGCCGACCCGAGCTCCGCGCACAGGGCGGCACCTTCGGACACCTGGACGTCCGAGATCACCACCGACGCGCCTTCGGCGACGAATCGTCGCACCGTCGCCGCACCGATACCACTCGCACCTCCGGTGATGACGGCGACCTTGCCCGCCAAACGTCCTTCACTCATGACCACCTACTTCGTGGTCTCAAGGGGCCACCCGGTGCGAACATCCGAGTCCCGGGTCACGATGATCTGCTTGAACTGGAACTTCGCGACGCCGTCGGTGATACGAATTTCGTCGAGATACGTGCCCCAGCCCAACATCGACTGGTCCGGTCCGGAACTCACGAAGATGAAGTACGACGCGATACGCACGACGCCGGGCGACAGCCACTCGGGCTGGGAGTTGATGATGAAGTGGCGCTTGACCGTCGGGTCCTGGATGAAGGCGTTCTTGTAGAAGTTCTGGACCACGTCATGATTGCCGGTAAAGACCAACTGCGCTCCGGGAAGGTCGAGTACCGCATCGTCGGTGAAGACCTTGGCGAGCTCGTCGAGGTCGACGGCGTCGACCGCATCGACGTACGACCGCAACGCACCGAGCGCGATCTGTATCGATTCGATCTTCTCCAACCGCGCTTCGAGGACTGAAAGTCGCTCTTCGAGGTTCTCAGCTGGCATTGTCCGACTCCGTTCCTTCTCCGCTGGGCGAAATGAACGTTGCCTCGAGTGGTGCACCACAGCACTCGAACTCGGCGTCTCCTGGCTTGACGACGATTCCCTCGGAGCCGCACGTGGTGCAGCGCAATCGTGTTCCTGAATTCTGCTGCATGATCTGCACCCCTCTTCGCAACGTACTATCCGAATTCGTATCGGACGCAATCCGACGATATCATTCGTATGATTCGTTTGCTCCCAGTTCCCCAACTCGCTAGCTCGATCACGTCTCGCGAGATTCGGGAGCGGATCGTCCCGTCAGACGGCTTTCGACGCCATATATATAGTGTCGGTTTTGGCGACTCACTTTCACCGTGGTGTGCGCAGCCACAATGGCGATTCGCGACCGAGGTGCGACGTGGCCCACGTGAACCGTCCTGGCCCATGCACCGGTCGCAACCGATACTGGAGACGGACCGAGTTAGTTCGCACCAACCTAGATTCCCCGTCCGCGCGAGGCTCGATCTCGTCTACTGTTCTATGGCAATGATTATCCTCCCTGTCATGAGACAGGCGTGGGGGACGTCTATCGAAAGGGAATCATGAAGCTCGAGAACCGAATTGCGGTCGTCACTGCGGGGTCACGTGGAATAGGTCGTGGCATCGCCGAAGCCTTCCTCCTCGAAGGTGCGCAGGTGGTCATCAACGGTCGTGACGAAGCCAAGGGAGCGCGGGCGATCAATGAAATGGAGGACCTCGCCGCCAGCAACAATGTTCCCGCGGGACGTGTGGAGTTCGTTCGCAGCGACGCGACGGTGCAGGCCGATGTCGAGCGACTCATCGATGACACCGTCGCTCGTCACGGACGAGTCGACATCCTCGTCAACAACGCCGGGGGTTCGGGTGGACACGCCAACGTGGGACTGTTGTCGGACGAGGCGTGGAACGAGGCCTGCAACTGGATCCTCAACTCGACCTTCTGGGCCACCCGCCGCGTGGTCGAGGGGATGAAAGAGCGAGGCTTCGGGCGCATCATCAACATCTCGTCGGTTGAATCGAAGTTCATGAACAAGGCCTCCATCAGCAACTACTCAGTCTTCAAGGCGGCCGTCAACGCCCTCGGGCGATGCGTCGCCGTCGAGTACTCGCAGTTCGGCGTCACGTCGAACTCGATCTGCCCCGGGGCGATCGAAACCGACCTCATGATGTCCGCCGGTGCCAAGACCGCCGAAGTCCTCGGCATCAGCTATCAGCAGTTCCTGGACAACTACGCCCAGGAGTCGTTGACCAAGAAGCTCAACACCGTCGAAGAAGTGGCGGCACTCGCCGTCCTGCTCGCGTCTCCCGAGGGCTCTGGCATCACGGGCAGCGCCCTCAACGTCGACGGCGGAACGTCACCGTACTAATCTGCGCGAGATCGGTCGGCCATCATTCGCCGGCGACCGTCATCGCCCCGGCCTACCAGTCGAAACGGTGCAACGCCTGCTCGAAGAGGGCGACGGTCATATCGTGGAAGTGCCGCCCGACGTCCAGCGGTACGAGTCCGGCGCACGCGCGCGCGTACGTCCCCTCGAGGAGCACGCCGAGGCGAAGACAGGCCAACGAGTAGTACCAGTCGAGGTCCTCGACACTGCGCGACGAACGTCGAGCGTAGTGCTCGACCAGTTCCTCGCCCGAGGCCAGACCCGGCAGGTCGAGCACCGTCGCCGCCGAGCCTCGACCGTCGGCGCGGGGCCACGTCGCGAGGAGATGACCGAGATCGAGGAGAGGATCCCCGAACGTGGCGAGTTCCCAGTCGACGATGGCCGCGACCTCGGGCTGGTCATGACGGAACATCACGTTGGCGATATGGAAGTCGCCGTGCACGAGGCCGGGTTGGAAACTGACGTCGGAATGGACACTCAGCTGATACTGCACCTCGACCAGATTGTCGATCGCTCCCCCGGGCCAACCATGGAACTGCTCGTAGGAGTTCAATTGGGTGATCCATCGAGCGACCTGGCGTTCACACCATCCGTCAGCGCGTCCCGGCACGGCCACCCCCGCCTCGAACGGATCGACGCGGCTCAGCGTGGCCAATGCGTCCACCAGCGACAGGCTCATCAGCCGCTGGGCGTCGTCGACGATCGCGTACTGTGCGGGGAGTCCGTCCGCAGGATTGAATCCGTCGACCGGCTCCATCAGGTAGAAGGCGGTACCGAGCAACTCGGTGTCGTCGCAGGCGCCGATCAGGTGCGGATGCGGAACGTCTGTCGCCCTCAACGCGGAGAGGATCCTCGCTTCACGACGAATGGAATCGTCGTGCGCGGGACCGGAGTGGATCGGCGGGCGTCGCAACACGAACTGTCGCCCCGCGCGGCGAAATCGGATGACGATGTTCTGCGTTCCACCCGACAACGTCGTCACCTCGTCGATGGGTCCGGCGCCGAGTCCCGACGAGTCCATCCATCGAGCGAGCGCGTCGAGATCGATCAGACCGTCAACGTCCGACACGGGCGCCACTCAGGGGACTCTACAGACCCGCTGGGCCAGTAGCGCATCGATTGCGGCGTCCGCGTACCCCAATTCGCCCAGCAGTTCACGCGTGTGCTGACCGAGTCGAACACTCGTGCCCTTGTTGAGCGCGGGGGTCTCGGAGAGTCGCACGATCATGCCGACCTCTCGAATCCAACCGTGTTCGGGATGGTGGTGCTCGTAGATCCGCTCGGTCTCCATCGCCCACTCGTCCCACAGGAACTCGGGCATCACCGGATAGTCCACGGCGACCTCGACCGGGACGCGGTGCGCGTCGAGTCGTTGCACCGCGTCGTCAGCGCTCAACTGCTCGAAGCGCGCCGCCAGCACCGTCTCGAGCGCACCCGCGTTTTCGACACGAGTCGCCTCACTGATGAACCGAGGGTCCGAGGCCAAATTTGGTACGTCGAGTGCGTCGGCGAGTCGAGCGAACGACGCGTCACCGACGCACGCGATGCAGACCCACCCGTCGCTCGTCCGGTAGATCCGATAGAGCGGGCTCAGCCCGGTCTGGTCGGCGTTGAGCTCGATGGCGTTGACGGGATTACCGTCGAGGTCGGCGGCAAGTTCGGTCCTCACAAAGAGGCTCGAGTACATGTGAGGACTCTCGATGTACTGCGCCGTGCCGGTAGCCTCGCGATGCACCAGGGCCAGGAGGACCGCCACCGCGCCGGCGAATCCGTTGTAGAGATCCTCGTTGCCGACGACCCGGCTCACCGGCGGATTGCCCGAGCCCGCGCCGCTGTAGAGATGTCCCGTGAAACCCGAGACCAGAGGAGCGAAGCTCTTCAACTCCCTCATCGGACCGTCCGAACCGAAGCCGGGTAGGTAGCAGTAGATGAGGTCCGGATTGATCGCGCGAAGCTGCTCGTAGCCGATGCCGAGCTTTTCAGCCTTGCCGGGTCGTTGATTGTGCATCACCACGTCGGACGACTTCACGAGCTGGTTGAAGATCTCGAGTCCGTCGGCCGTTCGCAGGTCGAGTGAGATGTTGCGCTTCCCTCGCTGGGCGGCTTCGAACAGGTCGGGCAGCGGCCGCATCTGGTCGCCCACGAGAGGCTCGATCTTGATGACGTCGGCTCCGAGGTCCGACAGGAGTCGCGCGCCGAACGCCGTGGCGAAGAACGCCGAGAGGTCGAGAACCCGGATCCCCTGCAAAGGACCGGCGAGCGCGGTGCCGGGCGACCGGGGCATCGGTGATTCTCGACGCTCACCGAGCAGCGCGGCGATCTGCTCGTTGTGTTGACCGACTCGCGGCGCACCCGTGGGCGGCGTGGTCGACGACTTCTCGAACCGGATCGTCGGGCCGACCTGGCGCAGGATCCGCCCGTCTTGGTCGGGTACCTCCACGACCACCTCCCCGAAGGTGACCTGCGGTTCGACGAGCACTTCGTGGGGGCGGAGGACCGGAAGCGCGGCCAGATCCGCCTCGTGCAACAGTCGGATCCACTCATCGCGTGGTCGGGTCTTGAACGCCTCGGGCACGAGGTGACGGGCCGCGTGGTACTCGTCGTCGTCCAGCGGGACAGAGAACTCCAGCCCGTCGACGGTCCGGACCTTGTCGCCGAGGCCGAGGATGTCCATCGTCCGCTTGAAGCCGCCATCGCCACCGGTGTGATTCATCAGGTACTCGCCATCCGAACAGATGAACAGGTCGGTGATCAAGCGATTCCTACCGAATCCCGTCTCTGTCCCCTCACGCGCGAGGTACGACAGGTTCTTCTCGTTCCACCACCAGTTCATGAGGCTCACCGCGAGGGCACCGTCCAGCAACGACGTGTCCACGAACTGACCAACGCCGATGTGGAATCGCGCTCGCAGCGCCGACAGGATGCCGATCGACGCCAGGAACGACGTGCAGTAGTCGATCGACGGGTGACCGAGGAAGATCGGACCCTGGCGATGGCCGATCTGCTCGGCCATGATGCCCAGCCGCGCGGCGACCAGCGAGTCGTAGCCGGGGCGATCGCGCAGTGGGCCGTCCTGCCCGTAGGCGCTCACCGAGCAGAAGACGATCGACGGATTCGCGGCGTGCACCGCTTCGTAACCGAAGCCCTTCTCGGCGGCCCGTCCGACGCCGAGTGACTCGATCACGACGTCCGCGTCAGCGAAGAGGGCGAGCAGCGTCGCGACGTCGTGCGCATCGTCGAGGTCGAGCTCGATGCTCCATTTGCCACGATCCCATATCGGCCTCGTCGTCGACGCGCGATGCGCACCCGGTCCGGGCCTTTCGACCTTGATGACGGTGGCGCCGTAGTCGGCGAGCAGCATGCCGGTGATCGCACCGGGCGCGCCCCACCCGATCTCGTACACCTTCAACCCGCTGAGCGGTCCCGACATGGTCTGTCCCTGTCTTTCACTTGAGTCCACGTCGCGAGTGGCCATTGGCTTACGTCGCGACGACGGAGAACGTAGGCAGTGTATGGGTGGCGAACTTCGTCGGTGTGAGCCGCACCCGGTCACCGATGGCAATGGTGTCCGCGCCTTCCCCGACAATGGCCGTGACCAGCCGGGGTCCGACAACGCCGTCGAGCTCGACCAGGGCCAAGACGTACGGCGTCTCGCTCCCGCTCGGCAAGAACCCGCGCTCGACCCGGGTGTGGGTGAAGACCGTACCCGTGTGTGCGACGTCGCGCCACTCGCGCGTCGCGTCGGGATGACACGCCTGTCCCTCCACGGGGTACCACTGCCACTCACCGCACTGGGAGCACGCCGGCAAGACGAGGCGACCCTCGGCGGTGGCGTCCCAGAACGGTGCGATGAGTGGCAGGTTGGTGGGAGGGGCGAAATTGGGAACACGGATCTCGGTCATCGGTCGGCCGTCACGATCATCGTCGCGTGGTCGTTCCCGCCGAGTCCGGCGACGGCGCAGACCTCGGCCCGGGCCAACTGCGCGTCGCCGCGCTCGCCACGTACTTGACGAACCGCCTCGATGACGTGATTCATTCCGGGGATGTACGCGTAGGAGAGATGGCCGCCGTTGGTGTTGACCGGGAACGCCCCGCCCGGAGCGATACGCCCGTCCTGGCAGAAGGCCACGCCTTCGCCGCGCGCAGCGAAGCCGAGTTCTTCGAGTTGCAGGATCATCGAGATGCTGAAGCAGTCGTAGATCTGCGCGAAGTCCACGTCCGATGGCCCGACGCCCGCCTCTCGATAGGCTTTCGGAGCCGAGATGTGCGAGCCCAACATCGTCAGGTCCGGATTCTGCGAGAAGATGGCCGACAGCGTCTGATTCGTCGAGGCCACGCCCACGCCCGCGACGACCGCGGGGGGGCGACGCAGGCTCCTGGCCCGCTCCAGTGAGGTCACGACGTAGGCCGTGCCTCCGTCGCTGATCAAACAGCAGTCCGCACTTCGCAGGGGCGTTGCGATCATGGGCGACGCCAGGTATCCCGCGGTGTCCAGCGGCGTCGTCTTTTGCGCTCCCGGCGATAGAGCGGCCCACGCGCGCGCCGCCACCGCCACACTGGCGAAATCGTCGGGATCCACTCCGTAGTCGTGGCAGTACCGCTGCGCCCAGGCGGCGAAGTAGACCGGCTGGCCGTACCAGCCGAACGGCATCTCGAAACCGGCCTTGGCGGGGTCCTCGGCGTGATACGAATACGGGCCGCCTTCGTCCGAACCCTTCATTCCGAAGTACACGAGGACGTTCGTCGCGAGCCCGGCTTCGATCGCGAGTCGCGCGGTCAACACGGCGCCCACGGTTCCCGCACCGGCGACGTAGCCCGGCTTGGACGTGAAGGCTCGAGTGGCCCCGAGCGCGAGGGCGAGTTGGTCAGCGTTGGGATGTTCTACGGCGGGAATGAACCCATCGATCTCGCCGGGTTCGAGACCGGCGTCGGCGATCGCCGCCCGGCTGGCCTCGAGGATCAAGTCATCAATGGTTCGGTCGGAACGTCGCTTGAACTCGGTCTCCCCGACGCCAACGATGGCGGTCCCCCGCGGTGCGACTGACAAGACATCCCCTTTTGTCCAGTGGGCTATGTCCGCTCGTTCAAAGTCGAACTTCCCCTCGTAAGACTAGAATCATTGCAATCATTCGTCAAGTCTCAGTCTGGCCGAAACCCTCCGGACTGGTCGGAAGGGTTCTGATCGAGGGGACACGCCACCGTGACGGTTCCCGCCGCCAATCGGAGACGAATGTCGTGAAGTCCTACGAGCCCTTGACGGTTTCGAAGATCTTGGTGATCTCGCCGCTCGAGTCCTCCGGAACGATGTACCCCTCCTCTGATCGGATCTCGTCAAAGTGGCTGGCCACGTCTTCGGCGGTGAGTGAGGGGTTGTAGTAGCCCGGTGTAAGGCCGATGAAGAATCGACTGATCAACCCGCCGGCGGCCGAGAAGACCTCGCCCGACACCGGACACTCGTCCGACGCGAGGTAGGCGACGAGGGGGCTGACCAACTTGGGGTCCAGACCCTCCATCCCCTCCGGGAACAGGTCTTCGGTCATGCGCGTCTTGGCCACCGGGGCGATGGCGTTAGCCTTGATGCCGTACTTGCGGCCTTCGACTGCCAGCACCCGAGTGAGACCGACCAGACCCATCTTCGCGGCGCCGTAGTTCGTCTGACCGAAGTTACCGAGGATTCCCGAGTTCGACGAGGTGGAGACGATCCGGCCGTACCCCTGCTGCTTCATCACGAGGAAGGCTGGCTGGGTCACGTAGTAGGCGCCCAGCAGGTGCACGGCGATGACCGCCTCGAAGAGGTCCGGCGTCATCGACGCGAACGACTTGTCGCGTAGGACCCCCGCGTTGTTCACGACGATGTCCACGGTGCCGAAGGCGTCGAGCGCCGTTTGAACGATGGCCTTGCCGCCTTCGGCTGAGGCCACGGAGTTCGCGTCGGCAACCGCCTCGCCGCCCAAGGCCTCGATCTCCTTGACGACGCGCTGCGCCGGCCCCTCGTCCCCGCCTTCACCCGACACCGAACCGCCCAGGTCGTTAACGACGATTCGAGCGCCGCGACGGGCCAACTCGAGCGCGTGCTCGCGACCAAGTCCGCCGCCTGCGCCGGTGATGATTGCGACCTTTCCTTCAAAGCCAATCGATGACATGCGAGTCCCTTCACTTCTCAGTTCGATAGTTCTGAATGGCCCGATGTCGCGATGGCGCGAGTGTCAGTCCATCCTGGGGGAAACATTATCCCTTCACGGCGACGGCTCGATTCGACGGCCGCGACGGGAGATCGAATGGACGCCACCGGAGGACGCGATCGTCGACCCCCGGTCCACCGTGACGTCGGTGCGCCGACCCGTAAACTCCGTTCACAACCACCCGCCTCGACCAGCGTCGACCACCCGAGGAGCACCATGGCAGAGTTCCACACCATCAAGTACGAAGTTGGCGAAGACGGCGTCGCCGTCGTCACCTTCAACCGCCCTGATCGATTGAACGCGATCAGCCACGAGATGGCCGCCGAGGTCTTCCACGCGCTCGACCTCGCCGACGCCGACCCGATCGTACGGGTCATCATCCTCACTGGCGAGGGACGCGGCTTCTGCGCGGGGACCGACCTGTCCAGCGGACCCGAAGCGTTCGCGCCCGCCGCCGAGCTGCGAGACGGCGTCGCCGTGGCCCGCGACACGGGCGGGGTGTTGAACCTGCGGATCTTCAACCTGACCAAACCCACTATCGCCGCGATCAATGGTGCGTCGGTCGGACTCGGGGCGACGATGACCTTGCCGTGTGACATCAGGATCGCGTCGACCTCTGCCAAGTTCGGCTTCGTCTTCTCGCGACGCGGCATCGTGACCGAAGGCTGTTCCTCGTGGTTCCTACCTCGCGTCGTAGGGATCAGCACCGCGTTGCGTTGGACCCTCAGCGGCTCGATCATCGGGGCCGAGGAGGCCCTCTCGGCCGGACTCGTCTCGTCCCTGCACGAACCAGCCGAACTCATGGACGCCGCGCACGCCATCGCGACCGAACTGGCCACACAGGCCTCGCCGATCGCGATCTCACTGATCCGTCAACTCCTGTGGCGCGGGCTCACCGAGGCACATCCAATGGACTCTCACCGATACGAATCAATGTTGATCGCCCGGATGACCACGGGATCCGAGGCTCGCGAGGGAGTCGAGAGCTTCCTCGAAAAGCGCCCACCCGTCTTCACTAGTCGCGTCCCCGACGATCTGCCCCCGGACTGGCCGCTGTGGACCAATCCGACCTTCTAGTGGTCACCACGAAGACTCGGCCCGGGGCGCCTGCGCCCTTGGACGTCGCTCGGAATTGGTCGTGAACCCCGCGCCTCCGTCGCTGGGGATCGGCCCTGGGATCGACCTCGCGCTCTCACGGCTCACTCGAGCCCTGCACGAAAGCGCGGCACGGTTGGGTGCGTCGCTCGACCTGGACGCCCAGGAGTTGGTGCGAGCCCGTGCCGGCCTCTTGGGGCTGCGCGAACCAAACCAGGTGTCCGCGAACGGCCATAGTCGGTTCATCCGTTGCCGCGACGCCTGGATCGTGCTGAGCCTCGCTCGACGCGAAGACGTCGACCTGCTGGCCGCCCTCATCTCCGGCCCGGTCGACGGCGATCCATGGGCGTGTGTCGCGCGCGCAGCCGTCGTCGCGTCGGGCGAAGACTTCGTCGAGCGCGGTCGCCTGCTCGGACTCCCCATCGCCGTGGTCGCGGTCAAACCGGTCGCGGACGACCCCCCCGTCAGACTGTTCGACCGCACAGGCGCGCGACGAATCGAGCAACTCCGCGGCCTCAAGGTGGCCGATCTCTCTTCCCTGTGGGCCGGGCCGCTCACGGCCAAGATCCTCGCCGAGTGCGGGGCCGAGGTCACCAAGATCGAGAGTTCTACCCGTCCCGACGGAGCGCGCGCTCGACCCGAGTTCTACTCCGCGCTGCACGCGTCCGACCAAACTTCGATCGTGGTGGACTTCACGACGTCACGCGGCCTCGATCACCTGCGACAGATCATCGAATCGGCCGACGTCGTTATCGAGGCGTCGCGACCTCGCGCCTTGGATCAGCTCGGACTCGGTCCCGGACTGATCGCGTCACGGGCCGGGAGCGTGTGGTTGAGTATCACCGGCTACGGACGAACACCGCCCGCCGACGGATGGGTCGCCTTCGGCGACGACGGCGCGGCCGCCGGGGGCCTCGTCTCGTGGTCGTCTGACGGCACACCGCACTTCGTCGGCGACGCGATTGCCGATCCCCTGACCGGGATGTTCGGTGCGCTCGGCGTCTTCGAATCACTGATCAGAGGTGGCGGTCACCTGATCGAGGTCTCACTCGAACGCTCGTCGGCGTGGATCGGCGCCGACGCGAACGGACCCTACGTCGGTACGACGCCGAGCTGAACGAGATCGTGCGCGACCTTCCGGGCGACCGGCACCGACGCGAACTCCCACGGGCCTCGAAGCCCGACGGAACGATCGGACACGATGGTACGATTCGCCCGTGCGTGACGCCGATCCGACCTCGTCGGTCACCGGGCCCGGACGGCCACTCGGATCGGACACCGACATCCCACTCCTCGTGATCGACCTCGACGCGTCGCCGACGATGCCGAACGAGGCGAACGCCCTGCGGCCCAAGCTCGTCATCGGCCACTCCGCGAGCACGTCGTCCCCGTACGTCGATCACGTGGATATCGCGTTGACGACCTCCGACGAGGCCGGGCGCCCATGGGTCCACGTGGACGATCTGGGGGCGGCGCTCGCCGACCTGAGCAGCAGCGTCGCCCGACACCCGACGGCGTCGATCGTCGCTACACAGGTCATGCGCACGAACGAAGGTGTCGACGCGACGAGGGCGCTCGTGATCGAGTCGACCGCGTACGGGATGCTCCAGGGCGGATCGGAGCACGTCGAGTGGCTCGCCAACGAACGTCGTCACGCACGCGACGACGCCGACCTCGAGCCCGACGTCGTGGTCGAACGTAGCGACGACGCGCTGACGTTGACGTTCAACCGCCCTCGGCGACGCAACGCCTACCGTGCTCGGACGCGCGATGAATTGGTCGCCGCGCTGGAGCTCGCGCTGCTCGACGACACGATCACGAACGTCCACCTGCTCGGTGCCGGTTCCTGTTTCGGCAGCGGCGGCGACCTGAGCGAATTCGGCACGGTTCACGATGGTGCGACCGGACACCTGATCCGTTCGGACCGCAACGCGGCACACCTGCTGTCACGTCTCGGCGAGCGCACCATTGCGTACGTCCACGGTCCTTGCTACGGGGCGGGAGTCGAGCTGTCGGCCGCGTGTTCGACGGTGATCGCCGCGCCGGACACCACGATGACGCTCCCCGAGGTGTCTATGGGGCTCATCCCCGGTGCCGGGGGCACGTGGAGCGTGCCTCGACGGATCGGCCGCCACCGCGCGACGTGGCTCGCCGTCACCGGCACGTCGATAGACGCCGAGCGCGCGCGGCAGTGGGGCCTGGTGGACGACATTCGCGCCGAGACGACCTTCCACTCCTGATCTCGCCGATCGCAGGGTGCTCGCACGACGCGACGTCGGCGCCGGGCGCCGTCGGGAAACGAGGAAGTAACCTTCTGCCGTCGAGAGACGTGGGCTGGGGAGGACACTGATGTCACTGAATGGACGCGTTGCACTGGTCACCGGTGGAAGCCGGGGCATCGGTCGAGGCATCGCGATCGGTCTCGCGCACGACGGTGCTGACGTCGCGGTCAACTACGCCAACGACGAGCACAGCGCCCTCGAGACCGTCGAGCGCATCCGCGAACTCGGGTGTCGCGCCATCGCCGTCAAGGCCAGTATCGAATCGGCCGACGATGACGAGGCGATGGTGCGAGCCGTCGAGGACCAGCTCGGTCCCATCGCCATCTTGATCAACAACGCCGGCGTGGCGAGTCGCGGCCGAACCGTCGCCGACTCCAATCCGGAGGAGGTCGCGCGGATCATCGGCGTCCACGCCGTCGGTGCCCACCACCTCTGCCGCTTGGTCGTGCCCGGAATGCGCGGACTCGATCGCGGTGACATCGTGATGATCTCGAGCGTGACGACGAAGTACAACGGCGCCAACGGTGCGCCGTACAACATGGGCAAGGCGGCGCTCGAAGCGCTGGCCTTCACGCTGGCCAAGGAGGAGGCTCCGTACGGGATCCACGTCAACGTGGTCGCTCCGGGCATCGTCGACACCGAGATGGGCCGACGGCTCGTCAAGGCGACGGTCGGAGGAGAGAACATCCACGTCCTCGATGACCGCCTCCCGTTCGGACGAGTCTGTCAGCCCGAGGACGTGGCCGACGTCGTGCGATTCATGGTCTCGGACGCCTCGCGCTACGTCACCGGTCAGCGCGTCTACGTGGACGGTGGCAGCGAGTAGCTCCGCGTTCGATCAGGCGCCGAGCTCTCGAAAGAAGTCCCTCGGCGCGATGACGTCGCCCCGGTCGAGCTCGGCGATGTCGGCCTTGCCCAGGCCGAGCAGGGTTGAATCGATGCCGCCGCGAAGGATATCCAGCACGTTCTCGACGCCGGCCTGGCCTTCGACGGCGAGTCCCCACAGGTACGCGCGCCCGATCATGACCGCTCGCGCGCCCAGCGCGAGGGCCTTGACGACGTCGCTACCCCGTCGCACCCCGCCGTCGAGGAGCACCTCGATCTGACCTCCGACCGCGTCGGCGACCGCCGGAAGCGCGCGGATAGGCGCCGGGGTCCCGTCGAGATTGTTGCCACCGTGATTCGACACCGACAGCGCGGTCGCGCCGAGGTCCACCACCCGTTTGGCGTCGTCGACCCGGCTGACGCCCTTCACCATGAACGGTCCGTCCCACTGAGCGCGAAGCCACGCCACGTCGTCCCAACTCGGCAAGACGCTCTGCATCCACTCGTAGTAGGCCCCGAAAAACGTCGGAGCCGGTTCACCGTTCACCGCCATGTTGGGCGTCGTCAGGGTGGGCAGGTGACCGGTCTTGGCGAACGACCAGAACCACGCCGGGCGGGCAATGACGTCGGGCGCTAATTTGAGGACCGCCCTGAGGTCGATCTTGTCGGGGATCCAGGGACTCCCCCAGTCGCGCCCGCTCGCGAAGGACCAGTCGAGAGTGAGGATGATCCCCACTGCCCCGGCCGTCTTCGCCCGCTCGAGTCGTTGGATCATCGTGTCGCGGTCACCGGACCAGTACATCTGGAACAGGACCTGGTTGCAGCTCGAACAGACGTCCTCGATCGCCGAGCTGGCGAAGGAGCTCAATCCCATCAGCACCCCACGAATCGCCGCCGCCCGCGCCACTGCCAGCTCGCCGTCGGGGTGGATGGCTTGCGCACCGGTGGGCGAGATGATCACGGGCATCGAGACCGACTGGCCCATCACCGTCGTCGCCATATCGCGGTTGACCGCGTTGCCGGCCACGTGCGGCGCGAAACCCAACTGGTCGAAGGAGTTTAAGTTGTCCGACGCGGAGAGCCCCTTTTCCGAGCCGGCGACGATGGCACCGTAGACGGACTTGGGCAGATGGCGCTGCGCACGGCGCTGTGCGACCGCGACGGTCTCGAACCACTTACTCATGGAAGCCCCTCTGCTGTTTCGAATTTCTCATCACCGTGG
>Ga0075017_100001237_pt1 | contig 15415 bp, 15 predicted proteins | sample AleBraG_ABR_2012_FD_71475 | JGI IMG/M metagenome (GOLD analysis project Ga0075017, IMG submission 71475) | Freshwater sediment microbial communities in response to fracking from Pennsylvania, USA - Alex Branch Run_MetaG_ABR_2012 | ecosystem: Environmental > Aquatic > Freshwater > Creek >... | reverse complement strand
CGCAGGACGTGAAGTTCGACTTCCTGTTCTGGAGCGTGACCATCCCGATCTGGCTGCTCTCGCTGCTGATGGCGGGCGTGGGCGCGCTGATCTTCTTCGGCGTCGGGGTGATGCGCCGCCACCGCCGCCGCAGCGACCGTCGGAGCAAGCGCCGGAGCTGAGCTCCGGCGGGGCATCGCCGTTCGTCGCACCGGAGCGTGCGTGGGCGGGTCGACGCGCCAGGTGGCATGATCCCCGGCGACACACAGCCGAGCGTCACTCCGGGGGAGACACCATGAAGGCAGCACGAGTCAAGGACGGCGAGCTCACGATCTTCGAGGACCCGACCCCGGAGCCCGCCCCCGATTACGCCCGGGTGCGCATCACCTCCGCCGGCGTGTGCCACTCCGACCTCCACCTCGCCAAGGGCGACTGGGGCTTCCCCGGTGAGGGCTCGCCCCTCGGCCACGAGGCCATCGGTGTGGTCGAGGCGCTCGGCCCGGGCGCGGAGCGCTTCGTGAGCGTGGGTGACCGCGTGATCCTCGGCCTCGGCGGCGCCGGCGGCGGCCCCTGGTGCGGCGCGTGCGAGTACTGCATCGCCGGCGCGCCCAACCACTGCGTGCACGGCGGCGCGCTCATGGGCACGTTCGCCGAGGAGTTCTGCGCGTTCGCACCGGGACTGGTGGCGATCCCCGACAGCATCCCGGACGAGGAGGCCCCGCTCGCGTGCGGCGGCCTCACCGCCTACGGCGCGGTGAAGAAGCTCACCAAGCACGGGGTCACGCCCGGCCGGTGGATCGCGATCGTGGGTGCAGCCGGCGGTCTCGGCCATTACGCGGTGCAGCTCGCGTCGGCCTTCGGGTACCGGGTCATCGGCATCGACGCCGCGGCGCGGCTCGACTTCGTGAAGTCGCTCGGCGCCGAGCGGGTGGTCAGCATCGAGGACGCGGCCGAGGTGATCCAGAACGAGCTCGGCGGCGTGAACGCCAGCCTCGTGTTCGCCGCGCGCATCGCCGGCTACCAGCTCGGCTACTCGATCCTCCGCCAGAAGGGGCTGTTCGTCGGCGTGGGCCTGCCCGCAATCCAGGACGGCAACTTCGAGATCATGCCGATGGACATGCTCATGCGCGAGGCCACGGTGATCTTCTCCGCGGTCGGCACCGTGCAGGACATGCGCGAGCTCGTCGACCTCGCCGCGCGCGGCATCGTGAAGACGCACGTGGGCCGCACCGGTCCGATGAGCGACCTCGGCGCGATCTTCGAGGAGCTCCAGTCGGCCAGCTACCTCGGGCGCGCGGTGCTCACCGACATGTCGAGCTAGGGCTCGGCGCGTCGAGGCGCCTCACGGCGAGGACGTGGTGGTGGTCGGCGGGTCGGTCTGCGGCGAGTGCAGCCAGCCGGGGATCGCGCCGAGGCCGGACACGCCCGCGGTGACGACCCAGTTGCTCACGGTCAGCGTGCGCCAGCCGTCGGCGGTGTCGTTCTGGCTGAGGATCTTCACGGTGCCGTTGCCGGTGGCGTCGACGCTCGCCTGCGCCACCACACCGGTGTGCCCGTTGGCACTCGTCGCGGTCGGACCGAACGACAACACGTCGCCGGGCTTCGGCGCGGTGCCGACGGTGCCGTTGGCGACCTTCACGAGGTTGCCGCCGAACGCGGTCGAATAGTTGTCGTAGACGTCCTTGCCGTTCGCGCCGTAGGGGTGCACGCCGTAGGCGAGGTACATGTAGCGCATCGACAGCTCGACACACTGCCACTCGAGCTCGCCCCACGCGCCGGGGAAGAAGTTGACGAGGCGGTTCGGGGCACTGTCGGCGCCGGGCCGGGGACCGCACACAGCGACGCCGCGGTAGGACGCGCCGAGCGCGGTGGCTCCGGTGTAGTTGCCGCGGTCGCACGCGCCCGACCACCACGAAGGGGCCGGGAGGGGGGCCGACGTGTCGATCGGCGGCGGCGCCGGCGGGAGGCATGCCGTCAGGGCGATCGCGAGGGCCGCCACGACCATGCCGAGCCGGGTGGTGTGGCTGCGCGCGACGGCGCGGAGTTTCGAGGTCACGTTGCAGTGATCGGCCGTCGACCGCCGGGAGTTGAGCCGGCGTACCCTCGCCCGATGGACATGCCCCGATGGTCGCAGTCGATCTTCATCGCAGCCTCAACTGCGGATCTGTACGCAATGGTCTCCGACGTGACCCGCATGGGGGAGTGGAGCCCCGTGTGCCGGTCGTGCCGGTGGGACGACGGCGAGGGTCCCTGGGTCGGGGCGTGGTTCACGGGGCACAACGTGGACGACGGGCGCGAATGGGACACGCACTGCGAGGTGCTCGCGGCGGACCCGGGCCGAGAGTTCGCGTTCGGCGTGGCCGGCACCTTCGTGCGCTGGACCTACACGTTCGCGACGGCGACGGACGCCGGCCGCGACGGCGCGATGGTCACCGAGACGTGGGAGCCGCTGCCCGACCTGCTCGCGTTCTACGCGCAGCAGTACGGCGAGGGCCAGGTGCAGTCGACCCTCGACGCGCGCGCCGAGACCGCGAAGCTGGGCATCGCCGAGACGCTCACGGCGATCAAGCGCGCGGCCGAGAGCAGTTGATCATGCGTACTGCCACCGCGGCCCCGGGCGTGGCCCCTGCGGGTACTCCATGCACTGCACGTCGAACCAGATCGGCAGCAGGTACTTCACGTAGAACGCGTGCACCACGATCGTGGGGCCGGCGAGATCCTCGTAGACCTTGAGCTGCAGGCGATCGTCGCGCTGTTGGAACTCCTGGCAACGCGCGAGGACGTCGTCCACCTCGCTGCGCGTGTCGATGAGCAGGCCGAGGTGGTCGTAGCCCGGTGATTCCAGCGGCTTCTTGCCCTCGGCCAGGAGGATGAACTGGCCGTCGTCGGGCTGCAGCAGGTGACACGACTGGTTGATCACCATCGTGTCGAGCGCGTGCCACCCGAGCACCCCGCAGTAGAAGCTGTCGACCTGCTCGCGGAACTCGGCGGTGAGCGTGCCGAGCGGGAAGGTCAACTCCATGTGGTTGAAGCGCATGGTGCCCATGATCAGATCCCCATCAGGTCGCTGAGGCCCGTGCGGGTCCCGGCGAGGTAGCCGCCGTCGACCGCGAGGGCGTGGCCGGTGACGAACGATGCGTCGTCGGACGCGAGGAACAACGCCGCGGCCGCGATCTCGTCGGGCCGCCCGAAGCGCCCGAGCATGTGGTCGTCGCGGTACTCGTCGCGGAACTTCGACATGTGGTCGCTGCCCATGACCGCCCGGAACATCGGCGTGTCGATGAAGCCAGGGCAGATCGCGTTGACGCGGATGCCGGCGCGGCCGTAGTCGATCGCCATGTTCTTGGTGAGCATGACGACGCCGGCCTTCGACGCGTTGTAGGAGCTGCCGCCCTCCGTGCCCTGCAGTCCCTCGACGCTGGCGACGTTGACGATGCTGCCCGACCGCTGCTCCAGCATCGGGCGCAGCGCGTGTTTGCACACGAGGAAGGTGCCCTTCAGATTGACCGCGAGCACGCGATCCCAGTCGTCCGCGTCGACCAGGTGCACCGGTCCGCCGCCGGCGACTCCGGCGAAGTTGCACACGACGTCGAGGCGCCCGTGACGCGCCACCACCTCGTCGACCGCGGCCGACACCGCGGCCTCGTCGCGCACGTCGACCGCGAGCACATCGGTCCCCGCCGCGCTGCCCGCGGCCACGTCGATGCCGAGCACCTTCGCGCCTTCCTGCGTGAAGCGCTCGACCGTTGCCAGCCCGAGCCCCGATGCCGCGCCGGTGACCAGCGCGACCTTGCCGTCGAGTCGTCCCATGGAAGTTCCTGTTCTCTCCGGGATCAGTCCGCGAACTCGGGCAGCACGTACTTGCCCATGAGCTCGATCGACTGCATCACCTTCTCGTGCGGGATGTCGTACGGGTTCACGAGGCACAGCAGCAGGTCGCAGCCCACCGCCTCGTAGCGCTTCGCCGCGGCGATGCACGCGTCGGGATCGCCCATCACCGCGGAGCCGGAGTCGCGCAGGTAGTCGATGGTGAGCTGGCCGAGGTGCCCTTCGCGCTTGTGCTGGAGCGTGTCGCGTGTGTACTGGTAGGTGTCGAGTTCGGTGCGGCCCTGCTCCTCCTGCCACTCCGCGACCGACGCGATCAGGTTGCCGCCGAACTTCGGGTACCACTCGAACGACTCGCGCGCGACCTCGGTCGCCTCCTCTGTGGTGGGCGCGCAGTGCACCATCGTGAAGGTGGCCGCGGTGTCGTTCACGAACTTGCCGGCCGGCTGGGTGCACGCCTTCAGGCCCTCGCGGTACGACTCGATGTTGTGCGCGAGCTCCTCCGGCGGGAGCCCGACCGTGAACGAGCAGAGGCCGATGCCGCGCTCTCCCATCTCGCGGTGGCCCTGCGGCGAGCTGGTCGCGCCGAAGATCGGCGGGTGCGGGGCCTGCAGAGGCTTGGGGTGGATCCGGCGCGGCGCGCCCATCTTCCAGTACTTGCCGTCGGCCTGGTACTCGTCTTCGGTCCACGCGCTCACGATGTGGCCCAGCGCCTCGCGCCACTGCGCACGAGTCTCGTCGGGGTCGACGTCGAAACCTTCGAGCTCCGCACGTGTCGACGACCGACCGGTACCGAAGTCGACGCGGCCGTCGGAGATGAGGTCGAGCACCGCGACCGACTCCGCGGTGCGGATCGGGTGGTTGTACGGCTTGGGCAGCAGTCGCACGCCGTACCCGATGCGGATGTTCTCGGTGCGCGCCGCGACCGCGCCGTAGAGCACCTCGGGATTCGAGCAGTGCGAGTACTCGTCGAGGAAGTGGTGCTCCACCGTCCAGAACGCGTGGAACCCCATCTTGTCGCCGAGGATCGCCTGCTCGAGGGTGTTCTTGTAGGCCGCGTGCTCCTTGCCCGGTGTCCACGGCCGCGGGACGGGGATCTCGTAGAACAGGGCGAACTTCACGGACACCTCCGCGGTCGGGGCACGGCAGCTGGGCTCGGGGGAGCGCGGCGACAGTAACCCGATCTGCGGCGGCGTGCCCCCCGACCAGCCCGGGACTAGCGGACGAGCATCACCACGAGGGTGAAGTGGCACGCCGCGGCGGCGACCGTCATCACGTGCCAGGCCTCGTGGTAGCCGAACACCGACGGGCGGGGATCGGGCCAGTGCAGCCGCAGGCCGATCGCGCCGACGGTGTAGAGCACGCCACCGGCGACGAGGAGGATCAACTCGGTGACGGTCAGCGACTGCACGACGACCGGCATCACGAGCACGACCATCCAGCCGAGGCCGATGTACATGTAGCTGCCGATGCGGTTGAGCGCGCCGAACTTCACCAGGGCGAGGGTGACGCCGAGGACCGCGATCGTCCACGCCGCGCTGAGCAACGCGATGCCCCACGCGGGTTGCAGCGCGAGCAGCGCGATCGGCGTGTAGGAACCGGCGATGAGCACGAAGATCATCGCGTGGTCCATACGGCGCCAGCGGGCCTTGACGCGCGGCGTCCAGTTCCCGATGTGGTACGTGGAACTGGTGCCGAACAGGCCGGCGAGCGACAGGGCGAAGAGCGCGGTGGCGATCTTCGCCGACACGCCGCGGCTGATGGCGACGAGGGTGATCCCCGCCGGGATCGACAGGTAGAACGCCACCTGGTGGATGCGTCCGCGCAGCAGGGGCTTGGGCGGATCGGCCGCGCTGCCCACGGCGGGTGCCGCGCCCGGTCCCTCGGCGGGGAGGGGGAGCGGGTCGGGCGCCATGACCCGAGGGTAGGGCCCCCGGCGGCGGATCCGGGCCCGGGGGCCTCAGGAACGGTTCAGGGGTCTCCGTGCGCGACAATGGGGGTTCCCCCCGTCGAGCCCGGAGTTCCTCTTGCTGTCCGTTCGCGACCTCGTCGTCGAGGTCGGTGCCACCCGCATCGTCGACGGTGTGTCCTTCCAGGTGCACGCCGGTGAGAAGGTCGGCCTCGTGGGGCGCAACGGCGCGGGCAAGACCACGCTGCTGCGCGTGCTCGGCGGAGCCAGGTCGCCGAAGGCCGGCGTGGTGAAGCGTGCGCCCGCCACCGGGTACCTCTCGCAGGATCCCCGCCAGGACTCGGTCCCGGACGACACCACCGTGCTGCACCACGTGCTTGCCGGGCGTGGTCTCGACGAATTGCTCGACGAGGTGGAGAAGCGGCGCATCGCGCTCGACGAGCTGCCCTCCGACGAGAACGTGCACAGGTACGCGAATGCGCAGGAACGCTTCGAACACGCGGGCGGCTACGCGGCCGAGGCGGAGGTGCGCAAGCTCGCGAGCGGTGTGGGTCTGCGCGAGGACCGCCTCGACCTGCCCATCGGTGCGCTCTCCGGTGGTGAGCGCCGACGCGCCGAGCTCGTGCGCATCCTCTTCGGCGGCAGCGAGCTGCTGCTGCTCGACGAGCCCACCAACCACCTCGACGCCGACGCGCGCACCTGGATCCTCAAGTTCCTGCGCGACTACCGCGGCGCACTCGTGGTGGTGAGCCACGATCTCGACCTCCTCGACGAGGCGATCACGCGCGTCGTGCACCTCGATCGCGAAGCCGAGGAGGCCACCGGTTCGGTGGTCGAGTACAAGGGCACGTATTCGCAGTACCTCGTGCAGCGCGCCGCCGACGAGGAACGACTGGGCAAGCTCGCGACGCGCCAGGACCGCGAGATCGCGCGGCTCTCGCAGCTCGCGAGCTCCATGCGTGGGCAGACGGCCAAGCGCGCCAAGGTCGCGAAGAACCTCGACGGGCGCGTCGCCCGCATCGAGGCGAGCAAGGTGCAGGCGCCAACGAAACGGCGCTCCCTGCGCCTGCGCTTCCCGGAGCCGCCGTCGTGCGGGCGCACCGTGCTCACCGCCACCGAGATCTGGAAGTCGTTCGGCGCGCTCGACGTGTTCTCCGACGTCAGCTTCGACGTCGGCCGCGGCGAGCGCCTCCTCGTGATGGGCCTGAACGGCGCGGGCAAGACCACGCTGTTGCGCGTCCTCGCCGGCGTGCTCGACCCCGATCTCGGCGAGGTGCAGCTCGGCACGGGCGTGTCCACCGGCTACTACGCGCAGGAGCACGAGGGCATCGTCGGCGGCCGCTCGCTGCTCGAGCACATGCGCGAGGTCTCGAACCTCGGCGACGGCGGGTTGCGCGAGCTGATCGGCATGTTCGGCCTGTCGGGCGACAAGGCGTTCCAGGATGCCTCCACGCTGTCGGGTGGTGAGAAGACGAAGCTCGCGCTCGCGCAGCTCGTCGCGGGCAGTCACAACGTGCTCCTCCTCGACGAGCCCACCAACAACCTCGACCCCGGGTCGCGCGTCGCCACGGGTGAGGCGTTGGCGTCGTGGCCGGGAACGATGGTGATCGTGAGCCACGACCCGGAGTTCGTGCGGGCGCTGGAACCCGACCGCGCGCTGCTCATGCCCGACGGCACCCTCGACATGTTCCGCGAGGAGATGTACGAGCTGCTCGAACTGGCGTAGCCCGGCTCCTGGAGCCGGCATGGGCTCGCTCGGGGCCCGCGCGAACCGGGGCGTTACCCTCCCGGCCATGAGCGGCCGCACCTACAACTTCGCCGACCTGTTCGAGATCCTCGCCGCCACCGTCCCCGACCGGGAGGCCGTGGTCGCCGCCGGTCCGGGCGACGAGTGCGAGCGTCGCACCTATGCCGAGCTCGACGAGCGGGCGACGCGCTTCGCGCATCACCTCCGCGAGTCCGGCATCCGGCCGGGCGACTGGATCGGCATCTACGCGTGGAACCGCGCCGAATGGGTCGAGGCGTGGATCGCCTGTTACAAGGTGCGCGCGGTGCCGATCAACGTGAACTACCGCTACGTCGACGCCGAGCTCGAGTACCTGTTCGACAACGCGGACCTGCATGGCGTGATCTTCGAGCGTGCGTTCGCCGAGCACGTGGCGCGCGTGGCGCCGAAGCTTCCGCTCCTCGACGTGTTCGTCGCGCTCGACGACGACTCCGAGGCGACGCCGGCGCAGGTCGACGCGTTGATCTCGCTCGCCGCCGTGCCGTACGAGGAGGCGCTGTCGGCGTCGAGTGATGTGCTCGACTTCGCGCCGCGCAGCAACGACGACCTCTACGTGCTCTACACGGGCGGTACCACCGGCATGCCCAAGGGCGTGAAGTGGCGCGCCGAGGACATCTTCCTCGCCGCGATGCTCGGCTCGCGCGGCAACATCGAGCCCGCCGGACCGGAGGACCTCACCGACGTCGCGGACCGCACGCCGATATCGATGATGGGCCTCGCGCCGCTGATGCACGGCGCGTCGCAGTGGGTCATGTGGAATGCGTTCGCGATCGGCGCCCGCTTCGTGCTGTGGACCGGTCACCACTTCGATCCGGACGCGATCTGGGACATCGTCGAGCGGGAGGGGGTGGTGTCGCTCGCGATCGTGGGCGACGCGATGGGCCGCCCACTCGTCGAGGTCTACGCGGCGAATCCCGCCGCCCACGACCTCTCGGGGCTGCTCGCCATCGGCAACGGCGGCGCCATGCTCTCCCAGGCGGTGAAGGACCAGATCATCGCCGACCTCCCGCACGTCGCGGTGATGGACGGCTTCGGCGCGTCGGAGACGGGGTGGAACGGCTCCGGCACCGGCGGCAAGGGGCAGTTCCAGCGCGGCCCGGGCACCACCGTGCTCGACGACGGCCTGCACGAAGTGGTGCCCGGCTCGGGGGTGCACGGGATGTTGGCCCGCCGGGGTCACATCCCGCTCGGCTACCACAAGGACGAGACGAAGACCGCCGCCACCTTCGTCACCGACACGGAAGGTCGGCGCTGGGTGATTCCGGGCGACCACGCCACCATCGAGGCCGACGGCACCATCACCGTCTTCGGTCGCGGCAGCCAGGTCGTGAACACCGGCGGCGAGAAGGTGTTCCCCGAGGAGGTCGAGGGGGCGCTGAAGTCGCACGCCGGCGTGTACGACGCCATCGTCGTCGGCGTACCCGACGAACGCTTCGGCGAACGTGTCGTCGCGCTGGTCGCGTTCCGCGAAGGCGACGTCGACCACGACCTCGAACACATCGCGGCGCACTGCCGTACTGTCATCGCCGGCTACAAGGTGCCCAAGCAGATCTTCGTGCTCGACACGCTGCAGCGCACCCCGGCCGGCAAGCCCGACTACCGCTGGGCCAAGGAACGAGCACTGGAGTTGTGTCGATGACCGTCGAGTTCGGACTCTTCCTCCCGCAGATGCGGATGGACCCCGCGGGGCTCGTCGCCCGCGCCCAGGCGGCGGAGGTGGCGGGGTTCACCGTGATGGCGGGCATGGACCACCTCGCGCCGCCGCTCGCATTCGACCAGCCGATGTACGAGGCGATGACCACGGCCACGTGGCTCGCCGCGACCACGGAGCGGATGACGCAGAGCCACCTCGTGCTGTGCGACGCGTTCCGCCACCCGGTGGTGTTGGCGCGCCAGGCGGTGACGCTCGACCACATGTCGGGCGGTCGCTTCGAGCTCGCGCTGGGCTGGGGCTCAGTGGTCGAGGAGTTCCACACGTTCGGCATCGCGCCGACCGCGCCGGCCGAGCGCGTCGACCGCATGCGCGAGACCCTCGACGTGATCAAGGCCTGCTGGTCCGGCGAGCAGTTCGACTACCACGGCACCTGGTTCGACGTCACCGGGGGACAGCAACTGCCCACGCCGTCGACGCGCATCCCCATCGTGATCGGCGGGGTCGGGAGGAAGACGATGGCGTTGGTACGGGAGCACGCCGACTGGTGGAACGTCCCGATCCACGAGCTGCACCGCGTCGACGAGAAACGCCCCGAGGCGGGCGACGCGCGCGTCTCCACGCAGACGATGATCGTGTTCATCCCGTCGGAGGACCGGCGCGCCGAGCTCACCGAGACGGCACACAAGCGCTTCAGCTGGCGCAGCGGTCTCGTGATCGGCAACGGTGAGGAGATCATCGAGCACTTCGCCACGCACGCCGCGAGTGGCGTGGAGCGCTTCTACGTGTGGTTCTCCGACTTCGCGCAGCCCGACACCCTCGCCGCCTTCGGCGAGCAGGTGATCGGCCGGGTCTAGTCATCGCTCCGCCGGGCCCTCCGCGAGCATCGCGTCGGGCGCGGGGTCGTGGTCGCGGATCATCCCCTTCACCCGGAACGCCACGGGCGCACGCTCGGGCTGTTGCGTCCAGCACACCGGGGCCACGCCGGGCATGTCGGCGATGGTCGCGTACTGGTCGAGGTCGAGCCCGCGCGACAAGCCGATCAGAGAAGCGCGCTTCAGCACCACCGCGGCTTCGGCGTCGTCGTCCGTGAGGTTCGCCGCGGCCCAGCGGAAGAACCCGCCGCGCGCGTCGGCCGCGGCGAACGGCTCGGGACCGACGACCTTCAGGCCCGCGACGGTGAACTTCAGCACGGGCGTGCCGTCGCGCAGCAGGGTGAGGTCGCGTGGCCGGGCTGCTTCCGAGAGTGGGGCATAGGGCATCGCCATGTCGTACTGCCGACGCGCCGCACCACCCGAGGTGACGCGCCACGCGTGCGCGGCGGCGAGGCCCGCGAGGTCGAACAGGTGCGTGCACTGTCGAGTGGCGTCGGTGCGGGCGCCGACCGCGAGGCAGCTGGGGGAGAGCGTCATGCCCTCGACGACGTGTAGGGGCTCGGCGGCTTCATGGCACGTCGACCAGGGTTGGCGGAGCGCGTCGGCGGTCACGTGCCGGACCTGCTCGCCGTCGTGCTCGAGGCGCACCGTGAAGGAGTGGAGGTCGTCCTCCATGCCCGCGTCGACGACCGTCGGCGACGTCGCGACCACACGGATGCGCCGGCGGTAGCTCCCGAACGGGAAGTGGTCGCGGCCGGCGTCGTGGGGCGCTTCCTGGGGCACGGACCGAGCGTAGGTGTCACGAATGCGGGTGTGCATCCGGCGGCACCCGCGGGTCGGGGACCATAATGCGCACATCGTGCTGCCGCGACGGGGGCGGTGGCCGGAGGGAGCGACCATGTCCATGCGCATCGACCTGACACCAGACGAGGAACGCGCCGTGGCGCAGGCCTATGCCAGCACCTGGTGGCTGTTCATGATCTTCGGCATCCTGTGGCTGCTGCTGGGGTTCTTCATCCTCTCGCTGCGGCCCGGTTCGATCACGGCCGTGGCGATCCTCATCTCGATCGCGTTCTGGCTCGGCGCGTTCGCCCAGTTCGCGGTGGCGCTGGTGCTGCAGGGTGGCTGGCGCGTGTTCGCGATCATCTGCGGCATCCTCGCCATCGGTGCGGGCATCGCGACGATCGTCTGGCCCGGGCCCACGCTCGTGGTGCTGTCGGTGTTCGTCGCCTGGTACCTGCTCATCCGCGGGATCTTCGACGTCGTGCTCGCGCTCACCCACACGCACGTGCAGGGCTGGTGGCTCGGCCTCATCGGCGGGGTCATCGGCATCGCCCTGGGCGCCTGGGCGATCGGCAACCCCGATCGATCGGTGCTGCTCCTCGTGACGATCATCGGCATCTGGGCGATCGTGAAGGGCGTCGTCGACCTCGTCAGTGCATTCCGTTTCCGTGATCTCAAGAAGGCGCTCGCCTGATGGCCGACGACACCCAGCCCGACGAAGAGCCGACTTCCGCCGAAGCGCCGACGGAGGCCGCGGCGGAGCCTGCGGAGCCGCCCACGGAGCCGCCCACGGAGGCTGCCGAACCGCCCACGGAGGCCGCGCCGACCGCGGCGGGGGCCGTCGCGTCCGAGCCCTCCGGAGCGGACGCGACGGCGTCGAAGCCGAAGAAGCACCTGAAGAACGGCGTGCCGCGTTGGAAGCGCGTGCTCGCGGTGGTGCTGCTCGTCATCGGGTTCGTGCTGGTGCCGCTGTCGGCGGTCTCCATCTGGTCGCGCAACCAGCTGCTGAACACCGACCGCTACGTGAGCACCGTGTCGCCGCTGGCCGACAACGCCGACATCCAGAAGGTCGTGGCCACCAAGTCGGTCGATGCCCTGTTCTCCTCGGTCGACGTGGACGCCAAGATCACCGACGTCTTGCCGAAGCGGGCCAAGTTCCTCGGCGACACGATCGCCGCGCAGGCCCAGGGCTATGCGGTGCAGATCACCGAGAAGCTCCTCGCCTCGGATCGGTTCCACTCACTCTGGGACAACATGAACCGGGTCGCGCATGCGCAGCTCGTGGCCGTGCTCAAGGACCAGAACGGGGTGAACGCCGGCCCCGCGAAGCTCAAGGACGGCAAGATCACGCTCGACATCTCGCAGACGATCGACACGGTGAAGACCGAGCTCACCAAGAAGGGTCTCGGCTTCCTGAAGAACGTCTCGGTGCCGCCGGTGAAGCGGACGATCGTGCTGATCGACGCGGGCGGTATCGACCAGGCGCGCACGGCGTCGAAGATCCTCAACGCGATCTCGTGGTTGCTGCCGATCCTCGCGATCGGGTGCTTCGTGGCCGCCGCGTTGCTGGTGCGTCCCCGTCGTCGGGGCACGATCCGCTCGGGTCTGGTGCTGTTCGGCGCCGCCGCGTTCACGCTGGTGCTGCTGGCGGTCGGCCGGTACTTCTACCTCGACGCGGCGACCCCGCCGGGCGGCGACGGCAAGGCCGCGGCTGCGGTGTGGGACATCCTCCTGCGCAACGTGCGCCTCGCGGTGATCATCCTCGGGATCATCGGTCTGCTGATCGCGTTCGTGGCGTGGCTCTTCGGCTCCACCGGTGGCGCCGAGCGCATCCGGGCGATGGCGAGCCGTGGGGTCGGTGGCCTGCGACGCGTGGCCGACGAGCACGGCTACACGCCGGGTCCGGTCGCCGAGTGGGTCACGGCCAACAAGCGGGGCCTGCAGATCGGCGCCATCGTGCTGGCGGTGCTCGTGTTCATCGCCTGGAAGAACCCGACGATCGGCGTCACCCTCGTGATACTGATCGTCCTCGCTCTCGTGCTCGGAGCCATCGCGTTCCTCACGCGGGGTTCGCCGACGGCGATCGAGGGCACCACCTCCGACGAGGGGACCGAGGACGACACGGAGGACGCAGCTGTCTGAGCACGCCGATGTGTGCATCGTGGGTGCCGGCCTCGCGGGCCTCGCCCTCGCACGCGCGCTCTCGTTCCGCGGCATCGGGTGCACCGTGCTCGAGGCGGCCGACGGTGTGGGCGGTCGCGTGCGTACCGACGCCCACGACGGCTTCCTGCTCGACCGCGGCTTCCAGGTCGTGCTGACCGCCTATCCGGAGCTGCAGCACCAGCTCGACACTCGCAGGCTCGCGCTCCAGCGCTTCGACCCCGGCGCGCTCGTGCGGGTCAACGGGCGCCTGCGGCACGTGGCCGACCCGCAGCGGAAGCCGCGGTACGCGCTGGCCACCGCGATCGCGCCCGTCGGCTCACCGATCGACAAGGTGCGTCTGCTCAAGCTGGTCACCGACGTGCGGCGCGGCCCACCCGCCGATCTGTTGCGGCGTCCGGCACCGGGGGTCGACGACCCGACCACGCTCGAGGCGCTCGTCGCCCGTGGGTTCTCGGACACGATGATCGACGAGTTCTTCGTGCCGCTGCTCGGTGGCATCCAGCTCGACCCGCTGCTCGAGGTGCCGTTCCGACGTGCGGCGATCATCCTGCGCATGCTGGCCGAGGGCGACGCCGCGGTACCCGCCACCGGCATGCAGGCCATCCCCGAGCAACTCGCGGCCGATCTCCCCGACGGTGTCGTCCGCCTGCACTCGCCGGTCGCCGCGATCGAGGGCACCACGGCGGTGCTGGCCGACGGTGAGCGGGTCGCGGCGCGCGCGCTGGTGGTGGCGACGGAGGGGCCGGCCGCGGTCGCGCTGCTCGGGCTCCCCGAGGTGGCGTCGCGCGCGGTCACGGCCGTGTACTTCGGCGCCGACGCGGCACCCGTGCCCGACAAGCTGGTGATGCTCGACGGCGACCGCTCCGGCCCGGCCGGGACCGTCGCGGTGATGAGCAACGTGGCACCCACCTACGCGCCGCCCGGGCGCGCGCTCGTGGTGGCCGAGGTGCTCGGACCGGTCGAACGCGAAGGCGTGGAGACGGCCGTGCGCACGCAGCTGCGCGGGTGGTTCGGCGGCGCGGTCGACGGGTGGGAGCACCTGCACACGTACCGCATCCCGCACGCCCACCCCGACCAGCGGCCGGGCTTCTCGGCGAAGCAGCGCGTCGACCTCGGTGACGGTGTGTTCGTGTGCGGGGATCACCGCGACACGCCCGCGATCCAGGGTGCGCTGTACTCGGGCAAGCGCACCGCCGCCGCGGTGCTGCGCCACCTCGACGGCGCGGCCTGAACCAGCCGGGCTCGGGCTCAGTCCTGCTTGGACTTGCCCGCGGCCTTCTTGGCCTGCTTCCAGGCGCGCACGGCGGTGAAGGCCTCGCGCGAGTCGATGTCGGCGACGGAGCGCGGCTGCTCGTCCGAGAACGGCACGGCATACTCCTCCCAGCCCTTCGGCGCGACCTGCAGGCGCTTGCCGAGGATCGCGAGGAAGATCTTGGCCTTCTCCTCGCCGTAGCCGGGGAGGGCGCGGATGTTGGCGTACACGACCGCCGGGTCCTTGGAGCCCTTCCAGATCTTCGCGGCGTCGCCGCCGTACTCCTCGACCACGTGCACGCACAACGCGTGCGTGCGCTTGGCCATCGAGCCGGGATAGCGGTGCAGCGCGGGCTTCTCCTTGAACACCGCCTCGAGATCGTCGGGTGACATCGCCGCGATCTTGGCGGCGTCGAGGTGACCCAGACGGGCCCGCAAGGTGGAGGGCCCGCGGAACGCCCACTCCATCGGCACCTGCTGATCGAGCAGCATCCCGATGAGCAGCGCGAGCGGATCGGTGACGAGGAGCCGGTCGGCGTCGGTGTCGCCGGTGATCGGGAGCTTGGCAGTACGGGGGGCCATGGAACGAGCCTACCGAGGCGGTGTCGGGGGTTACACCAAAACGCGCGTCCGACTCGGTAGGGTTCCCGCCCATGTCCAACGTGCCGCCCGAAGACCCGTACCCCGGCGATTGGCAAGGTGGTGACACCGGCAACGTCCCGCTCGGGCCGGAGCCGGAGCCCACCTACGCCGCCGGCGAGGGCGGCTCGGGTGGCTGGGGCGAGGAACCCCGCACCGAGCCCTTCGCGATCGCGGCGATGGTCTGGGCGGTCGTCAGCATCGTCATCCCGCTCGTCGGCACCATCGTGGCGTTCGTGCTCGCGCAGCGCGCCGCGGACTCCATCCGTCGCTCGCGCGGCACGCGCAGCGGTGAGCATCTCGTCACCGCGGCACGCATCACCGCGGGCGCGGTGCTCGCGCTCTGGGCCATCGGCCTGGTGTCGTTCTTCGCGCTGCGCGGCGGCGACTCCTCGAACAACAACGACGTGGCGGTGCCCACGAAGCCGCCGGTGAGCACCACGCTCGCGCCGGTCACCACCGTCACCACGGTGCCGTTGACCACCACCACCACGAAGCCGCCGGTCACCACCGCGACCGCGCCGCCGCCCACCGTCACCGTGGTGCCGCCGCCC
>Ga0075017_100001236_pt1 | contig 15417 bp, 16 predicted proteins | sample AleBraG_ABR_2012_FD_71475 | JGI IMG/M metagenome (GOLD analysis project Ga0075017, IMG submission 71475) | Freshwater sediment microbial communities in response to fracking from Pennsylvania, USA - Alex Branch Run_MetaG_ABR_2012 | ecosystem: Environmental > Aquatic > Freshwater > Creek >... | reverse complement strand
AGCCAGTGATTCGCGGCCGGTCCGGCCGCCGGTCACTTCAGGAGCCTGCGGCCGATCAGGCGGATCGCGAGCAGCACGCTGCCCAGGGCGTAGCCCACCAGAACCAGCAGGTCACGTACGGGGTGCGCCATCGGCAATCCGAGCGTCAGGCCGCGCGCCAGGTCCGCGCCGTGCGCCAGCGGCAGCGCCGCGGCGATGTCCTGCACCAGCTCAGGCAGCGCATTGCGCGGGTAGAACACGCCGGACAGGAACATCATCGGCGTGATCAGCAGCGTGAAATAAAAGATGAAGAAATCGTAGGATTTCGCGACCGCGGTCATCACCAGGCCGAGCCCGGCGAAACACAGTCCGATCAGCAGCACGACCGGCAGCACCGTGAGCGGGTGCCACCCGTGGACGATCCCGAGCAGGTACATCGCCAGCAGCATGGCCGCCCCCGACAGCGTGCTCTTGAGCGCGGCCCAGACCCACTCCCCGGCGACCACATCGGTGGTCGTCATCGGCGCATGCAGGATCCCTTCCCAGGTGCGCTGGATCTTCAGGCGCGAGAAGGCGGAGTAGAGTGCCTCGAAGGTGGCGCTGTTCATGGCGCTGTAGCAGATCATGCCGGCGGCCAGGTAGTCGACATAGCGCATGCCGGCGACCGGCGGCATGAAGGCGCCGAGGCCGAAGCCGAGGCCGACCAGATAGATCAGGGGGTCGGCGAGATTGCCGACCAGCGAGGCGAACACCAGCTTGCGCCACACCAGGAAATTGCGGCTCACGACATGGAGGAAGCGCAGGTTCAGGCGGTCAATCACGGATGTCGCGTCCCGTGAGCTTGATGAACACGTCCTCGAGGTTTGCCGCGCGCGACAGCGCCCGCAGGGCGCCGCGGTCCTGGATCGATTCGAGCAGGGGTGCCGGGTCGCGGCAGTAGCAGAAAGCCGTCTCGCCCGTGACCTCGAGGCGCTGCGCCAGCCCGGGCGCCGTGTCGCGGGCCCAGTCCTGCACGCCCTCGCCATACACTTCGACGACGTGCGGTTCGATCTGCGACTGGATCAGCTGCCGCGGGCTGTCCTCCGCGATCAGGGCGCCCCGATCCATGATGCCGACGCGATCGCAGAGCCGTTCGGCCTCGTCCATGAAGTGCGTGGTCAGGATCAGCGTGCGCCCGGAGGAGGTCAGGCTCTTGAGCCGGTTCCAGATCAGGTGGCGGGCCTGCGGGTCGAGGCCGGTGGTCGGTTCGTCCAGGAACACGATCTGCGGATCGTTCACCAGCGCGCGCGCCAGCGTCAGCCGGCGCTTCATGCCCCCCGACAGGGTATCGAGCCGTGCCCCCGCCTTGTCTTCGAGGCCGGCGAATTCCAGCAACCGCGGCAGGCGTTCCTGCATCGTGCGCCGCGCGATGCCGAAGTAGCGCCCGTAGATGATGAGGTTCTCGGCGACCGTGAAATCCGGATCGAGGTTGTCGAACTGCGGGCACACACCGGTGCGCGCGCGGGCCTGGCGCGCGGCCTCCGGCACCGGCAGTCCGGCGAGGCGGATCTCACCGGCGTCGCTGGCGGTCAGGCCCAGGCAGCAGCGCAGCGTCGTGGTCTTGCCGGCGCCATTGGGACCGAGCAGCCCATAGCATTCGCCGGCGGCGACGCTGAAGGCGACGCCGCGTACGACTTCGGTTCCGGCATAGGATTTGCGGAGTCCCCGCACCTGCAACATGCAGTCTATTCTTGCACGGCCGGCGCGGCGCCGTGACGGCGATCAGCGGGCGGCGGTCAGCGGGCGGCGTAGGCGTCCATCATCAGGCCGGTGCCGCCGCCGGAGATATGCGCCACGATGGCAGTGCGCCGATGCACCTTGGTGACCACGCCCAGGTCGATCGCAAAGGCGAGTTCCACCTGCTGGCCTTTCTTGAGGCCGAGGGAAGCGGTCCGGATGAACACGCCGTTCGCGCTGAGGTTGATGGCACGGCACAGCCGGCGCTTGCCGGTCGGCATCATGATGTAGACCGTCGTGCGTGCCCGATGGCGTGTGTGCAGCCGTCGTTCCATGAACCCCTCGAGGACCCCTTCAAAGCCCCGCTGGCGCGGGTCGTGTATGCGGTGGACTTTGATTATGCCTTGCATCGCGGGAATTCCAACGCAAAGCTAACTTAATCAGAAAGCAAAGTCGTCGCAAGCGGCGACCGGGACGGCGCGCGCTCCAGGTGCGCGGCCATCGCGATCAGGGTGCGTGGTCATCTCGGTCACGGCGGGCGGCCATTCCTGCGCCGCCTGCGCGGCACGGCGGCCCCATCGAGCGCTCGCTTCGGGCGTGCGGGGCACAGTAGGATGGTCGCCCTGTGGCCTTAAGGTAAATGGGGCCCCCCGAATCCTGCCGTTCATCCCCGGAAACCGGCCGTTAATCGGCTCCCCATGCAGGCCTCCAGGCGCCCAACTAGGATCGTCCCCATGGAAAGGTCTCGTCATGCCGGCTTCACGCTGATGGAACTGATGGTCACGCTGGCCGTGGCCTCGGTGCTGGTGGCACTCGCGATCCCCGGGATCCGCGATTTCATCCGCAACAGCCGGTTGTCCAGCGGCGTCAATGACATGCTGCATGCTCTGCAGGTGGCCCGTACGGAGGCCATCAAGCGGCAGACCAGCGTGGTGGTGTGCGGCAGCGCCAACCCGTCGGCCGCCGATAATGCGATCGTCTGCAGCAACGGCAACTTCACCGGCTGGTTCGTGTTCCAGGACACGAATAACGACTGGCAGCACGCCACGGACGGTTCCGAGCCGGTGATCGAACGCCATGGCCTCCTCGATGCCAGTGTGACCGTCAAGACCGGTCCCAACCCGAACAAGTACGTCATGAGTTATGCGCCCACCGGCTTTTCGAACCTGCCGGGCGCCAACCAGCCGACCACGACCGTGGTGCTGTGCGATGCCCGCGGCGTGGTCCGCATCGGCACCGGCGCCACGGCGCGTGCACTGCTGGTCTCACCCACCGGCCGGGCCCGTGCCTCCCAGGCCTGGAACGACGTGGCCACCGTCGCGCTGCCCCTGGTCACGGGGGCGAGCTGCCCATGAGGCCGGTCATGTCGAAGCGCCGTGCCCTCGGGGGCTTCTCCCTGGTTGAAGTCATGGTGGCGCTGGTCGTGCTGGCCGTCGGCCTGCTCGGCATCGCCGGCCTCTATGTGACCACGCTGCGTTCGGGCGGCGGGTCGATCTACCGGATGCAGGCGGTCGCCTTCGCGAGCGATTTGGCCGACCGGATCCGTGCGAACCGTACCGCCAACGTCGCCTACGCCGGCGCGGCCGCCAACAACAACTGTTATGGAGCGGGCTCGGTCAACTGCTCGCCGGCGCTGATGGCCGCCAACGACCTGCTGGTCTGGCAGGCCCAGGTGGCGCAGGTCCTGCCCGGCGGCAATGGCGTCGTCGCCGTGGCCGGTGCGGCCGTGCCGTACACCTACACCATCACCGTCAGCTGGACGGAGCAGGGCAACGTGGCGCAGAGCTACGTCCTGAATCTGCAGATATGAAACGCCAGCCCAAGCATCTTTCAGGAGTCCGGCCGCGCCGGCGCCAGTGCGGGCTCAGCATGATCGAGCTGATGGTGGCGATGACCATCGGGGCCGTGCTGCTGTTCGGGGCCACGCAGGTGTACGTCAACAGCCAGAAGTCCTATGGCGTCAACGAAACGGTCGCGCGGCTGCAGGAGAACGCGCGCTACGCGATGTCGATCCTGGAGCCCGACATCCGCATGTCCGGGTACTGGGGCCTGCTCAAGGTGGACGCGGTCGTCGGGCAGACGGCCCAGACCCTGCCGCCCGGCGCGGTGGCGGCGGGCCCCGACGCCAACTACTGCGGCAACAACTTTGCCATTGACGTCAGCACCAGCATCCAGGGCGACAATGACGGCTATGTGCTGAGTGCCACGCGCACGGGCAACTGCGACGCGCTGCCGGACATCACGACGGGCGTGGCCTGGGCGACGACGCCCGTGACGACGGCCGATACGCTGACCATACGGCGCGCCTCGACTGTGGCCCTGGCCCTGCCAGGCGGCGGCGTCGCCAACCAGCTTCAGATCTGCTCCTCGCGCGTCGCCGCCGTCCTGGTCAGCGACGGCAGCGGCTGCGGAGCGGCGGTGCCGCCGGCGGTGCAGCTCGCCAACCTGATCGTCAATGCCTACTACATCGACCAGAATTCCACGCAGCAGGCGGGTCTGCCTTCGCTGCGCCGCAAGACGCTGACCAGCGCGGGCGGCAAGGTCGTGTTCCGCGACCAGGAAGTCATGGCCGGCGTCGAGGACATGCAGGTCCAGTTCGGCATCGATCCGACCGGTGTCACCGGCGTCGCCCAGCGTTACGTCGATCCGAATGCCGTGCCGGCGCTGTCGCAGGTGGTTGCGGTGCGTATCTGGCTGCTGGTGCGCGGTGACCAGCCGGAGACCGGCTTCACCGACAACAACATCTACCAGTACGGCAACCGCCTGCAGGCCACCGGCGTGACCGGTAACCTGAATTCGGCGGCCGGCGCCGGCATGGCCTACCAGCCCTCGTCGAACGCGAACGCGGCCTTCAACGGTCCGCAGCACGTACGCCGGATCCTGATCTCGCGCACCATCCAGATCCGCAATGCATTGGGGACCTGAGGCCATGCGCAGACGCAGCGATCACGGAGTGAAACAGGCGCAGGGCGGCGCGGCGCTGGTCATCGGCCTGATCCTGCTGCTGGTGCTGACGCTGCTGGCGGTGTCCGGCATGAATTCCGCCAGCCTCGAATACATCATGGCCGGCAACGAGCAGTACCACTCCAATGCCTTCCAGGCCTCGGAAGCCGGCATCGAGCAGGCGCTGTCACTCGGTATCTTCAATCCGGGCGCGGCGCCCGAGGCCCTGAACGGCACCAATCCGGGCCTCGCCGGGGCGACGGATACCTGGGCGTATACGATCTCACCGCAGCTCGGCGGCGCGGCCATTCCCGGCTGGGGCAGCTCGGCCAACAAGTATTCGACCTATCACTTCCAGATTCAGAGCACGGGCACGTCGGTGCGCGGCGCGACGGCCGTGAATACGCAGGGCGTCATGGTGATCTCGCCCTACGATCCGGCGATGCAGCCGGACCCGCTGGCAACGGCGCTTTCAGGCACGAACAAGCTTCAATAGTGCAGGCGAAACCCTGGCACGGCGAATGGAACGAACGGAGAGACACATGAACAAGTCCTGGACACGATTCCTTGCGACCGGCGGCCTGCTGGCGGCCCTGACGCTGAGCGCGCGCGCGCAGATGCCGCCGGCCACGGTCACCGAAGCCTCGGTGGAAACCACCAGTGCGGCGATCCATTTCCCGTCCTCACTGGCCGGCCGGATCCAGGTGCAGGGCTGCCCGGCGTGCGTGGACCAGACGCTGCAGCTCGATGCCCACACGCAGTTCTACCTCAACGGCGCGGCCACCACGCTGGCGAAGATGGCCGCCGCGGCGCTGCGCGCGCCCGACAATTCGCTGACCGTCCATTTTCGACTCAAGGACAAGACCGTGACACGCGTCGACATGACCGTGTTCCCGTCCTGATCCGACCGTCACGCAGGAGCTTCAAGTCATGAATACCCGGATGAATCGGCCGCTGGCGACTACCTTCGGCGGTCTGCTGCTGACGCTGTTCGCCTCGGTCGCGGCCGCGGACGACACCGAGATCTTCTTCAACAGCGCGAACGGCGGCGGCAACGCCAACATCATGTTCATCTTCGACACCTCCGGCAGCATGAACGACGTCGTGACGACGCAGCGGCCCTACGATTCCACGCGGACCTATGCGGCGAACACGTGTGCCGGCAATTTCATCGCCTCCAATGTGTACTACGGCTCGGGCAGCACGGTGCCGGCGTGCGGATCGACGCAGAGCATCCCGATGGCGAATTTCAAGTGTCTGGACGCCGCCGCGGCGCTGGCCGCCGGCCCCGGCACCACCTCGGCCGGCTACTACAGCGGCAGCAACCTGATCCAGTGGGGCCAGTACACGGTCACGACCGGCAAGGGCAAATCCAAGGTCACGACGACGACCAAGGAATGGCAGGGCAAGCTCGGCCTCACCGGCGGCAGCGACGTGGAGTGCAAGAATGACGCCAGCGTTGCCGGCAACGGCATCGTCGGCGGCAGCCCTTCGGGCAACACCTATCCCAGCAAGAATGCGAATGCGACCAGCACCGCAGGCATCTGGGACCTGAGCGCGAACAACTGGTGGGCGGTGTCGGGTAATGCCGGTGGGGCCTACGTCATCTACAGCGCCAATTACCTCAACTACTACTACGATTCGACGCAGTCCAGCACCAACACCAAGGTGGCGGTGCTGCAGCAGGCGGCTGCATCGATCCTCAGCAGCGTCTCGAATGTCAATGTCGGCCTGATGCGCTACGACGCCAACGGCGCCGGCGGCATGGTGCTCAATCCCATCGCGCCGATCGCCACCAACGGCCCGCTGATCCTGGCCAACGTCAATGCCGATGCCCCCTCGGGCACGACCCCGATCTCCGAATCGCTGTACGAAGCCTACCTGTACTACTCGGGCGGCGGCGTGCAGTTCGGCAATACTTCCTTCGGTTCGCTCTGTTCAAACTGGGTGGTCAGCGGCACGGGTTTGAAGACCTGCAGCTCCTTCACGACCCCCAAACAACCGAGCGTGGCCTCTTCGCGCAACCCGGCGACGGCCACGGGCGCCAACTACAACAGCCCCGCCAACAGCTCCTGCCAGAAGAACTTCGTCGTGTTCCTCACGGACGGCCTGCCCAACAGCGATTCGAAGGCAAACTCGCTGATCACCAAGCTGCCGAACTTCGCCAAGACCGCCGGCAGCTGCTATGCGAGTTCCTCGGCCATGTATACCGCCCTGGGCACGACCCAGCCGTCGGGCACCGACGGCACGGGCCTGTGCTCGGCGGCGATGGCCAGCTACATGTTCAAGAACGACATGCGTCCGGACGTCAACGCCGTGCAGAACGTCACGACCTACATGATCGGCTTCGGCAACGACTTCGCCACCAGCTCCGGTGCGCCCACGGCCTCGTTCGACTATCTGCAGGACGTCGCCGCCAAGGGCGGAGGCAAGGCCTTCACGGCCACGAGCCTGTCGGACTTGACCTCGGCGTTCAACGAGATCCTGGCCAGCGTGGTCAAGACCAATACCCTGTTCTCGGCGCCCGCGGTGGCCGTGAACGCCTTCAACCGCACGCAGACGCTCAATGACCTGTACGTGTCGGTGTTCAGCCCCAAGACCAGCTACCACTGGCCGGGCAACATGAAGCGCTACCAGGTGGTGAACGGCGCCGTGGTGGACGTCAATGGCGCCGCGGCGGTCGATCCGTCGACGGGCTTCTTCAAGACCACGGCACAGAGTTTCTGGAGCGCGACGCCCGATGGGTCGGACGTCACGCTGGGCGGGGCGGCCAGCAACATTCCGCAGCCGACCGTCCGCAACGTCTACACCTACATCGGCACCAATCCCACCGGCACCAAGATCCCGCTCTCGGGGAATGCAACGACGGCGTTCAATACCAGCAACGCGCTGCTCACACCGACGCTGCTGAATGTCGGCGGTACCGGCGACCCCTCGCTCACGGACCTGATCAACTGGGCTCGCGGCCAGGACGTCAACGACGACAACAGCAACGGCAATATCACCGAGGCACGCGAGGCGATGGGCGATCCCATCCACACCGCGCCTTCCGTGGTCATCTACGGCAAGAACGCCGACGGCAGTTACAACACCGTGGCCTACGTGCCGACCAACGACGGCTACCTGCATGCCGTGAACGCCAACACGGGCGTCGAGCTGTGGAGCTATATCCCGCAGGAGATGCTGCTGCACCTCAAGGATCTGTTCAACGACGACGGGTCCTCCACCAAGCACTACGGCATCGACGGCCCGATCAGCGTGCTGCAGTACGATATCAACGGCGACGGTACGATCGATCCGACCGCGGGCGACCGCGTGATCCTGTATTTCGGCACCGGCCGGAACACCGATACGGCCGACTACTACGCCGTGGACGTGACCGATCCGAACAATCCGGCCCTGCTGTGGGTCATCGATGGCAACACGCTGACCGGGCTGGGCCAGGCCTGGTCGCAGCCGGTCATCACCCGCGTCAACATCAGCGGCGCCACGCAGAACAGCCAGAAGGTGGCGCTGATCATGGGCGGCGGCTATGACCCCACCGAGGACGGCTTCGCCTATCAGGCGGTCACCAGCCCGGAGGCCGGGAGCCATCTGTACATGGTCGATGCCCTCAAGGGCACCCTGCTGTGGTCGGCGGGCAGCACCGGCGCGGTGGGCTCGCCCTACAACTTCGTGAACGCGCGCCTCGATCATGCGATCCCGAGCAACGTGGCGGTGCTGGACCTCAATGGCGACGGCTATGCCGACCGCCTGTACGTCGGCGACGTGGCCGGCCAGCTGTGGCGCTTCGACATCACGAACGGCAACGACGCCAACCATCTGGTCACCGGCGGCGTCATCGCGTCGCTGGGCGCAAGGGACGTGGTGGGCAATCCTGCGGCGCAGAACCGGCGCTTCTACAGCACGCCCGACGTGTCGCTACAGATCAAGCCCGGCGTCTCGCCCTTCGTCAACGTCGCGCTCGGTTCCGGCTATCGCGGCCACCCGCTCGACAAGACGGTGCAGGACCGCTTCTACGACGTGCGCGATACGATTGCGCCCTTCACGCCGATGCTGCAGTCGGACTTTGATGCCCGGGCCCTGATCCGCGATGCCTCGGTGGGAGCGTTGACCAGCCTGTACGACATCACGCTCCAGGTTCAGCCGGTCATGCCGGTCGGTTCGATCGGGTGGCAGCTCGATCTGAACCGGTACGGCGGCTGGGTGGGCGAGAAATCGCTGTCGCCCTCGACCACGCTCGACGGCTCGGTCATCTTCACCACCTATACGCCCACGACCACGGTGCCGGTGGATCCCTGCGCCGGCGTCGGCGCCGGCACCAACCGCGTGTACGTCGTGGATGTGTTCGACGGGTCGCCGACGGCGGACCGGAACAAGGACGGTACGGTCACCATTGCCGACCGCGCACAGGATCTGGCGCAGGGTGGCATCGCGCCGCAGGCCTCGGTGCTGTTCCTGCCCCCGGGCTCCGGTGGCACGGGCGGCTCCAGCGGTTCCGGCGGCGGGGCCGGCGGCGGCGGGGCCGGCGGCGGCTCCCAGGTCACCGTGCTGATCGGCGCCGAAGTGCTGAACTTCACCTTCGGCCAGCGCGTCAAGACCTACTGGCGCGAGACCGGGGCCAATTGAACGACAGTGCAGCAGGACCCAGCATGACAACGCCAATCACAATCGGCCATCCCGCTCACGATGCGCGGGGCTTCTCGCTCATCGAGCTGATGGTGGTGGTCGCCATCGTCGCGATCCTCAGCACGCTGGCGGTCGGCGCCTACTCGCGCTACACCTACCGCACCAACCGCACCGAGGGGCGCATTGCACTGCTCAGCATCCAGGCCGCGCAGGAGAAGTACTTCCTGCAGAACAACCAGTATGCGCAGTCGATCGCCACCGTGACGGCGGCGCCGCCGGCGGGCCTGGGCGTCAACCTGAGCGCGGGGGGTGTGACGCCGGCCGGTTACTACACGGTCAGCTTCACGGTGGCGACGCCGAACACGTATACGATCCAGGCCGTGGCCACGGGCACGCAGACCAAGGATACGGCGGCCTGCCAGACCTTCACGATCGACCAGTCGGGCAACCGCACGCCGGCCGACTCGAGCGGCTGCTGGCGCTAGGGCCCGGCACCTGCGCGCATCACAGCCGGACAGGAAAGCGATGGCACGCGGCGGGAGCATGCCCGCCGCGTGCTGTCGCCGTCAGCTTCGGTCAATCATTGCAGTGCGGGCGCCCAGGGCGGCCGCGCGCGCGTTCAGAACACCCGGAACAGGCGGAAACCGCCGTCCTCGAGCTGGAAGCGCGTGCTGCTGAGGCGCCGGCGTTGCTGCCGCGACTGCACGGCGGCCCGTGAGCCGCCGCCGGCCAGCGCGCCGGCGTCGAGGGTCGGCACGGCTACCGACCTGTCACCTGCGAGACCGCCGCCGGCTGCGGGTTTGAAGTTCAGTTCGCTCATGCTAGTGCTCCTTGTCTGATAATAGCGGGACTGCAAATCGTTTGTCCCACGAACGATAGGATACACGACCATGTATGCAGCGCAAGAGACACCGGGGTGACAGTTTCGTTAAATTGTTTGTAATGTGAACCATTTCACATAGAAACGGTCACTTTCACGAACTGACACTGCGAAGCAGCGCACGGTGCTCGCCAGATGAGCGCCCCGGCCGCCCCGGCCGCCCGGGCCGCGCCGGGGCTTCAGGCCAGGAAGGCGCGGATCTCGGCGTCGAAGCGCGGGATATCGACCAGGAAGGCGTCGTGGCCCTCGAGCGAGGGCAGGCGCGCGAAACGCGTCGGGATGACGTTCTGCTCGAAGGCCTCGGCGATGGCCGCCTGTTCGTGGATCGGGTAGAGCATGTCGCTCTCGACGCCGATCACCAGCGCCTTCTCGAGCTGGCAGCCCTGCAGGGCCGCGCGATAGGAGCCGCCGTGTTCCGCGAGATCGAAGCGGTCCATGGCGCGCGACAGGTACAGGTAGCAGTTCGGATCGAAGATGCGCGTGAAGCGCTCGGCCTGGGCCTCGAGATAGCCCTCGACGGCGAAGCGCGGCGCAAACGGGCTGGCCCGCAGCGCATTGCCGGCGATCTGCTCGCGGCCGAAACGCTGGCGCCATTCCGTGGCCGACCGGTAGGTGATGGTGCCGAGCTTGCGCGCCAGGCGCATGCCGTTGCGCGGCGGGCGGTCGAGGGCGTAATTGCCGCCCTGCCAGTCCGGGTCGCGCAGGATCGCCTCGCGCTGTACGGAACGCAGCGCGATCGCGAAGGGTGAGGCCGCGGCGGATCCGGAAATGCTGATCAACCGGCGTGCGCCCTGCGGAAACAGCGCGGCAAACGCCGTCACCACCGAGCCGCCGAGCGACGCGCCCATGGCGACCGCCAGCCGCTCGATCCCGAGTGCGCGTACTGCCTCGAAGCCGGCCCGGGCGATGTCCTCCACCGCGATTTCAGGGAAGTCCAGGCGATAGCGCACCCCGGTGGCCGGGTTCAGCGAGGCGGGCCCGGTCGAACCGAAACAACTGCCCAGTGAGTTGACGCAGAGGACGAAATAGCGGCGGGTGTCGATCGCGAGGCCGGGACCGATCATCCGCTGCCACCAGCCCGGGCTGCGGTTGGTTTCGGTGGCCGCCGCATGCGCCGACGGCGACAGTCCCGTATAGAGCAGGATGGCGTTGTCGCGCGCGGCGTTGAGCCGGCCCCAGGTCTCATAGGCCATGCGGCCGGCGTGCAGGCTGCCGCCGCGATAGAGCGGGAAGGGATCGGGCAGCGCCACGCTGTCGGGCGCCTGGCCGCTGCCGAGCCCGGCCTCATCCTTGACGCGCACCGCGCCCTTGGATCGTGCGGCATCCTTGGAGCGGGGCGCGTCCACGGACCGCGCCTCAGCTTTCAGCGTCGGAGCCATCGGGAATCCCTTCGAACAGGGCCGTCGACAGATAGCGCTCGCCCGTGTCGGGCAGCATCGCGAGCACCACGGCGCCCGCACTGGCCTCGCGCGCCACCTTCAGCGCCGCAGCCACCGTGCCGCCGCCGGAGATGCCGGTAAAGATGCCCTCGCGGCGCGCCAGCTGGCGCGCCGTATCGATGGACTCGGCGTCGGTCACGGTCACGATGCGGTCGAACACGGTGCGGTTCAGGACCGCGGGGATGAAATCGGGGGTCCAGCCCTGGATCTTGTGAGGCGCAAAGGGCTTGCCCGACAGCAGCGCCGCGCCCTCGGGCTCGGTCACGACGATGCGGACGTCCGGGCGCGCGAGCCGGATGACTTCGCCGGCGCCGGTGAGCGTCCCGCCCGTACCCCAGCCGGTGACGAAGAAGTCGAGCCGGCGGCCCACGAAGTCGGAAACGATTTCCGGGCCCGTCGTGCTGCGATGGTAGGCGGGGTTGGCCGGATTCTCGAATTGCCGGGCCAGAAACCAGCCGTTCTTCTCCGCCAGTTCCGCCGCCTTGCGCACCATGCCGGTGCCACGCTCCGCGGCCGGCGTCAGAATCACCCGTGCACCGAGCATGCGCATGATCTTGCGGCGCTCGACCGAGAAGGTCTCGACCATCGTCGCCACGAAGGGGTAGCCCTTGGCCGCGCAGACCATCGCGAGCGCGATACCCGTGTTGCCCGAGGTCGCCTCGACGACCGTCTGGCCCGGCTTGAGCTCGCCCCGACGCTCCGCGTCTTCGATGATCGCGATGGCCAGGCGGTCCTTGACCGAGGCCATGGGGTTGAAGAACTCGCATTTCACATACATCGTGACGCCCTCGGGCGCGAGGCGGTGCAGGCGGACGACGGGAGTGCGGCCGATCGTGGCGAGAATGCTGTCGTAAATCATGGCCGCACTCTAATCCTGCGGTTCGGGTCAAGCGATAAAGAAAAGGCCATCCACTGATAACCCGTTGTTATAATTGCGCGGCAGCTGCCGTCTCAAGGTTCGGCTCATGAATTTCCATCAGCTCCAATATGCCGTGGCCATTGCGCGGCACGGCCTGTCGGTCACCCAGGCGGCGACGGCGCTGGGTACGTCGCAGCCGGCCATCAGCCGCGCCCTCAAGGCCCTGGAGCGCGAACTGGGCTTCGACCTGTTCGTGCGCGAAGGCCGGGCCTTTGCCCGCATCACGCCCCAGGGTGCCCGCGTCCTGGAATACGCCACCCGGGCGCTGGCCGAAATCGAGAGCCTCAGGGCCGTCGCCGCCGACCTCAACCAGGACAACCGCGGCACGCTGGCCATTGCCACCACGCATACCCAGGCGCGCTACGTGCTGCCGCCGGTGGTCCAGGCCTTTCGTGAGCGCTACCCGGAGGTCGAGCTGCACCTGCACCAGGGCACCTCCGAGCAGATCGCCGAGATGGTGTCGACCGACCGCGTGCAGCTGGCCATCGCCACTGGCTCGGACGGGCTGTTTCCCGGCCTGGTGCTGCTGCCGGTGTACCGCTGGCACCGCCAGGTGATCGTGCCCAAACACCATCCGCTGGCGGCGACGCCGAAGCTCACGCTGCGGGAGCTGGCCCGGTATCCGCTCGTGACCTATGTGTTCAGTTTCTCCGGGGCCTCGTCCCTGCAGACCGTGTTCGCGCGCGAGGGCCTGACACCGAGCGTGGCGCTGACGGCCCGCGATTCGGATGTCATCAAGACCTACGTGCGGCTTGGGCTCGGCGTCGGGATCGTGGCCAGCGTGGCAATCGAACCCGTGCACGACGCCGACCTCGTGGTGATCGATGCCTCGCACCTGTTCCCCATTCACACCACCTGGATCGGGTTCCGGCGCGGCACACTGCTGCGCAATTTTGCCTATGAATTCATGCAGCTGTTCGGTCCTCACCTGACGCGGCGGCTCATCGAGCGCGCCATCGAGGCCCGCGATGGGGACGGGCAGGCTGAGTTGTTTCGGAAGATCAGCCTGCCGACGCGCTGATGGCCGAACGGCTGCAGAAGCTGCTCGCCAATGCGGGCCTGGGCTCGCGCCGCGAGATCGAGCAGTGGATCCGCGACGGACGCGTGTCGGTGGATGGGCGGGTCGCCCAGCTGGGCGAGCGGGCCGATGGGGACGCGGATATCCGGGTCGACGGCCAGCCGGTGGCCAGCGCCCCGCAGGGGCAGCGTACCGTGCTCCTCTATCACAAGCCGCCCGGCGAGGTGACGACGCGACGCGATCCGGCGGGCCGTCCGACCGTCTTCGAGCGCTTGCCGCCGCCACCCTCCGGCCGCTGGGTGGTCATCGGGCGCCTGGACGTCAATACCACCGGATTGCTGCTGTTCACGACCGACGGCGCCCTCGCGCACCGCCTCATGCACCCCAGTGCCGAGATCGAGCGGGAGTACCTGGTGCGCGTCCATGGCAATCCCTCGCCCCAGGACCTGGAGCGGCTGCGCAACGGCGTGCTGCTCGAGGACGGCCCGGCGCGCTTTGAGAAGATCGAGCGCGGCGGGCGGAGCGAAAGCCACAGCTGGTTTCGCGTGACCCTGCGCGAGGGCCGCAACCGCGAAGTGCGCCGCCTCTGGCAGGAAATCGGACTGGAGGTGAGCCGATTGACGCGCCTGCGCTACGGGAGCGTGACGCTGCCCGAGGACCTGCGGCCAGGCGGCTGGCGGCTCCTGCCGGCCCAGGAGGCGCAGCTGTTATAGGAGGCGCAGCTGTTATAATGAGGCCTGATCCTGGAGGCGGCAGTTCCGCAAGGGGCGGTGAGTGGCTTCGAAAAAGGTGTCAAAAGCGCTGATCATTGCCCTAATTGTGGCGATCGGCGCCGAAATCGCCGGGTTCGCAGCCGATGGCGCAGTCTCCGCCGCGGAGCCGGTGCGGGTGACCACCAGCTTTGACGCGCGTTACGCGGGTGCCGTGCTGCGCCAGGTGGCCCGCCTGTACGGGGGCGGCTTTGGACGCGGCGACGCCGAACGTATCGCCCGGGAGATCGACGGCCTCAAGGCCGACGAACCGAAGGTCTGGCAGTTTACGGTCCAGTACCAGGGGCACCCCGAGACGCTGGAGATCCGCGCCCTCATGGATGATCTGGGCATGATCGACCTGGATTTCGCCGCGGGCGCCGATGCGGCTCCGGCCGTCCGCGCCGCCGTGGACGGCTACCTCAACGGCCGGGGGCATTAACCCGGGGCACTGACCGGCTTTAACGCACCGCGAAATAAAGAGGGCTCTGGCCCGAAAACTGCATTGACACCCCGCAGTTGCGAAATCAGAATACGCGGCTCGTTTTTTCTTGGGAGGGGTACCCAAGTGGCCAACGGGAGCAGACTGTAAATCTGCCGGCTTACGCCTTCGTAGGTTCGAATCCTACCCCCTCCACCAGTGGTTCTGCCACTGACGAGGATGGCGAAGAAGCGCGGGCAGTGAGTCGGTGGGTCGGCAACGGCCATTGGCGGGTGTAGTTCAATGGTAGAACCTCAGCCTTCCAAGCTGATGGTGTGGGTTCGATTCCCATCACCCGCTCCAGTTCGCAGCGGGCGATAGGTGGCGCGCTCCGCGGTCGGGATATCGAGGTACTTGCCCACGTAGCTCAGTCGGTAGAGCACGTCCTTGGTAAGGACGAGGTCACCGGTTCGATTCCGGTCGTGGGCTCCAGGCGACTGGCAGCGATGTAGTAGAGGGTTTCGGTTCTGTCTTGTTTTTTGTCTTGTTTCTTATTTCTTAATCTAATGGACGTGCTTCGCCGCAGGCGATGCGCGTTGGAGTTGGCGCAGCCATGAGCAAAGAGAAGTTCGAGCGTAACAAGCCCCACGTCAACGTTGGGACGATTGGACACGTGGACCACGGGAAGACGACGCTGACGGCGGCGCTGACCAAGGTGATGGCC
>Ga0075017_100001234_pt1 | contig 15429 bp, 11 predicted proteins | sample AleBraG_ABR_2012_FD_71475 | JGI IMG/M metagenome (GOLD analysis project Ga0075017, IMG submission 71475) | Freshwater sediment microbial communities in response to fracking from Pennsylvania, USA - Alex Branch Run_MetaG_ABR_2012 | ecosystem: Environmental > Aquatic > Freshwater > Creek >... | reverse complement strand
CGCCCGCACCGGGAAGGGCACCGGCTTCAAATTCACCGAATACAACCGCGAGTCGCTCCTGCTCACCATCAAGCAAGCGCTGCAGGCCTATCGCGATCAAACTTCCTGGCAAGTCCTCATGCGCAACGGCATGGGCAAAGATTTTTCCTGGAACGCCTCGGCCCGGGAATACGGAAAAGTCTACGAGCGGGTGAAGCAGATGCGCGGAACGCCAGCGCCAGCAGAAAAAGTGCTGGTGTCGTAAAACACACGTAGGGACAGCCGCCTCGGCTGTCCCACGAATCCTGAGCGAAGATTTTCTTAGCGCACTTAGCGGCTTTTCTTTGCGACCTTAACGTTTAAAAGCTTCTTCCGTCCGCGTTCCCGTCACTCAACCCAAACCCGCCCCCTGCTACAATCCGCTCAAGCATGGCCGCCGTACACCAGCCCGCTTTCCCCCGCACCATCTTCCACGTCGATATGGACGCCTTCTTCGTCTCCGTGGAAGAACTCTTCGATCCTTCGCTAAAAGGAAAGGCGGTTGTCGTCGGCGGCCAGCGCGACGAGCGCGGCGTAGTCTCCGCCGCTTCCTATGAAGCCCGCAAGTTCGGAGTCCATTCTGCGATGCCCCTGCGCACCGCGGCCAAGCAGTGCCCGCACGCCATCTTCGTCAACGGCCACCCGCAGCGCTACAGCGAGTGCTCGGGGAAAGTCTACAAAGTCCTCGGCGCTTTTTCGCCGCAGGTGGAAATGGCTTCGATCGACGAGGCCTACCTCGACATGACCGGCACCGAGCGCCTGCACGGCCCGCCCCTCAAAGCTGCCCACACCCTGCACCAGCGCATGAAAGCCGACACGGGCTTGAACTGCTCAGTCGGCATCGGAAGCTCGCGTCTCATCGCCAAGGTGTCCTCGGCGCAGGCCAAACCCAACGGCGTGCTTTTCATCATCCCTGGCGAAGAAGCCAAATTCCTCGCCCCGCTCGACGTCCGCGAAATCCCCGGCGTTGGCAAAGTGATGGAGACTCACCTGCACGCGCTCGGCATCAAGATCGTCGGGGACCTCGCTCGCCTCGAAGAATCCGAACTGAGCGACCGCTTCGGAAAGTGGGGTCTCGCCTTGGCCGGCAAGGCTCGTGGCGAGGATGCCGGAGGCTGGTTCGATACCGAAGTCGGAGAAGACGTCGGCGCCAAGTCCATCAGCCACGAGCACACCTACAACCAAGACACCGCCGACATCAGCCAGCTCGAAGCCACGCTGATGCGGCTTTCAGAGATGGTCGGTCGCCGCCTCCGCGAATCCAAGTTTTACGCCCGAACCGTCCAACTCAAACTGCGCTACAAAGATTTCACCACCATCACCCGCGCCCACACTCTCGCCGCGCCGACTCAACTCGACACTGAAATCTTCGAGCAGATCCGCATCCTCTTCCGCAAGAATTGGAAGAAAGGCGTGCAGGTTCGCCTGCTGGGCGTGCAGGCATCGTCGTTCACCGCCCAGCCCGGTCAGATCAATCTGCTCGACGGCGCCCGCCAGCAGCGCTGGAAAGACGCTCTAGCCGCCGCCGACCGTTTGCGCGATAAGTATGGCGAGTCCAGCGTCAAGCTGGCAGCCGGGATGAAGGGAAACTTCCGCGAGCGCATCCACGAGAATCCAGCGAGCCTTCCCGGGAAGAAAAAGTTAAAATGATCATCCGCCCCATCGAGCCCAGTGATGCCCCCGAGTGGGCGACGTTGCGACAAGATCTCTGGCCGGACGAACCCGGGGTCCATGCCGCGGAAATCGCTTCGTTCTTCGCCGGCACGCTCGCAGAACCCCAAGCGGTGCTGGTGGCCCAGGACGGTTCAACGCTGATCGCTTTCGCCGAAGTCTCGATACGCACCGACCTCCAGGATCTCGCCGGCAAGAAAGTCGGATATGTGGAAGGACTGTATGTCGTACCGCCCTACCGCGCTCGCGGCCTTGCCCGCCAACTGCTTCAAGCCTCAAAGTCGTGGGCGCGAGAGAGCGGTTGCGAAGCCTTCGCCAGCGATCGCGCGGAGCGAGTGATTGTCGACCCACACTTCTGAATCGACCCTCAGCCCCCGCCCGTAGTGGCTCAGTTTCCCTTGGATCGCAAGTTCCTCTTAGCGAACTTAGCGCCCTTCTCAGCGTGCTTAGCGTTGAAAGGCTTTTTGTCCTCTGCCATGAGGCAAACGCTTTGACTTTCGCCGGCGCGGGCACCTAACATCATGGGTCCGTCCGCGTCTCCGGGAGGTCTGGCCGTGGCGTCGCATCCCCCATCGGAGTCGGTCGTCACCGACACGGTGGTTGCGTTTCTCAAAAACGTTCCCCCGTTCCAATTCCTCTCCATCCCAGAACTCTCGCGCCTCGCCAGTTCCATGACGCTCGAGTTCTTCCCCAAAGACACCGTCATCCTCAGCGCGGGCCATCCCGCGTCAGAGTCGCTCTACGTCGTGCACAAGGGCGGAGTCAAACTCGCCCTTCGATCCCAGGTCGGCAAGCAACTTGTGCTCGACATGCGCAGCGAGGGCGAAATCTTCGGCCTCCTCTCCCTGATGAGCAAGGATCTCGCCCGCCTCGACGTCACCGCCATTGAAGACACCCTCTGCTATCGCATCCCGGCCGAGCACGTGCAGCGCCTCATTTCCTCGCACGCCGAAGTCGCCAACTATCTGCTGCGCACTTCGGTGACCCGCTACATGGATCGCAGCCTGCAGGAACTCCGCACCCAGACCGGGCTGATGGGCGACACCGAACGCCTGCTCTATTCGCTGGCCGTCAGCGACGTGCCGGGTTCACCCGCCCCGCTTTGCCAGCAGGACACTACCATCCGCGAGGCCGCGCAGATGCTGGCGGCTACGAAGGCCACTTGCGTGTTCGTGGTCGATGCCGCCGGCTCAGCCGTCGGCATCGTCACCGACCGCGACTTCGCCGAAAAAGTTGTGGCTCAGGCGCTTCCACTCGAACTGAATGTAACTGCGATCATGAGCCAGCCCGTAGTTGCCGTCGAAGCCAGCGATCGTCTCTTCCACGCTTTGCTGGCGATGGTGAGCCGCAACATCCACCACGTGCTGGTCACGCAACAGGGACGGCCCACCGGCGTCCTCACCGCCCACGATTTGATGGTGCTGCAGGGCAAATCTCCGCTGAATGTCGTGCGCTTCGTGGAAGCGCAAACCAACGTCCGCGATCTCGCCGCCGCGCAACACCGCATCAGCGGCCTGCTTCCGCTCCTGTTGCGGGAGGGCGCCAAGGCCAGTCACGTTACCCGCGTCGTGGCCGAGGTGAACGACCGCCTCATCGTCAAGATCCTCCAGTTTGCCGAAGCAAGACTCGGCCCCGCTCCGGTTCCGTATTGCTGGGTTGTGCTGGGCAGCGAAGGCCGCCGCGAGCAGACCTTCAAGACCGACCAGGACAACGCGCTGATCTATGCTGACTCCGCAGACGAACCTGCCCGCGCGTACTTCGCCCAACTCGCCGCGTTCGCTCAGGATGCGCTGTCTACCTGCGGCTACCCGCTGTGTACCGGAAACTACATGGCCAGCAATCCGCGCTGGCGCCAGCCGCTAGCCACATGGTTGAACTACTTTCAGGAATGGATCACGCAGGCCGACCTTCACGGCACCGAAGACGCGCTCCTCTTTTTCGATATGCGTCCCGTGGCCGGCGATTTCTCGCTTTACCAAACCCTCGCCGCCCGGACTCGCGAACTGCTAAAGGATGCAGGCCTGTTCAAGTCGGTGCTGGCCTGTATCTCCACCACCCACAAACCGCCGCTGGGTTTCTTCCGCAATCTTGTTCTCGAGCGCAGCGGAGAGCACAAGAATCAACTCGATCTCAAGCTCTTTGGCACAGGTCCCATCGTCAACGCCGCGCGTATGTTCGCCCTCGATGCGGGAATCGAGGCCACCAATACCACGGACCGCCTTTCCGCCCTGTCCTCTGGTCCGGAAAACGACCCAACCATCTTCCAGGACCTGCGGGAAGCCTTCGAGTTCTTTACCCTGTTGCGAATTGAGTGCCAGCTCCGTCAGGTTCGTGACGGCAAGGGTCTAAGCAACCACATCGCTCCCGACGCGCTAACCAACTTGCAGCGCAGTTTGCTCAAAGAAGCTTTCCGCACCACAACGCGGGCCCAAGCTCTGATCGAAGAGAAATTCCGGACCGCCGTCTGGTCCCAACTGGGGCGATGAATGGCGGCTTGGCTGAAACGCGGCGAATCCCACGATGAGAGGGCGCTCGAAAAGGAAGCGTCTCTCGACTCGCTGCGCTACGTCGTCCTCGACACCGAACTGACCTCCCTCGACCAGCGCACCAACCGCCTGCTTTCCATCGGCGCCATCGCGATGCAAGGGCCGAGCATTCAACTTGGAGGGCAGTTCTATCGCGTGGTCAATCCCGAGGTCGCGATTCCCGCGGAAGGCGTCGTCATTCACCAACTCCGCTCCGAAGACGTGGAAGGCGCCGAGCGACTCTCCAAGACTCTCGACGATTTCTGTCAATTTGTCGAAGGCGGAGTGCTGGTCGGCCATTTTGTTCACATCGACTTGAAAATCCTGCGCAAAGAAATGAGCCGGACCGGCCACAAACTCGACAACCCCGCCATCGACACGGCGCGCATGCACCACTGGATCCTGCGCCACGGGCCGTTGTCCGAGGATTTACCCCTGCAACTCGAAAAGCTAGACCTGCCAACCCTCGCGAAGTTCTACAACCTCGACTCGCACGACGCCCACCACGCGCTATCCGACGCGTTCCTAACCGCCCGTGTGTGGCAGAAGATGCTCTATACGCTGCAAGCGAGGGGAGTACAGGATCTCCGAAAACTGCTGAAGATCGGAGGAACGTAAAAGCCCTGAACCGCAAAGCCCGCAAAGAAAATCCGCGAACGGCGCGAAGAAGAAACCGAGAGCCTTTCTTAGCGAACTTAGCGGCTTCTCTTAGCGTCCTTAGCGTTTAAAAGCTCTTGCCTGTAAGGTGGAGCCCCCTAGTGACCCGCCGAAGCCAGCAGCGATCCCACACCAGGCCGATACCCGTAAAAATCCCCGATCAAGTGCAGATGCTCGATGATCTCCTCGTCATAGCGCTGCTTAAGCGGGTCGTTAAGAAGGCTGTGTTCGGCGTTGGGGTCGGAAGTGAGGTCAAACAGATAACTCCGCGCCGGAGAATCGTAGGTCGTATAAAAATAGTGTTCATCCGCCGTGAGAATCCCATACACGGCCCGCACATCCGACGCCAGCAGCAGATCCTTACTGGGATATCGCTCCAGTTCCTGCTTCGTCTCCGCAAACAAAGGACGTCCGTACAGCGGGTTCTGCCGCACCGGCCGGTGCCCCAGCAGGTAATAGAGAGTAGGCGTGATGTCGGTGAGCGTCGAGAGGCGCGTGTCGTCGTACACAAAATGTTCCCGCATCTTCGGCGGCAAGTGGATGATCAGCGGCACGCGCATGATTTCCGGCCAGATCAAAGTCGAGTGGCTGACCCGTCCGAACTCGCCCGTGGCATCGCCGTGGTCGCTGGTCACTATGATGATGCTGTTGTCATACATTCCGTGCTGCTTGAGATAAGTGAAGAACTGCCCGAGCCAGGAATCCACCCAATGCACTTCGTAGGTGATGCGCGCGTTCAATCCCGCCGGCGATTGCCAGTGCTGCGAGGCCGGCGACGGCACGTCGTTGCGAGCGAACTGGTGCACGTTCTTGGGCTGCGCATAAAAGAAGACTGGCTGCTTCATGTCCGGCCGCACGTCCAGAGCCGCCTCCGCCTGTTTCACCGTGGAGCCGATTTCGAACTGGTTCCACAGCCTCTTGTCGGTATCGAGTTGCACCACGCCCTCGCGTGGCAAAATCTCGCGCAGCACCTCATCCATGCTGACCACCATGCGGTAACCGTCGGTGTGCAGCATTCGGTCGAGGCTGTTCAATCGCGAGAACGGCTCCAGATAATGGGCGTGCAGCATCATCGCGCCCGTCCAGATCGCGGGCTCGGAAAGCGAAGTCCCCGCGTACTGCGTGTAAGCGTGATGCAGCACCACGCTGTCGCGCGCAAAGGCATCGAGATTCGGCGTGTAGTCGGCGCGGGGATTGTAGGCGCCGAGGTAGTCCGGACGCATGGAGTCGATCACAAACACAAAAATGTTCGGCCGCGCGCCCGGAGCTTCCGTAAGGTTGTCCACGAGTTGCACATCGGCGCGATCGCGCGTGTCGCGGATGTTGGTGTACTCGCGCAGGATGCGGCAAAGGTCGCCGCAGGCTTGCCCGCGCCCGTTGCCCAGAATGTGATGCGCCAGTTGAAACGAACTGTCGTGCCCGCCGTATTCCTCCAGCACCAGCGAGATCTCATCGTCGGTATGCCCAAGCGGCCGGCTCCAGAAAATGGCGCTGGCCTGCAGCGTCTTGTAACTGGCCGCGGTCGCCACCAGCACCAGGATCACCGACACCGCCGAGTATTGCGCCCGCGTGGGCCGCAGGCGAAACAGGCACAGGCTGACCACGATCCAAATCATCAGCGTCACGATGCCCTGAAAAAACCCGCTCCAGTCCGCTCCACCGATCAGATAGGGAAAGGCGACTGCGAGCACGAATGAAGCCGCGAGTGCGACCCATGTTCCGCCCTGAAAGTTGCGGCCTGAAACACTAGCCGGAGCAGGCTTTCGCTGCCGTTCGAGAAAGGGCAGCACAAGCGAAACTCCCCACAGCGTCAGCGCCAGCGCCAGTGTGCCAGCATACAAGTGAGCATCCCATCCGCCGAAACTCAACGCGCCTTCGAGGAAGTGGAACAACGCGGTCCACAGGCATGCGACAACCAGAGCGCCCACCGCTCCGCGCCGAACCGCCTGCGGCTTTGCAGTCTTGGCCGCCAGCACGAAGGTCAGGTTGATGACCGACAGCACCGCGACCGCCAGCACGAAGTGCGAAACCAGGCTCCACACCGTCAGTTCCGCATCCGCCCGATGAAAGCCCCATAAACCGTTGTCGATGTAGAACTGGATCTTCGCGCCCGCAAAGTACATCATGCTGAGAGCGAATGCGATCAGCAACCCTGCCGAGTATCCGATCGGCCGGTCGTCGCTGGTCTCGACGCTGTCGGCGTGCCTCCAGAGCGCAACCGCAATCAGCGGAAGCAGCGCAGCCAGGCTCCACCAATACGCCGCGCGATTATCCTCCAGACCGCCCAGGAAGGGACGGAAGGTAAGGCAGATTCCAGCCACGCCCAGCATGCAGACGACCGCCAGGAACCGCTGGTCTTTGTTCTCGCGCCTCCGCGAATCCCAGTTTGCCCCGACGGCCGCCGCGATCGCCACCCAATACAGTGTCGCCTGATGATGCACAAACCAGGGCATCCAAGCGTAAGCGGGCGCCTTGATCAGGAAATAAAACGTGTAGGGCAGAAACGCCAGCAGGCAATACAGCGACGTGAGAACGAAGTACGTCCCCGAGATCAGCCGAAGCAGCGTATTCAGCCACAACCTCAAAGTCCAGACCCTCAAGCCACACGAATCCCGCAGCGCGGACTCCACAATTCTCAACGACCGGCCTCAGCGCCCGCAAGTTACTCTCGCGCCTGAGCTGGCTGAGTGATCGCGGGCGCAGCCTCGACTCGCATGCGGCATACATGGTGTGGGAGTCATATTCAAGATCAGGCCTTGAAACAACAACGAAGGCCGGCACATCCCGTCAAACGCGTTCCAACCCTTTGCGGTCCCAGTTTCCCAGGTCGGCGGCCGTGGCATACGTGCTCTGCAGAAATTCCATCAGACACTTTTTCGGCGAATCGGCGGTGCGCACGTCGTCGTAGCCCAGCAAGAACTCTTTCATCTGGGGATGGTAGAACGCCGCCGCGGGCCGAACCCGCCGTTCCGCGAACGCCGGCGACTCCGGCGCGGCGTAGGAATAAAAGGCCGGAGCCTTGATGTCGCCTCCACCCGGCCAGAATCCCGCACTGCTCACTTCGTGAGAGTACGCTTCGCGAGTCAAGGCGTCGGCTCCCGGCCGCTCCGGCGCACGTCTTCCCGAAAAGCGCGTTACCGCAAGATCGAAACTTCCCCAGAAAAAATGCACCGGGCTGACCTTCCCCAGAAAGCCGCTGCGGAATTCCTTCAATACCTGATCGACCCACGCCAGGATCAGCCAGAATTTATGCGCCGCTTCCGGATCATAGGCCGCATGAGTGTCGTCCAGTTCAAATCGAACAGGATCGGGAATCTCGCACGGCATCGTCCATATCTCGACCGCTCCACCCAGCTCGTCTAGCGCCGCCATCACCTTCGTATAGAACTCAGCAACGCTCTGTGCCGTCAGCGCCATTGCCGCAACCCGGCCCTCGCTGGTTTCCAGCAAGAGCTTATGCTCGATGAAATCAAATCGAATTTCGAGCGTCCCTGACTGATACGGCATCGCCGAAGTCGTCATGCCGCGCGCCGTCACGTAGAACGGCACGTTCCACCAGTGATTCACCAGCGGGCACAATTCGAGACGGATTTTCCCGACGATCTGCGCCCACATGTGCAAAGTTGCGAGGGTGTCCTTCCAGCTATCGAGAGGCAGCGCCGGCAGCACATCTTGATCGCTTGTTCTGTTGGGTGTCATGGATCGATTCCATCCTGGCGAACCAATGTACACCGAAATGCATCCGCTCGCTGCGAGGCGTCTGAGGGTCCAGGTGTTTCTCGAGCATAAAGATCCGTATCAAAGGCTTTGTCATCCTGAGCGGCGTTCTTTGCCGCGAAGGACCTGTGCAACTGGCCGGGGATTGCATAGATCCTTCGCTTCGCTCAGGATGACAGAGAGTTTTGTGCGAGCCGTGCTCTTACCCTTGCACCGCTCCCAGTTTCAGCCAAGGGCCCAACCCAATCGACAAGACCCTGGCCCAAAAAACGAAGGCCGGGCATCCCGGAAGAATCTCCCGGTCCCGGCCTCGTCTTACTGCAACCTGCGTTGCGTCGACTTGGAGTTGAGCTCTTGTCTAGTTGCCCGAGTTCGCGGCAGCCGTGGTGGGAGCCGCATTCGGGGCAACGTTCGTACCGAACCGCGCCAACCGCGGATAGAAGGGCGTGACTTCAAACGGCATCTTATCCCGCGCCGAGGTGATGGCCACCGGAGCCGCCTTCACCATCTCCGCCTTGTCGTCCCAAGGGTTGACCTTCACGCGGCCGCCCAAAGGCAGCGCCGCGATCTGATCCAGTTTGTTGTTGTCGAGCGCCGGCCCTTGCGTGGCCAGAGCGGACAATCGGTTCACGGTTCCGCCTTCGGCCAGCGGGTTGCCCAAATGTGTCGTCAGCAGCGCGCTCAGCGACCCAGCCCGCAACTGCAACGCCTTCAGGAACAAGCCCACGTTGTCCAGTTTCTGCGCGTACGGCGAGTTCTTCAGAAGCTCGACCGCTTTTTTGTCCGCAGCCTGCTCTTCTTCCGGAATGTGCTTGAAGCCCAGGTTCTGATACGTACCTTCATCCGAGAACAGCATGCGATCGTTGAAGGCAAACTTCGAGCCCAGGTTGTGGCCGAGCACGATGTGCGCCAGTTCATGCGAGAGCACAGCCGCCAGGCTGGCCTCGTCGGGCAGCACGTCGACCAACCCGCGGCTGATCACGATGGTGTTACCCACGCTGAAAGTTTCCAGCGGAGAAGTGAGCAGCACGCGCGTGCGCACCGGCCGCGGCAGATCAATGTTGTTGGTGACCTCCAGGTTGTTGACCACGGTCTGGAGAATCCGGTCCAGGTCGCCGGCGGGAGCGAGCAAGCCCGCCCGCGTCAGGCGCTCCACGACGTTGTCTTCCGCCTGCTGCTGCCACTCGCGCTCCGCCTGCAGCGGAGACGCATCCTGCGCGGTCGGACTGTCGTCCTTCACGCTGTCCACGCGGATCTGCGTCAACTCGTCGTCCTTGTCGCCCTTCTTCAGGTCATAGCCCCAGATACGGGTCTGCGCCTTGAAGGCCTGCTTGTTCTTGACGCCCGCGCTGAAGTCGCCTTCTTCGCTGTAAATATAAGACGGCACCCAGTAGCCGGGGATCAGGTTCAACCGCCAGCTATCCATGTGGAAGAAAAACGAATTGCGCGGCGCCGGGAAGTAGGTTCCGTTCAGCCGCACGATGTTGTAAGCCTGGTCCTCAACCCACACCCGGCCCAGGAATCGTCCCCGGCCGGCGCTCTTTTTCGGAGTGACGTCAAACACGAGGGTGCGCACGTCGCCCAGAAATTCGCGGCGGATGTAGTGGAAGTCGTAGTGCTCGCGGTCAAAGTCGGTGCGGTCGGCATAGACCATCCAGGAGAAGCCCAGGGGCTGGTACTGCACCTTGAACAGCTTCTGGAATCCGCCCATCAGGCGCGTCTGAAAGCCGGTTTCCTGCTCCTTCAGATAGTCCTTCCGGTCGACCGACTCGCCCATATCCATGCGGCCGAGGAAGTAGTGATCGGCGCTGGGAACGGGTCCGAGTTGCGCGTCGTTGGTCAGATTCTGCAGATAAGTCTCGACCACCGGCGTACGGTTCGACAACATCTTGATCAAACCGTGTTCACGCTGGATGAAGAGATTGACCACCTGATCCATGGTCGTCGGAGCAGCCGCAGGCGCAGCGGCCGGCTGTGCAGCCGGAACCTGCTGTTCCGGCGCTGGCTGCGAAACCTGCGTCGGTGCGGTCTGCGCCGCCGGAGTGCTCGGCGCTGGAGCTGCCGAAGACGGTTGTGCCGTCTGCGTCGCATCAGGCGCGGACGGCTGTGCGGACGGCTGTGCATCCGCCGCTTGCTGTGCGGCCGCGCTGATCGTTGTAACGCTGATCGATGCCAGCAATGCCGCCGTGAGGATCCATTTCCAAGTACGCATGACTCTCATCTCCAAGTGTGTAACCAGTTTCTGTGACCCGATTTGCTTGCCCCGGTTTCCTGTCTAAGTTTCTTTTCCGATCCCCTGGCAATCCGCCAGAGTTACGTCGCCAAACTTCTCAATACGCCATCTGGAACAGCACGTGAACCACCGCGGTCGAATCCACCGGCTGACCGCCCTTCAACGCCGGCTTGAACCGGATCTTGCTGGCGGCGGCTACTGCGGCCTCGTCCAGGCCATGGCCCAGGCCGCGCACCACGCGGTTCACATGCAGCGAACCGTTAGCCGAAAAACTCACTTCCAGCAGCACTTCGCCTTCGATCTTCAGGTTGCGGGCTTCGTCTGTGTAAACCGGATTCGGTTTGAACGTAATTTCCACCGACGAGGTGACGGCACCGGGATCTACCAGAACTTTTGGTGCCTGATGCACCACTTGCTCCTGTCCGAATCCACCTGTGGAAACGCCCTGCCCATTGCTGCGGCCATCGCCCTTGCCGCCGGTCGCGATGCCGTTGCCGAAGTCGGCGCTGGCCACCGTACCTTTAATTCCTTTTGCACCGCCCGAACCGTTGCCTTGTCCCGGGCCCACGGGCATATCAAACCCGCCCGCCGCTGCCGCGTACAACTTCGCGTTCGACTTGCCCTCGCCCTTCAATCCATTCGGATCGCCAAATCCGCCGGTCTGTACCTTCTCCACTGCCGCGTTGACCGTCGGCGTCTTCGAACTTCCAGCGAAATCACCGGTATGCACCAGTTGCGGACGCGCCCCGCCCGGCATCAGCTTCAGTTCCGGAGCCTTGAACTGGTTGACCACCACCTTCGGCGCCTCCACCTTTTCGGGCTCCTGGCGGCGCACTTCCCGCGGCACCACCAGCTTGGGCGTCTCAAACACCGGCAACTTCACCGCCGGCAGCAGTTTCGGCTTGATCTTCGGCACTTCCGTCTTGATCGGCGCCGGCTCCGGCCGCAGCGACGGCATCGGAATCAGTTCCGTGACGTGATAGCTCGTGAGTTGCAGTTTTTCCGGTAGCAGCAGGTTGAGATTGATCAGGATCAGCAGAGCCAGCGTCACCAGACCGTAGCTGGCCACCAGCGCTTGTTTGTTGATCTTGCGCTCAGGCAAAATTCCGAGTTGAAACCCGCGGTCAAGTGTCGCCATGCGATTTCACTCCATTGGGACCCAGCGGGGGAGTGCGCCAGGGGCTTGGAGTCTTAAAAATACGGGAGATAGGACAGGGGGTAAACGTGTCCACGGCTCTTGACCTTAAGTAACCGGGGACGTGTCCCTTCGGGGGAATGCCCCAGAACGGGCGCGGGACGGGCACTTCCAACCCACGATTCTCGGAAGCACCAGAAGAAAGATGTGGAAAACGCGGAACAACACCTATGGTCGCCGGACATCCGTGCATTCCCACCAGCGATCAATGGTGTTGTTCTTCGTAGCGTTCTGAGAGGCTTTTCTTAGCGCCCTTAGCGTTCAAAGGCTTTTGCCTGTGGTCTGCAGCGACCGATCACGCCGCCAAGAGAAGTACGCGAACACCGGAATCCCCGCCAGAATCACCAGCACTCCATATCCGGAGTTCGGCCAGTCGTTCTTGAACGTGTAGCAGAGCAGCGCAGCCGCGACGCCCACAAAAAGCGCGGGCACGACAGGATATCCCCACATCCGATAAGGACGCGCCGCGTCCGGTTCCCGCCGCCGAAACACAAACACCGTGCTCCCCGCGATCATGTAGAAGAGCCATTCCGCAAAAATCGCCAGCGAAAACAATTGCCGAAAGCTTCCGCCCACCAGCAACAACAGAATCGACAACCCCGCCTGCACCACGATCGCCATCGAGGGCGTATGAAACCGCGGATGCACCTCCGCCAGCGCCTTGAAAAAATATCCATCCCGCGCCACCGCAAACGGCACGCGCGCCCCGCTCATAATCGTCCCATTCAGCGTGACCAGCATCGACACCGCCATGCCCGCCGACACAATGCCCGCCCCCATGCGTCCCATGACCAGCGCCACCGCGTCAGAGGCTGGCCGCGGCGAAACCGCAATCACGCTGGCCGGAAGCACATATTGCACCGCCGCATTCACCAGTATGTAGAGCACGCCCACCGTAGCCACGCCCGCAATCAGCGCAATCGGAATATTCCGCTCCGGATGCTTCACCTCGCCCGCCACCATGTTCAGGTCGTTCCATCCGTCATAAGCCCACAGCGCCGCCACCAGCGCCGCCATGAAGCCCGCGATTCCACCCTTCGCGCCCGCGAACGACCCGGCGAAGTTGCTCCATCCTCGGCCCGCTGTGTCTCCCAATCCGCTGAAGCACACGAACACGATGCCCAGGATGATCGCAACCTTCAGCAGGGTAAATACAAGCTGGAACTCACCCGCCTTCTTGATTCCGATGTAGTTCAAGCCCGAAATCAGGATCGCCGCGGCAATGGCGACCACCTGTCCCCAGCTCACGCCGAACGGAACCGAGATGACGTTGGCAGAGAAAAAAGAGAAGGCCGGAAACGTCCCCAGGATTCGCACCAGCCCCGTGACCACGGTCGCCACAGATGCAGGCTTGGCAATAACGAACCAAGTCCACGCATAAAGAAAACCAGCCAGCCGCCCATACCCGTCGCGGACGTACACATACTCGCCGCCCGCCTGCGGCTTCATCGCCCCCAGTTCGGCGTAAGTGAGCGCGCCAAAAAAAGACAGCAGCCCGCCCACGATCCACGCCAGATACACCACCCTAGCCGACCCCACGGCCTGCATCATCTCGGCAGGAACCAGAAAAATCCCGCTGCCGATAATCGTTCCCACGACCACGGCCGAAGCATGACTAACGCCCAGGTCGCGGCAAAGTTCCGGGCGAGACGGCACGGGTTGCGAAGCTTCAGCCATGCGTAAAGTTGGGAGTATACGTGAAGAGGAAAGCACTTGACCGCAGAGATCGCAAAGAAAAGCCACAAAGAACGCGAAGAAAAAGACCCAGGTTTTCTTAGCGTTCTTAGCGGCTCTTCTTAGCGACCTTAGCGTTTAAAGGCTTTCGCCAAGCGCCACCAAGTCCTCATCTGGCAGTTCCTGATAGTGGTTCGCTATCCGCTTAATCCCGTCCTTGAGCAGGACGACATGAAAGTTGATCAACAGCCCGACCCGCAGATCCAGCAATCGTAAGTGCGACAACAGTTGCGAGTAATCCACTGGATGGAGGGCTTCTTTGCATTTGATCTCCACCACAACTTCGTTGTTGACCAGCAGATCCGCGCGGAAGCCGCACTCCAGCCTAACCATCTCATACACGAGCGGGACCGCCTTCTGCCGTTGCACGCGGAATCCCATCTTCTCAAGTTCATAAGCCAGGCAAGCCTCATACGCCGACTCCAGAAGCCCCGGCCCCAGTTTGCGATGAACCTTGATGGCGGCTCCGATGATCTGCGGAGTAATGTCCCTGTGAGTCACGTTTCGAACCTCAACAGAAACTTTACTCCGCCCCGCGACACGAACGGATCGAAAAACCGCGAAAGGCTCCAGCATTTCCCAAAACGAAACCGACAAGAAGCTTTTGAACGCTAAGACCGCTAAGAAAAGCCTAAGTCCGCTAAGAAAAACACGGCTGGTTTTGCTCTTGTTTTTCTTAGCGTCCTTAGCGGTCTTCTTAGCGAACCTTAGCGTTTAAAAGCTTTTTGCAGCACCCGCGTCGCCCGCGCCAACGAAGAAAACACGGGCCCTTTGTTCTTCTTAGCGTCCTTAGCGGTTTCTTAGCGTCCTTAGCGTTTAAAAGCTCTTTGCAGCATCCGTGTCGCCCGCGCCAACGAAGAAAACACGGGCCCCTTGCTTTTCTTAGCGTCCTTAGCGGTTTTCTTAGCGACCTTAGCGTTTAAAAGCTTTTTGCAGCACCCGCGTCGTCAGCGTCAACGAAGAAAACACTGGTAATCCAGCCGACAGAAAACGTCACCACGGTCCCAATCATCACCCACCAGGTCCACGGCACGCGCGTCCCCAGCCACAAATACAACTCCACCGCGAACCCAAACAACATCCCGACCATCGCCCCGCGCTGATTCGCCCGCCGCGTCAACACGCCCAGCAGAAACACGCCGAGCAGCGCCCCGTACGCCACTGACGCGATCTGCAGCCCCACCTCCACCACCCGGCCCACCTTGTGCAGTGCGATTACGGCCAGCCCAAACAGCACGAGCGCCCACGCGACGGTGGCCAGTCGCGAGAGCCGCATCTTGGTCCTCTCATCCGCCTGCGGCCGCAACTGCGCGTAAAAATCCATGATCGCGCTCGACGACAGCGAATTCAGCGCCGCGCTCAAGTTCGACATAGCCGCCGCCAGAATCGCCGCAATCAACAGCCCCGCAATCCCGTGCGGCATGTGCGTCACAATAAACGTCGGATAAATCCGGTCCGGCCTGCCAAACATCGCCGAGGGCACGCGGTAGTACGCCCACAGCATGATCCCCAGGATCAGGAACAGCGCAAACTGAAACAGCACCGCCACCCCGCTCGAAACCAGCGCCGTCGCCGATTGCTTCTGGCCCCGCGCCGCCAGCAATCGCTGCACGATAAGCTGGTCCGTTCCGTGACTCGCCACCGTAAAGAACGTCCCTCCGATTAGCCCCGACCAGAAC